>Ga0181536_10000594_pt1 | contig 43725 bp, 38 predicted proteins | sample PEATcosm2014_Bin_41_FD_121105 | JGI IMG/M metagenome (GOLD analysis project Ga0181536, IMG submission 121105) | Peatland microbial communities from MTU Mesocosm Facility, Houghton, MI, USA - PEATcosm2014_Bin17_60_metaG | ecosystem: Environmental > Terrestrial > Soil > Wetlands > Peat | place...
GAACTGCCGGAGCACGCGGTGATCCTGGCCGAGGGGCTGGCGGTGGAGAGTTATCTCGACACCGGCGACCGGGCGAACTTTGGCGATGGCGCGACGAGCCGGCTGTTCCCGGACTTCGGCGCTCGGCTGGCGCCGGATACGGCGATGCTGTGGGAGTCTCGCGGGGTGGCGGCGCTGGTGATGACGGGGGAGGCGCTTGAGGCGGCACGCCGGACGGTACTGGAAAATGCTCCACGGAGTTCTCAGTTTCGGGGATCGGCGTCGCGAGCCGGCTGACGGAACACCCCGGGCGCTGGTCGTTCATGTCCGGCGACCGTGGGCGGAGCCACCTTGCGTCTCGTTCAATCGGTCAACGTCACTTCTCACGGCTTCCAGGTCTGTCCTGGGGGCGCGGCGACCCTGGGGTGGTCGCTGAGACAGCGAGGCGTTTGCGTTCCTTGGGCTAAACGAAGGTCTGCTTTGGGTCGGTCGCCGGCATTCGGACCAACCCGCGATCTCGAACGGGTTTGCCTTGACCCGGAAATATTTCCGGATATACTGATGCAGCCAACCCAAGGCAGCTCCAATGTCGAACGCCCAGCGCGAAGCCCTCACGACCCATCGCCGCCGCCGTCGCGACAGCGGGGTGGTCCGTGTCGAGGTCCAGGTCCCCGCGATCGACGCCGCGCTGGTGCGTGACCTCGCCAATGTCCTGCGCGGTGAGCCCAAGGCAGCGCAAGGCCTGCGCGTCCAACTGCGTGCCGCCATCGCCGCGCCACGCGCGTCCGCCGTGTTCGACATCTTCGGTTCTGACCTGCCGGACTCGTACTTTGATGGGGTATTCGAGCACGACCGCCGCGGCGACACCCCCCGCGACGTTGAGTTGTGAGCTATCTGCTCGATACCAACGTCGTTTCCGAACTTCGAAAACGCGAGCGTGGCCACCCAGGCGTGGTGCGATGGGCGGCCTCGGTCGATCCGGCCGAGTTGCACACCAGCGTCCTGGTCATTGGCGAGATCCGCCGAGGCATCGAACTGAAGCGCCGCTCCGATCCCGCGCGGGCCACCGCTCTGGAGGGATGGCTCGACAAGGTTCGTGCCGGTCTGGGCGGGCATATTCTTCCCGTCGATGAACGGATCGCCGAGTTATGGGGCAAACTGGGCGCTGCCGTTACTCTGCCCGCCATTGACGGGTTGATCGCCGCCACGGCCATGGTGCACGGTTTGACGGTGGTCACGCGGAACTTTGGCGATATGGCGCGCACGGGCGCATCGCTGTTCAATCCGTTCGCGACGGCCGGTCACGATACGGACCAACACCGTTCATACTGAAAGACGAAGGGCCGCGCGTCGCGCGAATGCGCGTCTGATGCCAACGAACCAGGCGAGGGATCAAGGCAAATACCCCAGCCACCACCACCACAGATAATCCAGCGGACACAGCACGATCACCGTCGCCGCCGCCTGCACCAAACAAAACCGTGTCCCCGCCTTCAAACTGACCCCGCCGTACTGCATCCCGATCACCATCAGAAAATTCTGGTACGGCAGAATCACCGTCGAGAATATGACAACCTGCAGCATCAGCACGGTCAACACCGGCAACCCGCTCGCCTGGGCGAAATCCCCCGCCAGCGGCGCCAGCACGACCGGCATCCCGACCAGCGTCGTGACCAGCCCGATCACCGCTCCGATCCCGGCGATGATCGCCAGATCGAGCGCATCGTGCCCCGGCATAATCCCGGAAATACGCAACAGCGCCCCGCTGAGCGCCGCGCCCAGACCAGTGGTCGCGATCACCGCGCCGACCCCGAAAATGCCCGCCAGATAAACCAGCATGCTGAGATTCATTGCGGACAAACTCTTTACCTCCAGCACGCCGATCCCCGGCAGCAGGCACACGATCCCGGCCGCCAGCGCCACCCAGGCCGGCGAGATGCCATGCACGGTGTCGGTCATGAACAACACCAGGGACACCAGCAAAATCCACGCGACCGTGCGCTCATCCGCCGACAGCGGAGCCGCCGTCTCCGGCGCTGAGCGCGGCAGCGTCCGGTGCTCGGGAAACAGCCGGTAGCTGACCTCGATCAGCATCAGCGTCTTCAGCACGCCGAGGACCGGAAAATGCAGCAGGAAATACGATCCGTAAGTGACCTTGATCCCGTACAAAGTGTCCGCCGCGCCCACCAGCACGAGATTGGAGATGTTGGCCGGAAGGATCGCCGCCGCCGGCAACACCGTCACCGACACCGCCGTCATCACCAGTCCGGTCCGTCCTGGGCGGCCGGGCACGAAACCCAGGCGATCGGCGAAACCCAGCACGACCGGCAGCAGAAACAGCACCCGCGTCGTCGAGGACGGCAGAAAAAACGCCAGCCCCAGAGCCAGCATCGCGGTCGCGCTGAGTGCCAGCCGATACGACCCGGCGAGACGCCCATGCAGCAGGGCCGACAGATGCCGGGTCAGCGAGGTTCGCTCAACCGCCATGGTGGTGATGGCGCCGCCGAACACGAGCCACCAGGCCGGCGTCGTGAACCCGGAGAAGATGACCCGCGGCGGCGCGATCTCGAACGCGGCGGCCAGGACGAAAAACAGTAGGCTGGTGATCGGCTCGGCCAACAGGCCGGACGCCCAGGCGCCGATGGTGAAGGCGACGAGGACGGTGGCACGCGCGAAAAGCGGCGGCGTGCCGAACAGCCAGGGTGCCAGCCCGAGCAGCAGAATGACCCCGGCGACCGGCGTCAGGCGTGCCCACCGCGTCAGTGCCACGCGCCGGAGCCCATTTCGGCAGGGAGCCGCCACCTCAAGGCCAATGTCTCACGTGGTCGCCGCTCGCGCCGAACACTTGCTCGTTTTCCCCTGGGATCCGCGGTCGGGTGCTGTCGCGGCCAGTGAAGCCTGGCGGCGGTGTGCAAGGGAAGGGGGCGCGGATCGCAGCGGGGCGGCCGCGCCGAACGGCGGCGATCGCGCGGAATCGGCGGGCGAAGGCTCCCGATCGGGCAGGTAGGCATGATGGGTCGGTGAAGAGGACATCGATCGAGCGGCATTGGCGGGCGAAGTGCCCCGATCGGGCGGGTGGCCGCGATGGGTGGGTGAAGAGGACATCGATCGAGGGGACGCGCAGCCTCGCGGTCAGGCGATCACGCCGGTGGGGATCGCCCGGCGAACCGTCCCGCCGGCACCGTGTGACGGCAATTCCCGGCATCCACGCGCTTTGGCGGGAGGATTCCTTCTCGCCGGCTCCACCTGACCGGAACATGCGCTGACCGCGAACGTATTCCGATGGCGGATCTATTTCTTCGGAGGGTTCGGCGTCGCCGGAGGCGCGGCCGCCACGGGGGCCGGGGAAGCTTTCATCTCGATCTCGAACGTCGCGGTCGCGTTCGCGTTGACGATCGGGCCGGCGTTGGGACGATTGCCGAAATTGGGAACGTTGAGGTTCGCGTCGTTGAAGTTACCGCCAATGTTCAATTTGCTGAGCCGGCAGTCGCCCTTGAGCGCCGCGGTCAGCACATCGCATTCGTGGTTGACGATGTCATAGAGCGATTGCGTGGTGGCCGCCATGGCCTTGGTCATATCCTCCGACGACGAAACGGCGGGAGCGGGCAATACGAGGTTGAACGTGATGGTGACGGTCTGCGGCTGGCCGCTCCCACCGATCGCGCGATTGCCGTTATTGATCATGAGCACGTTCTGCGCGTTGGCGTGATTGGCCAGGATCATTCCCACGATCATGGCGGCGACGGTTAATCTCATGCGGCCCTCCGACGGTTGCTGCCCCGAACCGGGCCATTTCACCGCCGGAATGCTATCACGCGGAAATGACCGTTTGGTGTCAGAGATGGGGGGACAGAAGGTGCCCCAATCGGAGATGCATTTTGGACGAAGCACGCATTTCATGGACGCATGGCGACGGCGATCCCGGTGACGCGCACGCCGCGTGCCATTCAGCCAGGCGCCAGGGACAGTCCGAACGGCGGGAATTCCGTCACGGTTGAACCAATCGTCCGACGCGCCGGATGGCGGAGCGCCGATGGCGGCGCGCGGGTGGCGGTCCCCGGCTTCGCAACGCCCTGGGTTCTCAACGCCGCATTTTTCCGCACCTTTGGTTCTCGACACCGCGGGTTCCCGACCCCTGGGCGCAATCTCCTCTTGCCAACCGCCGCGTCCGGGACGATGTAGCGGCGGAAGTTCCCGGACCGCGCCGGTCCGGTTTCCCCGAAGCAGGTCAACCCGCCACAAGTCACAGGGCCCGAGCACCATGTTCATTGAAACCGAAGGCACCCCGAACCCAGCGACGCTGAAGTTCCTCCCCGGCCGCGAGGTCATGGGCCTCGCGACGGCGGATTTCGCATCCAGCGCCTCCGCCGCGCGTTCCCCGCTCGCGACCGCGTTGTTCGGCCTCGACGGCGTCGCGCGGGTGTTTCTGGGCGGCGACTTCATCACGGTCACCAAGACCGACGTGGTGCCCTGGGAGACGCTCAAGGCACAGGTGCTCGGCGCGATCATGGACCACTTCGTCATGGAGCGGCCGGTGATCGACCCCCTGATGGCCGATGACGGCCTGTTCGACGAGGAAGACGTCGATCCGGCGGACGCGGAGATCGTCGAGCAGATCAAGGAATTGCTGGACACGAGGGTGCGTCCCGCGGTGGCCGGCGACGGCGGCGACATCGTCTTCCGCGGGTTCCGCGATGGCGTGGTGCGGCTGCACATGCAGGGCTCGTGCTCCGGTTGCCCGTCGTCGCGCGCCACCTTGAAGCACGGGATCGAGAACATGCTGCGCCACTATGTGCCCGAGGTCGTGGCCGTGGAGCAGGTGGAATACTGACGCCCCGCTTCGCACCGTTCGCGCATCGGCCGGCAGTTGTTCGTCATGGCGCATCCATCGTCATGGCCGCCATCGTAATCGCCCTCCCATCGCCGTGGCCCGGCTGATCCGGGCCAGCGCGATGCCGCGACGGGTGGCCCGGATCACGACGGGGAAAGCAAACCGCCACGCCGCCACTGTCGTTAAGTTGCCGCGGATGCGCACCGGCCGGGGGACGATGCGTGGGCTTCTTTCCGCCACCCGCCCCTTGCCGGTGACCCTTTCGCACAGCACCATAAGCCCTTGGTCCCTTTCTCCCCGGAGTGCTTCCCCATGACGCTCGAGGCCGTCGCACACGATCTGTTGTTCCGCGAGGCGCGCACCCACAACAAGTGGCAGGACAAGCCCGTCACCGACGAGCAAATCCACGAACTCTACAATCTGCTCAAATTTGGCCCGACCTCGGCCAACTCGTCGCCCGCGCGGTTCGTGTTCATCCGCACGCCGGAGGGCAAGGAAAAGCTGAGGCCCGCGTTGTCCGCCGGCAACACGGACAAGACGATGTCGGCACCGTTGACCGCGATCGTCGCCTACGACCCGAAGTTTTTCGAGAAACTGCCAACGCTGTTTCCGCATAATCAGGATGCGCGATCCTGGTTCACCAGCAACGACGCGCTGGCCGCCACCACCGCGTTCCGCAACGGCACGCTGCAGGGCGCCTATCTGATCGTCGCGGCGCGCGCTCTGGGCCTCGACATCGGGGCGATGTCGGGGTTCGACAACGACGTGGTCGACCGCGCGTTCTTCGCCGAGAACGGCTGGCGGTCGAACTTCCTGTGCAACATCGGCTATGGCGATTGGAGTGGGGTCTTCAACCGGTCACCGCGGCTCGACTTCGACGAGGCGTGCATCCTCGCCTGACGCGTGGTCCCGCGCGCCGATGCGCATCCTCGTCCTGGACTCCGCGCTGGCGCGCTGCACCGCGGCGGTCGTGGTCGATGACACTGTCGTCGCCTCCCGCACCGAGGCGCGCCAGCAGGGGCATGAGGCGACGCTGCCCGTGATGGCGCGGGACGTGCTGGACGAGGCCGCCGCGAACGGCCTCGATCTCGTCGCGGTGACGGTCGGGCCGGGTTCGTTCACCGGGATCCGCGCTGGACTCGCCCTCGCGCACGGCATCGGCCTCGCGTTCGGCGTGCCGGTTATCGGCGTGACGGTTGGCGAGGCCATCGCGGACGCCTTCCCGCATTTGGGCGACCGCGTGCTCTGGACCGTGACGGACAGCCGCCGCGGCCACATTTTCCTCGAACAGGGTGCCGAGATCGTCTCGCTCGCCCAGGAGGCGCTGCCGTTGCCGACACGCAAGGTCGCCATCGCGGGCGGCGCGGCGCTTCCCGTCGCCGCGCGACTCGCCGCCGCCGGTGCCAATGTCATGCTGACCGACGCGCGGTTTCCGCTGCCGCGGCATATCGCGCTGATCGCGGCGCGACGCCACGCGGGAGCCCTGCCGCCGCGCCCGGCCCAACCGCTCTACGTCGACCCGCCCGAGGCCCGGCTGCCGGCCGGTGGTCTGCGCCCGCCACCCAGCACCTCCGGCCGGTAAGGACGCGTGGCCCACCCGCCGCACACTGGAACGATCGAGACCGCGACGCGGGCCCATGCCGGTGTCCTGGCCGCGATCCACCGCGCCGCGTTCCCGCGCGCCGAGGCGTGGTCGAGCGACGTCATGCTGCTGCAGCTCGAGATGCCCGCGACATTCGGGCTGGTTCATTCGCTCGGCGGCATGATCCTCGGCCGCGTGGCGGCGGATGAGGCGGAGATCCTTACTCTGGCCGTCAGTCCTGGGCAGCGGCGCCGCGGTGTCGGATCGGCGTTATTGCGCGCGGCCATGGATCGCGCCGCGGCGCTGGGTGCTGCTTTCATGTTCCTGGAGGTCGCGGTGACCAACGACGCGGCGCGCGCCCTGTACGCGGCGCACGGGTTCACCGAGGCGGGCCGGCGGCGGCGTTACTACACGGATGGAACCGACGCTCTGATCTTGCGCTCTACTTTGTCCGCCGGCACCGGCGACTCGTAACATCCATAAACTGATCGCGCATCGCGTTAATGATCCGCGCCGTGCAAAAGTCAAGGTGATTTAGTGGCCCTTGCGGATCAGCAGCAGCATCGTTCCATCCGCTTCGTGGCGCTGTTCCAGCACGGTGTGGCCTTGTTCGGCGGCGGTGCGGGGCACGTTGCGCGACGGCTCCTCACCGCGCAGGCGGACCAGCAGAGTCTGGCCGGGCGCGAGACGGTCGAGGGCGATTCGGGTCTTAACGAACGTCATCGGACACACGTCGCGTGTGATATCGATGTCCCGGTCGGCGGTCAAAATCGAGTCCATGATACTTGCTCACCCCGAATTAACAAGAATAACCATTGCGAAACGGCCTTCGAGACACTTATATGATTGAATTCATCCGCGATAAAAGGGGCACGCGATGCCAGATAGTTCATCTTCGCTTGGTTCACTTACTGTTGGTGCGCCGCCTGGTTCGTCCCCCTTGGGCCTGTTGGGCCTGACCGCGCAAATCGTCTCGGCTCACGTCGCGAACAATAAGGTCGCGGCGGAGGAACTTCCAGGGCTGATCCAGCAGGTTTACCACGCGCTCACTGGATCGACGGCGGGTTCGGCGCCGGCGCAGGTCCGCCCGCCCGTGCCGGCGGAGCGTCCGAAGCCCGCCGTGCCGATATCGAAATCGGTGTTCGCCGAATTCATCGTTTGCCTGGAGGATGGCAAGAAGCTGAAAATGCTGAAACGCCATTTGCAGACCGCCTATGGCATGAGCCCGGAACAATATCGCGCCAAATGGGGGCTTGATTCGAACTATCCGATGGTCGCGCCGGAATACGCGAAGAAGCGTTCGTCGCTCGCCAAGGCGATCGGCCTCGGCACGCGGCCCCGCGAAGCCAAGCGGGCCTGACGCAGGTCCGCGCCGCCACACCGTGATCCCCCGGCTCGTTCGGGGGACCTGTTCCCACACCGTGCCGCGAGAGGTCCCCCGGACAAGCCGGGGGATGACGGTGAAACAACTTCAGGCGACGACGTTGGCACGAGTCGGGCGACGACGTTGGCACGAGTCGGGCGACGACGTTGGCACGAGTCGGGTGACGGCGGTGGCACGAGACGGGTGACGGCGGTGGCACGAGACGGGTGACGGCGGTGGCACGTGTCGGACGACGACGGTGGCACGCGTCGGGCGATAGCGGCATGACAAGCGCCGGTGACGGCGGTGGCAAAAGCCGGGTCATGACGGTGAGACAAGACCCTGGACGCGGCCGGCCGGGCGGAACACGTTGCAAGAGGACGCTCTTCCATTCTCCCGCCGGCTCCTGGTTCCGCCGCGGAGCACGCGGCGCGGCGACTTTTGACACCCCCATTGGACAGCTACGGCTGACTTCGGCTACCGAGGCGTCCTGGACGTGCCTTCCCGCCGGACCTGACCATTCGGGATAGTCACCAGGAGGCCGATGGAATCGCGCATCGAGCGTTTGTGTGTCGAACGCGGCGTGAAAATGACGGGGCAGCGCCGTGTCATCGCACGTGTGCTGTCGGACGCCGGCGATCATCCGGACGTCGAGGAACTATACCGCCGCGCCACGCGGCTCGATCAACACATCTCGATCGCCACCGTTTACCGTACGGTCCGTCTGTTCGAGGAGAAAGGTATCCTGGAACGGCATGATTTCGGCGGCGGGCGCGCCCGTTACGAGCCCAGTGAAGAAAGCCATCATCACCACCTGATCGATATCGAGACCGGCAAGGTGATCGAATTTCAGGACTCCGAGCACGAGGAACTGATGCGGGTGATCGCCGCCCGGCTTGGCTTCGACCTCGTATCGTTGCGTCTCGAACTGTTCGGCCGCAGGCGAAAGCCCGCCACCGGCCGCCGCGCGTCGCAGCAGACCGAGGAACCCCTGAAGTGATGCCCACGCCGCCGTTCCCGGAGTTGCGCGCGGGCAATCTGGGTGTGCGAATCGCGACCGGCCCGGAAGAGATCGATGCCGTGCAGGCCCTGCGCTATCGCGTCTTCTACACGGAAATGGGCGCCCGGGCGGACGCCGCGACCGATCGGGACAGGCGCGATCGCGACGCGTACGACGCCATCGCCGATCATCTGCTGGTGGTCGATCATGCGATTGGCCCGGGTCCGGAAGGGGTCGTCGGCACCTACCGCCTTATCCGGCGCGCGGCGGCGGCGAAAATCGGCCAGTTCTATTCGGCCGGCGAATACGACATCAGCAAAATCGAACGGATGCCCTGCGAGCTCATGGAACTGGGCCGCTCCTGCGTCCACGCCCAGTACCGCAACCGCGCGGTGATGCAACTGCTCTGGGGCGGAATCGCCGCCTATGTATTCCACTACAAGATCGAACTGATGTTCGGCTGCGCCAGCCTGCCCGGAACCGATCCCGACGCGCTCGCGGCCGAACTCACCTATCTTTATTACTACCATCTGGCGCCGCCCGAGCTGCGGCCGCGCGCCTTGCCGCATCGGTATATCGAGATGCGGCGACTCGACCGCGAGGCGATCGACCCCAAACGCGCGCTGGCTTCGCTGCCGCCGCTGATCAAGGGCTATCTGCGTCTCGGCGGGTTCGTGGGCGATGGCGCGGTGATCGACGCGCAGTTCAACACGACGGATGTCGCGGTGGTGGTCAAGACGGACATGGTGACCGAATCCTATTACCGCCATTACGAACGGCGGGTTCGCGACACGCCGGACTGAGCGGCGCCGCATGTCCCTTCCACGCTGGCTGACCGAGGCCCAAGGCCTCCGCGCGGACCTGATCGCCCTCGTGGCGGGAGCGTTCGCGGCTCTGGCGTTGCCGCCATTGCATGTGCTGCCCGTCCTGCTGGTGTCGTTTCCCATTCTGCTGGCACAGATCAACGCGTCCGGGGGAGCCATCAGGGCGGCGAGGCGTGGCTGGTGGTTCGGTTTCGGCTATCACCTGATCGGGCTGTACTGGATCACCGAGGCGATCCTGTTCGAGGCGGCGCGGTTTTGGTGGCTCGTGCCGCTCGCGGTGCCGGCGCTCGCGGCGGTGCTCGCGGTCTTCATCGCGGTCCCGGCCGGGGTCGCGTGGTTCGCCGCGCGCGCCCAGGCGGGATCACCGCGAACCGGTGTGAACCAGCCTGAATACCTGCGGGCGGGAGCGGCCCAGGTGATGACGCTGGCGGGAGGCTGGGTGCTGGGGGATCTGGCGCGGCAATTCGTCGCGACCGGGTTTCCCTGGAACCCCGTGGGGAGCGTCTGGGCCCTCCCAGGGCGGATTGGCGACGTGATGCTGCAACCGGCCGCGCTGATGTCGGTGCATGGTCTGACTCTGGTGACCGTTGTCCTGGCCTGTGCGCCCGTGCTGCGGTGGCGTGGGCGAACGGTGTGTCTGGGGATTTTCCTGGCCTGGATCGGCTACGGCGTGCACCGCATGGCCGCGCCGGCGCCGCCGGATCAGCCGCTTCACGTCGTGCTGGTGCAGGGCAACGTGCCGCAGGGGCAGAAATGGGACCCGGCGCTGCGCGACGATGTGTTCGAACGCTACCTCCGCCTCACCGATGAAGGGGTGCGAGCCGCCGGCCCAGGCCCCGGCGTGGTGGTGTGGCCGGAGACCGCGAGCCCGTTCCTTCTGGATGCCGGCGCGCGGGGGGCGATCGCCGCCGCCAGCCATGGCGAGCCGGTGCTGGTCGGGGCGGTGCGGTTCGACGAGGCGGACCGTCCGCGCAATACGCTGTTCGCGGTGAGCGGAACGGCGAGCATCGCCGCGCTCTACGACAAATGGCATCTGGTGCCGTTTGGCGAGTATCAGCCCAGCTGGGCTCAGGTCGGCATTCAACTGGTGCCCGGCGGCGGCTTCGCGAGTGGTCCGGGACCGGAGACCCTGCGCGTTCCCGGAGTGCCGCCGGTTGGGCCGCTGATTTGCTATGAGGCGATTTTCCCCGGCCAGGTGGTCAATCAGGCGGACCGTCCGGACTGGCTGGTCAATGTGACCAACGATGCCTGGTTCGGCACCTCCGCGGGTCCGCGACAGCACCTCGCCGCGGCGAGGTTGCGTGCGGTAGAGGAAGGGCTGCCACTTTTGCGGGCAGCCAACACCGGAATCACTGTCGCGTTCGATTCGCGCGGACACGAGATCACACGCATCGGTATGGAACAGACCGGTTTTCGCACGGTGACGTTGCCTGGGCCGCTGCCTCGCACGGTTTTCGCGCGGTTTGGGCTGATTGTGCCGGGTGCGTTGGCACTGAGTTTGCTTGGGGTGGGACTCTTGGCGAACCGGCGCCGGTAGCACGACTGGGCAGTGTCCGGCTGGCAAACAAAAAAGAGGCCTTATCCCGTATCATGAAACGGAACGCCGCAATTGAACCAGACGCTTGACAATTTTCGGTTGTGGCGTTAAAACTCTGCTAATGAAAGCGCGAGAAACGTGATCTGTCCAGTACAAACCATGTGGTTGTATGCCACTGTGGTTGTATGGTCCGGCACTTGAGATTTTTGAAAGGGATGCACGCATGGCTATCGCCGATCAGGCCGTTGGGGTTGACCGGGAAGGCCGCCCGAGCCCGATAGATGTGCATGTCGGCTCCAGGGTCCGGTTGCGCCGAACGTTGCTCGGGATGTCGCAGGAGCGCCTGGGAGAGGCTCTGGGCCTGACATTCCAGCAGGTTCAGAAGTATGAGCGCGGGGTCAACCGGGTCGGCGCCTCGCGGCTGTTCGATCTGTCCCGGGTGCTGGACGTGCCGATCAGTTTCTTTTTCGACGACATGCCCGACAGTCTGACCGCGACCTTCGGCTCGCCGGCGGCGCGGCGCGCGACCGGCTTCACCGAGCCGTCCGACTCGTTCGCCGACGATACGCTGAACCGGCGGGAGACGCTGGAACTGGTGCGCGCGTATTACCGCATCACCGACCCGGCGATCCGCAAGCGGGTGTTCGACCTGATCAAGTCGATGGGGCCGACCGAAGCGACGGCGTGAGACACGCTTCTTCCGTCACGGCCTGCCTCCCACTCGTTCGAGGGAGCCTTCGGGCCACCTGAAGCACCACTCTGCCGCGAGAGATGACGCGGACGAGCAGGGCCGCGACGATTTGGCTGGAAGCGCCGCAGCTTTCGCGGGTCGGTATCACTCCCGCAGCTGCGGATTATCGAACACCGGGTTGCGCGCGCGGTGCAGCGCCCGCGTCAGGCAGGCGGCCAGGTCCCGCTTCTCCGCCTCCCCCAACGCCCGCCCGATCTCCTCACCCACGCCATGCCGGTGCAGCACCAGCCTGGGCACCCGCCCATCCCGCTCCCGCAACGACACCGACAACCAGGTGGACGGCAGCACCTTCTCCCGCCGCTGCCCCGAGGGTTCGGTGCGCACGATCCGCAGTTCGCGCTCGTTGAGCAAAATCAGTTCGCTGCCCCGCGCCTGCCGCGCGTTCACCCGCAGCATCACCAGCACCAGCCCGACCTCGAGCGCGCCAAACGGCAGCACCGGCCAGGCGCCGAGCATCATGAACCGCACGCCGATCAGCAGCGCCAGACCGGCGAGCGAGCCAATCACCCACCACAGCCCGCGCCGCGTCAGGCTGCGATGCGGGACGATCAGCGCCTCGAACAGGGCGGGCGAGTCGCTCAGCCGAGGGCTCCCTCGCCGCGCAGTTTGCCAACGTCGTCCGCGCTCAGCCCGAGCCAGTCGGACAGCACGGTTTCAGTGTGTTGGCCCAGTACCGGCGAGGGTTTGAGCGTCGACGGCTTGCCATCGACCCGCACCGGCCAGCCCGGCATTTTGAACGGACGATGCACCGGGTGGTGCATGGTCTGCATGATGCCGCGCCGCTCGAAGCTCGGGTCGTTCTGCAACTCCATCGTATCGAGCACCGCGCCGGCCGGGATGCCCGCCTCGCCCACCAGCCGCATCGCCTCGTGCTTGGTGCGCTGGCGGGTCCAGGCGGTGATGATGTCGTCGACCTCGGCCTCGCGCGCGACGCGGTCGGCGGGCGTGAGGTAGCGTGGGTCGCCGATCAGGTCCTCGCGCCCGATCAGTTTCAGCAGGCGATCCCAGTGGTCCGGGTTGGCGCGGCTGGTCATGATGTAGACGTAATCGTTCGGCCCGCCCGGGGCGCAAGGATACAGCCCCATCGGCGCGTTGTTCACGCCGACGACCTTGGAGCCGCCGCGTTCGGCCGGTTTGCCGGTCAGCCCCTGGGTGGCGAAGTTGATCCGCATGTAATGCATGATCGCGTCCTGCATGGCGACCTGCAGACGGTGGCCCTCGCCGGTCTCGCGCCGTTTGAACAGCGCACCGAGGATGGTGATGGCCATGAGCATGCCGGTGCCGGTGTCGCCGAGCGAAATGCCGGGCCGGGTCGGCGGGCCGTTCGGATCGCCGGTGACGCTGAACGTGCCGCCGCAGGCCTGCGCGATCATGTCGAACGCGAGGTTCTTTTCATACGGGCTGCCTTCGCCGAACCCCTTCACCTGGGCGTAGATGATCGACGGATTGAGCGCCTTCACCACGTCGTAGCCGAGACCCAGCCGTTCGATCGCACCAGGCGCGAAGTTCTCGATGCAGACATCGGCCTTCTTCAACATCTGCTTGACGAGGTTCAGGCCGTGCGCGGATTTCAGATCGACGGTGATCGACTTCTTGTTGGCGTTGAACACGTGAAAATAATACGGGTCGGTGTCGGGCTGGCCGGGCCGCAGACGACGGCCGGGATCGCCCATTTTCGGGTTCTCGATCTTCACCACGTCGGCGCCGAGCCATGCGAGCGCCTCGGTGCAGGACGGGCCGGCCTCGAACTGGGTGAAGTCGACGATTTTGATACCGGAGAGGAATTTGAATTCGGCGGTGGCGCTGTTGGGCGCGCCCTCGGGGGCAATGGCGTGCGCGGTGCTGTCGTTCATGGACGGGCTCCTCATGCGGGGACGTTGGTCATCAGCCTGCCATATCGGCGCCGTGGGAGCCAGCGGGCCTCCCCTGCCCTCGTCGCGGTATTCTCCCGCGGCGTCATGGCCCGGCCTCCGTCAGCGTCATGGACCGGCTCGACCGGGCCATCGCCATCAACACGGTGTTGCCTCAGACGGCCCGATCGAGCCGAGCCATGAAGAATTCAACGCCGGGCCCTGACGGGGTGGAGAGCGTCCTGGCCGGGAAAGCGGATCAGCCATGCGCACGCCTGGCGGTTTTCCGGGCTGACGGAGGAGATCGTTCTTCTATACTTCGCGCTCCGAGGAGAAGGACTCTTTCATGACGCCGACCTGGCTCGCGCGGCTTTGCGCGGGGCGCCTGCATTATGCCTGGGTTGTACTGGCTCTGGTGTTCGTCTCGATGCTGGCGGGCGTGAGCGTGCGGGCGGCGCCAGGCGTCATGATCGGACCGTTGCGGCGCGCCTTCGGTTGGGATGTCAGCACGATCTCGGCGGCGATCTCGGTCAACATCATGCTGATGGGCCTGATCGGGCCGTTCATGGCTGGGCTGATGCAAAGCCTTGGTCTGAAACGCACGATGCTTCTGGCCTTGCTGGTGTTGATGAGCGGCACCGGACTGTCGCTGTTCATGACCTCGCCGTGGCAGTTGTTTCTGACCTGGGGCGTCATGGTTGGCATCGGCGCGGGAGCGGGCGCGGTCGGCTTCGCGGGCGCGGTGGCGAATCGTTGGTTCCTGCACCGAACCGGTTTCGCCGCCGGTCTTTTGTTCGCCGCCAACGCCGCCGGGCAGCTGATCTTTCTGCCGTTGCTGGCGTGGATGGCGAATCGTTACGGTTGGCAAGGCGTGGCGATCGGCACGACCGCGGCGATCGCCTGCGTCATCCCGCTGCTGTTTTTCCTGTTGCCGGAATCGCCGGCGCATATCGGCCTGGCACCTTATGGCGGCACCGCGATCGTTCCGGTGAACGACCATCATTCGCCCGGTGGCAACATGTTCTCGGTGGCGATACGCGCGCTGACGCGAGCCTCCCGATCGGCCGATTTCTGGTTGCTGTGCCTGACTTTTGGGATTTGCGGGCTGTCCACCAACGGCCTGATCAATACCCATCTGATCGCCTACTGCCTGGATCAGGGCATTCCCGAGATGCGGGGCGCCTCGATCCTGGCCGGGATCGGCCTGTTCAGTTTGTTCGGCTCAATGGCATCCGGTTGGCTGTGCGACCGGTACAGTCCGCGGGTGTTGCTGTTTTGGTATTACAGCCTGCGCGGGCTGTCGCTGGTGCTGATTCCGTTTAGCCCGTTCGACGGTACCAGCCTGTCGGTGTTCGCCGTGTTTTACGGATTGGATTGGGTGGCCACCGGGCCGGCGACGTTCTCGTTGACCAACGAGGTATTCGGACGGCGGGACGCGCCGGTGATCGTGTCATGGATCTTCCTGGCGCATCAGGTCGGCGGCTCGATCGCCGCGTTTGGCGCGGGCGCGGTGCGCAGCGTGTCGGGCAGTTATTTGTTGGCGTTCCTGGCGAGCGGGATCGCGTGTCTGGCGGCGTCGATGCTGGTGCTGCGGATCACGCCGCGGGGTAAGATGGTGATGGCGGCGGAGTAAACGCTCTGAGGTCAGGCCACCCCAAAAGCCTCTGAGGCTCTGAGATCTCTCAGATAATATCTTGCGCTGCCGGCGCGGGGTTTTTCCAACGATGGGTGGCGCGTCCGGACGGGCCGGAGCGCGACGAACCGCCCGCGAGGATTTATCCGAGAGATCTCAAAGAGCGCCGGATCTCGAATTCCGCGTGGATGCGTTGTCCGCTGACGAGATTGAAACGCGACCGTAGCGCGCCACGCCTCACACCAGGACGTAGCCGGGACGCTTGCCTTCGGGGCCGGCACCTTATCCGTTTTCTGACGTGACCGGCGGGAGAGTCCCATGAACGATACGGATAAGCTCATCGCCGCCATTTTCGCGGCGATGATGACCGCCAAGGAAAGCGCCCCGAAGCCGAGCGATTTTTTTCGCTTCTATGATGCGTGCGCCGCCAAAATCCTGGACCGTGAGGCGTCGGAGACCGCGATAAAGGTTGAAAAGAAACTCGCGGCGCAGAACAAGGCGTGGGGTTAGAGCGTCTTCGCGTCGCGTTGCACCGTCACGGTTTTTCTCTGACCAGATCGCGGGACGGGCCGGGTCATCCGCATCACCATCGTATCGCGCCAGACGGCCCTCCCGAACTGGATCATGACGGGAGAGGGATCAGGAGCGCATCGCCAACCGCGCCTGCCGCGCCAGCCTCGGGCCGCGCGCCACGGCGAACGTCGCCTCGATATCGTTGAGTAAGGTTGTCACCGCCGGATCGTCGGCCGGGCCATGCGCCGCGACGTGCACCCGTGCCAGACGCGTGATCTCCGCCGCCAGCAACCGCGAACCGACGAGTGTCGCCGAGCCGTTCGCGACCTGTCCCTGATCGAGAGGGGCGACAACCGCTTCCGCGCCGGCCTCGTACACCGCAGTCAACGCGACCAAACCGCCCAGCGACAGCGCCGCCGCGTCAGAGAGGTCGCTGACAGGACGCAGCCGATGCAACAGAAACCGAAATGCTCCAAGCGTCCCAAACGTGCCCACCGCGTCCTCGACATCGCGGAACGGCAGCGCCATGCGGTCATACGCCTGGCCCGCGGGCCCCAGCAGCGCATCCGCCGGCACCTCGCAGCCAGCCAGCACAACCTGGCAATGCCGCGACGGCCGCAACGCGTGGAAGCCGGGCATGTCTTTCAATGTCACCCCCGGCGTACCGCGCGGCACCAGGAACATGCTGTACCGTTTGCGGCCCGCGTCCTCGGCCGTGATCGCCAACACGATCAGCACGTCGGCGATTGGACCGTTACTGGTCCACGCCTTTTCGCCGGTGATGCGCCATGCCGCGCCAATTCGTTCCGCCCGCGTGATCAGTTGTTTCGGATGCGCGCCAACACCTGGTTCGGAAATCGATACGGCGGCCGTCTTCCCCAGCCACGCGGCTTTTTGCGCCGCGGTCCCGAACCCGTCGATGAACCAGCGGCCCACCATCTGCCGTCCGCCCCAGACGCCGCCGACACCCAGCAGGCCCGTGCGCTCCACCAGCGCCGCCTTGATCCGGGCGATCTCCCGATACGACCCGCACGGCGCCAGCAATCCGGCCTCCGCCATGCCCGGCATCGGATCGACCGCCGGATCCGGGCAACGCGCGAGCCAGGCGTCGACCTTGTCCATGCTCAGGCCGTCACCCGCTCCGGCGACGCGACGTGGCCATCCGGAGCGAACAGCGCCTCGATATCGTCCATGGTCAGTTTCAGCGCGCCGCCATGTTCCGCTTCCATCACGGCGGCGACCAGGGCACGTTTCTTTTGTTTCAACTGCTCCATCTTTTCCTCGATGGTGCCGAGCGTGACCAGGCGATGCACGAACACGTTCTTGTCCTGGCCGATGCGATGCGCGCGATCGGTCGCCTGATCCTCGGCCGCCGGATTCCACCAGGGATCGTAATGAATGACCGTGTCGGCGGCGGTCAGATTCAACCCGACGCCACCCGCCTTCAGGCTGATCAGGAACACCGGCACCTTACCCGCCTGGAAATTCTTCACCGGCGTCCGGCGGTCCTTGGTATCGCCGGTCAGCATCACATACTCGATCTTCTCATCCCACAACCGTTGCTCGATCAAACCAAGCATCTCGGTGAACTGGGAAAATAACAAAATCCGCCGTCCCTCGGAGATCATGATCGGCAGCATCTCCGCCAGCCGCTCCAGTTTCGCCGAGCCGGCCTTCGCCTTTTCCACCGCCTTCAACTTCAGCAGCCGCGGATCGCAACACGCCTGCCGCATCTTCAACAGCGCATCCAGGATGATGATCCCCGACCGCGCCAGCCCCTTATCGGCGATCGCCGCCCGTACCCGCGAGTGCATCGCCAGCCGGATCCCGTCGTAAATCGCCCGCTGCGCCTGCTCCATCTCCACGACGTCGAAAATCTCGGTCTTCGGCGGCAGTTCGGTCGCGACCTCGGCCTTGGTGCGGCGGAGCATGAACGGGCGCACCCGTTTGTTGAGCATCGCCTGCCGCTCGGCGTCGCCATGCTTCTCGATCGGGTTGCGGTAGCGCATGCGAAAGCCGCGTTGCGAACCCAGGAAACCCGGGGCCAGAAAATCGAACAGCGACCACAACTCGCCCAGGTGATTCTGCAACGGCGTGCCGGACAGACACAGCCGCTGATCGGCCTTCAACCGCAACGCGTGACGCGTCGTTTCGGCATTGGGGTTCTTGATCGTCTGCGCCTCATCCAGGATCACCGCGTGCCATTTCCGCGCCACCAGCACCTCATGATCGCGCGCCAGCAACGGATACGTGGTCAGCACCAGATCGTGGTCCTTGATTTCCCGAAACCGTTCCTTGCGCGCCGGTCCGTGCAACGCCAGCACGCGCAATGACGGGGCGAACCGTTCCGCCTCCATCGACCAGTTCGGGATCAGACTGGTCGGGCACACGATCAGCGCCGGCTGAGTCAACCGCCCGGCCGCCTGCTCGATCAGCAGATGCGCCAGGGTCTGCACCGTCTTGCCCAGACCCATGTCGTCGGCGAGGATGCCGCCCAGATCGGCGCCGCGCAGAAATTGCAGCCAGTCGACGCCGCGCGCCTGATACTCGCGCAACGAACCATGAAATGTGTCGGGAACAATGGCGTGCGGGATCGTGCCGCCCGCCTCACGCAATTGCCGGCCCAGCGCGCGCAGCGTTTCGCCGCCTTTCAGATCCAGACCGGCGCGTTCCTCCAGTTCGGCGAGATTGGCGGCGTCCAGGCGGGAAAAGCCGATCCGCTCGCCATCCACGCCAAGCCCGCCACCGGCATAGAGTTCCATCAGCGCGCGCAACGTCGGACGAATGCGGCCAAGCGGCAGCGACAACAGGCGGCCGTCCGGCAGTGTCAGCAGGAAGGGCTGATCGTCCTCACCCTCCAGCGCCAACGCTGAATCGGTGTCGGTGATCAGCCGCACCAGCGCGGGCACGAGGTCCACGCGTTCGCCGCCAATCGAGACGCCGAGATGCAGTTCCAGCCAGTCGATCCCCGCGCTTTCCTCAAGCTCGGCGGACAGATCGCTGTCCGGAGTCACAACGTGAATCGGGAAATCGTCGTCGACCTCGACGTCCCAGCCCTCGGCGCGTAATTCGGGCACCACCTGCAACACGATCGCCAGCCAGGATGCCTCGCCGGACGCCTCGTTCAGCGCGAAATCGTCGGTATGGGCGTGCTGATAGTACACCGGCGCCAGTTGCGCGACGCGGCCCAGTCCGAGCAGTGTCAAGGCTTCGATGGCTTTTTGCTCACCCACCCGGTCGCGCGCCAGGTCGTACAGCTTGCCGTCATGCGACACCCGGCGCGGCGGCGGCCGGATCGTGCTCGGAACGGTCAGCGGACCGTAGCGGAACGCCAGCCGGGCGAGCGGCACCTCATACAACCCGCCGCCGACAGGCCGTGCCGAACCGCGGCCATGCGCCGGATCGACCGGCAGCGTGCCATTGATCAGTCGCAGATACGGCCGCGCCTGACCCGCGACCTTCTCCGCCGGCGGCAGGGTCTGCGGCACCGGCACCGGCAGCGAGGGCAACCGCTGCCGCAGTTCCGCCGTGACGCGCTCGGCCAGTTCCGGCGGCACCGGCGGGGAGCGCAGCAACCGCGCCGCCGCCCGCGCCGGAATATCCAGCGCGATCGGGCCAACCGTCCCCGTCCTCGGCTCGACGTACCACAACATGGTGCTGTCGAGCGGCACCACCCCCTCCTCCAGCGCCAGAACCGTTTGCTGCGTCCCATCCTGGGCCAGTTTCCAGACAACGCTCCCTTTCCGCGGCTTGCCCTCGGTCACCCGCGGCCCGTCGGCCGAGCCCCAGAACGCACGGCCGGTGGCGATGACCCGGCGCAGCGTGTCGACCGGGTCCTCATCGGTCGCGCGGTTGATCTGGTCGGCGGCGATCCGCCGCAACCGCGCCAGGATGATCCGGTCGGAGGGCCGTAAGTAGCGTGCCGCCGACCCGACCTGATGCAGCGCGAATTGCTTCGGGTGGCTGACCTTGCCGGTGGCGAGCAGCCGCACCGTGAACGGCCGCACCACCAACGCGGGCGCGCCGCGCGATGCGTCGGTCGTCGACAGCACGTAATGCAGCCGCTGATGCACCGACGGCGGGAAATCCTCGGTTTCCTGGGCGTCGTCGGCGTGCAGCGTCGAGAGCCAGCCGGCCAGATCATAGGGCAGCAGCGGATCAGCCGAGGTGTCCGGCCTGGCCGTGGTCATCGGCGGCACGTCGGCCCCGCCGGCCGCGAGTTCCTCACGATGCGCGGCGACCAGCACGGCGGCGACGTGCTTGCAATCGCGGCCCACCGGGCAGGAGCACAGGCCGCTGATGGCGACCGCGCCGTTGCGCCCTCGCCCGACCATGATGCGCTGCAGGTAGGGATCGGGCGCGGTGCCCTGGGTTTCAGCGAAAATCAGCGCGCCCTGGTTGGCGATGCGCAGGTTTCGCACACGGCCACGCAACTCGTAGATCCGCCCAGCCTCCAGGGTCGTGGGGGCGAAGGTGGCGCGGATGGCGCCGTCGGTCAGGACGAGCGTGGGATCTATGTCTGGGGCAACTGGCACAACATGCATCGGATTAGCATGGACCATGCCTTCGAGTCGCCGCCAGCTTGCATGGCAGCCCCCGGAAATGGTCTTTTCCCGACAGGCGGGCCAAGGGAGACAGGCGATGGCGGAACTTTCACGGAACGAGCGGGAACTGGCGCTGGTCGCCCTGGCACGGCGCGTGCTGCCGGGCGGCAGTTTTGGCAACCTGGCCTCGGACATCGTTATCGGCGAGGGCCGCGCCGGCCGGGTCTGGGACCTCTCCGGCAACGAGTATGTCGATTATCTGCTGGGATCGGGTCCGATGTTCATCGGCCACGCGCATCCCGACGTGGTGGCCGCCGTACAGGCGCAAATCCCGCGCGGGGTGACGTTTTTCGCCAACAGCGAGCCGGGCATCCGCCTCGCCGCCGCGATCGTCGACGCGGTGCCGTGCGCCGACAAGGTGCGCTTCACCAGCACCGGGACCGAAGCGGACGTGTATGCGATGCGGGTCGCTCGCGCGTTCCGCGGCCGAGACAAGGTGCTGAAATTCGAGGGCGGCTTTCACGGCATGAGCGAATACGGCCTGCAAAGCATGGCGCCGAAACGGCCGGGGAATTTTCCGCAGGCGGTGCCGGACGGGCCGGGGATTCCGCGGTCGGTGTCGGGCGATATGCTGATCGCGCCGTTCAATAATGCCGAGCTCGCGGCTTCGCTGATCCGCGAGCATCGTGACGAGTTGGCGGCGGTGATCGTGGAGCCATTCCAGCGCCTGCTGCGGCCGCGTCCCGGGTTCCTGCGGGCATTGCGCGCGGTGACCACGGAATGCGGCATCCCGTTGATTTTCGATGAGATCGTGACCGGGTTCCGGTTCGCTTATGGCGGCGCGCAGGAATACTACGGCGTCATTCCCGACATTTGCACATTGGGAAAAATCGTCGCGGGCGGGTTTCCGCTGGCGGCGGTATGCGGCCGTGCCGACATCATGCGGCATTTCGATCGCGGCGAGGTCGGCGATGCCGTGTTGCCGCAGATCGGTACGCTATCGGGTAATCCGGTTGCCTCGGTCGCCGGGTTGGCGACGTTGGAGGTGCTGCGCGAGCCTGGAACCTATGAGCGCGTGTTCGCCACCGGGGAGCGGCTGATGGAGGGGCTGGCCGGAATGATTCGCGAACGCGGATTGCCGGCGCAGGTGATCGGCGAGCCGGTGCTGTTCGACATCATCTTCGCGGAAGGGGAGATTTTTGATTACCGTTCCGGTCTGCGCCAGGATGGCGACGCGCTGCGGCGGTTCAATCTGGCGCTGCGTGGCGAGGGTGTGCTGAAGGGAGATACGAAGTTCTATGTCTCCACCGCGCATGATGAGGACGACGTAAAGAAGACGCTGGCGGCGTTTGGCGCGGCGCTGGACGCGGAGGTGGCGTTCCGGAAGAAATGAGCCGGCGTGGCTGGCGCGCCTCGATTGTCATCGCGAGCGCGGCGAAGCAATCTCCATGCGCCGGAGACCGGGAGATTGCTTCGTCGCTTCGCGCCTCGCTCGGTCCGAACCTGACGCGGGAGATATTCAACCCCTCGGGTCCGCTCTGGCGGCACAGGGTGATGCGCGAGACCGATGTCGTGTTCCGGACTTCGCGGGACCACTTCTGACCCGGCGGCCCTTGCGGTCCGGCGCCATATCGGGTGCATTCGATCCCACCCCGCGCGAGGGAGAGGAACGTTGCCCGGTACCGACGGATCATGAGCAAGGAAATCCGCCCGCTCTCGACCAGTGCCATTCTCGGCTACGGCTTTCCGGAGGCCTCGCTGAAGGCCGGCCTCGACCGCGACCCGCATTTCATCGGCGTCGACGACGCCGAGACGTTCCGGCGCGTCACGGCAACCGGCGTGCTGTGTCCCGCGTTATTCGCCCGCCTCTACAACGTCGCCGAAGAGCACGGTTTGTTTACCCGCTACGACGCCGCCTTTGCCTTCAAGGCGACGCTGCCACGGTTGGTGCCGTCGGACGACTTTGGCGACACCGACGTCTTTGCCCGCCAGCAGCACGCGCCGTTGCTGGATGTCGATCCGCCGATCTGAAAGCGAGTTCTCCCCATGGCTTCCCGAATGATGACGCTGGTGGCGTTCCTGCAGGCGCAGAACTGTTCCAATCTGCCTGGGTCCTGGCGGCATCCCGCCACGATGCTGGATTTTCTGACACCGGAATATTACCAGCGCATCGCCCGTGTGCTGGAGGACGGCAAGATCCAGCTGGCGTTCTTCGACGACCGCCTCGCGCTGCCGGACCGATATACCGACAACCACGCGGAGGCGATCAATGCCGGCGTGCGCGCGGTGAAGCTGGATCCGTGCACCGTTCTCATGGCGATGGGCATGGTGACCACCCATCTCGGCCTCGGCTCCACGTATTCCACGACCTATTACGAGCCGTTCCACGTCGCGCGCGTGTTCGCGACGATGGACCTGATGCTGAAGGGACGCGCGGCCTGGAACATCGTCACCTCGCTCAACAGCGGCGAGGCACTGAATTTCGGCGGCGAGAAACATCTCGAGCACGACACGCGCTACGATCGCGCGGATGAGTTCATGGACGTGGTCATGGGCCATTGGAACACCTGGGAAGACGACGCGCTGATCCTAGACAAGGAAGGCAATCGTTTCGCTGATGCGAGCAAAGTGCACCGGCTGGACCATCATGGTAAATGGTTCAACTCGCGCGGACCGTTCAGTGTGCCGCGGTCGCCACAAGGGCATCCGGTGTTGATCCAGGCCGGCCAGTCGGGCCGCGGCCAGGCGTTCGCGGCGCGATGGGCCGAGTTGGTGTTCGTCATCCACCACAACCTGGAAGCGGGCAAGCAACACTACGCCGCGTTCAAGGCCGCCGTGGCGGCCGAGGGGCGCGATCCCGCCTCGGTCCATGTCGCGCCGGCCTGTTACGTCTGCGTCGCGGAGTCGGAAGCCGCCGCCCAGGAAAAGCGCGCCATCATCGAGGCGACGGCCCGGCCGATCGACGCGCTGGTGCTGATCTCCGAAGTCACCAATTACGATTTCTCGAAGAAGCCGTACGACGAGCCGCTCAGCGACGAGGAACTGGCGGAGTTGAGCTGGCACGGCTTCCGCGAGCGGGTCGTGCAATTCTCCGGCAAGAAGAACCCGACGGTGCGCGACTTCGTCGAAGTCTCCGGCCGCGGCACGGTGAAGGAACACAAGATGTTCGTTGGCACGCCGAAGCAGGTGGCCGACCAGATGGAAGAGTGGTTCACCGCCCCGGCCTGCGACGGCTTCGTCCTCGCGGCCACGCATATGCCGGGATCGTATGAGGACGTGGTGCGGCTGCTGGTACCGGAACTGCAACGGCGTGGGCTGTTTCACAAGGAGTACGAGGGCACGACGTTACGGGAAACGCTCGGCCTGCCGATCCCGCGCGCGGCGGACTGGCACCGCCGGCGGGCAAGGTAAGCATAACCTCTGCCATCGTGAGCGAAACGCGACAATCTCCCCGGTTGGGGACAGGCGGATTGCTTCGTCGCCTCGCGATGACAGTTGGACGGCGGCTGCCTACGACGACGACGATTGCCGGCGCAGAAACGCGGGGATCTCCAACCCGCCATCATCCAGTGCGGTGGAGCGGCGATCCACCGGACGTTCCGCCTCCATCACCAGTTCGCCGGCCGGTGCCATCGGCGCCGGTTCGGCCGTCAACGGCTCCCGCCGCCTGACCGCCATCTCCGGTCCCGGCGGGGGCACCGCGCGTTTCCGGAACAAGCCAGTGGCGGACTGGAACAACGACCGAGCCACCGACTCGCCGTGCACCTGGGGCGGTGCCATCTGGGCCGGCGGCATCTGGGCCGCGGCCGCCCCCGTGGCATGCGCGAACAGACTGGAAGGTTGTTTCGGAAACGAAATGCCATCCCGCGGTCCGGCCGGCGCCGGCCGCCGTTGCTCCGCCGCCGGCTCGTCCGGGTACGGCATCGGATCGGGAATGATCACCCGCTCGGGCTGGGTTGACTGCTGGCGCAGCGCGGTGATGTTCGAATTTTGCGGGCCGACCGGCTCCGCCATCTGCGTCTGAGGCGCGGCCGCCACGACCCCCATCGGCACGGGAATTGGCCGCGGCTCCGCGAATGCCGCGCCGCCGCCAACCGCCACCAGTTTCGGCCGCGGCATCTCCTGGAATTGCGGACCATCGATGCCCGTCGCCACGACCGAGACCCGGATACGGCCCTCGAGCGACGGATCCGTCGCCGAACCGAACAGCACATTCGCCTCTTCGTCGACCTGCTTGCGGACCGTGCTGACGGCTTCATCGACCTCGAACAATGTCAGGTCGTCGCCACCGGTGATGTTGATCAGCAGACCGCGCGCGCCCGCCATGCTGGTCTCTTCCAGCAACGGATTGTTGATCGCGGCCTCGGCGGCGCGGGCGGCGCGGCCCTCGCCCTCGGCTTCGCCGGTGCCCATCATGGCTTTGCCCATCTCGGCCATGACCGTCTTGATGTCGTTGAAGTCGAGATTGATCTGACCATGCACCATCATCAGGTCGGTGACGCCGCGGACACCCATGTACAGCACCTGGTCGGCCATCTTGAACGCCTCCTTCCAGGTGGTGCGTTCGTTGGCCATATGGAACAGGTTCTGATTGGGAATGACAATCAGCGTGTCGACATATTGCTGCAGTTCGAGGATACCTTCCTCGGCGGCCCGCGCGCGCCGCAGCCCCTCGAAGCCGAAGGGGCGCGTGACGACACCGACCGTCAGGATGCCGCGCTCCTTCGCCATGCGGGCGATCACCGGAGCGGCGCCGGTGCCGGTGCCACCGCCCATGCCGGCGGTGATGAACACCATGTGGGTGCCATCGAGGTGGCGGTACAGTTCGTCGGCCGCCTCCTCCGCCGCCGCGCGGCCGATATCGGGCTTCGCGCCGGCGCCAAGGCCCTGGGTCAGATGCGGCCCAAGCTGCACCCGCCGGTCGGCTTTGCTGTGCATCAATTGCTGCGCGTCGGTGTTGGCGACAACGAAGTCCACGCCGCGCAAATTCGCGAGGATCATGTTGTCCACGGCATTGGTGCCACCACCGCCCACGCCGATCACGGTGATTCGCGGGGTGAAGTCGGTGTGCATTTGCTGCGGCGTATTCAGGTTCAGGGTCATTTCGATATCCTCCCCCGGCGGCGGTCAAAGTCCTTGTAGGACACGGAAACGGATTCGCTATAGGCCATCAGACGCGGTCCCTGATGAAGTTGACGAGGCGATGGAACCAGCCCTGGCGCCCGCCGCGCCTGGGATCCACGTCGTGGAACGTTCCGCCCTCGTTGGCAGCCCAGTACAAAAGGCCGGTGACGGTGGCGAAGGCGGGACCGGTGAAGATTTCCGGCATGCCCCTGATCGACGGCGGCCGGCCGACCCGCACGTCGTGGCCGAGAATGCGTGACGCCAGATGCGGCAGTCCCGGCAACTGACAGGCCCCGCCGGTCAGCACGATGCGGTTGCCGGTGGCGTGCGACAGCCCGGATTCCGCCAGCTTGTCGCGCACGTTTTCCAAGGTCTCTTCAATGCGCGGGCGGATGATGTTGACCACCATGCTGCGCGGCACTTTCGCCAGATGATGATCCGCCTCGCCCACCCGCGGCACCGGCAGCATGTCGCGTTCGTCGTCCGGGCTGGTTTCGACATTGCCCCACAGCGTCTTCAACCGTTCCGCGTGCGCCAGCGGCGTCGACAGCCCTTTCGCGAGGTCGCTGGTCACGTGCAGCCCGCCGATGCGGATCTGCGCGGTGTGGATCAATTGATTTTCGAAGAATGACGCGACGTTGGTGGTGCCGCCGCCCATGTCGATGACGGTGGAGCCGATCTCGCGTTCGTCATCGACCAGCGTCGACATCCCGGCGGCCATCGGCGCCGAAACGATCGCCTCGATCTCCAGATCGCAACGCTGCAAACAGGCTTCCAGCGAGCGCAGCGACGAGGCCGACACGTCGATCACATGCAGCCGCGCATCCAGCGTGGAGCAATACAGCCCGCGCGGATCGACGACGTGATCGGTGTTGTCCAGCGCGAAGGTCAGCGGCATCACGTGCACCGGTTCGCGGCCTTCCGCGTGCGACAGATGGCGGCCCTCGCGCAGCACTTCACGAATGTCGTGATCGGTGACGGGCCGTCCTTCCGCCGGCGCGTCGAGCGACCATTTGACATTGTAAATCCGCGAGTCCGGCTGGCCGCAGGTCAGGTTGACGATGACCTCGCGCAGCCTGGTGTCGGCCATGTTCTCGGCCTGACCGACACAGGCGCGGATCGCGCGCTCGGCCTTTTCCAGATCGACGATACTGCCGCCACGCACGCCCAGACCCTGGCGCCAGTCGCAGCCGAGCACGCGCAAATCGCCATCGCTGTCGACGCGCGCGATCAGGCAGGCGATCTTGGTCGTGCCGATGTCCAGCACGCCGAAGGTGCCGGAACGATGCGGCCGCGAACGGTCCGGTTCCGGCGGTCCGGTATCATGGGTCAGCACGCGGTGCGGCATGTCGTTCATGGATCGCGCGCTCCTAGGTCGGCTTCTTCGGCGGCACGGGCGCCGGAGCGGGTTTTTCAGACGGGTTCACCGCTGGGCTTCCCCCCTGGGGCCGCAGCACCAACCGGTCGCCCAGACGCATGTCGATCGTTTGCAACGGACGATCGAGCAGCGCGGCTTCCTGCTGCAGCACCAGCAGGCGGTCGAGCGCCTCGACTTCATGTCCTTCCGGCAACAAAATATCGGTGCCGTTCTTCATGCGCAGATTCCAGCGGCGTTCACTGATCCGCATCGCGGCGACGACGCGGGTCTGGATCGCCGGCCGGTCGGTCAGCGCGTCCAGCAGCACGCGCGCGGCCTCGGGCGCGCCGGGCCCGACGATCAAGGGCAGATCGCGGAATCTCGCGACCTCCTCATCGGTGACCGGTTGGCCATCGCGGTCGATCAGCACGTATTTGCCCTGGTTCTGCCAGATGGCGAAGGGCCGGCGCTCCGACAGCGCCACGACGATCGTGCCGGGCAGGCGGCGTTCCACCGTCGCGTGCGCGACCCAGGGAAGCTTTTCGATACGCATCCGCGCCTGTTCGAGCGAGAAGCCGATGATCGGATCGCCGATGCTCACGCCGAGGGCGGCACGCAGGATGGGCTCGGGGGTGTTGGCGCGGCCTTCGATGGCGATGTCATTGATGCGCATGCCGGCATTGGCGGTCAGCACGCCGATCCGCTCGCGCACCGAGGCGATGCTGCTGCCCGGCTGCGCGTTGCGTAACAAAACCACGCCCGCGGCGGTGGCGGCCAGGCCGACGCAAACCCAGGCGAATGGGCGCACCAGCCAGCGCTGGCGGCGCAGGAACAGCTTCCACTTGTTCGGCCGATCGGTGACGGAGCCTCTGCGGACCGCCATGGTCAAAGCACTCCCGGCGTGGCAAGCGCGAGGGCTCTGCCCTCGGACCCGCCAGGAGGCGCTGCCTCCTGGACCTCCGCCAAGGGCAGTGGCCCTTGGAACCATTCATTTTGGCGCGGGAATGGGAGGGGCCAGCACGGACCGTGAGAGGTCACCGCCGGCCCCTCCCATTCCCGCGCCAATGGACAGATTGCAAAGGGCCTCGCCCTTTGCTGGGGTCCAGGGGCAAAGCCCCTGGCGGGTCCGAGGGCGGAGCCCTCGCGTGTCACTCCCGGCATGTCGCGTGCTCCACCATCCAGGCGCACAGGCGCGGGAAGTTGATGCCCACGTGCGCGGCCTGTTCCGGCAGCAAGGAGGTCGGGGTCAGGCCAGGCTGCGTGTTGATCTCCAGCAGCACCAGGCGGCCCGGTTCGCCCTTTGTGTCATCGTAACGGAAATCGCAGCGGGTGGCGCCGCGGCAACCGATCACCTGATGCGCGCGCAACGCGACATCCATCGCGCGGGCATAGATGGTTGGATGCACGTCGGCCGGAACGATGTGATGCGAACCGCCGTCGGCGTATTTCGATTCGTAATCGTAAAACGTGCCGGCGTCGGCGATGATGTCGGTCACCGCCAGCGCGCGGTCGCCCATGACGCTGACGGTCAGTTCGCGGCCCGGAATGAACTCCTCGACCATCGCGGTCCGGCCGAACCGCCATTCGCGGGCGACCGCGGCGCGGCGGTTGTCGCCCTGACGAATGATTTCGACGCCGACCGAGGAACCTTCGCTGACCGGTTTGATCACGTAGGGCAACGGCATCGGATCGGCGGCCAACAGATTTTCCACTTGAACGACGGCACCTTTGGCGACCGGCAGGCCGGCGGCGGCGAACATCGCCTTGGAGACTTCCTTGTCCATCGCGATGGCGGAGGCGCGGACGCCGGAGTGCGTGTACGGAATGTTCAGCCAGTCGAGCACGCCCTGGATCGCGCCGTCCTCGCCAAAGCGTCCATGCAGGGCGTTGAACACGGCATCGGGTTTTGGGGTCAGGGCGGCGAGCAACGCCGGTAGATCGTCGGCCACGTCGATCAGGGTGACGTCGTAGCCCGCCTCGCGCAGCGCGGCCGCGACCTGGACGCCGGAGGCCAGGCTGACCTCGCGTTCGTTGGAAATGCCGCCATGGAGCACCGCGACGCGGGTCATGGGCCTGGGTCCAGTACGCCGCCACGTTTCCCGCACCCGCGCGCGGCAGCCGGCCTTCCTCCTGTCGCCGCATTGACCGAAGTGACACGGCGATCTCCGCGTCCCCCGCGCGGGGAGATTGCTTCGCTTCGCTCGCAATGACAGGGGTGGTGCATGACCGTCTGGAGTACGCTTACGTTAGCCTGCATCGGACGCCTCCCCCGCGGCACGGGCCGGCACGCCGATCCGGCGGATTTCCCACTCCAGCGTCACGCCGGTGGCCGCCTTGACGCGGCGGCGAACTGCCTCGCCCAGAGCCTCGATGTCGGCGGCGGTGGCGGTGCCGGTGTTGATCAGGAAGTTGCAGTGCTTCTCCGACACCATCGCGCCGCCGATACTCAGGCCGCGGCAGCCGGCGGCATCGATCAGCTCCCAGGCTTTCATGCCATCCGGATTGCGGAACGTGGAGCCGCCGGTGCGCGCGCGGACCGGCTGCGACGCCTCGCGCGCGGCGCGGATTTCCGCCATTTTCGCCGCGATCACCGGGGGCGCGCCAGGTTTCGCCGCCAGCCGCGCGCGGGTGATCACGCTGCCCGGCGGCACGTTGGCGTGACGGTAGCCGAACGCCAGATCGGTCGCGGACAACCGCCGCTTTTCCCCGTCCCGCGTCACGCACTCGGCCCACGACAGGACGTGCGCCATTTCGCCGCCGTACGCCCCGGCGTTCATGGCGACCGCGCCGCCGATGGTGCCGGGGATGCCGGACAGGAACTCGAGCCCGGTCAGACCGGCGGCGGCGGCGGTCTCGGCGACGGTCAGGTCCAGCGCGGCGGCACCGGCGATGACACCATCCGGCTCGGGGACGATCAACGAAAAGCCGCGCGCCAGACGGATCGTCACCCCGGGCAGCCCGCCGTCGCGGATGATCAGGTTGGACGCGGCGCCGATCACCCGCACCGGGGTGGTCGCGGGCAAGCCACGCAACAGCGTCGCGAGGTCGTTGGCGTCGGCCGGCCGGACCAGGAGCTCAGCATGGCCGCCACAGCGGAACCAGGTGAACGGCGCCAGCGGCGCGTCGGCCTGGACGCGGCCGCGGATCGGCGGCAGGCCGGCTTCCGCCGGGGGCTCGAGCGCGGCTTCCATCATTTGGCACCGCCGCGGCGGGCATTGGCCTGCAATGCCGCCAGTTCGGCGGGCAGCGCGGCGGCCCATTGGGTGATCGAACCGGCACCGAGGCAGACGACGTAATCGCCCGGTTTGGCGATGGCATGCACCATCTCGGCGAGGCGGGCGGGCGCCGGCAGTGGCACGACGCTGCGGTGGCCGCGGGCGCGCATGCCCTCGACCAGGGCGTCGCGGTCTATGCCGGGGATCGGCGCCTCGCCGGCGCCATAGACGTCGGCGACGATCACCGTGCTGGCATCGTTCATGCAGGCGCAGAACTCGGCGAACAGCGATTGCAGCCGCGTGTAGCGATGCGGCTGCACTACCGCGACCACCTCGCGGGCGCCGGCCTGACGCGCGGCTTTCAGCACGGCGGCGATCTCCACCGGGTGGTGGCCGTAATCGTCGATGATGGTGATGCCGCCGGCCTCGCCGGTGCGGGTGAAGCGGCGGCGGACGCCCTTGAAGCTGAGGAACGCGTCGCGCAGAACGGTATCGCTGATCTCCATTTCCACACCGACGGCGATCGCCGCCAGCGCGTTCTGCACGTTGTGCTCGCCCAGCATCGGCAGACGGAACGGACCCATGCGGCGAGGACGGTTGCGGAAGCGATCGGTGACCACGACCTCGAAGGTCGAGCCGGCCTTGTCCGGCCGCACCTTGTCGGCGCGCACATCGGCCTGCGGCGAGAAGCCGTAGGTGACGATGCGCCGGTCGGACAGCCGGGGGATCATCTGCTGCACCGCCGGGTGGTCGATGCACAGCACCGCGAAGCCATAAAAGGGGATGTTTTCGACGAACTGGTCGTAGCCGGCGATCATCGCCTCGGCGGTGCCCCAGTGATCGAGGTGCTCGGGGTCCATATTGGTGACGACGGCGATAACGGCCGGCAGCCGGAGGAAACTGCCGTCGCTTTCGTCGGCCTCGACGACCATCCACTCGCCGTCGCCCATGCGGGTGTTGGTGCCGTAGGCGTTGATGATGCCGCCGTTGATCACGGTGGGATCGAGATGGGCGGCCTCCAGCATGCAGGCGATCAGGCTGGTAGTGGTGGTCTTGCCGTGGGTGCCGCCGACGGCGATGGCCCATTTCAGCCGCATCAGCTCGGCCAGCATTTCGGCGCGGCGGACCACGGGGATGAAGCGGGCGCGGGCGGCGACCACCTCGGGGTTGTCGCGTTTCACGGCGGTGGAGACGACGACGACGCGGGCATCGCCCAGGTTGGCGGCGTCATGGCCGATGGCGACGGGGATGCCGGCCTCGCGAAGCCGGTGCACGTTGGCGGAGTCGGCGATGTCGGAGCCCTGCACGGAATAGCCGAGCGTGTGCAGCACCTCGGCGATGCCCGACATGCCGATGCCGCCGATCCCGACGAAGTGCATCCGGCCAATCGAGAGTGGCAGCGCCCTCATACCCGTCCCACCCCGGACTGTCCCGCCTGGGCTGGCGCCGCCTCGCGCGCCACTTGTTCCACCACATCGGCGAGCGCGTCGGCCGCCCCCGCTCGCGCCACGAGCCGGGCGTATGTCGCCGCCTGAGCCAATGCCCCGGGATCGACCAACAGACCGGCCAGACGTTCCGCCAGCGCGGCGGCCGTGAAGCCGGGCTGCGGCATGACCCAGGCGCCACCGGCATCCGCCAGAGCTTTGGCGTTGGCGCTCTGGTGGTCGTCGATCGCGCCCGGCAACGGCACCAGGATCGCGGGCCGCCCGGCGATCGCAAGTTCCGCGACGGTCGAGGCACCGGCGCGCGCGATCACCAGATGCGCGGCACGCAGCCGGTCGGCGACATCCTGGAAAAACGGCGCCAACTCGGCGGTGATGCCGCTGGCGGCGTAGGTCGCGCGCACCCGCTCCAGGTCCTCGGCGCGGCATTGCTGGGTGACCATCAGCCTGACCCGGATGGCATCCGGCAAACGCGCCAACGCCGCGGGCACGACATCGCTGAACACGCGGGCCCCGAGCGAACCGCCGAGCACCAGCAAGCGGATGGAACCGCCCAGAATGGAACCGTCGTGTTTCGGGCCGCGTGGCGCCTCATAGCCGGCCTGGCTCAGCGCGGCCACAGCAGGCCGGACCGGATTGCCGGTCACGATGCGGCGCACCTTGGCGGGGACGCGGCTGGTGCCCGCGAAACTGAGCGCCAGCACGCTGGCATGGCGCGAAAGGAACCGGTTGGCGCGGCCGAGCACGGCGTTCTGCTCGTGCAGGATCACCGGCGGCCGGTCGCGCAGCAGGCGGGCGGCGAGCACCGGCGGGACCGACGGATAGCCGCCGAACGCGACCACGGCGGCGGGCCGAAGGCGGGCCATGATGCCGCGTGCCCGCGCCACCCCGGCGGCCAATGCGAAAACCGCTTTGCTGGCGCGCACGGCGCCGCGTCCGGCGATACCGGCGCCGGGCAAGACATACTGGTTGTGGGCGTCGAACACGGTGCTCCGCGGCACGACGGCGCGGGCGTCGGTCATCAGCACGACCCAATGACCGCGCTCGATCAGCGTGCCGGCGAGGGCCTCGGCCGGGTAGAAATGCCCGCCGGTACCGCCGGCGGCGATGACGATGGGGCGGACTTCGGGGCCTCTCATGACGGCGCCCCCGGCGACGGGCGGGTCCGGCGACTGACCGTCATGGCCCGACGTGATCGTGTAGGCATCAGGTTAAGGCCTGGGTGGGAGCAAAACTGCCCCGCCACCGTCATGCTCGGGCTCGATCCGAGCATCTGTCGGAGCCGGAGTGATCGAAGATCGGCTCGACCTGACGCGGTGCGGGGTCGAGCGGATCCTTGGGTCGAGCCCGAGGATGACGATGAAGGGCGGATCGTGCCCCTCTCCGGGCTTATCCTTGTGCGTATGCGGCTCGACCGGGCCATGCCGATTGACGGTCTCATGCCGCCCCCTCGCGCGCGAGGCCATCCGGCACGCGGCCCTCGCGGGTGCGCTCATCCCTGGCCCTGGCCCGCGTCAGCGACAGCAACATTCCCATGCCCAGACCGACCGCGACGGCCGAGGAGCCGCCGTAGGAAATCAACGGCAAGGTCATCCCCTTGGTCGGCATCATGCCGAGGGTGGAAAACAGATTGACCATCGTCTGCAGGCCAAATCCGGCGAGCAGGCCGGTGCCGGCGAAGACGACGAACAGGTCCTGCTCGCGCATCAGCCGCAACAGGCCGCGCAGCACGATGAAAGCGAACACGCCGACCAGCAGCAGGCAAACGATCAGGCCGAACTCCTCGCCCACCACGGCGAAGACGACGTCGGCGTGCACGTCGGGGATGCTGTCCTTGATGCTGCCCTCGCCGGCGCCGCGACCGGTCAATCCGCCGTTCGCGAAGGCCTCCATCACCTTGTCGATCTGATAATTGCCGCCGCCTTTGCCATACAGGAACTGATCGACGCGGCGGCGCACATGCGGCAGCAGCGTGTAGAGCATCATGCCGCCGCCGCCCGAGAGCAACAGCCCGAGACCGATCCACAGCAAATTGATGCCGCTGACGAACAACTGGATCATGAACACGGCACCGATGACGGCCATCATGCCGACGTCGGGCTGCTTCTTGAGGATCGCCACGATCGCCACGAACAGGCCCAGCGCGATCAGAACGCCCGGGAAGCCAGGCTCGCGGCGCTGACGCGCCAGCAGCCAGGCCGTGGTCAGCGCGAAGCAGGGCTTCAGGAACTCGCTCGGCTGAACGCGGTTGCCGGCGATCGAGATCCAGCGCGCCGCGCCCTTGGTCTCGACGCCGACCACGAGGGTCATGGCGGTGGCCAGCAACGCTACCGCGCATCCGGCCAGCGCCAGCCGCCGGACCAGCCGCGGCGGCAGCATGGACACCGCGACGATGACGGCCAGAGCGATGGCGAGAAACACCAACTGCTTGATGATGAACATATCCCGCTCGGCGTGGATCCGCTCCGCCACCGCTGGGCTGGCCGCCAGAACCATGATGTAGCCGCAGCCGATCAACAGGCAGAGCGCGCCCAACGTCCAACGGTCGACGGTCACCCACCAGCGGGCGATCAATGTGTTGTCGGCACGGGAGAAGGCGATCATGGGGCGCCTCCTCCGCGCGTGGCGCCGGCAGGGCCTGGCGCGCGCCTGGCATCCCAGTCGCCTCCATCGTCATGGCCCGGCTCGTCCGGGCCACCTGTCGCGGCACGGTGCTGGGTCAGGTGGCTCGGACGAGCCGGGCCATGACGCGGTGGTGCGGCTGGGCCACCGCGAGAAACAGAGGCCGGGCCATCGTGGGAAACCGAGGCCGCGGGATCGCGGGAAACGGAAGCCGCGGGATCGCCGGTCGGGCCGGCCGGCATCAGCCCGCGGGCCAGCTCGGCGAACCGCTCGCCCCGGTGTTCGTAGCTTTTGAACTGGTCCCAACTGGCCGTGGCGGGCGACAGCAGAACGACCGGCGCGTGCTCTCGCTTCGCGGCGGCGAAGGCGGCGGGGACGGCGGCGTCCAGCGTTTCGACCATGTCGTAGGGGACGCCATGCGCGGCCAGGGTCTCGGCGAAGATCGGCGCGTCGCGGCCGATCAGCATGGCGCGGGCGATGCGCGGGAAATGCGGGATCAGCGGGACGATGCCGCCCTCCTTGCCCATGCCGCCGGCGATCCAGATCAGCCGGTCGTAACAGATCAACGCCCGCTCGGCGGCGTCGGCGTTGGTCGCCTTGCTGTCGTTGACGAAGGTGACGCCGTCGATGGTGACGATGCGCTGCTGCCGGTGCGGCAGGCCGGCGTAGGAGGCGATGCCGGACGCGATCTGGTGCCGGGGAACGCCGAGAAACGACGCGATCGCGGCGGCGGCGGCGGCGTTCTGGGCGTTGTGCGCGCCGGGCAGCGCGACCGCCGCCGTCAAACGCAGGATCGGCCCGGAGGCGTCGCGCAGCACCCCGTCCTGGCAAAACACATCCGCGGGACCCGAGCCGGCTACCCGCGCGACCTTCGCCGGCCGGGTGTCCAGCCAGGCGGCCATGGCGCGCGCGCCGGGGTCCTCGACGCCGATCACGGCGAGGTCGCCGTTGGTCTGGCGGTCGAAAATCGCCCGCTTCGCCAAGGCATAACCGGCCATGTCGCCATGGCGGTCGATGTGATCCGCGCTGAGATTGAGCATCGCCGCCGCATCGAAGCGAACGGACGCGAGTCGCTCCAACATGTAGGACGACATTTCCAGCACATAGATCCCGTCGTCCGGCAGCAACGGCAGCGATAGCGCCGCCGGACCGAGATTGGCGCCCGCCTCGGCGTTCCGGCCGGCCTGCTTCAGGACATGAGCCAACAATGCCGTCGTCGTCGATTTGCCATTGGTGCCGGTGATCCCGACAAACCGCGCGCGGGAGCCGGCGCGGCGGACGGCCTGATACAGAAGCTCGACATCGGAAACGATCGGAATGCCGGCCGCGATGGCGCGGGCGGCGATCGGGTGCGGTTTCGGCAGACAATGCGGGATACCGGGCGATAGCACGATGGCATCGAAATCCAGCTCGCCCTCGCGCAAGTCGCGCAATGGCAGACCGGAGGCGGCGGCGCGGGCCGTTTCGGAATCGTCCCAGGCGATGACCTCGGCCCCCATCGCGCGCAGCGCCATGGCGGCGGGCCGGCCGTTCTGGCCCAGACCGACGACGGCGAACTTCTTGCCCGCGAACAGGGTGGAGGGAAACGCGGTCATCGGATCTTCAGGGTCGCGAGGCCGACCAGCGCCAGGATCATCGATATGATCCAGAATCGAATGACGATGGTCGGCTCAGCCCAGCCCTTCTTCTCGAAATGGTGGTGCAGGGGCGCCATGAGGAAGACGCGGTTGCCGGTGCGCTTGTACCAGAACACCTGCACGATCACCGATATCGTTTCGACCACGAACAGGCCGCCGACGATGCACAGCACGATCTCGTGTTTGGTCGCCACCGCCACCGCGCCCAGGGCACCGCCGATCGCGAGGCTGCCGATATCGCCCATGAACACCGCGGCCGGCGGGGCGTTGAACCACAGGAAGCCCATGCCGGCGCCGATCAGGGCGGCGCAAAACACCATCAGTTCGCCGGCTCCCGCCACCCAGTGCAGCTGCAGATAATCCGCGAAGATGTGGTTGCCGACGAGGTAGGCGATCAGCGCGAACACCCCGGCGGTGATGATGGTCGGCACGATGGCCAGCCCATCCAGCCCGTCGGTCAAATTCACCGCGTTCGACGCGCCCATCATCACCAGCATGCCAAACACCGGAAATGCGATGCCAAGCGGCAGCGCGAGGTCCTTGAACAGGGGAAACAGCAACGCGGTACCCAATGGATCGTGCGCCAACCAGGCGATCCAGATCGCCGCGATCAGACCCACGGCAGCCTGCACGCTCAGTTTCACCCGTCCGTTGACGCCGCGGCTGTCGCGTTTCGTTACCTTCAGATAATCATCCAGAAATCCCAGCGCGCCATAGGTCAGCGTGACGAACAGCACGGCCCAGACATAGCCGTTGCGCAGATCGACCCACAACAGAGTCGAAATGACCACCGCGAACAGGATCAACAGGCCGCCCATGGTGGGCGTGCCCTTTTTCTCGATCAGATGACGTTCCGGCCCATCCTCGCGGATCGGCTGACCCTGGCCCTGCACCGAGCGCAGCCAGCGGATCATCGCCGGGCCTAACAAGAAACTGACGACCAGCGCGGTCAGGCACGCGCAGGCTGAGCGGAACGTGATGTAGCGCAGCAAATTCACGATCGCGAAATGTTCCGGAATCAAACGGGATAAATTGAAAATCACCCGGTACGCCCTTCCCCTGTCCTGGTCAGGGCGTCGAGCGCCGCGACGATTGTTTTCATGCGGCTGCCGAGGCTGCCCTTGACCAGGATCGCATCGCCCGGAGCGATCCGCGCCGCGACCACCGGGGCGAGCGCCGCCGCGTCCTCGGCGTGCCCGCCGCGGATCGACGCGGGAATGGCATCGAACAAGTGCCGCATCAGCGGACCGCAGGTGAACACGAGATCGGCCGAGCGCGCGACATCGGCGGCCAGGGCGGCGTGTTCTTCCGGCCCCGCCTCACCCAGTTCGAGCATGTCGCCGAGGATGGCGACGCGGCGCGTGGCGGGTTGCAGGCGGAGGACGTCCAGGGCGGCGCGCATCGAGGCACCGTTGGCGTTGTAGCTTTCGTCGAGCAGCAACGCCGGTCCGCCGGTCATCGCCGCCTTCGGCGCCCCCAATCGCGGGCCATTCGGCAGCATCAAACGCCGGTGCGCGCCGCGGCCTGGCAACGGCGCGAACGCCTCCAGCGCCCGGGCGGCGACGACCGGATCGAGGCCCAGAGCGGCCACGGCGCCAAGGGCGGCCACGGCGTTCATCGCCATGTGACGGCCGGGCGCGTTCAGCCGTAGCCGCGCCTCGCGGCCGACGATGTCGACCAGCAAGGTTGACGAATTGGCGTCCGGCTCGATGTCGGCGAGAAGCGCGGTGGCGCCTGGCGCCGAACCGAAACCGATGATGGGACGTGGGCCCGCCCGCTCCCGCAGCAGCGGAAACCAGGGCGAGTCGGCGGGCAACACCGCCACGCCCGCCGGGTCGAGGCCGCGCAGGATCGCGGCCTTTTCCTCAGCGATCGCCTCCATGCCGCCGAGGTAGCCGATATGCGCGGGCTCGACCGTGGTGATGACGGCGACATGCGGTTGGGCGAGTTGCGCCAGCGGCGCGATTTCGCCCGCGTGGTTCATGCCGATTTCCACGATGCAGAACATCGCGTCGCGCGGGATCCGGGCGAGCGTCAGCGGCACGCCCCAGTGGTTGTTATAGGAGGCCTCCGCGGCATGCACCGGCCCGAACGCGGCCAGCGCGACGCGCAGCATTTCCTTGGTGGTTGTTTTGCCGACGCTGCCGGTCACCGCGACCACGCGCCCGGTGAAGCGCGCGCGGGCGAACGCACCGAGCCGCGTGAGGCCGGCGAGCGTGTCGTCGACGATCAGACGATGGGCGATGCCGGGAAGATCGCGATGCGCCATGACGCCGGCGGCGCCCGCCTCGATCGCTCGCGCGGCGTGATCGTGACCGTCGCCGGTCTCGCCGATCAGCGCGACGAACAGGTCGGCTGGCCGGAGCGTTCTAGTATCGATCGATACGCCGGTGGCGTCGAACGGCGTGCCGAAGTGCCCGCCGGTGGCTTCCTGGAGTTCGGCGGCGGTCCAGAGGGGGGGGGCTGAGGGGGTCATCGACCGACCGTCCTTCCCACCATCGTGGCCCGGCTTATCCCCTTCATCGTCATGGCCCGGCTCATCCGGGCCACCTGCACGAGCACAGTGCCGAGACGAGTCCTCGCGTCCGGCGCGAAATTCCGATGTCGTTCGCACTTTTTTAACCCATTCACGCCAAACATGGCGTGATGATCGGCGGCTGGGTCTACATCATGACGAACAAGGCATTCGGCACGCTCTATGTCGGGGTAACGAACGACATCGCCCGCCGTGCATGGGAACACCGGCAGGGCGCGGGCTCGATGTTCACCTCGCGTTATCGGCTCACCCGCCTTGTGTACATGGAACGGCACGAAGAAATTCTGACGGCCTTTCAGCGGGAGAAGCGGTTCAAACATTGGCCACGACAGTGGAAACTGAACCTGATCGCGGCCCAAAATCCGCATTGGGAGGATTTGTTCGAGAGACTGAACGCGTAACGGGCGTCCCGGCTGGCTTCCTGCCGCGACAGGTGGCCCGGACGAGCCGGGCCATGACGGACATGTAAGGCTGGGCCATGACGGACATGAAAGGCCCGGCCATAACGGACGGATCAGGCCCAACCATGACGTCGGGATGACAGGCCGCTGGCGTCGCCTCACGACAGCACTCCCACCAACCCGCGGATCACGCTGACGTCGTCGAACGGATGCACCACCCCGGCGATGGTCTGGCCTTGCTCGTGGCCCTTGCCCGCCACCACCAGCACGTCCCGGGGGCCCAGATCGTTCAACGCCGTCTCGATGGCCCCGGCGCGATCGCCGATCTCCCGCGCGTCCGGGCAGCAGGACAGAACGGCGGCGCGGATGGCCTGGGGCACCTCGCCACGCGGGTTGTCGTCGGTGACGATGATCCGGTCGGCGAGCCGCGCCGCCGCCTCGCCCATCAACGGCCGCTTGCCACGATCCCGATCGCCGCCGGCACCGAACACGATGTGCAACTTGCCCTCGGTGTGCGGCCGCAACGCGGTCAACAGCCGTTCCAGCGCGTCGGGCGTGTGCGCGTAGTCGACATAGGCGGCGGCGCCGTTCGGCAGCCGCGCCGCCAGTTCCATCCGGCCGCGCACGCCGGTCAGCCGAGGTACCAGGTCCAGCACGTTCTCCACGCCCAGAACGCGGGCGAGGCCCACGGCCAACAGGACATTATCGGCCTGGAACCGGCCCGGCAGGTTCAACCGGACCTCACGCCGTTCACCGCCGGTTTCCCCCGGGATTTCCAGCGTCAGGTCCTGCCCGTCGGGACGCGGCACCGCCTCGACCAGGCGGAACAGCGAGCCCGCCTGCCCCACCGTGTGAAACGCGAGACGCCGGGCGATGGCGACCGCGCGCAGTGCCTCCAGCGTCACCGGGTCCATGTCGGAGTGCGCCACGAACGGCGAGCGCGGCGGCAGCAACCCACCCGCGAGGCGCAGCTTGGCCGCGCGATACGCCGCCATGGTAACGTGATAGTCCAGATGATCGCGCGTCAGGTTGGTGAACCCCGCCGCCGCCAGGCGCACGCCATCCAGCCGGTGCTGATCGAGCCCGTGCGACGACGCCTCCATCGCCACGCGCTGGATCCCGTGGCGGGCGAGGCTGGACAGAATTTCCGCCAATGTCACCGGATCGGGCGTGGTCAGCCCAGGACCTGGCTCGTAACCGGGGGCGATCAGACCCAGGGTGCCGATGCTGGCGGCGCGGTGGCCCGTCAGGGTCCAGAGCTGGCGCAGGAACTCGACCGTGCTGGTTTTGCCGTTGGTGCCGGTGACGGCGACCACGGTCTCGGGTCGGACACCCGCCAGGACAGCGGCGATCAACGCCAGCATCCGGCGCGGCTCGGGGTCGGTCAGCAGCACCCGAGGGGGCACCTCGGGCGGCCAATGGGTGCCGTTCGGCGCCAGCACCGCGACCGCGCCGTTGCGGACGGCCTCGGGGATGAAATCCCGCCCGTCCACGAAGATGCCGGGCACCGCGACGAACAGATCCCCCGGCCTGACCCGCCGGCTGTCCGCCGTCACCCGCGCGATCTCCAACCCGGCCACCACCCTGGGCAGCGGCCGGGCGGGGCCGGGAAAGGCGAGGATCTGACGGTAAATGTCGCTAAGGAGCAAGGGACGCCACCGATCTCAGAGCCGCCAGCGGCCGATCCGCCGGACGGGCTTTGGCGAGCAGAGGACCCGCTGGCGCGACCTGGTCCGGATCGGCCTCGGTCCGGTGCAACAGATCGGATTGCGGCACGTCGGCCGGACTGTCGGATCGCGGCACCGCGGCGGGGCGGTGCGCGGGATCGCCCTGCACCCGGTGCAGCAAATTGGGTTTCGCCGCCGCCGCCGGGGTCGGAGCAGGCCGCGCCGCGGGAACCGCCTGATCGGTCTGCGTCCGGTGCAGCAGATCGGGTTGCGGCGGCCCGGCCGGGAGCCGGGCGACCAGCACCGCGGCACCGTGGAGCGTCGGATCGGCCGCCGGCTCGGCCACCCGGATCGGGCCCAGTACCAGGCCACGCGGCGGCTGCAGGGGGATCGCCAGCGCCTGCTCGATCGCCGGCGCGTCCTGAATGTCGGGCATGAGGCCCAGGATCGGGCCAATGCGCGAGATGACCCGGCCGGCGGCCGGGGCGGCGACCTGACCGGCCGTCGAATACCCGCCGGTCGAGGCGTTACCGTGCGGCTCGTCCAGCATCATATAGACCGCGTACCGTGGCGCCTGCATCGGGAACACGCTCATGAACGCCGAGACGTTGGCGTGTTTCTCATAGCCGTGGCCTTTGTTCTTCTCAGCCGTGCCGGTCTTGCCGCCGGGAAAATAACCCGGCACCTCGGCCTTCTTGCCGAACCCCTGCGTGACCACCAGCCGCATCAGCCGGCGCATCAGGTCGGAGGTGGACTTTTGCATCACGCGCCGCCCCTCGGGCGGGTCGTTCGGATCCACGGCGAGGATGGTGGGCTTCATATAGACGCCGCCATTGGCGACCGCGGCGGTTCCCGCCACGACATGCAGCGGCGTGACGGAGATGCCGTGCCCGAACCCAACGGTCATGGTCACCACCTCCCCCCAGGCGGACTCGGCGTGGAACTGCGGGCGGTCCGCTTCGGGCAACTCGATCGGGACGCGGTCGAACATCCCCATGTTTTTCAGCCAGGGGCGCTGCCGGTCGCGGCCCATCAGCAGGGCGATGTGCGCGGCGCCGAGATTGGAGGAGTACGCCAGCACCTCCGGCAACTGCAGAAAGCGATGCTTACCCTGGAAGTCGCTGATCGTGAACCGGCCGATATGAATGTCGTGCGCCGCGTCAAACGAGTCCCAGATGTGCACCAGACCGGAGTCCAGCGCCATCGATGTGGTCTGCAGTTTGAACGTGCTGCCTGGCTCGTAGCGTCCGGTGAGCGCGCGGTCGAACCGCTCGTCCTGCGAGGCGGTGCCCAGGTCGTTGGCGTCGTAGTCGGGCAGCGAGACCAGCGCGAGCACCTCGCCCGTGTTCACGTCCATGACGATGCCGGAGGCGCCGATCGCGCTGAACTCCTCCTTGGCCGCCAGCAGTTCCTCCCGAACCACGTTCTGGACGCGGACGTCGATCGACAGCCGCAGCGGCTCGCCGTTCTCGCGCAGCCGCTTGTCGAACGCGAGTTCGGCGCCGGAGATGCCGTTCTCGTCGATCCCGACGCCGCCGATCACATGCGCGGCGACACGGCCCAGGGGGTAGTGGCGCTGAAAGGTGTTGAGGAAGTCGACGCTCGGAATGCCGAGATTGTTGATGCGGGCCTCTTCGTCAGGAGTGATCTGGCGCTCGATATATACGAAGTGCTTGTTCGTCTCCGATAGCCGCCTGATTACTTCTTTCACGTCCAGCCTGGGGAGGACCCCCTTGAGCTGGCGCGCGACGACCACCGGGTCGCCGATCGCGTTGGGATCGGCGAATGCCTCGCGGGTGGGCTCCGAGATCGCCAGCGGCTGGCCGGCGCGGTCGACGATCATCGCGCGCTGACCGGGCGTGACGATGTCGGTGATCGGTTGCAGCGGTCCCTTCACGATTGGCGGCACTGTCTCGCGCGCGACCTTCGCGTGCACCGGGTGGATGACGGTGACCCAGGCCACCCGGACGCTGACCACGGTGAACAGGAGGGCGAACATACCGGCGGCGATCACCAACCGGCCGCGGCTGCGCTCCATCGCCTCGCGCCGCCGCTTTTCGGCCGCGGTGACGTGGAAATGCTCCATGCGCAGCACCGCGTCCTGGGGCGGCGCGCCGCGGCGCATCCGCAGGCGTTGGAAGCGGCCGGGAGGATCAGACGGGGCGTCGGAGCGGGTCATCGGTGCACCTCACCTCCCCGGCCCGATGGGGCCGCTGCCAACGGGACCCGACCAGGTGGCGCTGACCGGCGTGGGAGCCGGCAATGGGAGAGGCACGGGGCCGCGCGGCATGCCAAGCAAGGAGCCATTCCGCGACGGACCCGGGGGCGGCATTTGGGGCGGCGCCTGCCCGGCGACCTGGGTTACCGGGCCACGCTGATCGAGGGTCTGAGCCGGCGGTGGCTGCATGGGGCGAACCTCCCGCCGCGGGTCGTCGGCGCGGCTGTCGGCGATGCGGGGCTCAACCGGCCGGAACGCGGCCTGCCCCGGGGCCTGACCATTGGCCGGTCCCTGTCCGGTTCCCTGCGCTAATCGCTGAACTGGTCCCTGGGCCTGGAGCGGCGGCAATCCCTGAACGTTCCCCGGCCCTTGCGCCTGCAACGGCGGCAATCCACGCGCCTGCCGGGCCGCCGGTCCCGGGACGGGTGCGCCCGGCCCTGGCGCGTTGGCCTGGCCTGGCGCGCCCAGGCGCGGCTCGGCGAGGGTCACGGGCGTCGTTCTGGTCGCGGTGGGACGCGGTTCGTCCGCGACACGGGTTGGGGCGGCGGCGCGCGGTTCATCCGCGACTCGGGCCGGAGCGGTGGCGCGCGGTTCATCCGCGACATGGGTCGGCGAGGCGGCGCGCGGTTCATCCGCGACACCGGCTGGCGCGGCGGTGCGCGGCCGCTGGGCGTCCGGGTCCGGCTGGCCGGCCGCCAACCGCGGCGTGACGGGCCTCGCCTGGAGCGGCAGGGCGGTCACGGCCTGCAGGGTAACGGAGGCCACCGGCGGTGTGGCGGGCGGGATCGGGGGAACCGGCAAATCGTCGGCGCCAGCCTCGGTCACCCCGTCCGCGTCCGTGACGGCGGGTTCAGCGGACGCGGATTGCGCTCCGGCGGCCTCAGCGCCAGAGGATGAAGCATCGGCGGACGCGCCGCCGGAGGATTGCGCCACGACATCAGGTTGCGCGTCGGGCGGATCCGGCTGGGGCGCCGGCAAACGGGCCGCGAGGTCGCTCAGCCGGGCGAACTGAGTGGGGGCGATGGCCTTCAGGCCGAGATACTCATCGGAATACTTGTGCAGTTGCTCGGGCTCGCCCAAACGGATCCAGTCGTCGAGC
>Ga0181536_10000596_pt1 | contig 43610 bp, 49 predicted proteins | sample PEATcosm2014_Bin_41_FD_121105 | JGI IMG/M metagenome (GOLD analysis project Ga0181536, IMG submission 121105) | Peatland microbial communities from MTU Mesocosm Facility, Houghton, MI, USA - PEATcosm2014_Bin17_60_metaG | ecosystem: Environmental > Terrestrial > Soil > Wetlands > Peat | place...
CGGTGAAAGATTTGTGCCATGTCAGCGTTGCGCTTGGGCAGATTGATTCTCCGGAAGGGCCGTAACTCTCGGGAGAATCTTCCACTCTTATGCCGGACAGCGCAGGGCCAGGCCGAAACGACCGGATAGTTTCTATCAATTTCCTTTGGAATGCAACCCGAAAGCCAGAACGGAACTCTCGGCCAACTTCAGAGTTCACTGTTTCAAAAGACTTGCTCGATTCGCAGGATTCAAAAACAAAGCAAAGTTGTGGGGCTTGATTCGACTCGTTCCGAAGTGGAGCTACGCCTCCTCCGCCATCATCATCCTTCCTGAATCTGCACGAGTTTCGCGTTCAATGGCTTCATAAGTGTTCCTTATAAGTGGCCCTATCGCATTCGACTCTCGCTGATGGCCTGTGGCGTGCTATTCTTGCAATATCTTTCGCCGCTTCTGCGGCGAAGCGCTGCTGCCCCGGCTCTTCCTGGGGCGGCCATTGAACGCCGCTGGGGCGTGGTCCAACCGGTAGGACACCTCACTGTTAATGAGGATGGTGAAGGTTCGAATCCTTCCGCCCCAGCCAATTTCCCCTGTAAAATCGCTGCGAAATTGGCGTCGGACGGTTTAATACCACTATTAATACCGATTCCTTCGCGCAAAAAACCGATGTTTCCCAACGACGCAGTATCTATCGAGGGGAGACATCATCATGGGTCGCAAAGCAAACGTTTCACTGTATAGGCTGTTCGAGGTTGACGGGAAGCATCGATATGTTCGAGTCGTGAGGAGTGGACGCGGTTGGGCACCGAAGACTCAAACCACCGGAACGCCCGGCTCCTATTATCTGCGGTATCCCAAGATCGGGAGGCGGACATTCGAGAGTGTCGGTGACGACCTCCAAGTCGCAATGCAGGAGTTGAAAGCGCGTCAGGCGGCCCTCAACGCTCCGACGCCTGTAACCATCATCACGCAAAGAAAGACTGTCAGGACGGAAGTGCAAGCATTTCTCACCAACAGACCTAAATCGTGGCGATACATTCTCGGTGTTTTTGGTGATTTCTACGGTTGGGACAAAGACCTGACGAATTTCGAGCGCGGGCATTTTCGGACCTTCGCCGCTCATCTGACAAAACTGCGCCCTGCTCATAAGGAGTGCTTGGCACCTCGCACTCAGAAAAACTATCTCAAAAATCTGCTCACGTTTCTCCGGTGCACAGGGCGCGTGGTAATCGTCGTCCGAAACGAGCAAGAAGCAACCATCCAAAAGGCGACTACCGTCATCCCGAATACGTTGGTGCTGACCCGCGCTGACTTCCCCAAGGTGAACAAGAAGGTCAAGGACTACTACCCAAGCCCGGTCGTAAAGGCAATGTTTGCCGCTGCCAAAAATCTACGCGAACTGGTCATGCTCGCTCTCTTCTACTACACCGGATGCCGCGAGGATGAAGTCGCACACTTTCGCTGGAATGACATCCGTTGGGAAGCGAAGGAGCTTTTGGTCCGCGAATGGTGGAAGGACAGTTGGACAACCAAAACCGACGAGGACCGGATTGTGGAAATGCCGGATCAACTGATAGAGATTTTGAAAAGGGCCCATGACCTCCTGAGTGACCCGGTGCGCTGCCGGAAAGAAGGTTGGCTTTTCGCTGGCAAATCACCGCTGATTATTCCCAACATGTTTGGTCGCCCGGACGGTCACCTGCTGAAAAAGGTTCAGCAGATTGCCAAACGGGCCGGGATAACATGCGGTGAATGCCGTGATTGCGTAGAGCGCAAAGGACGGAACTGTCAGAATTTCCGCCTTCACAAATTCCGTTACACCTACGGTCGCGTGTTAGACGAAGGCAAAACTCCAATAGAGGATATCCGAAAAGCTCTTGGTCACAAGGACATCACCACCACCATTGGCTATCTGGGTGGCGGGGATAAGAGTCAGCGTCGAGCCAACATCGAGCGCAGCTTTCCTCGCAAAATGGGCGTCGTCGCCTAAAACGAGTATTCATATATGTGGAAACGATCTTGGAAAAACTCGCTCACTGGCCCACCCGGTACATGACTATCGGGGAGGTTGCCGCTCTTCTCGGGCACCACGAGCAAACCCTCTATAAGGCAGCCCGGTGTGGGCGATTCCCCGTGGTCCGCACCTTCGGCTCGCTTCGGGTCGATCCAGCTTCCTTAGCTGTTTGGCTCCAAAGGCGCGGGGCCTGAGCAACAGTAGCAACCCATTGTCCTCCCAAAGTCCCGATGCTTTCTACTGCATTGCATCACAATCTGCTTCGGATATGGATTTGACCGGGCGCATGGGCGCTCAAGAATTTTCAGCACAGGATTCTGACCTCGGAAAAATTTTCCGAGGTTCCGCAACATCGCATTTCTCTTATATGGAAATGCTCCAGAAGAAATCCAAAAAGTCCGGCGTCCGGCACTGCGAGTGCGAGCACTGTGCAATGTGGCGGGCCTATATTCGGAACGTCACTGACCTGAACAGATCGTTGAGCAAAGGACCTTCTCTGCAAACCATCGAGCTTGAGGCCCTCGCCGAGAAATGATCCGGCTGCAAACCAGATGAATCCACCCCGCGATAGCTGCCGTTAACCCTGTTACGCCTTTCCCAAAATGGCCGGGTTCATCCCACAAAGCGGGACCGGGTGTCAAGCGCACGAGGTCCCCTTGTCCCACCTTGGGCACCTGCGAGCCTGAACCTCGGAAAAGATTTCCGAGGTTGTAAGTCATTGAAAACGCTGGTTCCGAGATATTTAAAATTTTTCCAACCATCCAGTATTAGCCAATGTGAGCCAAGGACCAGCAAACGCCTACCGGGCGCGAGCCAATGGTCGGATGTTTGAGACGAGTCCTCGGCGATGGAGCTAATGAAAATGGAACTGAACACTAAGCCGGAAGCCGACGCAGTAGCACAGGCGTCGGCTGACCCGGCTACTCAAGAAGTGAACGACGAACTCGATCACGAGATCGACGGCGTGCCCCCGATGGGCGCGAACAGCCCGAGCACTGACATGCTGGACGAGGTTCCGACTCACTCCGACCTCGACACCTATGTCCCGAACGATGAGGAATCGAAGCTGATCCTCGCCGTGGACGAAGCAGGCACGGAATTCAAGAAGGAGCACGAGAAGCTCACGAAGCTTTTCGACCGCATCCGTCCCTCCGTGCAGGCGCTCAAGGACAACGTGTTCCGAGTCCGCAAAGGCACGAGCGGTCGCGCAGTCGCGGTCGGCGGGATCGCCATGTCGTGGGAAGAATACTGCCACTACGCTTTCGGCGTCGGTGCTCGGCGGATCAATCAACTGCTCGAAATCGACGACCGCAAGGACGACCACAACGTGTTGCCCCCGGTGAAGAAATTCCACCTGACGCACGAGCAACTTGACTCGATGTTGGACGCCAAGTACGAGCAAGGCGTTGCGGCGGGCGCGGCGGGCGTCGCGGACAACGACGAAGCCGATGAGACTGAAGCCGGAGCGCCGGAAGTCGTGCGCAAACTTGCGGACGTGATCTCCGATAGCCCGGTGCCCAAGTACCCCGAGGCTGCGGAGAACCGGGCATTCTCGTACTTCGAGCAGTTCAAAGACGAGCCAGAGACCATGGGCACCGAGATCGCCTCGATGCTGGTGCGACTCAAGCTCGACCTCGCGACCATCAGGCGCGTCTTCAAGATCGCCGAGAAGGATGCGACCGAGACCATCGCCGACCTGTGCAAGGTTGGGGAGGAGAGGTAGGGAGAGTCGGGGCGGTTCAGGACGCTGACTTCCGACAGCGAGACCGCAGGCGGCACGCTAGGCATGGCTGCCCCGAAAATCCTATCAAGGTGAAAGCAATGATCCGCCATTTGGCAAACTGGAACGGCAGAGCTTTCTGCGACAAAACGGACGGCATAGTCGTGAGCGACAGCACGAACAATTGCGAGAACTGCCGCTACGCGCACAATCTGTTCGTCGGCGCATGCAGCGACGGCAATTGCAGGCACAGGCGCTTCACGCACACCCCCGACATCAAGCTCAACGAGCACCTCTACGAGTTGGGCACACTGGAGCACTACACCTACTGCAAACTGGGCATCAACTACCACGGCGAAGAAATGCTCGCAGCGCCGGGAACGGAGCCGACCTGCGATGAATGCCTGCGTGTCGGGCGCATGGAACGTGGCATCGTCCCGTATGCTCGCAGGGCTGGGCACGTGATCTACAAGCATGATGGGTTGTATCTCAAGCGGGACGGCAGCCTCAGGCGGGACGATCCCTATCTCCAGCCACCGCTACCGATGCGCTACGAGATACACGAACTTTATGTCGCTGCCAACGGGGCTGACAGGATTGTTGTCGTTGGATTCCGCAGGGAGGAAGACCGGGACAGGATATTCGATGCCATGGTGGTCGGCGGCTACTGTAGTCACACCAAGAAATCATGGATCAGGAGCATTGACCAATGAACGACAGAATGATGGAAGAGATCAGGCAAATGATGCTGGATCGGGTGCCGAGGCGCGAGATCGCACGGCGCACCGGGTGCAGCCAGAGCGAGCTAGCCCACTTCGCGCAGGCGTGGGGCATCCCGGCGTACGGCAAGCCGGGCCGGCCGCGAAAAGAGAGAACGTCGTGAATCCGAACCTTGAATGTCCCTTGCCCAGTTGTACTGCGCCCAGCGAGGCGGCCCGGCGAATAGCCGCTTATTGGCGCTGGAAAGGCTTCCCGTTTCACGACCTTCGGGAAGCCAAGCGGCTCAAACATCTCAAGTCACTGCTCGATTTCGACCACACTAAGTTGATTGAGAACGGCATCGTTGGAAGCAGAACGCACGGTCTGGCGCTTGCGGGATCATACTTCGCACGCTCGATGAATGTGCAATCCGGCAACAAACGCACACCCTTGGGGGTCTTCGACAAAGACGATCTTTTCGCGGAGGCGATTCAGAGGCGCATCGAAGCCGTGGGGCGGGAACAGCTAACGGAAAACGACATACGCAAGGCTTGCCAAAATTTTCCCGGCACGCACGGGGTCAGCAATTTCAGACCAACTGCCGCTGCGGCGATCTACGACCGATACATGCCGGAGCGCGGGGGTGTGACATGGGATATGAGCGCTGGTTGGGGCGGTCGGATGCTCGGCGCTCTCGCCTGTAAGAAGGTGCGCGGTTACATCGGCTGCGACCCGGCAACCGAAACATGCTGGAGCCTTGCCGCAATGGCGAGCGAGCTTATCAATGCCGCTAGGCGTCTGAATCGCGACATGGGAGTGGAAATTTATTGCTGCGGCAGCGAAGACATGCGCCCGAACCTCCATCCCTCTTCTGTTGATTTTTGTTTCTCGTCGCCGCCGTATTTTTCGCAAGAGAAGTATTCGCACGAAGATACGCAGAGCTACTTACGATTCCCTGACCCCGAAGCGTGGCTCAACGGCTTTATGGGCACTACCCTCGATAACTGTCGGTTCTGCCTCAAACCGAACGGCATCCTCGCCGTGAACATCGCCAACGTTCCGCCGTTTCCCAATTTGGAGCAGGCATTCATAGGGCTGGCGACCTCGCGAGGCTGGCGGCACTTTGAAACGCTCAATGTCGCGTTAGCTCCGATGTGGGGCACGCGCAAGCCGGGTCAGGAATGGAAGTATGAGCCGCTCTTTGTTTTTCAGGTTGCAGGCTAGCACGCCACTCTTGCTAGCCGGCCGCAGCTTCCGTGCCGGGTCAGAGTCCTCTCCGCACGTTGACGGATCGCCGCTCGCTCCGGGCCTTGTCACGTTGCTCGTCTTCCCAGCGCGATTGGCACTCATCGCACCACTCCCCCTTGTGTGCGGGGTTGCCACATTCAGGATCGACGCAGGTCGCAAGTCCCTCTTCCGCGTCGTCCCCCAACCTAGCTTCGTCCGGCACGTCCAGCAGGGCAGCAAGCTCGTGTGAGCACGAAGGCTGGTTGTTCGCAAAGCGTTCAAACTTCGCCACCGCGTAGCTGCGATTCCCGCCAAAGCTGAACCGATGACCCGCGCACGACCATTTCACGACGGGACCGCTTGGCAGGCTCCATATCAGCAGATAAGCGGGTTCGGCGGAGTGGGGTAGGCATCCCTTGAATCCGCACCTCGGTGTTTCTGGCTTGTTTTTCTCTCCCATGATGATCTCCCTGATCGGCGGGCGGTTGAAGTTGCGATTAGGTCACAGTCTGCTTCTCCCGGTGACCCCTTGCGCGTCCGCCTACACAGGAACTCCATAGCGGCAATTTCGAAAGCAACAATCGCTGCAAAACCGACTATGCAGACCTTATGTATGAAATCGGACGCGATACGTCAGTTGTTCTGCGAGCGCTACTCGGCTGGGATTCCGTACAAGGTCATCTGCCGGGAGCTTGGGATAAGCCTGCGCACGGCAAGCAACTGGGCGCGGGAGATGGGACTGCCACGAAGAAGGGGTGGCCCACGCCGCCAGCGCTGGGTGCCGGGCAAAAAGCCCAAAATCGCCTGACTTTCAGTATCTCTTAATGCTGGGTCTTTGGTCGCGGATCAGAGATCAACCGGGGGCAGGCTTCTTATCGCCCGCCTGCCCCAGAACGGTTCCCAGCCGCCTTCAGCAAGCGATCAGGGCGACTCACAAAGAGGCGATATGTCGCAATCAGAGACAACAACAACTTGCGCCCTCGATGAGGCGCTGAAGTATGCGCAGATGGGGCTGCGCGTGTTCCCGTTGCAGCCGGGCACCAAGCGACCCATGACCGCGCACGGTGTGAAAGACGCAACAGCTGACCCCGCCCTCATAAAGGAGTGGTGGACAAGAACGCCGGAGGCGGGCATCGGGCTTGCTGCACGGGCCGAGAAGGTCGGCGACCCGTGCTTCCTAGAGTTCGACCAGAAACCCACGCTCAAGGACTGGGCGAAGAACGAGGGGCAGCCCATGCCCGAGACCCGCGTGCATCGCTCAGGCGGCAAGGGCGCTCCACATTTCATCTTCACGCACACCGAGAAATCTTTGGCGCTGGGCAACTGCGACGGCTCGACCGCTGGTAGGGAGTGGTTCAGCTTCAGGGCATCCGACAGGTACATCGTAGCTCCGCCGAGCATCCATCCCGACAGCGGCAAGCCGTACACCGTGTTCGCCGACATCGAGCCGACGCCGATCCCCGACTGGGTCGTAGACAGCATCCGTGCCAACGGGACGCGGGAGAAGGATTTCGGCGCTGGCTTGCGCCCGGTCCACGAGGACTTCGACTTCGACGCGTTTGTAGAGTGGGTTGGCGGCGTCGAGGACAGCGACGGCAACTGGTACCCGTTCAGGGAATGCCCGGTCGCGGGGCGCAGGCACAAGGGTCAGGGCACGAAAGGCTGCGCACTCTATTACGACGGCGGGACGCTGGGCTTCAAGTGCATGGCTGCCGAATGCCCGTCGAACATGGACAGGAAGCCGGGTCAAGGCGGCGCTGCGTTCCTCGTCTCGTTCCTGTCCAAGGAGAACGGCGCATACGAGGGGGTCATCTGGCCCGAGCGCGAAGACCAGCTTGGCGCGGTCAGCGCGGAAGAGCAGGAGAAGCTGATCGAGGCGATACGCGGCACGAAGCCGGTTCGTGCGGTCACGGTTCCAGAAATCATCGACATCAAAAGCGAAAGCGAGGGACTCGCGATCGTCACCAGCCCCGTCCTGACAAAGGACGAGAAGGCAATCGCGGACGCGGAAGCGATCTTGGCGAAATGGGAATCGACCGGGCAAGCCGCTGCGGCGGCTGCGCCAGCACCAGCAAAGGAAAAGGAAGAACCCAAGCCGAGGAAGCGCGGTCTGTACCGCATGCCGGAGACCGCGATGTACGGCTACTTGGGCGAGATCGCGAGGTCGCTCAACGCGCCGCTGGACTTAGCGTACCCGACGATGTTGTGCGTGTTCGCCGGGCAGGGAATCTCCAAGGCTGGCAGCGTGCGCGGAAATTTGTACGGTTGCCTGATTGGGCCTGCCGGGACGGGCAAAAGCCGCACCATCGACAGGGCGCTTGAGAAGTTCGAGTACCAATATCCGTTCACGATCAAGCGCAAGTACCCCGGCAGCGAGCACGGGCTGACGCTGATCCTCGAAGGCATGAAGGTCAAGGACATGACCGCCATCGACCGCGCCATGACCAAGCCGTTCCTGCTGGTGCAGGACGAGTTCCGCAACATGTTCGCCAAGTCGAATATCGACAACTCCGCGCTGCCATACATGCTAAACGACCTGTTCTACCACGACGAGTTCGAGACGACGAACCAGAAGGGCAGCATGGCTTGCAGACCGAAGCTGAGCATCATCGGAGGTCTGACCTGCGCGAATGCCGAGGAGTTCGCCGACGTCTTCGGCAAAGCCACCACATCTGGCATGTATGACAGGTTCATCTACGGCGTCGCGCCGACGAAATTCGTCTGGGACGACACATGGGAGAAGAACGTGATCCCCGAGAAGCGCGAGCCGAAGTCCGTCAGGATGACCGACGAAGCTTACGCGATGAAGCACGCGTGGGTAGCCGAGAACCCGGAGCACCGGGGGCGGCTCGGCGAACTGGCCCTGCGCGTGGCGCTCGTGAGCGCGTCCGCGAACCACGACCACAAAGTGGGAGAGGATTGCATGGGTGCAGCGCTGGAATTCATGACTTGGCAGGAGGCGATCCGCGCCAAGTTCCGCCCGTCAGAGCAGGACGACCGCGACGGGAAATGCCAAGAGGCAATCGTGCGTGCGCTGGAGAACTACGGCGACCAGCACGACGGCGGCTGGATTCTGTGGAAGACGGCGAAGGACAAGGGCAACCTGTACCGCCACACCGCGTCGCGGCTGAATCGGATTTTCAAGGGCATGCTCATTGAGCAGATGGTCGAGGAGGAGCGCGACACGGACGACAACGGCAAGGAGTCGAAGAAAAGGACCGGGCGCGTGCGGCTGCGGAGGGAGGGGTGACAGCAGCGATGACAGCAGGTGATAGGCGCAATCATCGGGGCCGCTGTCAAAATTTCATACGTATACGTACAACAACAATAATTTTATTGCATGTAAAGGACTTAGCAAAAACGTATGTCAAAAGAAGTCATGCCCGCTGTCACGATTTTGGTAGGTCACGTCCCGCGTGAGAAGGTGACAGCGGCAACGAATTCTGGAAAAGCCTTACTTCCGAAGGAAAGAAACCGCGTGCTGACTGGCTACAGAAACTCGCGGTTCTTTCTTTTGGAGCCATGCGGGGGTCTCCCGACGCCGTTTCCAGCCTAGTTTGACCCAACAGCGACGCCATGCGCGAAGATTCAGCGACGTTGATCCTGATTCCTTAGCACTCCACCGACTTTGAAAGTCAAGGGTAGGAAGGCAATTTCGAGATTGCGCACGGACAAGTGCTTTGATTTCAGTGCGCGATGATGGGGTTTTCGCTGAACGCCGGGCGAGTCTGTCTTTCGCGGAGGATTTTAATGAACGCAGGACCGAAAATCAGGGACGCAATACTAGTCCAGAGGATGAAAGAGTGGAGGATGCGGGCACGATGCCCGCTGCTCGCGAAGGGCTACCCTGCGAGTAAATGTCGCAAGAACTACCTCTACTTGGTACGAACTCACGAAACGCTCGCAAAAACGCACGGGCTCAGAGAGTCGGATGTCTACTTGTGAGGGCACACATGGACAACACAGACAACCCCGAGGTCCTCGCCGTTGACTGCCCCGGAGTCAGTGCTAAGATGTCTAAGATGGTTAATAAACCCAACCGTGAAGACTCGCAGTCCCGCTCGCGGGAACTCTTGTCTAAAGTCCGAAAACAACCCGACGGTTCTCAAGAGCAGCGGCAAGCCTTCATCGAGTACCTGAAGGCCCTCGATGCCGAACCCTCCAAACCCAAATCCAAATAGAGTCGGCACGCTGCTTAGCTGTCAAGACCACTTGTACGACATTTACCGTTATCTGGCGAACGAACTCGGAATGTCTGATGATGAAATCCATGCCATCCACGTCGAGATCAAAGATTGGATGAAAACTGAACAGCGCATCCCTACCGTATGGGAAGGTCCGGATGGATGGCACAAGCTTTTCCTCGATTTCGGCATTGAAGGTGATCCGGGCAAAACTTGCCCCCGCCGGATTTACTTGCGCCGCGCTGGAAGCACTCGTCGCTGGAATGGCGTGAATGTAGATCAACAAGCGACTTGGCATAAGCGCCGCTGACCCCAGAAAATCTGGGTATCGAACTTAGCTTGTACACAGTATTAGAAAGATGGGGGCGGTCAGGACGCGAATGCCTGAAGTTCAAATCCGCTTCGAAGGGTATCTCATCCGCGAGACCGCAGGCACTATGCTAGGAACACCGCCTCGCTGTTTCAAAGCGCAGAGAGGAAATATGTTGACGACAGATACCTTTGAAAAAGCCCTCGACCTTCTCGGTTCGGGCTATACCTTTCCTTCGATCACGGAGGAGACCGGGATCACAAGATACCGAAACGCCGACAGAGAAAACGTTAAGAGGTTCACGCGCAGTCTCTTCGGCGTCAAAGATCTCGTAACCCTTTTCCTAGATACCTTCGTACAACTGGGGCAACAGTATGCCTGCTGATATTATTCTTCCTGCAGTATGCGGAATCGAACCATTCCTCTAGCCCTTTAGGTCCTCTGCTGGTATTGCAACAGCCGCAACACAGAGCGATGTTCCACACTTTTGGGTGCTTGACGGAGTAATCGTCCATATGCTCCCAACTTGCCAGATTGTTGCGGCTCCGCGCTCCAATCCTAAATCTCAGCTTACAGTACACACAGGACTTGTCTCTCCGCGCTACATGTCTCACAACCGGGTCCGGAATGTCGTACCTCGTCGCATTTCTCAGGACCCGGGATGGAACTCCCCACCTATTTGTCATCTCTAGTCCTTTCAGATAACTTGTCTGTTCTTACCGCTTGAGGGGCGGCGGTAGAACTCTGCTACAGTTTGCGTTGGGAAACGTGAACCATAGTCTCTCTGCCACCCGCTGTGGCGTTCGAGCGGGACGAGAGAAGAGCGGTCTCAGTCAATGCGACCCTCTCTCTAACATTTCCGTAGCAATCGCATTGCTCAGCAGCGGACTGATGCCACGGTCTTTTGACCCCAGAATTTCGACTCGGTAACGTGCCCGCGTAATTGCCACATACAGCTTGTTGTGTGCGGCATAGGTGAGGAAGTTTGAACTGTCAATTGAAGTTGTGGACTTCGCTGGTGGAACCCGTCCTTCGTCGACACCAACTAAGACCACTCCCGCGAACTCTAGCCCCCCCACATATTCCGGCAGGGATAAGATGAGGCGCCCGGATTTCTCTGCGCGTTGAACAGCTTCAATATCACCCCTTTGCTTCAGTAGCTCGATTGGCTTATTGTGGCGGGAAGCATAATCGGAGAGTGCCGCGAATACCTCCTGATTGAAAGCTATCAAGGCAATCTCCCCCTTGGAAACCTCCATTTCTTTCGTCATTTTGTCGGCTCTGGAGAAAGCAAGTCCAATCATCTCCTCGTCTTTGCTGCATTCAATTAAACGAGGTCTCGTACACTTGCGCTCTTCTTGCATCGTGAACATGCTCGCTGCAGCCTTAAGTGGATTATCGAAGTTAGTGAAAAGAGTTGCTCCAGCCGATGTTACAGAAAATGCCAAGTCGACGATTTCTGGCGAGCACCGGAACACGCTCTCTACTCGGGTGCGTTCCACTCTTCCATCATCTCCCTTCAGAGGGGAGAGTACTTCATCAAACAATTCATCAGACCAGTCGCGATCTCCTATGGCTTGAGATCGGTCTATTGAGTGAGCAATAGGAAAGGCTTTGGTAGTTTTGGTTAGATAGTGGAAAATCGACAGTTCGTTCACATTGAAAAGGTGCATTTCATCAATAAATATGCTGTCATACCCCTCCTTACCTCGTCTGCGCCGCCAGATCGGAGTGTCCAACTGACCGATTGTGGTGAGAACAACATCGTCTGTATCAAATTGTGCTGATATCTTTAGCTGATCCTGATAACGAGTGAACACGCGCCAAACAAAGCCACGATCAGATTGCGATTCTATTGGCAGCCCATATTGGAGCCGCGGCAACTTCTTGTAATGGTCGAATTCCTCCTCGGCCCTTCCCTTGATCACTACGCTGATCTCATGCTGAATCATCTCGGAAAGAGCCCATATTTCTGTTGTGTCGAGGAAAGTCACGAAACCCGGAGACATGAAGCGTCGATGTGTGCCGAGGTCCTCTGTCATTGCGCTTTGCAACGCCTCATTCACATACATTATTTGGAGTTGCTTGGATTCCAGCGCATCGCGGTCGATAAGCTCGCTTTCGTTAATTTCGCGTCCAAGTAGGTCACCACAAAGCTGGTGGAGTGTAGAGAGTTTCAAGGTCCGTGACGCAGAGAGTGGGTTTAGCTCGATGAAGTTACTGGGATCGTTTGCCGCGAACAGCTGCTCGACTGCCTTGCGCGTGGCTTCGCTATGGGTTATGAAGAGCGCTCTGTGCTCCGCCTTGGTTCGTTCCGCATGGCGCAGTGTCGCGATCGCTTTGAGAACAAGCGAGAGAGTCTTCCCTGTCCCCGCGGGTCCCTCAATTCTGTGGGGAGCTGCCAGAGGCGACAAAACGAATTCCTTTTGCTTCCCAGTGAGCATCGTCAGCCACTGATCGAATCCCCCCGTCGGAAAGACGAATTGCTTGATTGGGTGCTCTAGGGATGTGACATGCAAGGACGAAATAGGTGGCAGTTGATCATCTCCCTTCATGGGAGAACGTGGAGAAAGCTCTCTCCGTGCCTCCAAGAATCGGCGGAAAGTTGTCGTGCTCACCTTTTCCTTTGGACCTTCACCCTCCGCAGTGCCCGATTTGTACACCAAGAAGCACCTGCCATCAGATGGTCGCTTTGCTTGCCGTTCTGAGTCAGGCGCAAGCTCTATCGAAATCCTGAAATCCGTCTTGAGGCTAATTGGAAACGGGAAAATGACGACCTTTGAGGAATTCGGAATGAAACGCTCAGTCGTACTCGGGCGAAGCCCATTCCAGTGTTTGACTGAAAAGCGAAGGACTTTTTGGAGGTATAGGAGAACTTCAGAGGGAGTGTGGTTACCCGTGAAGAGACCCGCCGTGTCAAGGTCAAAGACGACATAGTCGTTGGAGGCTTCTACCGTGGACAGAATGAATAGCCCCTCGCGGTGGATCTGCATATCCAAACGAGGGCCAAGAAGGGGTTTAAGCAGCGGGTTTAGTAGCAGTTGCGCCAATGCTTCTCCGGTTTCAAATTCGGTAGACTGAAAAGTCCGATTTGAGATTATTTCTTGGGCTGCCGGTTTTTCGACAGCGATGAACCGGATCATATAACCCCCTTCACGCTTGGTTGACGTTCCCATAAGCTACGAATATAGGACGGCTCGTGATCCGTTATTCCGATGCGGCCAAAAAGAGTCGCGAAAGCTTGCATCAGATGTTCGATGTAGGGGGAGGTAAGAACACCTACCGGCATGGCAAAGCAGTCTTTAGGAACATCCATTCTCCCGCGAATCGAGTTGTCGGCTTTGCATATCTCCTCAAATTCAAAGTGCCCGAAGCCAGATGCCATCGCCAGCCCAACGGTCCGGGGAAGCACTTGAATTTCTCGTAGCAAAACGACAAAACCTAGATCTGTCCCTCGCGGCTCGATGCGCTTCAGGAAGTGAAATCCACCCAGACGGTAGCTGGTAAGCTCTTTTATTAATGCCTCCCTGAGATGTGGAGACTGACTGACAACCAGGTTACATAGACGCTCATCGGGGGAACTGGTAACAGCGCGAGTGGCGAGCTCATACTTACGCGCATTCTCCACGAACCGTTGACGGAATTTCGCGAGCTTTCTATCTGATTTCTGATCGTCAAAGAGAACCTGCTGGACCCTTTCCAGGCTTTCGGTGTCCAGCACGCTTGGAGAATGGCCGCAGTCTCGCAATACGTTTCGTAGAGAAGTAAGCGATTCTGCCTGCAGACGTTCAGCGAGAATGATTCGTCCATCTCGGTGAATCCAATCTGACAGGGTGACAACCGGGAGATAATTATAAGAGTGGACTTTATCGTTGGCGATATCGCAGCGTGCTGTGATCACCAACGCGTGTACGCTACACCCGGAATAGTTCTCGGCCCTTGCTCCGCTAAAGATCGTACCCTGAGTGAGAAGGCCGCGAGATGGAGCGTTGATCTCCGTCGAACCAGTCTCAGTCGTGGGTGAGGATGCGTGGCTCCCGGTGAACATGAAAGGCCTCGAACGACTATCCGCGAGAGATGTAGAGAGTTTACATCCGAGCTGTCGCCACGCATATTGATTCGTTCTTTAGGATCGGGCCAAGATCGTGTGCGTGCCCCCGCCCCGCAGCTTCGCGGCGTTTCGGCTGTGATGAGCGCAGCTTACGCCTTCGACTTCTGTAGGTGAATCTCCGGCAGAACGCTTACGACTATTTCTTTGACCTCGTCGGCTGTCAATTTTGAGCGCCTCCGAAGTTCCGCTGCGACTGCCAACACCGCCGCCCAATGAGCTTTCACCAACTGCGCCGCTTGCGGCTCCAACTCGCGCAGGCGCTCGTAGCAGCGGGGAAGCACGTTCCCTATGTACGAGGAGCAGATTCATTTCCTTCTCAACTCGTCTAGGGCGTATACGTACCGTTCAAGGTTCAGCATCCTCGCTTTCATTTTCTCCCTTTCTTCAACCGTGCCCTGTCAAGTTGGCTAGACGTTTTCGATAGCGGAGTTTGGATGCGGCAATGCTGACACCGCAGATGATATAAAACACCGCTAGGATGGCAGCAAGAAATGCAAACACTCCTCCTAAAGCGAGAAATGCTGGAACTCCTGCGAACAGGGCAACAACCAACAGCCCTACAAATCCTAAGCAAACCCAAACGATGTCACCAAATAGAAAACGCCGTTTTTGTTGCGTTGTCATTTCGGGCCATTCTAGCGAACTATCTGAGAATGCCTTTCCACACGCATAGCAGGTGCGGATTCCCGGTCCTAACCGTAGAGCGGTCGCATCGAACACGGTTTGAAAATGCTGCCCGCAGTGGGGGCACAGCCGCTTGTATTTTGTATAGCTAGCATAGATGGTCATCGAATGACCTTCATCCAGAGGCGCATCATCTTTCGGAAGGAGATGTGTAAATTCCCGAGTCTGGAGATTGACTTCCGCCCTTCTTCACACTCTCGACCAATGCTCGATTTTCGGCAATCCGCTGACGGAGAATGCCTGCATACTCTATGCCCGTCATTTTTCTACCATCAAGCGACTGAAAGTCCGCAACATATCGCTCGTAGTGCCCTGCGGCAACCTCCCACATTTGATTGTCGGCTTCGAGAGCGGCAACCAAAGCTTTCTCGTTGGGTGTCACGGTTTTTCCTCCTGTCCCCGGATTTGCTTTCAAATAACTACTTCAAATCTTTACAGAACGGAATGTTTGCTCCGTTCGTCTCTTGCCGCTGCTTCCCGTCTGGCGACTCAATGGTGTACGGGCTAGGTGGTCCTGCCCAACACGCCTGCGCTGTTTTCTGGTCAAACATGACGAAGGTGGCGATATTTGTTGTCCCTATGTGCGTAAACCGCTGCAACCTTTCACATCGGAACCACAACCATAGGCAAGCAGCGGCTTCCAAAACAACCGCGACCGAAAGCAGGATGACTATTGTCTTCATGGGCAAGGTGGACCACTCCTGCGCGGATTCTATCACGCACCCGCAGCCGCTTCGTGGTGTGCCATGACATCGGCGCTCATCGAAGAGGCGGGCGTGCTCATTTAAAAGGATGGCTACCACGCCATCGGGGTCGGGCGAGACGGCGTGCGCGAACGTGCTTTGCAGCGCGGTGTGGAGTCGGGTCAAGGTTCGTTCGTTGGGTACGGTGCCGATTAGTTTCCCGCCATTGTCGTAAACCTCGACCATCGGACGCTACACCCCCTCTCTCGGATGTGGCTCCATCTCATTGAAATGACTCGGGAAAAGTCATCTGGACGATTTTGAAGTCTCGCCTGTATTACTTACGTAGAGGGCAAGATGACGATCCGAGAACTGATGGAGGAACAGCGGAAGCGAGTTCGCTCATGCGATCCAGCGGAGCGACTCGCAGCGGCACTGCTGATACCCGCCGAGCTTTCCAGACGGCTGCGGTTCCTCGGCAACTCCGAGATCGCGCAACTGCTGGACGATGAGGTCTGCCCGAACTTGAGCCTCTTGGCTCCAGAGGCGACGGTCTGCGTCGAAGCCGCGCTCCGTCTCCGAAGAGCTTTGCCAAAGACAAGGAACGCGAGACGCCTCCGAGCGAGGATGGCAGAGCACGGCGAGCACATTCTGCACGCCGAGGTGGCTCTGTACCGTGCGGGCATCCCATTCTTGCAACTCCCTTGGCAAATGAATCGGTTCGCTAGCAGCACGCTCTTGGTCTCGGACGCGGCAAACGCAAAACTTTGCATGTTAGGGGCAGGTTTTCGGGAAGCGGCTGGCTGCCAAACCGCAGTCGTACACGACCAGACCAGACGAGCCATCCACCTGTACGATGACAAAACCCGACTTTATTTGACAGACAGGAGGAACTGAGCAGGTGAAAACAGCAGCCATTTATGCACGCGTCAGTACCAGTGACCAACATGTCGAAAGCCAACTCTACGATCTCCGCGAGCTTGCGGCGAAACGAGGCTTCGAGGTCGTCAAGGAATACGAGGACAGAGGAATTTCCGGCAGCAAGGCGCGACGTCCGGGGCTTGATGCTCTGATGTCGGATGCGCGGAGGAAGCGATTCGACGTCGTGCTAGTGGCGGCATTCGACAGGGTTGCACGGAACGTGCGCCATTTTTTGGAAGTGCTCGACGACCTGAATCACCTTGGCATCGAGTTCGTCAGTCTGCGGGAGAACATTGACACCGGAGGCCCGCTTGGCAGAGCGATGGTCGTCATTGTTGGGGCGATTGCTCAGGTCGAAAAGCAAGCCATCGTGGAGCGAGTCAAGGCAGGCATGAGGCGGGCACGAATAGAGGGACGGCAGATTGGGCGTGCGCCGCTGCGTGTTGACCGTGATGCGATATTGCGTGACCGCGAACGCGGTCTCAGCCTGAGCCAAATTGCGAAGGCTCATGGCATTTCGAAAGCCAGCGTTTGTCGCATTCTCAAGGAGCTTCGGGGTATCGGTTCTCAAGGGGTTGAAATGGCTGTTTTGGGATGCGCTGATCGCAAAGCACTTATCGAAGCCAAACCAGCCGCTTGATGGCTGTCTCAAAGGGAATACCTTCTGAACCGACCAAACGAGACCACCCAGTTACGGAGGAAATGCTATGTGCGAAATCGGAAAGCCAGTCGAATTCATGGACGTCGAGCCTCTGAGCCTTCCCGCTCCTCTACGCAAAGAAAAGCCAGAGGCGACGGTGCAGCCCGTGACCGCCGAAGTCCGAGTGCCGGAGACAACCGTTGAGGCTAGCCTTGTCGAGAAGCTCTAACCGTCGCGGCAGACGCCCCTTGCCGCACGCCCGGTACGGCGTGGACTTGGCGAAGGTGCCGGACGCGTACATCGAGCCTTTCACGGCTTACCGCGTTTGGAATTGGACTGCCGAGGGCGTTGCCTCCTTAAACGGAGCGCCGTGGACACCCAAGGTCGCGTTCGAAGCCACATGCGAATACCGCAACGACTGGAAGTCGCTGGTTGCGTCCGCCACCACGGATAAAGCCAGAAAATGGTTGGAATCCAGAGAGCATTTCGTCCCCAACCCCAACTGCACTTGCGGCATGTACGCGGGGATAAACCTGAAGCACCTCATCGACATCAGCTACATTCGGCGTGGCATCCACGGCGAGGTCTGGCTGTGGGGACGGCTGTGCCGCCACACGCACGGGTGGCGTGCGCAGTTTGCGTACCCAAAGTATTTCGTCCTTCCGGTGTACATGGTTCCGTTCGACATGACGGAAGCGAAACGGCGGCTCGACATGCTAACCGAGTTTGACGTGGACATCTATCTCCAGCCGGACAGGGAAGCGCGTGTCGGACAGGAAAGAATTCCGCTGTGGGTGAAGGATTTCGGCTACAGCCAGCAGGGCTTGTCGTGGCTGGTCGAGAAGCGCAAGAAATGGTACGCACCGAGAGCATTGAATATGGAGACATCGTCAGTCACAGCAAATCTGTAAGCGTCGGCGCACATTGGCAATCAGAGCGACAGGAGAAAACGCAGTGCTTCAGCGAATTTTGAATCACGTGATCGCATTCGTATCCGTTGTCCTGTTGATTGCCTCCGCTCCGCTGCTCACCTTTGTCGCCGCTATCTGGATGGCATCCGCGAACCGCATTGACCCCGACGAGATCACCGTGTCGGTAATGGCGGGTCCTATCCTTTGCGCATTCTGGTACATGTTCGTGGCTTCTCTCACAAGATTGGCGCGGGCAAAACGCGAGGGAATTTCGCCGCGCACCGGGTTCCTCTGGGCTGGCGGTCGCCTGTTGAGCGGATGGTTCTTGTCTTTCGCATCTGCGATGCTTGCGGTTTTTGCTGTGAGCCAGTCCGCCCTTCGTTTTGGCATCGAGAAGCCAAGCCGCATGCTGTTTCCTGCGATGTTCTGCGGCATCTGGTCTCCGGTGATTGTCAACCTGCTGCGGCACTTTGTGCGGTACTTTCCGTCCCGATTGCAGGGGCAGCACAAGCGCAACCCGGCAGGCGAATTGACGCGTATACCTTCTTCCTTTGAGGGAGACTGATGGATGTGTAGGCGCATTGGCGAGAAGTCAAAACTCCGGAGGATGACGCCCGAATTGCTGGCAGAGCTTATCGCCGTGCATTCGCAGTGCGTCCTAGACCAGCAGAGAAAGTGCCCGCTGACCGTGTTCGTCAAGCCGTTGTGTTGGGAAATCAACCAAGCCATGGGCGTCGGCAACGACGAGGACAAAGGGTTCAGGCGCGTGGACGAGATGTGCGCGGCGAAGCCGCTGAGCCGACGCCGCTTCGAGGAGGAATGAATGGAGATGTTCGACGAGGAAATCGCGACGTTCATCAAATCTGACGGGACTGCCGAGCAGAAGCGCTGGCTGACCGAGGACACCCTGCAAGCCGAGGCGATGAAGGAAGCTTGCGACATGTTCCTCACTGCCGAGAGGAAGTTCAGGAAATTGAACGCGAACCCCGAGTGCGTGACCGACGTGCGCCTTGAGGTGGAATGGTGGGACGCGCTCGAACTCGTCTACCGGGCGGAAAAGACGGTATGGCGGCTGTTCGTCGGCCCGCAGCCGGACATGCGCTCCTATATGCTCTACGCGAAATTTCGTGAGATGCTGCTGCTCAAGGGCAGCAGACTGAAGGCTAACGCGTGAACACGGCAACAGACTTGGGTACATTGGGTATGAGCACCGCTACCATGCGTCTGACGGCGACTGATTTCGCTTCGTATTACCGTCCAACATCCTGCGATTTGCGGGTCTTCTTGCGCCACCGCCGAGAGGAAGAATGCGAACCCGGCCCGTACGAGATCGTCTTGAGGCGACTTGGACTCAGGCACGAGAAAGACCATTTGGCGACCCTCGGGGCGTTTGCTGATGTGAGCGATGCCTCTCTGTACGAGCAGGTGAAGAAGACTGCTGACGCCATTGCAAGCAGAGTGCCGATCCTGTACCAACCCGCATTCTTAGCAAACGCTGTGCTTGGCGGAACTGACGTTGAAATTGTCGGTGTTCCCGATTTCCTCATCCTAGACGGCGACGGGTATGTGGTTCGGGATTCGAAGATGGCTCGCCGCATTGACGAGGAAAACCATCCCGAAATTCTGCTTCAGGTTCAGCTTTACGGGTGGCTGTTCGAGAGGAGTTGCGGTGCCGCTCCGAAGGGATTGCAAGTTCACAGCGGCACAGGCGAGATCGTGGCTGTCCATTACGACGGCGGCAAGTCCGCGTTACAAGAGTTGGAGCGCCTCCTAGCCCTCAAGCAATTGACCACGCAGCCGTATGAGCCTGTCGGATGGTCAAAATGCCTTGGATGTGGATTCACCGACCGCTGCTGGTCGCAGGCAGAGAAAAGTGCTGACGTCGCACTCGTGTACTGCGTGGATCAGAGCCTTGCCCGAACTCTCCACAGCCAAGGGGTTCGCACCCGAAAGGAACTGTTGGCGAACTTCGATGCTGTCAGTCTGAGCGACCTCAAGCGCCCCTACGGCGACCGGGAGCAGCGTGTTGGAAAAGCAGCCGAACGAATTCTGCGATTCGCTGACGCAATGGAGAAAAATCACGAGATCGTATTGGCAGTTCCCGCCATACCCGCACACAAGAACTATGTGATGTTCGACTTGGAGGGTATGCCCCCACACTTGAACGAACTAGACAAAATCTATCTCTGGGGAATGCAGGTGTTCGGTGAAAAGCCCTGTGACTTCATGGTTGCACTATCGGGCTTTGGCTCTGATGGTGACAGAGAAGGTTGGCTCAAGTTCCTAGATAATGCGAATCGCATTTTTGAGACTCATGGCGACATTCCGTTCGTGCATTGGGCACCATACGAGCAAACCTATTTGCGTCGGTACGTTGATCGCTTCGGTGACGTTGGGGACATTGCTTCCCGTGTAGCAAGGAATCTTCTGGACTTGCTGACGATAGCAAGAGAATCGGTCGTCTTACCGTTACCGAGCTTCAGCCTTAAAGTCGTAGAGGACTATGTGGGCTTCGAGCGCAAAGAAGCCGAATATGGTGGAGCATGGGCGATGGCGACATTCATCGAGGCAACAGAGACAAGCGACGAGGGAAAGCGAAAAGAACTGATGGACAAGATCGTCGCCTACAACAAGGAAGACCTCGAAGCAACGTGGGCAGTTTTCCAGTGGTTGAGAGGCAAGGTTTCAACATCTAATTCATCGGCGCATTACTAAAACCTCGCTAGTGGATGCCAAAGAAGCAATTCACCGTACGCCAACGCTACAAGCTCAACGCACGCAACTCCAGTTTCCATCCGAGCTTGGCTCCCGGCATCCGACCAAGTGACTGCGCCGAACTGGGTCGCGGCAACGAGTCCATCGATTCCGACCGTTTATAAACAGAATGTTTCCTGTTGTTCACGTCGTTGCGGATCATCGCGAGTCCCCTCGCGGGATCGAAGGGTTCATTTCTGTCGTATGGGGTACCAAGCTGACCTAAGACAGCCTTCAGCTTTGGTAGAGGCGAATACTCTGTTTCGACGTGAGCCAGCCGAACTTGAGCACCGTTGAGGCGCTCCTTGAATTTGGGCGGTTTGTTGTTCCTTATGATGATTTCCGGGGGACGGCTCCCGCACTTGCAGGGGAGAGCAGCGAATGTTGCGATCAACCGCTCCGCTGCGAAAGTTACACGTTGAATGCCGGAATTGAAGTAATAGCGTGAAAACCAGTGGTCGAGTGCGTCCTTTTGTGTGATCTCCGTCCCAGCATCAAGCTCTCTAAGGAGCGAAGCAATTCTGCACTGAACTGCCGGGTGGTACAGGGCGAGGGAGTGGTCTCGGTGAGGAAAGCCCCTTTTATCGCTCTCTATCAGCGAGAATACCGCCCCCATGAGTTGCTCGAAGGGGCCGATCCAAGCACTGTCATGCAGAACCGGAACGTTAATTTGACTCAACAAAGTGCTCAAGCGAGTGCGGAAGTCAGCAGGGGGAGATGGCAGGCTACTTGTGGTCATCTATTCGTCCTCAATCAGGCTATGGATCACGCGCTAGCTTCCTAACTCGCCAGCGATGCTCTGAGAAAGCTTACCTCGATTGGAACAGCAGCCTGTTTGAAAGCCTTCTGAGTAAGCTGGAATTTGTTGAACTTCCCACGATCTGCTGCTAACTGTCTCGCTTGATCAACACCCAACTTCCACATTCCGAGGGGGCGATAATCGTTGGTGAGGTTGACCAACACAAGGTAATCGAAGTCGAAGTTGTTGATGTCCACGTTCAGAACGGTCTCGTCACGCCCTTTCACTTGGTAACGTGTTCCATCCGGGCCTCGCAGATCGAATCCCTTTGTATTACCTCTATCCGGCATCGGCAACCCAAGCTGAAGTGCGACGTATATTTCGCAGAGATTGGAAAAGCTCAACTCGACGCCGAACTTGGCTCGGAAGCTGCACAAGGCATCGGCAGCAAGCCGCAAAGCAGAACACAGATCAGTGTCCATGGTGATCTCCGACTCACACAGCCACCCAATTCGCAGATAGCACTTCGGCTTGCTCAAGCACGGTCAGGGTCGCCTTCTCTTGTTTATCGGGTGGATAGCCGTACTTGCGGAGGATTCGTTTCACCAGCACCCGAAGGTTCGCCCGAATGTTTTCTCGAACAGTCCAGTCGATGGTGGTATTCCTTCGCACCGTATCCACGAGTTCGCGGGCGATGGTTTTCAACGTAGGCTCACCGAGCACTTTGACGGCACTGTCGTTGACTTCCAGCGCATCGTAGAACGCCACCTCGTCCTCGCTGAGCCCCAACTCCTTGCCCTTTGCCGACTCTTCCCGAATCTGCTTCGCAAGCCCGATGAGTTCCTCGATGACCTGTGCCGCCTGAACGGCGCGGTTCTGATATTTCCGAATGGAACTCTCCAGTAGTGCAGAGAACAGACGCGATTTGACCACGTTTCGGCGCGAGCGCGTCTTGATCTCGTCGTTCAGCAGCTTTCGCAGAAGTTCGACCGCGAGGTTCTTTTGCGGGATGTTGCTAACTTCTCTCAGGAACTCCTCGGACAGAATGGAGATGTCTGGCTTCTTCAAACCAGCCGCAGCGAAAATGTCTACGACCTCGCCGGAGGAAACTGCACGCGACACGATCTGGCGGATAGCATTGTCTAGTTCTTGCTCGGGACGATGCTGCTGCGTCGCGGTCTTTGCCAGTACGCTCCGCACCGCTTGGAAGAAACCTACGTCGTCCCGAATTCGCAGCGCTTCATCGTGTGGCACCGCGAGGGCGAACGCCTTCGAGAGTTCGGTCACCGCCTTTATCAAGCGGTTCTTGCCGTCATCCTGCTTGAGGATGTGCTCCTGTGCGTTCGGCAGTAGCCCGAGCTTCTGCGCTGGGGTTCCTGTAACCCACGCCGACCAATTGAACCCGTGGAACAGCCCACGGCATATCTCGTACTTCTCCAGCATGACGCCAACCGCTTCCTCCTGTGGCAACGCCGTCTGCCCTTTGCCGCCGCTCTCTGTATATGCCGCCAACGCAAGCCTGAGTTCGTGTGCGATCCCCAAATAATCCACCACGAGACCACCGGGCTTATCTTTGAAGACGCGATTCACTCGTGCTATGGCTTGCATCAGACCATGCCCTCTCATGGGCTTGTCCACGTACATGGTGTGGAGTGACGGCACGTCGAACCCAGTCAGCCACATGTCACGGACGATTACGACCTTGAACGGGTCTTTGGCGTTCTTGAACCTCTTACCTAGAGCTTCCCTCCGGCGCTTGTCCCGAATGTGCTGCTGCCAGTCCGGGCCATCCGTGGCTGAGCCTGTCATCACGATCTTCAGCACTCCGGCGTCATCGTTCTCGCTATGCCAAGAGGGACGGAGCTTCACGATCTCGTTGTAGAGGTCAACGCAGATTCGGCGGCTCATGCAGACGACCATTGCCTTGCCGTCCATCGCTTCGAGCCGCTCCTCAAAATGGTGTACGAGGTCTTTCGCCACGGTGTGTAGGCGCTTCTCCGTACCTACAATGGCTTCCATCGCAGCCCACTTGGTTCTGAGCCGTTCTCGGCGTTCCACCTCTTCGCCTTCCGTCGCTTCCTCGAAGTCAATATCCACCTTGGGCTTTTCTGCGTCCGGCAGTTCCAGCTTCGCCAGTCGGCTCTCGTAGTAGATCGGTACGGTCGCCTTGTCCTCGACCGCACGCTGGATGTCGTAAATGCTGATGTAATCGCCGAACACGGATCGGGTGTTGGCGTCAGCCTTCTCAATAGGTGTCCCGGTGAACCCGATGAACGAGGCGTGCGGGAGCGCATCCCTCATGTGCCGGGCGAATCCGTCGATGAAGTCGTACTGGCTGCGGTGCGCCTCGTCAGCGATCACGATAATGTTGCGCCGATCCGAGAGCTTCGCATCCATTCCGTTCGCAGGCGGCATGAACTTCTGGATTGTTGTGAAGACAACATGACCCGACGAGACCGCCAGCCGTGCTCTCAAGTCTTCGCGGTCGATTGCCTGCTCTGGCTCTTGGCGCAACAGTTCGCGGCATCGGGAGAACGTTCCGAAAAGCTGGTCATCCAAGTCATTCCGATCAGTGATGACGACGATAGTGGGGTTTTGCAGGGCTGGTTCGAGCACCAGTCGCCCCGCATAGAAAGCCATCGTCAGACTCTTGCCACTGCCCTGTGTGTGCCAGACGACGCCAATGCGCTTGTCCCCCGTCTCAGCCGAGGCAGTGATTGTCTCTGCCACCGCACGATTCACGGCATGAAACTGGTGATACCCGGCGATCTTCTTCACTAGAACCCCGCCTCCCTCGTCCTCGAAGACGACGAAGTAGCGGATGAAGTCCAGTAACCGCCGCTTGTTTAGCAGACCCTCGATCACAACCTGAAGCTGCGGCAAGGACGGCGGGGCGAGTTCCTCTCCCTCAATAGTTCGCCACGGCATGAACCGTTCGGTGTCCGCCGTGAGAGACCCAACCCGCGCTTCCATGCCATCGGAGATGATGAGAAGTGCGCTGTATGTGAACAGCGACGGTATCTGGGCTTTGTAGGTTTGAATCTGTTGGAACGCAGACCAGATCGTCGCGTTCTCATCAGCCGGGTTCTTCAACTCCATCAGCCCGATGGGGAGTCCGTTGATGAACAAGAGTACATCGGGTCTCCTGTTGTTTTGCCCTTCGACCACGGTGAACTGGTTCACCGCTACCCAGTCGTTGTTCTCAATGTGATCGAAATCTATCGCGTGGACGAGCGCTCCTCCGATGGAGCCGTCCGGTCGCATGTACTCGACGGTGACTCCCTCCACGAGCTTTTGATGAAATCCGTGGTTGCGCGTCTCTAGCGACGGCTCACCAGTCCGAACCAAGCGCCGATACGCATCCTCGATAGCTTCGGGCGGCAGCGCCGGGTTAAGCCGCTTGAGCGCTTGCCTCAGACGGCGCTCAAGGATGACATCGTGATAGCCGGGATCGTTGCGCTCGGCGGCTGGTTCGCCAGCGGCAATCTCCGGCCCGTGCAGAACCGTGTACCCGAGCCGTTCGAGCCACTCTAGGGTTGCCTCTTCCACAACGGATTCGGTGAAGTTGCTCATGCCGCTACACATCTCCTCCAACGAGGCGTTCGGCATCACGCAATCGAACCTCACCCGAAATCAACTTGGGCAGGAGGGTATTGCGAAGCATTGCTAAGGTGCGGCTCTGATGGATCGAACTTAAGATGCGCGAAATGACTGGACGAATTAGCTCCGTGAAAGATGCCGCAATACGCTCGGGAGGAAGCGCGACTGCGTATCGCGCCATGTCAGTCCAATTTGTCCGCGGCATCTTCGTTCCAGTCGAACCTGCATTTGTGTATTCGACGAACGCTTCGCCTGAGGCGTGACCCAACACGAAGCCAAACCAATCCTCCGACTTGGGGATGACTACGAGGATGTCTGTCGAGCAGACGCCCTCAACGGGTGCAACGCCTACCTTGTGAAAATACGGTCTCAGCTTGCCAAAAAGAATCTCGCCAGCGTGGAAGAGAAACTTCCCACTCTCGACGCCATCCGCCGTGCCCCATTCGGATAGCGCGATGCACTTCCTTGGCATGTGCTCAAGAGCTATGTAAGGCGTAGTTGGTTCGATCTCGTTCGGGCTTGTTCCCCTTCGGGGATTATCGGCTACATCGCCAAAATGTCCGACCCGCCATCCCCTCGGAATCTCGCCCACTTCCGAATCTTCGAAGGAATCTGGGAAGATATTGGCAAGACGCTTCGGAAGACCGCTGTCACAACCCTCTGCATTTGTGCGAACGGGATCGAAATCCACAAACCACGACTTGAACAAGGCTCGCGCTATGCTCTCAAGCGTCTCGTTCATCCGCCTATTCAGTTCGATCTTGTCGTCAAGGGCAGAAAGCATTGCGGAAATTGCTTGCTGTTCGGCGATGGGAGGCAGAGCGACGTGAAAAGCCTTGACCTCTGGAAAGTAAACTGTCTGATGAGTGGTGCCACTTGAGAACCGCAGAAATGCCTCACGCTCCGCTAAGAGGATGTATTTCAGGAAGCGGTAATCGAGGGCCGCGGAACAGACCCAATTAACGAAGTCTTGGCTGGTTGCCATTGGTCTACCCATCACAACGACATAGCCGACAGAGGCAGTACGAGAGAGGCAGACCGTATTCTTGGGCAGAATTCGAGCAGATGAGTTGTCGATCCCGAGTTCGTTCGTGTGCTGGTACGTGTCGTCGATTGTGCGACCGTGATTGTCAGTTGCGTCCTTTATACCGATCCATGGAACATCGCCGCCCCAATATTCAGGATGTTTGCGACTAGGCGTATGCCCAGTCTCAAGCCGAGCTACATCGCTCAGCGGCGTCCAGCGCCACTGTTTAGGCAGGGGTGTTTCGGGGTTACCGACACTTAGCGAGTACCTTCCACGAATCACTCCAGTGGTCGCGGGTCGTCCCCCAGTTCTCGTCTCTGCACGACTACCCATTGAAGCCTAGCTCCTTTAGGTTGGCTGCGATGGATTGGTCGAGCTTCGAGGACTCGGCGGTCTGCTCCCGTAGCAGGTCGCTCAGCCGTTTCATCTTCTCCCCGAACGGCTCACCGTCGTCTTCAATCTGTTCAGCACCCACGTACCGTCCGGGTGTAAGAGTGTGACCCTGCTGGCGTATGTCGTCGAGCTTTGCTGCCTTGCAGAAGCCGGGAATATCGGCGTAGGCTCCCGCATCTTTGTCCCCGCGCCAGCCGTGGTAAGTTCCGGCAATCTTGGCAACGTCCTCATCGCTCAGTTCACGGTGGACGCGGTCAACTAGAGTTCCCGACTTGCGGGCGTCAATGAAGAGCGTCTCGCCCCTCCGGTCGCGGAAGCGTCCGTTCTTCTTGTTGCGAGCGATGAACCATAGGCAAACCGGAATCTGGGTGGAGTAAAAAAGCTGACCCGGAAGGGCGACCATGCAGTCCACAAGGTCAGCTTCGATGATCTTTTTTCTGATCTCGCCCTCGCCTGAGGTGTTCGAGGACATGGAGCCGTTCGCGAGCACGAACCCCGCTAGAGCCGCTGGCGCGAGGTGATAGATGAAGTGCTGCACCCAAGCGAAGTTGGCATTACCCGCAGGAGGCACGCCGTAGACCCAGCGCTTGTCGTCCTTCAGCAGTTCGCCGCGCCAATCGCTGTCGTTGAAGGGTGGATTTGCCAGCACCCAATCGGCTTTCAGGTCGGGGTGTTTGTCGTTGTGGAAGGTGTCGCCGTGCGCGATCTGGGCGTCGATGCCCCGGATCGCCAAGTTCATCTTTGCCAGCCGCCACGTCGTGTAATTCGATTCTTGCCCGTAGATCGAGATGTCGCCGAGCTTCCCGCTGTGTGCTTCGATGAATTTTTCGCTGCTGACGAACATCCCGCCTGAACCGCAGCACGGGTCGTACACGCGCCCCTTGTACGGTGCCAGCATCTCGACCAGAATGCGGACGACGTGTGACGGCGTGTAGAACTGTCCACCCTTCTTACCCTCGGCGCTGGCGAACTGCGCGAGAAAGTACTCGTACACTTGACCGAGGACGTCCTTGGCACGGTCTGCGGGACTGCCGAGACCTATGTCGCTGACGAGGTTGATGAGTTGACCGAGGCGCTGCTTGTCTAGCCCCGGACGCGAATAGTCTCTCGGCAGCACCCCCTTGAGTGATGGGTTGTCCCGCTCGATGGCGGTCATCGCCTCATCAACGATAGTTCCGATCTTCGGCTGGGGTGCGTTGTCTTTCAGGTGAGACCATCGGGCTTCCTTGGGCACCCAGAAGATGCTTACCGCTCGGTACTCGTCTGGGTCTTCAGGATCAGCACCCTGCTTGCGCTGACCTTTGAGTTCCTCGTGCTTGGCTTCGAAGGCGTCGGAGATGTACTTCAGGAAGATAAGACCAAGGACGACGTGCTTGTACTCCGCCGCGTCCATGTTATTGCGGAGCGCATCCGCCATGCTCCAGAGTTTTGCCTCGTCAATTGCCGCAACGCTGCCGTTAGCCACGTGACCTGCCCTTGTGCAATGGTTTATCTGAACTAGCTAGTACCTATTGTTCTACGTCCAAACGGCCTACCGGGCAAGCAGATACGTCACTGCGAGTAAATAGCGAAGACTGGTTCGCAGGAAGATGGAGCGTGGGAAACACCGTGCAAGCGGTCGCATCAGTAATGCCGCTCCATGCTTCCACGGCTTCGAGAGGGATGGTATGCGGATAACGGAGCGCCCAAGGAGCAAGCTGGTGACTGCCGTCACATATATCGCGAGCCAACGGATGATACGTACGTGTCTGTGAACAACACGAGGGAACCGCATGAGTGATTCGACGAACCATTCCATAAAGTTAGAGGTATACCGCAACGCCTACGAAACTTGGCGCTTCGAGGTCGATTCTTATTGGCAGCGCAACGTCTACTTTGCAGCGTTTGAAACAGCAGCGATTGGCGGGTGTTGGTATTTGCTGGAACATCAGAAGGCCCGAATGGGTCTAGTTTTTGCAGTGCTTGGTACAGCACTGACATTGTTGTGGCTCTGGAACAACGTCGCCGTTCACCGATATATCAAATACTGGTGGGAATCCGCCAAGAAAAGCGAAAAGGAGCTTTCGCTCGAAGAATCGAAATTAGACTTTGCGAACAAGCACCCCGGAAGTGGGTTGAAGCCCAGCCTCGGCGCAAAGCTCGTCCCAGTGATCTTCGTTTTGGCTTGGCTAGCGCTTGTTGTCTACGCAATTTGGCAACTCTGCCGCTGCGGAAAATGAAGGGCGAGCAGTTCACATAATCTCCGACATGGACAAGTTCCCATAGTTCACTAACGCAAGAATGGTATGAGAGAATTTCTTGCGCCTTCCCAGAACACGCCCCCACACAACGATGTCGATTTCAGTCGTTCGGTTCTGGTACTCCGGCTCCTTCACTTTCAATTTCTGCACAGGCGCAACAGAGGCTTCCCAATTTATCGTTTGCGAGGAATGCTTCCCTATCTTCCAGTCGTCTTTCGGTTTTGGCTTCGATGGTTCCGATAGATAAAGCGAGCCTTTCCTCAGTGTTATCGCCTCGATGGTTACGTCCTCATCAGAATCGTTTGTGACAACTACCCAGAAACTTCTTTCATTCCCTTGTTGTAGCCGCATCCACAGTTCGACTGCTTCCACTCGCGACGCTATATCGAGACGCATCATGCGAACTGAATCACCACGGTTTTCGGTAGTCATAGCACCCCGGACGGCGTTGCCACCGTCTTCTTTAGCTTCATACACCATTGCATCCGCATCAGAAAAGATGTCGTCCGGAGCCTTTGTCGTCTCTGGATAGGTTGTCGCCCCGATGCTTGCCGTAATGTTTTCGGGACACCGTTCAAATTTGAGTCCCGCGATGGACGCCCGAATCTGCTCCGCAATGACGGTGGCATGCTGCAAGTTATGTTTCGGCAGGAGCACGGTCATCTCGTCCCCACCGTATCGGTAGCAAGAACCCTCGTGCCCGCATGCGAGTCGCAGGACATTCGCGACCTTCACCAATACTTCGTCTCCCGCCTCATGTCCGTAGGTGTCGTTTACGGCTTTGAATTTGTCGAGATCGATTATCAAGAGACTCAAAGGGCTGGCTTGTGAAGAATCCGCAGCATGTGCCAAATCCGCATCGAAGGTTCCTCTGTCAGAGATGCCGGTAAGCGCGTCCTGCCTTCGGTGAGCGATTTGCTCAGTGCGGTTTTCAATGTGGCTGATAATGCCTTCCACATGGCTAATCGCGTCCTGAATCTCCAAATCCCTGTCAATCGTAATCTCGTAGTGCAGAAAGATGTAATCGCCATCGTCTTGAAAATCACTTTCTTCCGCTTCGTCCCGTTCACGGATCGCGTATCGGTACGCCTCGATATACGGGGTAAGACCCACATCGCCGTCCCAATGTTTACGACGCAGCATGACTTCAATGAGAGCGGAAGCTGAACCCTCGGCGAACGATGACAACTGAATATCGTGTTTGATCTCTATTCGTCCCTGCGCAACGGATTCCACTGGCTTAATGGTGAGTTCTTGGGGAATTTCGGATAGCAGGAAGCCCTTCAACACGCTTTTGGGAATGATGGCTTCCGCACCTTCTGGCTCGGATGGGAAGTCCTGTCCCGCCAAGCGTACTGCCACAATTTTGCCGTCAACAATCAGGAGTTCGGGACGCACGTAATCCGCCGTTCACACACTGTCCACCATTCTAGTCTCGGATCGGCTCGATCTTGCGATCACTTTCCGAACTTGAAATTGAGCCTCGTTAGCATCTCGGCAAGCCCTATGCAGGAGACTTCGAACTGGGTACAGATATTTGGGATTTTGGGAGTCATTGAGGACTTATCGACTCTGGACTCATGCGAAACCACAATCCCCCCATCACACTTTGCGTGAGCAATTATCCACCCATCGGCCCCACTCAAGAATGCGTTTGCCTTAGGTCGTCGTTGCGAATACTTTTCCACAGTGTAGTCCGCAATCTGCCCGTACGCTTTCTGCACATCCTTCGACGGTATGACGAACATCCCGCTATTTTTGCGATTCTTGACCCACAAGGTCAGCTTGTCTTTTTCCGCCTCTCGCTTGAGAATTTCGTCATAGATTTTGGTGGAAGACCGAACCTCCCCGAGTTTTGCTTGCTCGTCTAGAAAGCTCCAGAACGGCGGTGCGATTTCAAACGAATAGAGATCATTCTTAGCTTGAATCAGAACGTTGGCATCTAACCAGAAGCGTGCCACTGGCTTAAGCGAACCGTTCTGCAACCTTCTTTAAGGTTGCGATTTTCACGCCAAGCAGTGCAGAGGCATCTCTAAAGGTGATTTTGTTTTGCCCGAGTGCGGTCAGCACTCCTGAGATGAGTCTCTTGCTGTTCCTAGCCCCGAATGTGTTGTAAAAGTCCCCACTTTTCTCTTCGCCTTCGGTCGCTGCTGCCTTCAAGAACCAAGGGTTCCGGTCAAGATAATCGACATATTGTTCGTAAGTGATGCGGTTTGCTTCGCTCGCCTGTCGAGCCACCACGTATCGGCTGACACGGAAGTATCTGGCTAAGTCAGCGATGTTGTCGTCAATTCCTGCTCCGCGCCGCCAGCGACGCAGCAGTTCGGCTCTTGGCGCAAGCACGTCGGCGGCAACCTGATTGCAGAACCGTTCTATCGTGTTCGCTTCGTCGGCAGAGCGGCTTCGCAAGTTGGGATTGGAAATCCCGCTTTCTCCGATCCACAAATGACAAAGCTCATGGATGATTGTGAAGTTCTTTGCAGCTTTGGCATCACGGGCATTGATGAAGACAAGCGGAGCAAACTTATCTGCTATGGCAAATCCCCGGAACTCATTGACATCCAATCGTCTCTTGGTGTAATTCCCCACGATCCCGCGCTGCATTACTAAGACACCAAGTTCCTCGGCAGCACGAACGATGTAGCTCAGGAAGTCTTGCCAGCTTCGGGAGTTCGCCCGCGCCGTATTGTCGATGCCAAGAACTTTGGACACATTCGCAGCCACCTGTGGGACGCCATCAGACATTCGACAGCTACCCACGAACGAGACCCTTTTCGCGCCGCTCTCCTGAAGGTACTCGCTGTACCACTGTTGCTTCAGAAGGGCGTCGTTCACTACCTCAATGAAATTGAGACTGGGCTTGGAAGCCGCCACATTGCCTACAGTTCGGAGATCGGGAAGCGGGAAATCCTCTTTCGGCGGCTTGGACAGAAACAAATAGCCAAACGGTATGCGGAGTTTGTCTGCGAGCTTTTCTGCTCTGTTGAATGGTGGCGATTGTTGGCCCGCTTCCCATGCCGCGAGAGTTCGGCTATCCACTTTCAACGCACCAGCAAGCTGTTCAACGGACATCTCAGCCCGTTCTCTAGCCCATCTAACGACCTGCGGTGTTATGTACGCTGCGTCCATTCCTGATTTTTGATGCTGTGAGTTTTTAAGGCGCTGGACACGGGAGAGTCAACGTTATCTAACGTCAAAGCCTAGTCCCTGAGAGATTTGCGGTCAAGTTACTCTTCATCAATCAGATTCCGAACCCGCGGATCGGCAAATTCCGCCTTTTAGGATCAGCAATTTGCGGCGGCGCTCGCAAAGAGGTTTTTCGAACGTATCACAAACGGTCGCTGCTACAAGGGTCAGATCGTTAGCCGCGATAGATGTTTTCGTTATGCCATTTCAGAAACTCAGCGGACGGTCTCCGATCACCGTACTCCGGCAAGCGCATGTTTTGTCCGTGTAGCGCGTAGTATTCCTTTCCATTGTGAAACTCTTCCTTGATGCGTGAACTGACCTCAATCTGATGACTCGGCGTCACGGTCATGTAGCCACGATCAAAGAGTGTGTGAAGGTCTTGGCGCAGCAGGACGCCATTAGAAGGGACGTGTGTGCCGCCTGAGGAATACGGTCGGATATGCGCTGCTTCGAGCACGTGGAGTACAGAGGAATTCGTAAACGCGCACCGCCTCTGGTATGAATCGGTCACGATAAGCCGGAACGAACCCTGTCCGAGGCGGGGAAGTACACTTACCGGTTCACCGTAGCGTCGCTCTTCTTCAAATGCCTGTGTTTTCACATGAGATGCCCTGATCAGTGATTCAACTCGCTGCCAAATCTCTCGCCCATCACTTTCTGAATCGTACCCGCGTCCTCGGACAATCTCTCGCTTCCATTCTGGTAAGGGAATCCAGTCGGCTCGATTAAGGAAAAACGGGGACTCCAAGAGAATGCAGCCGATCTGGTAATCGTCCGCAGTGCTTGGATTGGAAGTACGTCGATACCGTGCAATCCTAGCCCGCATTTCCTCTTCGGTATGCGCACCGTTCTTTTCTCCGAAAGCCTGCCAGACGATGCTGGCGGGCAAGATTGTGAAGTGGCTGAAGAACCCGCCGCCGACGATACAGTCGTCAGGGCTGTGGAGCTTGAAGAGAAAGGGTTCGCCGATCTGAAGGGCACGGAATTGTTGCTGCCCGCTGGGTTGCCAGAAGTTGACTTCGTCGAGTCCGTCCATGCGGGACAGGAAATCGAACCAATCACGATCCGTGATTCCGACGAAGAAGCGCACGCGCTCTCCTGAAGGATTCGCTTTGGATGAGCAACCTTCTCACAATAATAAGCCGTTCCGCATCCAGCGGCTTCCGACAAACGGTGCCCACGGCGGTGGCAATAGGCTGCCTTAAACGCATGAACCCCGTTCACTTTCGCCACTGTGCAGACTCGTCCATCTCACTGACTCTGACGTGGGCGACAGTCGGTGACTCAATTCACCCGACCGCATAGCTAATTAGAAGGCGGAAGCTGCGCTTTTAGGTTTAGCTGGCTATCCTTCAATACTTCGACTGACCGCTCCCAATCTTTCCTTCCTTCAGCAGCGAGCCGAATAGTGTGCGCCCCGACCGAAAGTTTGATCGTTTCTGGCGCATTACCGACAAATTTCCCATCGACGTAAACATCTGCACCATCAGGCGTGGATGTGATTGCGATGGAGCCAAACCCATCGGAGGCTGGAGAGGAGGCAGCACTTTGACTGGTCACATTGGGATAAAAACGAGTCAGCAGTAGTATCAGGTCGCTCGAACTCAAGGCGAACCCGATGCTTTGGGAACTTTTGTCAACGATTTTTGCAGTATTTATTCCGATAACTTCCCCGTAACCGTTTAGGAGTGGACCGCCACTGTTGCCCGGATTGATCGCGGCGTCTGTCTGAATCCAAGTTCCGTGTTTGGCTTCTGGTGTTGCTCCGACCGCACTGACAATCCCCCTAGTGACAGAGAATGGCATTCCGAGACCCGGATTTCCGATTGCAACAACCGTTTGCCCTTGGTGCACGCTCGAAATATCGGACAGTGGAAGATGAGGAAATCCCGAACCTTCTGTTTTTAGCAGAGCGATGTCCACATCTGGGTCGATATACACGACCTTGGCTTCGAGTTTCTGACCCGAAGGCAGGGTTGCAACAAGGTTTTGCTCACCTCTCGCAACATGTGCGTTGGTCGCGATTACGCCAGTGTCGCTAACGAAGAACCCTGTTCCCTGTCCATCAGGTCTGCTCAGCAGGACGACGGCTGGCTTCGCCTTGTCAACGACCTGCTCGACGGTCAGTTCGGGGCGCATTTCCATCTTCGTACTGCCTGCAACAGTTGCAGTAATCGTTCCCGTAAAGGACTTCGAGATAGGCTCAAGCGTCACGTCGAAATGATCCGTCTTGAGAAGCCAGTAGTTTCCGTGGTCAGTTCCGTTCAACGCCACCCAGCGCATCGGGCCTTCGGTCATCAGAATTTCTTGCGTTGCATATCCTTCCATGCTCACACGCAGCACCATTTCGTGTTCCAACCGAGCACTAAAAACCGTGTGTGTCTTATGGAAGTAGCCGCTCGGAACTTTGGTTTTGTAAGGCGTAGTTCCGACGACGATACCGTCTATTTCGACCTTTGCACCGCTTGGAGTGCTTGTGACTGTAAGCGTTTCTGCTGGAGTTGGGTATGACCAGAAAGACAAGAATGAACAGAGAGAGACAACTAGAAACAGGCGGGTGTTTCTCATCGGTCTCAACCCCGCTAGGGGCAGGGTACCTCTTCGTACAATCTACCACACTATAGCTACCCCAAGCCTATCAAGGTTTCTCGTTGTGGATCGGGCAATTTCGGAGGCGGCATTCATCCTGAAACAGATTGATGCCAAATAGCCCGTGTCCGGGCGTTGACGTTTTCGAGCGCCCTTTTTGGACAGAAGTGTTGTTGACACCTCCACCGAAGCCCTGCGAGGACGTGCGTGAGTCCGGCTGGCGGCTCGGTCGCGGTGAGTGATTTGCGAAATTCGTCTAAGCTCATGCTGAGTCCCACGTCCCAACTTGCCGAGGTGCCACTGCGACACCATCTTTCTTTGGCGCGGTTGCCTCAACTTACTATCGTGCCCACGGTACCATCGAAACGCTTCAGGAAATTAAGCACGCCAAGCACTTCCAAGCCGCAGCCATGTCAGAACTGCCGGGCAGATGTTGCAGATTCTATTTGACTGCTTTACGTTCTGCGCAAATCAAAAGGCGTGGGTTTTCCGTTGATAGAAAGAGTCAGAGTCCCGAGCACGCCGGAGAAACTGTTGATCTTACTTGCCTCGTTAGCCGATTCATCGACTCCAATCCAAGCCATGAATCTCTGCTTAGGCAAGACGGCAATTCGGTTAGCGGCGATGTCGTGTGGATAGAAGTGCTCTTGCAGAAGTTCGATGGTAAGTACACCTTCCGCAAACTCTCTCTGTCGGACAAAGGCGGATTTGTAGTTGAGTACCCGAACGTCGATCATCACTTCGCTGTCATTGCGAAATGTTGCGTAGAGTTTGAGAGGGAATACTCGGATGCTTCCATCTGGGGGCGTTGCGACAACGTGGGTTAGAGTGACAGCTGGCTCGACATCTGGCCTCTGCGGTCGTAGCAAAGCCCAGAACACTGCTTTTAGCCGGGTCCTAGTGAACGGGACTAACCCGACGATAAGAGCGACGATCAAGCCCGCTATTACCTTGCTCCAGACTTGGTCGTTCCAAAGTTTGTTGAAAATCGACGGATTCGTTTGTAAGAACATTAAGTAAGAGAACATGAATGCTTTCCTCTGGTTTGCTCCATGGCCCTCCGATAAGACCCGGAGGTAGCCGTTCATTTGCTCGACAACTTCGCAATCACCGAGGGCGTAACGGCAAATCTATGGGCAGTGGGTCAGCCGTGCGGCTATTCCCGGCAAATAACGTAGGGATACGCTCCTACTTCTTTGCACGCCGAGAAGTAGGACATGAGCAACTGATATAGCTGGACGAAGTGAGCTTCCGGGGCCTCTCCGGCACGAAACGCGACAAACCTCTGAGCAAGTTGTCCACGGCTTAGCGACGTCGTTACGATGAACACTCTGCGAATCGAATCCGGGGATGAAAGAACCTCAGTGACCTTTGCAAGAAGCGTCGCTTCATCGCCTTTGACGATGCGCGGTATTGACGTAACAACATTTTGGTTCTCATACTGAGCCGCCCATTTCTGCAATTTGGTATTGATGTCCTCCTGTGCCACATTTACGCGGCTGAGATTCTTCATGGCTTGGCTTACAACGGTGTGTAAGGCGGATGCACTCAACGATGGGTCACCATACTTGGCGTGATAGAAGCTAATCGTCTTTGGCTGATGGCTCCCGTTTATCCCAATGAAGTCAGCCCATTCATCTCCGAGGTCATCACAAGCCAGAACTTCGTCGTCGCTCGCAATATGACTCACCAGCGCACCGAAGACTGAGTCTACGTCGAAAGCGGCACGTTCCGGGCCAAACGTACCCTTCTCACTAGTTACAACATTCAAATTAGCATCCGCTTTTATGTATGACAAAAACGAGGTTCCATCGACCAATGAATCGTCTTTATAAAGCGCACCGCCCAGATAAACAACCGTTGGGTCGTTAAATATAACGGTGAAGAGATCGTGCTGGTCAATGTATCGCTTTAAAGAAACGCTGTCAGTCTCATCATGTATCGGCAGATGGATGGACTTAACGTAAATATCTTCAATTTCGGGTAGCTCAAGTTTCCGAAGGGATATGCGGGTCTTGGTGATATTGATTTTGCCGATCTGGCTGTTACTTTGAGGATGAACGAGCCTTAGCTCCTGTCTCACTTTTCTAACGGGGAATGCATTGACAATAGCCGCAAGAACGCCATCGATTTCTTCCTTAATTAACAAAGCAGCGTTTTGACCTATGCCACGAACGAACCGCATCGCTTCTGGCGGTTCATACAATTCTTCAACCAACTTAGTAACATCAACGGCAAAGTGCGTCGGTATCGCCGTGGAAGCTATGGAAGACAGATCAATAGACCTCGCGAATGTGCGAATGAACGGAGAAAGCAGCGCATCCTGATTGATCAGCAGGTCAATCACAGAAACCGCCCACTGAATCAGTTCTTCGTGGGTCGCCCGGTCAGAGCGCATCGAAATCTTCCCGCTGTCAGAACTTGCTGAATAGTGCTCTCGGCCTTGCCGGACGCGATAACCTCGCGGCACATAGCGACTCGCACCTGCCGGACCAACAACGTTCTTAAGGTCATTCGCTTCGAGAGTCTTTGTCCTGAGCGCGTACTTGGATGCTGCCATGTTTCGCAATCGGATTTGTTCGAAAGTTGCATCAATCCGCGCTATGGCGGCATCGATTTGACTGTCTGGTATGCGACCAAGATACTCGGTCCTAAACGCAGGTGGTACATCGAGATTAGATTTGAAGAGCGCGACGAAATCACGGTACTCCACTAGGAAAACAAAGCCGCAAATGTTCTCCTTTACCTCTCCATCTGGGGCATCAAGAAACGCCGGGCTTCGTTCGTAAAGGAATGCGACAGTAGACCAAGAAGTGTGGTTAAACGGCTCTTTAACATGATGAAAGATATTTCTGGATGCCGCTTCTGAATTCTGTCGAATCGTCCGAAACAGCTCGACTACGGCTCTCTTCGAAAGTCTTTTGGTCTTTCGGTAGAAATTGGCTGACTTCGTGGCTCTGAGCCAATCGATCATAAGCTCATCCTTTGGTGCCGAGTCCTAAAGGGAGCAAGATTCTATGGTGATGAATAATCTAAATAGATTATGACCGTATCTTGTAGTCAAGTATGAGTTACTGACGCTGGGTGTGTCGTTTAGGCAAAGTCTGAGTTCTATCTTCCATTTGAGGTTGTGTGAGCCTAATGCGCAGCATCACACTAGACGCATTGTCGCGGGCACCAGACATGCGTGGCAAGGTGGTCACAAAGCCTCCCAGCGCCTCTGAAACGGCCCAGCCGCCCCCAACCCCTCCGGGCCAGGACCTGTCGAGGGTACATGTCCTTAAATTCGCGACGTCGCCCCGTCCGAGATACGTACCTCTTGCGTCGGCCAATCACAAAATCGGGATACTCTATCATTGAAGCGGGGGCAGCACACATGGCGACGCCAGAGCATAACGTCGATTGCAGAGGGTTGACAAAGGAACAGCGCGATCTCATCGAGCAGTTCGAAGCCGACTACAATGCGGTTGACCGATTCCTCCGGGCGGCTCTCGACGCCGAAAACTACGTCGGCTTCGCGAAGCTAGTTCGGAGATACGCGAACGAGCATGTCGGCTGGGCTGAGGCTGAATTTCTCACGACGATTGCCAAGATTCGCAATCTGATCGTTCACGAAAGAACCGATCCGCATCGGCATGTAGTCATCCCCACACTTGCTGTTGCTGATGGACTAAAGCAATGCAAGGAACGGTTGATAAATCCGGCTCGCGCCGTGCCGATCTTCCAGCGGACAGTCGAGACAATTTCGATCCACGATACTTTGAGCCGCGTGCTGAAGATCGTTGAGGAGAGGGATTACTCGCAGTTCCCCGTGTACGAAAACGAGCGGTTTCGGGGCTTGCTCACCGAGAACGGTGTCACTCGCTGGCTGGCTCGGCACGTCTCCCAATCTGTTTCCGCCGTAAGGCTGGGCGACATCCCCGTTTCGCAGGTGCTCCCGAATGAAGAGGAGCGCCAAAACTATCAGTTCGTGCGGCATGATATGCGAGTGGACGAGGTGACAGTGCTGTTCGCGAAGCAGGCATTGCTGGAGGCTGTCTTTGTCACGGCGAACGGCGATGAAACGGAAAGCCTGCTTGGAATTGCCACCCGTTGGGACATACTTCACCTTCCGTGATCGGTAACGCCCCAGCCGACCCAAACCCCTCCGGGCGACCGAATCGCCCCCAAATGGCTCACAGCTAGAAGTCGAACGCGGGCTTGCCCAGCAGTTCCGACTTGTCCGCGCTCACCTGAACCGCAATCTTTACTCCGGGTGGTCGCTGACCGATGGCGCGGTAGTCACCAAATCTTCCCAATGAACGACCACGAATCGGCAGTTAGAGGATAGCGCACAAGCACGCTCAGTAAAGTCTCACTGATTCTCACGGTGTCCGTTCTGGTGACGTTTCCTCGGCAGGTGGACCAGAACGAATTCCTCGCAGCCCAACTTCAGTAGTTCGCACACGTGGTGTTCGTGAAGGATTGGAGGAACGTTCTTAACCGACACTGTCAAACTGACCGCCATGGGAAACACGAAAATCTACCGACGTGGTATTCGGGCGTGCTGAATTTCTAATCATCCACCGAACGCAACTCCATCCATGTTCCGGCTCCTCGTTCCCCTGTGGTTGAACGGGTCTATGCCGACAATCCGATAAGCGTTTGAAACTCCATAAGCATTGATTTGGCTGGGGACTTGCTCGACGTAGACCAAGGACAAAGACGCCAGAAAGCTGATCGCGCTTTTGATGCGTTCCTTCTTGACGCCGGAGTGTTCGTTAATTTTTTCGTAGCCGATGGTGGCAACGTTTGTGCCGTTGTCGCGGTATGCGACAAACAGGAAAAATAATTTAAGTGCGTCCAATTCGACTACCTTGCGCAGGCGAAATTCATCGAAGGCAACTATCCTGCCTCCGGCGCACATGCTTTTCACAGGAAACTTTGCCCATCCGCCCGTGGGATTGTAATCGGACAATGCGTAAGTGCTGCGGGCGTCCAGAGCACCCGATTTTATGACTTTGATATTTTTGAGAACAACGAGGCCGTTCGATAGTTTCGCCCGGCTGAGGCCCGTCACTTCGCAAAACCGATCATATGTGATGTGCGCGACGCCGTTTTCTTCATCAGCCGCATGCGCAATTGCAGTCAACGCCATCAATGCGGCTATGTTGTCAGCCCCTTTGCCTCTGTAATGCCACGAGAGTCGGGCGAGCGTGCCGCTCCTGATCCACGTGGAAGGCAACCGCATCCACTGGCTAAGCGCCATTTGAGCCCTTGCCTGTAACTTTCACGACTGCGTAAATCGCATACGCCGCCAAAGCGAAGCCCGCGAGGATCACGACCGCGATCAATGCGGCTGGCGTCATTCCTCCCAGCATCTTGATAATTTCAGTAAGTCCCGCCATGTCTGCTCCCAGAACGATGAAATTGCATCCGCGCCAATCCTTCTTGCGCGAGTTTGAATTTTTTCATGCGAGTTCGCATATATCTAGAGACAGTGCCCGCATTTTGTGGGAGCCTATGATGTATTTAAGCTGATTATAAGCCTGTTTTCATCCGGAAATCTGAGTTTATGGCAATACCTAGTTCAGTTCATAAGCACGATTTTATGGACTGATCTTAAGTTCGGCTATGCGGGCTAGGCGCGGATGCAATTTCAACATTCTAGGATGAGATTCGGCAAAATGTACTGAAGCTGCCAATAATGGCAGCTAGCGGGAAGCGGAATGAACCCTTGGCTCGGATCGCGCCGATCCCACTCGCCTTGCGCTCGCGTTCTCGGTACTTCTGCCGTGCCTTCTCCGCCTGTTCCTTCTTCTTGAGGGGCTTCGACAGGGGCGTGAACTCCCCGCCGATGTACTTGAAGAGCAGCCACCGCTCAATGATTTTGGGCATGCGAGATTTATAACACTGATTGCTCTGATCTGCGGCACACGGAAAAGAACGCCCTCCCGCACACAGGTTCACTGTCCGCGAGAGGGCTGCACAGGGAACGGTCAATTCGACAGCGTATTTCTTGCTGCCTTGAGGGAATCACATCTGAGGCATAAACAGCAAGTTATACTGAGGCGCTCGCTCAGATTACCCCACAGGACGCCAGATGGCGGACGCGGCTCCCACCAACGCACCCGAGAACGCCAAGACCCTTCTCAAGCTATGCCGTGCCGGAAGGCTGTACGAGATCGAGAAATGGATCGCAGATGGGAAGCCACTGGACATCCCCACTAAATACGGAACCTTGCTTCAAGTCGCCGTCGAGACTGGATTTCACAGCCTAATCGAACTGATTGCCAAACACGAGAAGAACCAATCGTCAAAGAATGCCGCGCTTTCGGACGCAGTTTCATTGCACAGGCTAGACTTCATCGAGTTGTTAGTGGAGAACGGAGCAGAGGTGAAGTCCGTCCCGTTTGCGGACGTTCTGCTGGAATGGAATCCTCAAATTTTCCGCTTCTTTCTGGAGCAGGGCGCTGATCCGGTGGAAGGGTCTCCATTCGCGGTCGCATTCGCCAACAGGATCAGAACCGCATTGGGCGCATTCGTTGGACTGAAGCGCACCCATCCTGAACTTTCTGCCACATTGCAAGAGCAGGCGGACTCCGCTCTCCGCTATTTCTCCGACAAAAGCGACTTGAAATGGATAAGCCTGATGCTGTGGGCAGGGGCAAACCCTCGATCTTTCGGTCCGAAGGCGGACGAGGCGGACAAGAGCGACGCGGAGTGCTTCACGACCGCCCTTAAGGAAGCAAGCTATTCAGGAAACGTTGATGTGCTGAAGAAGCTCAAGCCTGATACTGAACGCGACAATTTGGGCGATTTGCTCCACTGCGCTGCCGTCTCAGGCCGTACTGATGCGCTCCGGTACCTGCTGGAGATCGGAGCAAACCCAAACGATAAGACCAACGGCGGTTCTTCGGCATTGGACACGTGCTTGTGGCATTTAAACTTCAGTTCTTCGTCTTTTCTCTATCACAGCAAAAGCCTTAGATCGAAATACGAGGTTTCCAAGGGACTCGACGGTGCCCGCGAGTTGGTCACCCATGGGGCGATTTGGAACCCCGCCGACCAAAGTGCGTTCAATGATCTTCGACGAGCTTTGTACGGATGCGAGCCTGCGGTGACGATTGAATTGCTTAAGATTTTCAAGACATACAACGCTTGCCCTCAGGATCGGCTCAAGGAATTACTCTGCAAGCCTCGCATGAAGGAGCATCTGGTCTCGCAAACCTATTGGCTCACACGGCTCGGCTTGAAATATGAGGAGAAGCGGAGTTCGAAAGAATGGACGCCTCCGGCGCATCTCCTCGCCCAGTACAACCGGGCTGAGTTGTACGAGAAGGTCTGGTCGGAACCAATGCGGATTCTCGCCCAGCAGTACGGCGTGTCGGACGTGTATCTCGCGAGGGTGTGCAGGTTGCTTCGGATACCACTTCCGGGTCTAGGCTACTGGGCAAAGAAAAACGCCGGAAAGGCGACGAAGAAGCGTCCTCCGTTGCCTCCGGTCCCCAGCGAAAGGGAACAGCAGCAGACCAAACACTGAATCTTTCCTATGGGCGCTCCAACGGGTTAGTGGCGTCAAGTCAGCGATATTTGGACTTTTGAGTCGAACGCCGGAGCGCCCGACAAGATCAGACTACTTGGCGGTTTAGCTGTCAAGGTTGGATGTCGGAATCCGGGGCGCTCCGGCAAAGCGCGACACCAGCGAAGCGATGTAGATTTTTTCTTATCCTATACGAAGCGCCCTCAACGAGCAGACTACTTGGCGATCAGCCTGTCAAGAGGGCGCTCCAACGTCAGCGCAGCCTGAGCAACGAGTTTTGTTTCCGTTCGTTTCGCTGAAGCGCCCGAACCATCAGACTCCTTGGTGAAGCACGCCGTCAAGAGCATACGCTCAACCTCTGCGGAACGCTGATGTGGCGCACCACTTTCTAATACCGTTTTAATACCAATTGGAGTATAAGAATGCTTAAAATTGCTTCCTGTGGCTTGGATTGGAAGCGTGCTAAGTCATTGGGAACACTGGAAACCAGCGATTTCATGGGCGTTTTGAGCCTACGGGGTTAATTTTCGAATCCTTCCGCCCCAGCCAACTCTCTAGCGGCCGTAGGTCACGCCGTGCACGTCGCTTCGGAGGATGGTCCTAGCCCTTTTCCGTCGGAAAGCCTGCTTCCAGCCAGCCCTTCCATCCGCCGTCCATCGATTCGACGTTGCTATAGCCCATTTTTTGGAGGTTGTCCGCGGCGAGCGCGGACCGGAAGCCCCCGCCGCAATAAAGGATCAGCTTGGTGTTGGTGTCCGGCACGCGCTGCTCGATATCGCGTTCGATGATGCCTTTTCCGAGGTGCACGGCTCCCGGCAAGTGTCCACCGGTCCACTCGCTCTCCTCGCGGACGTCCACCAGTACGAACTTTTCGCCGGCGTCCAAGCGGCGTTTTACGTCCGCCACATTGGTTTCCTTCACGCGTTTTTTCGCTTCATTCACCAATGCCAGAAATTTCAAAGCGTGTGCCATGTCTTCCTCCCCAACATTTGAACTGCCCCCAAAAGCCTACTATGCCCTGCCGCCGTACAAAAAAGAAGGGCGCCCCAAACTCCTCGGAGCGCCCGAAAAGCTGCAACCGTGCTAGTGCCGTTCCAACTATTTGGGCCAAATGACGGTCCAAGCATCTGACGCAAACACGGAGGAAGTATTCTCGAAGGGATTTGCTGGAATAAGTTGGAACGGCACTAGTCGTATTTCTCGTCGTGTGGCGTTCTATGTACCGCTCTTCTTGCCGAAAGAACGCACCAGGTTCACCAGATTCCAGCGTACTGTTTCCTTGGTGCGGTCGCCTTCGCCCCCAACCATTTTTCCGCGCCCGTTGGTGATGATGTAGAAGAGTTCACCATCCGTCATTTTCTCGATGGTGCTGGGATCGCGCCAATCGTGCAACTTCAAATCCATCGAAACGGCCAAGTCACCCTTGCCGTCGCCGTCCTTCCCGTGGCACATCGCACAGTGATAGCCGTAGAGA
>Ga0181536_10000602_pt1 | contig 43197 bp, 22 predicted proteins | sample PEATcosm2014_Bin_41_FD_121105 | JGI IMG/M metagenome (GOLD analysis project Ga0181536, IMG submission 121105) | Peatland microbial communities from MTU Mesocosm Facility, Houghton, MI, USA - PEATcosm2014_Bin17_60_metaG | ecosystem: Environmental > Terrestrial > Soil > Wetlands > Peat | place...
CGCTTTACTCGCCGCAACCTCAACGACTGGTTGCAAAAGCTGGCCCAGCAAGACCGTCAACAATCAGCCTTGGCGGCCTGATCCAAACAATACGTTAGTGAACTTACGAACCGGCCCACTAAGGCTCATCTCTTCGGCCAGCATCACGGGGACAAACCGGCTGTGCTTGGAATCCCGCAACAGGGCTTCCATCTGTTTGACCGAGCCGCCCAGTCCCTCCAGCAAGGCATCAATCTCGTCGTGATCCGCGGCCCCGCTGAAAAGCTGTCTCATATACCGGTGTTTGGCCAGCAGGGCGTCCAAAGCTCCAAGCCAGTTGTGCAGCAACGCGGGCATCGCCAGCAATCGGAGCGTGTGGCCGGTGGGCGCGGTATCCACCACGATCGTTTGGTAACGCTGGGCGCCCACCCAGCCGGCGATTTCCAGCCAGGCCATCAGCTCGTCCAGCCCCGGAAGGGAAAGGTCCAAAAAGCGGCTGATGTCGTATGGGTCAAGAAAGGTCCCCCGCGAGGCAATCGCATAGAGCTTGGCACCGTGCTGGGCTTTGAAGGCGGCCAGGCCTGCCTGGGCGTCCAGTTCGGTCACCTGCAAGTTGGGCGGCGGCATGGACCCGGCCAGGCTGTCCATCACCGAGTGGGCCGGATCCGTGGATACCAGCAGAAAAGCCGCTCCGGGCGAATCTCTGGCCAGTTGCAGCGCGGTCGCCGTGGCGCATGTGGTTTTTCCCACTCCGCCCTTGCCTCCAAAAAGCAAAAGTCTCAACCCCGGGTCCGCCAGGAAGGATGGTGTCTGCGTGCTCATCTGGATTCAATCCGGTCCAGACGGTCCAGCACCTCCTTCTCGCGGGCGCTAAACTCCGCCTCCGTCAGCCGGCCTGTATCCAGCATCATGTAAAGGTCGCTCAATTCGGTGGTAAGGCGCTCCGGTTCCGCCGCTTGCTCTTGTTGGACGGCGTGATGGACCTGGCGGGCCGCCCAGACGGTGGCGTAGAGGGGAGAGAGCAGGAGCTTATCGAGGATCAGCATGGGGCGTGCGCTTCATTCACGGCTGTTGAGTCTAAGGTCCATCTCCACGAAATTGTGGGGCGCCCACGGCCCGTTCAGATCAAAGGCGTAGTTGTTGTCAAACAGGCTGGCGGCCTTGAAAACGGCCTCTTCCAGTTCCTTTTGCCCGTCGCGCGCGGCCAGGCAGTTCAGGTTGGCCACTTCGTTCACGTTGCGCGGCGGCGACCGCTTGATCTCCGCGCAGCAGGGCGCCAGCGCCTCCTCAAGCTTGTCAGAATGGGCTTCGCGGTCCTCGTTCAGCAGGCGCTCGAAGAGCTGCCCCAGTTCGATCCGGTCCTCCTGGCGCGATTCGCGCTGGTTCCCCAGCAAACGGTCCCGCAAAACGCGCAATTCAGGGTGAACATCAATGAAATACTCGAAAATATTGGGCACGTCCCACTTCACGCGCAAGCCCATCTCCACCTTGCCGGCCACGCGCTCCAGTTGTTCCAAAATGACTTCATGGTTGAGCGAAAGCAACCGCCGAACCGCCTTGGTATCGTCGGCTATGGTGCCAAAGGCCATCGGCAGCACCGTGCTCTCCATCATCAGCCGCTTGAGGACTTCTTTGTGCGCCGCCAGGTGCGCCCGTTCCGGGCGCAGTTTTTGCCGCGCGCATGCGCTCACCACCGCCGACACCCCGCCATTGTGGATGCAATACACCGCGCCGCCGTCAATGCCCGCGACATCGTAGGTGCGGTTCTTCCCCAGGGCCGCGATGGCATACAGGTATTCTCCCCCCTTCGTCGGGCCGGCTTCGCAACTCGTGTTCATGGCTCTGACTCTTTGTCAATACTGGAATTTGAATGCGCCGGCCTGGGCCGCCCCGGGGCAATCCCGGGTTGGCCGCGAGGATTGGATCGGCCGCCGGCCGGGCCGGCCGGCCGCTCCCTGGCCGAGGCGCCGCAACAGGGCCGTTTTTTCCGACTCCACAGTTTGCAGGCGGGCGTTGACGTGGTCCAAGCGTAGCCTCAGGTTGTCCCGTTCCGTCTCCCGCCGGAATTTCTCCATCTCCATGGCCGTGATCGCCATGTAGGCCTTGTAAGGGACCATCACTTGATCCGGTGTGCCGGAACGCGTGCGGATATCTTTGACTCCGCGAATTATTCGTTTTGAGGAGGCATTCGCCGTTTCCTTTCTTGATGGCGTTGCGCCGTCCCGGGCCGGGGGAAATGGGCGGGATGCCGCCGGCGGTCGCCCGCAACCCCCGAGCATGGCTTCCTCCACCTTCTGGGGCATGATCGAGCAGCCGTCGCGAGTCACCTTGGCCGTCTCCGAATTGAGCACATCCCGGCAGACCCATTGGAAGATCGAATCCTCCGGGCGGGCATGCACGCCGCGCAACCTCAGCACCCGGGCGATGGCGATGCAGGCGCGAATGGTCGGCCGGCTGTTGCTCACCCCCACACGCCGCAGCTTGCGCACCAGGTCCACGATGATTCCCGCGTCGGCCTCCCCTATGCCGGACCGTGCGATGGTGATCTGAATCTCCGTCTCCCGGTCGTAGTGTTCCAGTTGGATGGTAATCAACCGGTCCATCAATGCGTCCTGCGTTTTATGGACCCCGGCGTATTCTTCGGGATTGGAGGTGAAAATGGCGCGGAACTCCGGATGCACCTGCAAGTAGCCGCCCCCGGAGCGGCGCAGCTTGGGCAGGTTCAGGATGCGTTCGGAAAAAATGCTCGGAAAGGGATTGTTCGCCTCGGGCCGCGAGCGGTTGAATTCGTCGTAGATCAGCGTGTCCCCGTCCTGGCAGGCGGTCGTCAGCCGGTTTGCCAGCCACAGCGACTTCATCTCCTCCTCCGTCTTGACAACCGAATGAATGTAGTTGTCTATGAGCTTGTGCTTGCGGTAGCCGCTGTCCTGGCCCACAAGATCCGAACTCCCAAAGTCGTCGTCCCCATGGATCAGCGACACGGGCCGGCCCAGTTGCGCCGCCACATGAAACGCCACCGTCGTCTTGCCCGTCCCGGCCGCCCCGGCAAAATGGATTGGATAGCCCGCCTGCAAATAGGTCAGCGCCCGTCCGGCGATCTGCTCCACAAACGGCGTCGTCACAAATCCGTTGCTCGGCTCGGGCAAAAAGGTGTCGGGGGCGGCTTCCACCCGGTCTCTTCCGGGCGCTTTGTATTCACGCGCATTCATGCGAAGACGTATCTGTTTCCATCGTTGTCTCAGAGGACCAAAAACTGCCGGCCAGAACGGCCTCAATGACCAAATAGTTCCCTAACCGCTCCCATGCGCACCCAACCCATCCAACCCATCCAACTCGATCATTGAGGCCAAACTGTCCTGATTAACGGCGGCGGCGCGCTGCTCCTACCGATTCTTCTTCTTCGCTTTGGGCGCCAACCCTTCGGATGGCTCCTCCGTCCGAAAAGTCGCCCTTAAGACCCTTGACTCCGGCCGGGGTGCGGGGCTGTGCTCGGGGCTGGCGCCGTGCCACGCCCGGTGGGCGCTCGCCAGATCATCCCGGAACTCTCCCTGCAACCTGGCCACCGTTTGCCGCAACTCGGTCACCGTTTCCTTCACCCGTGCCACGAATTCCCCCAACTCGGCTTTGGTTTCTTTTGTCATCTCGGATCGGGCCGCTCCGAAGCTGCCCACCATCTGACTCACCGCCGCCTGCATTTCCGCGCGGGTTTGGGCCAGGCTGCCCATCAGGTTCGCGCGGCTGTCCCGCAACGCGGCAATCTCGCCGCACAACCGCGTCATGTCATTGGCTAAATTATTTGTCATCGAAATTCCCTTCCTGGTTCGAGGATTCCTGGTTCCTTCGTTGGGTCAGGCGGAGAATGGAATCAATTCCCCGCCCGACGCTTCCCGCCTCCGCCCGGTTAAGCCGGGGCTGCCGCGGTCGCCGTCAGGCCGATCGCCTCGGCGTACTTCAAGTATGTCTCCACGGACGCGATGACCACCCGCGCTTCGATGGAAACCAGTTCAATTCCGACCAGTGAAACCTTGGCCCAAACATCTATCACGATGCCCTTGTCAAGTATCCGATCTACCACTTCCGCCAGACTCGAAGAGTCTGTTGATTTTGTGACTTTTGCCATATTCGTTCTTGTTTTTAATGTTTCCCTTTTCAAGAGCCTTCCAGACCCTCTGGAATCGTGCTCCCCGCCAGCATCCGCATAAGTCATGCCATGGATGGAGAGGCTGCCGCCGGATGCTCCAGGCCCCGTTTACCGGGCGTTGCGCCGGTTATCGTCTCCACGAGCGGCCCGCCGGCAGGATTTAGGGAATTGGTTCCCTGGCCCGCGCTCCCTGCTGGCGGGGTGTGTCCTCCTCAGTGTTGTGGCCGCCTCTTTATCGCGCCCCGTCCGACGCCGCCAAATTCTCGATCACGCCCAGGATCTCTTCGTGCAGGAACGGTTTGCTGATGCAGGCGCAGATCAGCTCTTCGTGCCGGGCCTGGGCCATCGCCGCCGCTTCCTTGGAAAGGTACCCGGAAACGATCACGAAGCGCAGCAAAGGATCCAATTGGCGCAGGCGCCCGGCCAATTCCAGCCCGTTCATATCCGGCAGGGTGACATCGAGAAAGGCGAGTTGGAACCGATGCTCCTTCACCAATTCCAGGGCCGCCTGGGCCGTCTGAGCTGTTTGACAAGCCAGCCCTTTGGAGGCCAGAAGATTCTCCAAGGCCCAGCACAAGTCCGGCTCGTCATCCACAATGAGGTATTCCCGGTTCATCGCTCCCGTTCGGGGATCAGTCCGCGCTCAGGTCCAATCGCACGGTGAAGACGCTGCCTTGTTTGGGCGCGCTCTCCACCTCAATCGTCCCGGCGTGCTGTTTGACAATGGCATAGCAAAGCGGCAGGCCCAAGCCCGTCCCTCTTCTCCCGTTGGACTTCGAATAGAACGGATCAAAGATGTTCCCCAGGTCCGCCGAAGCGATGCCGTGCCCGGTGTCGGCCACTTGCACAGTGATATGGCGCAGGGCCGTCTCCACCGTGACCTTGAGTTCGCCCCCGGCGGGCATCGCGTGGATGGCGTTCAAGAACAGGTTCATAAACACCTGTTGCAGCATGTGCGCGTCCCCATGCACAAACGCGGCCGTATTGGGCAGTTGCGCCTCCACGCTTATGTTTTGAATCTTCGCCTGGTCGGCCACCAACGCCAGCGTTTCCTTTAGAACAGCCAGAAGGTCCAGCTTGACCAAATCGCCCCGCTGCGCGGGCCGGGTAAATTTCAAAAGGTGATCAATGATGCCGGAGGCTCGTTGCATTCCCTGTTGCATTTTTTGGGCGCACTCGCGCCGAAACTCCGGCGTCATTTCCTCCTGCATCAAGAACTGGGCCGCAGAGGAACAGATCGCCGGGGGATTGCGCAACTCATGCGCAATTCCCCCGGCCATCACCCCCAGGGCCGCCAGCTTTTGCGCCTGCAGCAGTTGGGCTTCGAACTTCCGCCCTTCGGTCAGGTTGCGGCCCACCGCCACTATGCCGATGGTTTCGCCCCGGTCGTCCATCATCGGCGAACAAATCCACGAAACGGGAACTCCTTTCCCGCTTTTGGTCACCAAATCCCATTCCAGCCGCAGCGGCGCCTTGTCTGCTTTCCCTTCGGAAAACAAGCGCCTGACATCGGCCTGATGCTCCGCGGCGCAAAACTCCCAAAAGGGCTTCCCTTCCACTTCCGGCGGTGTGTAGCCGGAAATCTGCTCCGCGGATTGGTTCCAACTCAGAATCCGGCCTTCGGTGTCGGTGGAAAGTATGATCTCGCTGGTGCTCTCCACCACGATTCTCAGGTGCCGCTCCATCCGGCGGATGTCCTCGCTCAAGCGTTCCCGTTCTGTCACATCCTCCATCACCAGTATGGCAAACTCCACATTGTCCCGGTCCGGCAAGGGCAGCACGCGGTAGTAGTAGATTTGCATCAGTCCGCCCGGCGCGCGGTAGGTGATTCTTTCTCCGGTGGTCGGCTTGTTGGTTTCAAAAACGCTTTGAATGCGGCGAACGATCTCCGTGTGATCCACTATCGCCGGCGGAAAGACCTCTGGCAACCGCCGGTCCAGCGTTTCTTCCTTCGTGCGCCGGCTCCTTTCCAGAAAATTGCGGTTCGCCAGGCTGATGCGCAAATCCCGCCCCACCAGCAACACCGACGATGGAATCGCATTCAACAGCATCTCGTACAGGCTGTCATCCCCCTTGGGTTTCGCGTGCTCTCCGCTCATGTTCTATCTCCCCACGATGACCTTTTCCCGCGCCGGCTCCGTTTGCAGGACCGGGCAGAAACTGTAAGGGGGCCAGGGGCCGGACACTTCCAAGGCCAGGCCCCCGCGATTTTTTTCCCCGTTCGCCCGCTCGATCCGGCCGCGAAAATCCGCCGCCGCCGCCGGCAGCAGCAACGCCCAATTGAGCACCATCTCCCGCCCCGCCTTCGGCGTTTGGGGCGCCAAAATCCGCCGCGCGACTATTTCAGTAGCCAGCAGGTTTAACTCCTCCAGGAGCTTGCCGCACATCTCCGCCAGCCGGTCGTCCAGCGCCTCCCTGGCCTGGAGCCGCAGGCCTTCTTCCAGCAAGTAGGCCGCGCCGGGCGAGAGACTTGGCCGGCATGGCTCCTCTGACCGCCGGTCAGCCAGCGATTCCGCCTCCGCGCGCCCCTGGTCCAGAAAGCCCTTCAGCGCCCATTCTTCCTGGCCGCTCACCCGCTCCAGAAACCGGACAATGGGCGTTTCCTGTTGCCGCATAAATCCTTCCAGACTCGCCGTCGAGGAAAAGAGCGTCCCGAACCGCGCCGGCAACACCGCTCCCAAGCGCATCACCCGCTCCAGCACCTCCTCGTGCCGGCAGGCGCGCGGGGCCACCCAGGCCAGGTCTTGCAGGTTCTTCTCACCCGCCGGTCCGCAGAATTCAGATTGCGATACCCAGCTCAAGACCGCCGCCACTCTCCCGGTTCGCCGGAAAAATGGAGGGTGCGGTTCATCAATCCCGGTGCTGGGAAGCCCTGCCGAAACCCCGCCTTCCGGCGCCAGGCCGCCCTGGGTGAACCCGTAAACGTACATCGCTGCGTTTGATTCTTCTTTCATAATTTGGGAGACGCTTCCGCCAGCGCAGCCGCCAAGTCATCCGCCTCGATCTGCGCCTTGGCCTGAGTTGCCTCCGGCGGTTTGCCGGGATCCGCGCCGCCGGCCTGCCCCACCGCCCGGCGCACCGCCCTCAGCGCCGCCAGATTGCAGACCGACGCGATTTGCGCCCCGCTCAAGCCCTCGCTCTTGGCGGCAAGGTCGCTGATTTTGACATTCCGCGCCACTGGCTTGCCGCGGAGATGGACTTCGAATATCTCCCGCCGCTCCGGCTCCTCAGACAGGGGAATCTCCACCACTTCATCAAAACGGCCGGGCCGCAGCACCGCCGGGTCCAGCCGATCCAGCCGGTTGGTGGCCCCCAGCACCAAAACGCCTTTGAGCTCTTCGATGCCGTCCAACTCCGCCAGAAACTGGCTCAACACTCGGTCGGTCACCGGCGTGTCCGAAGCCGCCCCGCCGCGCGCCGGCATCAATGCGTCCAGTTCGTCAAAGAAGACGATGCACGGCGCCGCCTGCCGGGCCTTGTGAAAAATGTCGCGCACCTGCCGCTCCGATTCCCCGACGTACTTGGACAGCAGCGCCGGGCCTTTCACCAAGATGAAATTCACCTGGCTTTCGCTGGCGATGGCTTTGGCCAAAAGCGTCTTGCCGCAGCCGGGCGGGCGGAGAGCAGGATGCCCTTGGGCGGACGCACGCCTGCTTGTTCATACAACGCCGCGTAACGCAACGGCCACTCCACCGCTTCCACCAGCCGTTGTTTCAGCCGGGCCAGCCCCCCGACGTCGCTCCACCGCACATTGGGCACTTCCACAAACACCTCCCGGATGGCCGAGGGCTCAACCTCCCGCAGCGCGGTCAAGAAATGGTCCATCCGCACTTCCAGCTTGGCCAGGCGCTCGTAAGGGATTTTCGCCAATGAAAAATCCAGGTCCGCCAGTATGTCCCGCAGGCAAATCATCGCCGCCTCCCGGCACAGCGCCTCCAGGTCCGCTCCCACAAATCCATGCGTGATCTCCGACAGCCGGTTCATGTCCACGTCCGGCTTTAAGGGCATGCCCCGGCTGTGGATTTCCAGTATGTCCAGCCGCCCGCGCCGATCCGGGATCGGTATCGCGATTTCCCGGTCAAACCGGCCGGGACGCCGCAACGCCGGGTCCAACGCGTTGGGAATATTCGTCGCGCCAATCACTATCACATTCTGCCGCTTGTTCAACCCGTCCATCAGCGCCAGCAGTTGCGCCACCACCCGCTTTTCCACCTCCCCGGCCACCTGCTCCCGCCGCGGCGCGATGGCGTCTATCTCATCCAGAAATATGATGCTCGGTCCCTGCCGCGTCGCCTCCTCGAAGACCTTGCGCAAATGCGCCTCGCTCTCCCCGTAGAATTTGTGGATGATCTCCGGCCCGCTCACGGCAAAGAATTGCGCCTCGGTTTCATGCGCAATCGCCCGCGCGATCAGCGTCTTGCCGCAGCCGGGCGGACCGTGCAGCAGCACCCCTTTGGGCGCGTCTATGCCCAGAACATAACAAGGGAGGTCGAGAGGCTTGTCCACCTTGATTGACCTTGATTGACCTTGATTCGGCTTGAGGAGGCGGCGATGGCGGGACGCCAGTTTGGGTCGGGAGGGAGACCTTTGGGGGTCTGGAGCCGTTAACCCGTTAGGACCCCCGTAAACATTGGGGATTTTTGAAGTTTGACCCGTTAGAATTGCCGTTAGCAGGCGTTAGGGACCCGTTAAGTTCCACAGAAAAAGGGCGGGGATGAGATGCAAATTCCTGCTCAATGGGGGCTGTGGGGCAGGACATAGGACTCGTCCACCAAGTTGTGATCCAGCGCGTAGCGGACTAACTCCACATCACATTGCAGCCCGAGTTTCCTCATCAGGCGGGCGTGAAACGTGCTCACGGTCTTCGGGCTTAGCGCAAGCTCGGCGGCAATCTCCTTAACACATTTGCCGGCCACGAGCATCTGCATGACTTGGAATTCCCGGTCTGAGAGTTGCTCGTGCAGCGCAGTGAAAGCGTGGGCCAGGTCGCCGGCCAGTTTCTCACCCAGCTTCGCGCTGGCGTACGTCTCCCGGGCCGCAACCTTCTTGACGGCCCGAGCCAACTCCTCCGGCGCGGCCCGTTTATTGAGATAGCCTGCGGCGCCGGCGCGCAACACCCGTGGCGCCATTTGTTCTTCCGGCGCGCTGCTGAGAACCAACACCGGCAATTCCGGTTTGATCACCTCGAGTTCCCTGAGCACATCCAGGCCGCTTCGCCCAGGCATGAAAATATCCAGCACCAGCACGTCCCAGGGTTCCTTGTCAACTTGCGCCATGGTCTCCAGATAGGTGCCCGCTTCGCCAAATATCGCCCCGGGAAACTCCAGGGTCAGGATTTGTTTCAATCCTCCGCGCAACAGCGCATGGTCGTCCGCAATGAAAATTCTCATTCGTGCTTGTGCTTGCTCTTTTCGCGGGCAAAGGGGCAAGGCCCCGGCTTTGCCTGAATGTCTATCGTCACAACCGCGCCAGAACTGAAGCAAAGATGATCTTCCTCAACGTGTTGCGTATCCTGCGCGCATGACAACAAAAGGGGATACGCCCTCGTAGTCATCGGATGTGGAATAGGGAGGGATTCGTTAGCCATCGAATCCAGCAACTCGCAGCCAGAATCACTCCACTGTTTTGCCGGAATGCTCCTTCTAATCCTGCTCCACCAGCGGCATTGCCGCCGCCTGTGGCTTCCTGGCGCAGCGCGCGCGGCGTCAGCCCCCTCCGCCATAACTTCTTCTACACTGCATTCCCTTTTGGCGGCAGGGGAAGCCACACTTCGACCCTCGTTCCTTCGCCAGGGCGGCCGCTGATGTCACAGCGGCCCCCCCAACAACAAAGCGCGCTCGCGCATTCCAAGAAGACCCACTGCGCCGGGAGCATTTGCCTGGCTTTCTTGAATGCCCCGGCCGTTGTCCTGAATCGTCAGGATGACCTTTTCCGCCTTGCGCTGCAAGTCAACCTCCACCCGGGTGGCGGCGGCGTGGCGCGCGACGTTGGTCAGGCTCTCTTGCAAGATGCGAAACAGGGCCGTCGAATGGGCGTGATCCAGCGGCAGGTCTCTCCTCGGCAGACGCACTTGGCAACCGATCCCCGTGTGGGCCTGAAAATCCTTGGCCATCCATTCAATGGCGGCGCACAAACCCAGGCTGTCCAGCACCACGGGGCGCAGTTCGGTGGCGATTGTCTGCACGGACTGGATGGCGATGTCTGTCGCGGTGGTCATCGCCGCCAGCTTCCCGCGAACCAGACTTAGCTCCGATTCGTCGGGGGTTTGGGCAAGAAGGCGAGCCAGCAAGCTGACATCTATCTTCAAGTGGGTCAATTCCTGGGCCAGCACGTCATGGATTTCCCGGGCCACCCGTGTGCGTTCTTCCTCGCGGACGCTTTGCACACGGGCGGCCAACGCGCGAAGCTGTTCGCGGGAGGCGCGCAATTCATTTACAGCGCGCTCGCGCTCGGTGATGTCCCGGATGCTCCCGAGGATCACCCGTTTGTCACCCAGGGTCATCACATTGAGATGCACCTCGGCTGGAAAGGCCTCGCTGGCATTGATCCGCTTATGCATCCACTGGAAGTGGTGGCTGCCCTTTTCCAGTGCCGTGGCAATTTGCAGCTTGGCCAGCTTCAGGGAATCCGTGCCGTCCGGTTGCGTCGGCGGCGACAGATCGGCGGGATGTTTCGTGCAGAGCTCCTGTACGGTCGCGCAGCCGAACATCGCCAGCCCCGCTGGGTTGCAGTCAATGAAGGAGCCTTGCTCGTTCGACAGCAGCAGCGCGTCGCTAGTCGAATCGAAGAGCGTGCGGAACTTCGTCTCCGAGCGGCGCAGTGTCTCCTCCGCCCGCTTGCGCTCCGTGATGTCTTTGCCGAAGACCGACACGCCGTAGATGGCCTCATTGAACTTGAGAAGATGGAAGGTCAACAGAAGCGTGACTTTGCCAGAAGCCATGAGGTGTTCCGTTGTAAATGGCCCCGAGGCCAGCGCTCGTTGCACATAACCGTGCCAACGTTCGATGTAATCTGCGCCCAAGCCCAGATCTTCCAGACGTTGTCCGACCTCAAGGCGAATGTTGTATTCCTGGAGGAAATAGTCTTGTAATGCACGGTTGAACGTCAGCAGCCGGAAGTCTTTGGAGTTGACCAACCAAATAAAGTCGGACGTGCTGTCCAGAATCGCACGTTGCATCGCATGCGCCTTGCTGACCAACTCTTCCGCCCGCTTGCGTTCGGTGATGTCGCGAACGGTCGCGCAGAACACCCGTTTGCCATCCAGTTCCATCGCACTGAGCAGCACATCGGCCGCAAAGACCTCGCCGGTGTCAGCCCGCTTGTGCATCCACTCGAATTGGTGCCTGCCCTTTTCCATCGCCGTGGCGATTTGCCGGTTGGCCAGCGTCCGGGAATCCGTGCCGTCCGGCTGTGTCGGCGGCGACAAATCGGCGGGGTGATTCAAGCAAAACTCCTCTTCAGTCGCGCAGCCGAAGATGGCCAGGGTCGCCGGGTTGCAGCCAAAAAAGCCCTTCTCGCCCAGCAGCATTACCGCGTCGCTGGTCGCAGCGTAGAGAGTGCGGAACTTCGTCTCCGAGCGGCGCAGGGCCTCCTCGGCTGTCTGCGCCCGGAGATTTCCTTTTGCAGGTCTTCATTCGCCTTTTCCAGCGCCAGTGTTCGCTCCTTCATCTTCTCCTCCAAATACGGCCAAAGACCCCAGTGGGTTGTGGCTGCGGCGCTCCCACTCGCCTGGCCCGGATCTCTCCTGCCGGCCAGGACCGCCACGATAAAATAGACACAGCCAAGATACTGCGCGCTTCTGCCCGCCCATCTCAACGTTTCCCACATCGTCCTCGGAAATAACACGGAGCCCAATCCGGTGGCGAGCAGCAACAACGCCAGCCCATACCAATAGGCGAACTTGGTCTTCATCGCGAAGTAAATGCCCACGAACATCAACCCGGAAAACGCGAACATGCACAAGGCGCCCACCAATACGAATTGCCGAATCAAACTCGGTCCGGCCCCCGGCACAAAAAACACCGGCAGCTTGCCCTCGACCGCCAGTAGGGCGACCACACACACAAACGCCACGATCCCGGCATACGGCATCGCCACATGCCGCGAGCGGGTCTTTGGCAACGGCGCCCCCGCCAGATCGGCCAGCAGATAATACGCGCTCATCAGGTGACAAATCCCGGCGAACAAGCAACACAGGTCGTACAGCGTCAGCTTGTAATTCGGGTTGCCCGAATCTGGCATCACCCAGGTCACCATCAGGTTGCCCACCACAAGAAACAAAGCCCCGCACCCCATCATCAGGAAAGTCAGCGAGCCGGTCGTCAAGTAGCTTCTCGCCGCCATCAAAACCACGGCCGGCAGGATGCCACAAAGGAAGAGCGTGTTCAGCAACACAAGCAGAACGGGAGACTCAAGGGAGATGCCTGAATCGCGCCCCGCCAGAATTGCTATCAGGATTAGAAATGCGCCCACCGGTATTGCTCCCGCGATTTTCCATGACCTGGACGCGCGCCGGCCGACTATATACAGCGTCATAAGTAATTGCGTATCATGATGAGTTGGGTTACGTCGGCGGATATTAAACCACTGACCATGCGGGATAAAGATGAAAGCGGGACGTTTCTGCTCGAAAACCCGTGAACCAGAGGGCAGCATCATGTATCGTAATATCCAACATGGCTTTGCTTGGCGCCATCATCATGCTCGCCGGCGTTTGGATGGCTGCTTCCGATCTTTGGAGGCGGCTCCCGAAAGCGCAAGAGGCAAAACTGCGCCAGTGGTTCTGGGTTTGGGCGATCAAGGGAGTGGCCGCCCCGCTGCTCATCTGGCTGCTCTTTAATTCCGGCCTCTCCGCGCACTTTCCCCCGCTGATGGTTCGCATTCAAATGGCCCCGCGCGGCGCGGACAAGTTTTCAGCCTTCCTCCACGCCGCCGCGACCGGCCTCTTTGTCATCGCCTCTTTTTGGGCGGCGGTGACCCTGGCATGGTTGGTCGTCCTCCTGGCCCAGCGCGCCCAGGATCGCCGGCTATTCGCCCAAACCTGTTTGGCCTGTTCCATTTTGCCCGCGCCGCTGGCCGCCCTGATCCTCTGGGCTTTTGGCTGGTACGCCGCGGGTGTCGCCGGCGCCCTCTGGCTGCTGCCGGTTTTACACAGTACCATCCCCTTGGTTTTCCCGAACAAGACCGCCCCACTTTACTCCCGCGCCATCGCCAAAATGCACGGGGACAAATACAAGGACGCGGAATTGGCCGTGATCGAGGAACTGGAAAAATCCGAGGAGGATTTCAACGGCTGGATGATGCTGGCCGAACTCTACGCCAACCACTTCGACGACCTGGCCGGCGCCGAACGAATCATCCGCGACATCTGCGCCCTCCCGCAGGCCACTCCGTCGGAGATTTGCGTCGCCTTCCAGCGGCTGGCTGACTGGCATTTGAAACTGGCCGGCGATCCCGCCTCGGCCCGCAGCAGCCTGGAAGAAATCTGCCGGCGCTACCCCGACACCCACATGTGCCGGATGGCCCGTCTGCGCCTGAACCAATTGCCGCGCAGCCGGGAGGATTGGATCGAAAGCCAGACCCGCAAACCCATTTCTCTTCCCGCGTTGGGCAGTCACCTCGACCTTCCCGCCGGATTCCGCGGGCCGGCCATTGACCGGGCAGAAGCCGCGGCCCGGGCCAATGAGTGCGTGCGTAAGCTTGAACTCAATCCCGACGATATCTCCGTCCGCGAAGAACTGGCCCGGATTCTGGCCGAGCGCCTGGGCAAAGTCGCTCCGGCCATCGAACAAATCGAACTCCTGTTGAGCATGCCCGGCGCCTCCGCCGACAAAGCCGCCCACTGGATGAGCCTGGTCGCCGCGTGGCAGATCAAATACCTGGCCGACCCCCAGGCCGGTCGCGCCACGATGGAACGGCTCATCAGCCGTTACCCGCAAAGCTCCCAGGCCTTTGGCGCCCGGCGCCGCATCTCCTTGATGGATTTGGAGGCAAAAATCCACGCCGCGCGCTCCGCCGCAACCCCCCCGGCGCCAAAGACCTTCTTCCCCGATCATTAGGGGCTTCTTTGGGAGCGCGACCAACCAGAGCGGCACGGGCAGCACGGATGTGGTCTTCAGTTACGATGCCAACCCGGGTGCCACGCGCAGCGGCAGGCCTGCCATCGCCGCGCCGAGAGGGCGTGCCAAGGGAGGCATGGCCGCGGGCGAATCGGCCGGAGCCGGCAAGCGCCCTGAAAAGGGTTCCGGGAGAGAAGGCGGGAAAAATCGGAGAAATCGGAGAAATCGGAGGTTTTGGAGGGGGGAATTCTGTCAACAAAACATGTGATTATGCGGGACCCCTGCTTCCCCCCGATCCCATGAGGCACTGGACGCTTTTGGGGATTGTGACGACAAGGAATGAGCGGCCTAAGAGCGTCTAAGGTTGTCCCACAATAGGATGACGCGCTACGTGAACTGCGCATAAGATAGGTACGCTAAAAAAGCGACCTGGCAATTGCGTGTGCGTGAAGGAATGAATTGTGGCTTTAACGTTGAGCCAGAAGTCGCCTTCCGCCAGGACCAACAATAGAAAGAAAACATGAAAATAAAAAACATGAAAATACGAAGTCTGCAAAGCACGATGCTGGCGGCCGCTTTAGCAGCCGCAACGAGCGTATCCGCTCAGGTCTCCTTCTCCGACGGCAATGCTGGGGATTGGAACATCTGGAGCCCAAACCCAGCGCCCAACGGAAGCTACGGTGGTTCCGCGACGGTGACTACCGAGGCCGTCGGCGGCCCGAACGGAGGGGGATACAGCATCATCCCGAACGTATATCCGGGCCAGGACGGCGGCGCTTATACCTTTTTCGGGCAGGGCAATTCTGCAACGCCTGCCCTAGCCTCCTCCGCTTTTTCCCAATCAATCGCGGTCTATTTGAATCCGTCAACGGAAGTCGGATATCTAGAAATTGATGAGACCCCCGGTTCAACGGTGCCCCAGAACGACGGCAGCGGTGACTACAGCTACTCGCTTTGGTCTGCGGAGAACGGCTTCAACTTTACAGGGAACGGCACCTCGATAACAATCTCCTCGGAGGACAACTTGGCCATCGGCACCATTACCACCGCGGGTTGGTATGATTTTAACTTGGGGTTCAGCACCACTGGAGAGACCCTGAGCGTTTCCGGTGTCGGTTCGGTCACTTCCTCTATTGTTCCTGGCTCCGACCTCGCCGGCAGCGGCTATCTTTGGTTCACGGAGTGGGGTGGCGACTTCACCGACCCCGGCACTCTGGACGTGGCGGACCTGGATGCGACCCCAGTTCCAGAGCCGACGACGATCATCTCCGGCGTATTGATGCTGCTGCCGTTTGGTTCGAGTGCCTTTAGGCAGTTGCGCAAAAAATTGCAGACGGCTTAAGAGATTCGAGTTTCTGAGCAGAAGAGGCGCGGGCTTTGGCTCGCGCCTTTTGGTTTTTACGGAGCGGTCGTGCGCCATATTCTCCTCTCCTTGTGCCACGTCGGCCAGTCATGGCTAGAGCGGTTTAAGAAAAAGTGTAGCCGAGGATTGATGGGGAATGTGTTCGGCGAGGCGCCGAACACGGCAGGCGAGGGCGCCCGCGCTCCCCCAGAATCCCGATGTTTGAGCGGCTACAGTTTTCATGGAATTGCTCTAGAGGATTAAAAGGGCGAAAGCGTAGGGCAGGCCGGTGGAAAGGCGCTGCCAAGCGCTGGATCCGGCTCTGGAAAGCCAGAGATTTCCGCCGCCATCGAGGATGGCAGCTTGTCCGGCACCGGCGGCGATGTGAGCGGTATCAATTTTGCCATGGAGCCATTGGGGCAATCCATCGCGGACTTGCTCAACCCGTCGGCCACTGATCCGCCATCGCCAGAGCTGGGAACGTTTTGCAAAAGGGCCGTCCTGAATGCTGAAGAGGACCTCATCAGCAAGAGCCGCAGCGGCAAGCGAGTTCGTCAGTTGAAGACCTTCCGAGAGCACGTTCCAATTCCGCCCCGCGTCGCGGCTAACGCACAAACCGACGGCCGCGGCAGCCGCAACAATATTCGGCAAGGCCGGGTGCGAGCAGACCTCGTGGACATCGAACATAATTGGAATGGTCGGGGTCCAGGTTTCGCCTCGATCAGCGGATCGGGGGATGCCGCCAACGTGCACTGCGGCCAGAATGACAGCGCCGGCGGCGGTGGCCGTCAAAGAGCGAACGCCCAATGGGGGACCGCCGGCTCTCCACTCAGAGCGTCCTGGAACATGGTCGAAGCTTTTGAGTCGTTCTGGTTCCCCGCCGGGAGAGATGCGGAGCATGACCGGCTCTTCCATCGCTCCACAAAAAAGGGCGCCACCGACGGAGAGAATTGATTACAGCCCGATGCCCGCAGCGGCCAGTTGGGACCATTGGCCATTGGCGCTGCGTCGCCAAATTTGCTGTTTGTCAACGACGGCCAGACAGGCGCCGCCAATGTCAGGGGCCAACGCGGAAACGAGCCTGCCAGGAAGTTCTGTTGGAGCTTCACCCGCGCGGCCGAACATTCGACATCCAAAGCCGGTTGCGACAAGAATACCATTCATTGACGCCGGACTAATGAGGCGGGTTATTGGGGGAGATGTTCGGCGCGGTAGAAGCGGGCGGGTCCGTTGGTGAAGCTGTTGGTGATGGAGAACTGGCCGACGCCAAGGGCGGTGTTGGTGGAGAGATTTGTCCAGGTTATGAGGTTGGTGGAGACCTGGATGATGAAATTCTGGCCGGTTTGGCCCGCAAAGGTGGTGAGGGTGAGTCTGACCCGGTTGGTGAGGGAGGTTGCCGAGAGGCTGAAATCGGTGAGGCTGGCAACGGTGACCAGGTTTGAAGCGGTGGCGCCGGTAAACGCGGCCTGGTTGGTGGCGATGGCGGAAGCGAGGATCGTGCCGGCCAGGGTGGGCTGAACCACGTTTGTGGCAAAGGCGGTGCCGCCCGTGTTGGTGATGGTGCCGAGGCTGAAGGCGACGGCGCCCGGAACGCTCGTATTGACTGTCCCCTGGGAAGCGGCGGCCGAGACGAGAATCGCGCCCGGAGGAAGAGTCTCCGTCAAAAGGACGTTGGTGGCGGGGGCATTGCCCAGGTTGGTGACGGCGATGGTGTAGGTGAGGAAATTGCTGACAATGACGGGGTTGGGGGAGCTGGTCATGCCGAGGGCAAGAGTGCCCGGGGCGTTGACGGGGGTGACGAGGGTCAAGCCCAAAGTCCAGCCATTGGCGACACTGCCATCGTTTCCGGCGGTGTCGTCGAGGATGTAGAGGGACCAGAGGCCGTTGGGACTGGAGCCGTTGAGAGTGTTCAGGTTGGTAATAGAGGGGGTGCCGGGAATGCCTGGGAAGGAGTCGAATGCGCCGTCCTGGGTCGGGAGGTTGGTGCTGGAAACCAATTGGGTGACGGGCAAGTATTGGGTGGCGGCCTGATCGAAACCCAGAATAAGGTTGGTGACGCTGTATGGGCCGCCGGCATGGGCCATGAGCAAGACTTGTTGGCCGGAGGGGCTTGTGAGCAGGACGTTGACATCATGGGGGAAGCTATGGGTGAAATCCTGAAGGGAGGCGGTGACTTTGCTGACAACGCCGGGAGCGCCTGAAACCAGGATGCTGGATGGATAGGGAGTGGCCGTGCCTTCATCCGGAATGCTGATGAAGGCGGGGTTGGAGAAAGTGGCGTTGGTGGGGATGACGAAGGAGTTTGAGATTGTCCCCAGCAAGGAATCCTGCGGAAAGGAGCTGTCCTGGAGGGTCAGGACGGCGGTGATGGTGGAACCTGGGCTGCCCCTGGCGATGAATTGGAAATTCTGCGAGGCAGAAGCACCGGGGCTGATGGCGCCGTAAGTGACGGTCTCGGTGTTGGATACCCCGTTGATGGTCGGAGTTACTCCGTTAGTGGGAAGCAACGTGGCGGTGAGGTTGGTGGAGGAGGCGGCGCCGATATTTTCGAGAATGAAGGCGACGACGACGGTTTCGTTGGAATTGATCGCGCCATTGGGGGGCAAGGCGCTTTCGGAAAGCAGTCTGACCCCGTTGAGGACAATGACGGGTTCCGGAGGGATGACGTTAAAGACCAAGGGGAAGGAGTTGGAGGCGGCATCGGAATTGGTGGAGTCGGTCGCGAGGATCCAAGTGTTGGTGAACTGGCCGAGGACTTCGGGGGCGTTGGTAAAGAAGGCGGCGGCATTGGCGCCCGGGTCCATGTTGCCGAAGGAATTGGTGAAGAGGTTGTTGGAGAAACCGGTGGCGCTCTGGGTGAGAACGCCGACGACGTTGCGGGCTTCATTGGGACCATTGTTGGTGACGAGAAGGGCGTAAGCAATGTTGACGCCGATGGTGACATTGCTTTCGGAGAGGACCGGGCCGGCGGCGGTGCTTGCGGAAATGCCCGGGAACAAAGCCGCCGTGGGAAGGATGGCGGTGACGGAGGCGGAGGCGGTGGTGCTGACGGGATTCAGATCGGTCAAGGATGAGCCGAGGCCAATGGTCGCGGTGCTGGCGAGCGAGCCGGCGTTGGTGGCGGCGGCCACCACGGAGAGGGTGAAGCTGGATCCGGCTTGCAGGTTGGTGAAATTGTAAAACTGGGTCTGATTGGTTTGGGTGACCGGGGAGGGGACGTTGGTGGAAACAAAAACCAGGCCGGGGGAAAGGAGGTTGGTGAGAAAAAACGCCGTAACGGCATTAGTGCCCAGGTTGGTGACGGTGACGGCAAAGGTGACGTTGCTGCCCACGAAGACGGGATTGGGGGAGGCGGTGACGCCGACGCCCAGGTCGGCGATCTGGTTAACGGGGGTAATGGTTGTAATGGTCAATCCCCAGCCGTTGGAGATGGCCCCATAATCGCCGTCGGAGACGTCATAGGCCCACAATTGCCACCAGCCATTGGCGGGGAGGCCCGAGAAGACGGACAAATCGGCGATATAGCCGCCAGGGGGCGGGGCAGGCCCGTTGGTGAAAACCGGGGTGTTGTATGCGGCAGGCTGGAAGCTGCCGGTCATAAGATTGGTGGAGTTGCCCGGGATGGGATTGGCAGCGGTCTGGTCGAAGGTGAGGGTGACGGGGAAGTTTGCGGCGGTTTCGGCGGCGGCGCCGGACATCAAAATGGAGCTTTGACCGCCGGGACCGACCAGGAGCAACTCGATGTCGTGAGGGTAGCTGTGGTAGAGATTGGAGACGGTGACGGTGACGTTAGCGACGTAGGAAGCGATGCCGGAAACCAGGTTGCTGGACGGGTATGGATTGGCCGGTCCGCTGGCGGGGTAGTTAGTGAATTGTTGGGCGGGGATGCTGATGAACTGGTTGTTCCAGAAAGTGGAGACCACGGGCATGAGGAAGGTGAAGCTGGCGGTGCCGAGAAAATTGGTGGGGCCATCATAGAGAGAGAGAGTGGCGACGATGGTCCCGCCGTTGGTGGCGTTTGCGGTGAAGTAGAAGGTTTGGTTTGTGACACCGCCACCCGCCGGCAGGGCGCCATAAGTGGCCGGGGCGCTGGGGGAAGAGACGCCGCCGGTGGGGAGCAAAGTGGCAACGAGATTGGTGGTGGGAATGTTGCCAAGATTCTGCAAGAAGAATTGGACGCCGAGGGTTTCGCCGGGATTGACGGCCCCGTTGGGGGGATTGAGGCTTTGAGAGACCAATTTTGCGCCCTCCGGGGTAATGATGGCAACGGGCCGCAGCACCAGGGTGGAGAGGACCAGGGTGCTGTTGTTGGTGTTGGGGTTTTCCGGCTGGCCGAAGATGGAGACGGTGGAAACCATGACGTTGGAGGCGACGCCAGTGAGGAGGTTGGTTGCGGTGAAGATATTGGTGAAGATCTTGCTGGCGCCGTCGGGCATGTTGCCAATGTTCCAAGAGATGACCCCGTTGTTGAGGGAGGCATTGGTGCTGCTGCTGGTGGACTTGAAGGTGGAACCCGGAGGGACGGTCTGACTGAGGACGACGCTGGTGGCCGGGCTAGGCCCGCCATTGGTGACGGTGACCAGGTAGGTGACATTGGCGCCTGAAAGGGCCGGGCTGGGCGTGACAAGAGCGGAAAGCGCCAAATAGGCGGCGGGAACAACGGTGACAGTGGCGGTGGCGGTGGCGCCGGCCGGGTTGGGGTCTATCTGGGTAGGATCCAGCCCGGCTGTGCTGGTGAGGGTGCAGGTGCCGACGGCTGTCGGACTGAGGATCAAGGTAACTTGGGCGCCCGCTCCCACCGCCAATGAGCCAATAGAGGCGATGCCGGGTGTTGGGGAGCTGGAATAAACCACATTGGCGTTGGCGGGCAAGAAATTTGTCAGAGTCACACCCAAGGCGACGGAAGGCCCGTTGTTGGTGACGGCCATGGTGAAGGTAACCTGGCCATCCACGGGCACGTAAGCCGGCGCCGCCGACATGGAGACGGAAAGAGAGGCGGCGGGCTTGGTGACGAGGACGGAAGCGGAGGCGTGGTTGTTATCCGGATTGGGGTCTGTTCCGGGATAGCCCACCGAGGCAGTGCTGGTGAAAAGCCCGGCCTGGGTGGGGTAGGCGTCCACGGTAATAGAGGCCATGCCCAGGGCCTGAATTGTGCCGAGGATGAAGGTGAGGGTGGAACCAGACATGCTAAGGGAGCCCTGGCTGGAGGTGGATTGGAGGTACTGAATGCCGGCCGGGAGGTTCTGGACGACGGCAACATTATCGGCCGAGCTAGGGCCGGCATTGGACACAGTCATAGAATAGACGAGGTTGCCGCCGACGACGGTGGTGATGGGACTGGCGGCCATAGTGATGGAGAGGTCGGAGCCGGGACATTGACCGCCGCCAGCGGCGCAATCTTCCGGCTCGATAAACAGGGACCAGCATTGAAGGGTGGCGGTGTTGCCGGAGATTTCGTTAATGACGTTGAGATGCCAGGTTCCGTTGGCGTTGGTGCCGCTGAGGAGTTTGAAGGCGGACAGAGGTTCCACCGGGGAATAGGTCCCGACGAAAGGGGCGACGCCGGTGACAATGGACTGAGGAGCAAGGTCGTCAAAAGTGGTGCGTTCGGAAGCCGGGGTGCAATAGGCGCCGTAATTGGCGCCCAGGGCGCCGTCGTTTTCGGCGAGGATGACGGTGGTGCCATTGGGACTGATGAGTTGGATGATGATGCCGTCATCGGTCAGATCCGTGAGGTAAAGGGAAGCGGTAACTTTGCCGACAGAAGGGATGCCCGAGACGGTGACCGAGGAGGAAGCCCCCGTGAAGCTGCCCGAAGGGATGGAGATGGAATTGGGATTGGAGAAGGCCACCGGCGAGCCGAGGACGCCACTGGGGAGTTGAATGACGTTGCTTTGGACCGTTTGATCGCACTTGAGAATGAGCTGGAGGTTGACGGTGGTGCCGCAGACGAACCCCGGTTGAGTGCTGACGGTGAAGGGGGTTTCGTTGGCGACGGCGTCTCCGGGGAGGACATCGGGGAAGGAGGCGGTGGGCTGGCCGAGCAGGACGCCGGGAGTGAGGCTGACCAGGGTGCCTTGCACACCGGTGGCCGTGACCGCGCCTTCGTTGGTGATGAGAATGCTTAAATTGTTGCATTCGTCGGGATCAATCTTTCCGTTGCCGTTGCCCCCGGAGATGGTGTTGCTGACCGGAGCGAGAACGGGCACTGCGATAGTAGAGGGAACCAGGGCATTGATCAAAGGGCCGCCGGCCGGGGTGCCCCATCCGGTGCAGAGGTCATAGCCTGGAACGGCGAAGAACTGAGTGGGATCGTCGCTATTGGTGTTGTTGCCTGTGACGATGTCATGGAAAGTCGGGCCGTAGAGAGGCCCCTTGCCAATGGTGTAAATGGCCGGGTTGATGAAGCCCAAGAGGGGACTGCCAACCGAGAGCGCTTTTTGATTGACAAGGGAACAGAAGGCGGCCCACAAGGGGGAAGCAGCGCTGGTGCCGCCCACGTCCAGGGCTTGTCCGTCATCGGCGACGACGTAGATATTGTCGGCAGTCAAAGCGACATCGGGGATGTCGCGAAAGGTGGTGGAGCCCATGTTGCTGCTCATGTTGATGCCGAGTTGGTAGGAGGGAATGGCGTAGTTGGGGCTGATGCCGCCGCCGGAGGCCGCATCGCCTTCGCCGGTGCTGTTCCAGTTCCAAACCGTTTCGGAGAGCCAGGAGCCATCAGGCCCGGTGGTGGACAAGGTGGTTCCGCCAACCAGGGTGATGTAGGGATCATCGGCGTGGTCCTGATCCGGATCGGCCCAGTTATAACTTCCGTTGTCGCCCGAGGCCTGGAAAAAGGACTGCCCCTGGGCGGCCATTTCGAGGTAGATGGTGTCGAAAGACGGGTCATCGCCAATGCCCCAGGAGGAACTGAGTTGATTGGCCAGAACATTTGTGGCCATGGCATTCAAGATGTCGGTAATGGGGAACAGGCCATTAGGCTCCTCGTAAACGACGATCTGGGAGAGTCCCGGGGCCATGGAAATCGCCATTTCGATGTCCAGCGCGACCTCGACATTGTTGGGTCCGGGCGGGCCGGTGAAGCCATCCACAGGGATGTTGGTGAGGGTGACAGCGGGCAGTCCGCCTTGGGCTTCATAGGTTTGAATGTCTGTGGGATAGTAGCCGTCCAGTTCCAGAAGTCCCACAGCCTGTCCGGTGCCATCGAGAGTAACGCCCGGGACGTAGGCATCACGGAAATCATAGGCAAAATAAGTGCCGCCCGGCCCCGAACCCAAGGCGGGGTTGATGGATTGGAGCTGGGCGATGGGTGTCTTGGTTGCAATCTCCGGGCGGGGCACCAAATAGTTGTCCAAGCCGCTGATATGCAGGATGGGGATTGCCGAGGCAATGGATGGCTCGGCATCCGGGGCGAAGAAAGCGCGGTGTTCGAGAGGGTGCGGGTAGGTTACGATGTTGACATGAAAGACCCTTTTGATATCCGCGACGGAGACGTTGAGGTCGAGGAGGATCCGGTTTGGATAGATTTTGGTGACGGTGAGGGCGTTGTCGGAGGCGAATTGTTTGAGGGCGTCGTAATCCGCCTGGGAAGGGCCGAATCTGGCGGCGAATTGATCCGGCTTGATAAACTTGCGGTAGCCGGGGCTGGTTGGATCGTAGAGTTGCTGGAGGAGGTTTTTGAGATCGGCCTGGTGGGTGAGGGGCAAAGCGATGGCCAGGTTCAAGCGCGCGGCATCGGGCAAGGAGCCATTGGTTTGGAGGTGAAGGCGCGCAATGGCGGGCGGGACATGGCCGTGGAGTTGCTGACGATCAGCGGCCTGGGCCGGGGCGGCAAGGAAAAGGAGGAGAGCGGCCGCGGGAAGCAGCCGGAATAATGCCGGGGACCAGAAGAGATCAAGATGATCAAAATGGTTTTTCATGGGCGCTTGAAATCAAGGCAACTTGGTTCTGAGGATGAAGAATCGGTAGCCCTGATTGGTGAGGGTGATGCTGTATTGGCCCGCGCTGTTGGAGAGCACGGCGTTGGTCAGGGTGATCCAGACGCCGGGAGGCGGGAGGTTGGTGGCGCCTTGCAGGGCAAAATTGGTGGCTGCCCCGGGCCAGACCAGGGTGAAGCCATGGAGGGTGTTGGAGATGGAGAGCAAGGGGGCGGGATCAACGACGGTCTTGTAGGATGAATAATTGTTGAGTTTAACAGGGTCGTAAATGGAGGAGGTGACTCCGGCGGTGTCGAGGACGGTAGCGCCATTGGTGGCGGTGGCCTGGGCGAGGATGAAGAGGGTGGCGTTGGAAGTGGCGTCGAGATTGGTGAGGCCCCAGTAGCTGACTCGGCCGGAATTGGTCACGCCGATGGAAGGCGAACTGCTGAGGAAGGCCATGCCATTCGGAAGGACGTTGGAGGCCAAGACGGAGACGGCGGCGGAAGGTCCGGCGTTGGTGATCTCAACGGAGTAGAGGACGAAATCGCCCGCCATGAGTTCGTTGGGAGAACCGCCAAGAATGACGGCCAGATCCGCGCTCTGGGAATTGACATCGGTGACGACGTTGGTGAGGTTGTTGGTGTTGGGATCTACCTGGTTGGCGACGGCGACAAAGGTGTTGGTGATGAGGCCGTTGGTGCCAGGCTCCATGTAGAGGTTGAAGGCAAGGCCGTTGCTGATCGCCAGGGTATTAGTCACGCCAAAGGTCATGACCGGTCCGATGACAGGGACTCCGGGGAAGTTGTTGCTCAGATAGGCGAGGCCGGAGGGGACGACATTGGAGATGACGACGCCACTGGCGACGGCCGGCCCATAGTTGGTGACGGCAATGGTGTAGGTCAACACGTTGCTGACGGTGACCGGCGTGGGGGGAATGGTGACGGTCAACTGCAAGTCCGCGTTTGCGGGAACGACATTGCCGGCGCTGATATTCAAGGCCCAACCATTGCTGATGACGCCGGTGTCCGGGGCGCCGGTATCGGCCACGTAGAGGGACCAGATGCCGTTGGCAGGGGTGGCGTCCACGACGAATAGATTGGTGGCATAAGGAGGCAGGAGCACCGGGGAAGGCATGAAGGGGAGGTAGGCCCACTGGTTGCCGATGAAGGTGGTGGTGGAGACATTATTATTGATGATGGTGACATAGCCGGTGGGCTTGTTGGTGACGGACTTGTTGCTGGGCAATTGGCTGACGGACAGGAAATTGGCCGCGGCATCGTCGAAGGTGACGGTGAGGTTTGAGACGACAGTGCCGCCGCCCACATCGGCCATCAAGAGAATGTTTTGGCTTGGAGAGGCGCTTTCGGCGGGGGTGACCAGGACGGCCTGAATGTCGCTGGGGGAGCTATGGTTCAGATTGCTGAAGGTGGCGGTGATTTTGCCGATGTTCCCATTAAGGCCGGAGACGTTGATAATGGACGGGTAAGGATTGGCCGCAGCCGGGGAAGTGGGGAAGACGGTGGAACTGTTGGAAATGATGATGGCGGCGGAGTTGGCGAAGGTGGTGATGGTGCTGCCTAGGGTGAATGAAAACACGACGTTGGTCAGGGGCCGCAAACCGTCATAAAGCATGAAGTTCACGGCGATGACCTGGCTGTTGGTGCCGTTGCCGATGAAGGTGAAAGGCCGTGAGACACCCGAACCGCCTTGTATGAGAACGCCATAGTTATTGGTAGGCCCATTGGTGGAAGTGATCAGAGGGGTGACGCCGGCATTGGTCTGCATGACGGCAATGAGGTTGGTGGTGCTGCCGCCGGAGATGCACCTCATGCCAAAGGCCACGGTGACGGTTTCCCCGGGATCAATGATGCCATTGGTGGGCTTATCGCTTTCGTAAAGAAGTAGGGTGCCGTCCGGCCCGATGTAAGAGCCGTCGCCCTCCAGGATGTTAAGAACGGCGGTGTTGGGCTGTTCGAGAATCGCGCCTTGGGGATTGGAGAGAGTCAAATTGACGGTGTGGTTGCCGTCAATGACGTGGTCGTCAATGACGGTGACTGGGAAGCTCAGGTTGGTCACGCCTTCGGCGAAATTGAGGGTGCCGCTGATATCGAGGTAGTTTTTTCCTGGAACGGCGGTGCCCGGGCTGGTGGCGTAGCTGACGCTGACGTTGGTGGCGGTGACGCCGGTGCGGATGACATTGATGAGAGCCTGGTAGTTGGTTTCGCTCAAGGAATAAAGCGAGCTGCTGAAGTTCAGGCCGGTAAGGACGTTGGTAATTTTAACGACGGCGTTGGAGGGGGAAAGGAGATAGCAATTGGTGGAGCTGGCGGAGACGGGATTGGACAAGGCAAAAGTGAAGGATTTGTCGCCCTCCACAACGTTGGGATTGAGAATGGGGATGGTAACGGTGTTGGTAGCCTGGCCGTCGGTGAAGGCGAGGATGCCGTTGGTGGCCACATAGTCAAAGCCAGCCAAAGCGGTGCCGTTGGCGGTGGCAAAGTTGATGGAAACGTTGCCCGTATCCACGTTCTGGCGGTTGACGGTGACGACCACGCTGCCGCCATTCTCGCCCACGACGTAGGAGTTGGTGACCAGAGAAAAGCCGGTGACATCGCCTTCGATGGTGACATTGGCAATGCCCGGGGTGGCGATTTGGGTGCCAGCGCTGGCGTTGGTGAGCACGACTTGGAAAGCCAGGGGACCGTCCACGGTGACGCCTTGGCGGATGGTGATGGGGGGAATGGTCTGGAAGGTCTGGCCGGGGGCAAAGTTCAAGATGCCGCTGATGGGGATGTAATTGGTTCCCGGAACGGCGAAGCCGTTGGTGATGGAGGCGTTGGCCGGGGAGGAAGTGGCGTAACTGACTGAGACGGAGCCGTTGGTGGGACCGTTGCGATAGACGGCGAGGGTGATCGAGCCGCCGCCTTCGCTGACGAAATAATCGGGGGAGGAATTGGGCGCGCCAAAGGTAAAGTTCTGGATGTCGTTCTGAATGGTCAGGGTGGCGAGGCCGGAGCCGCCAATGGTGGTGTTGACGGCGTTGGAGAGGATGAGGTTAACGGTGGTGTCGGCGGTCGCTATGGAGTTGGAAATGACGGGGATGCTGACGGTCTGGGAGGACTGGGAGTCGGAGAAGGTGACGACCTGGGAGATATTGCTATAGTTGACACCCGCGACGGCAGTGCCGGGGCTGGTGGACAGAGTGACGGAAACAGTGCCGGTGACGCCGTTGGTGCGAACCAGGGTGATGGGGGCGGAGGAGGCGGCTTCGCTGACCAGATAGTTGGTCTGGCTGAAGGCGACAATACCCGGCCCGGCGTTGACGGTGGCAATGGTGAGGGTGGATTGGCTGGGGGAAACGAGGAAGCAGTTGGTGGGGTTGGCCAGTTCCAGGTCCACGGTGGCGTCGTTGAACATTTTGGGGTTGTCCAGGAGCGGAATGACGAAGAGGTTGGTCAGGAGGCCTGGAGGGAAAGTCAGGGCGTTGGTCTGGGGAGTGTAGTCAACGCCGGGGATGGCGGTGCCGTTGGAGCCGGTGTAAACGGTGACGGTAAAGGTGCCCAATTGGCTGCCGACGCGCACGACGGGGATGAGGGCGTTGCCGCCCGGGATGTTTTCCGCCTGGCGATAGCTTGCGGCGGAAAATGCGACGGCGGCGTTGACGTTGGTGATGACCAGTTGGGCGGTGGGCTGGCTGCCCAGGGTGGCGGCGACGGGGTTGGACAAATTGAGGTTGACGGATTTGTCGGGGCCGACCGAGCCGGTGTCGAGAAGCGGGATGGTGACGTACCCAAAAGGCTCGCCGAGCGGAAAATTGACGATGTTGGTCACGCCCACATAATCCACGCCCGCCAGGGCGGTGTTGTCGGAAGTGGAAACGACCACGCTGACGACCGGGATGTTGGTGCTGCCGGTGCCGCCACTGCGTTGGACGGTGACGGTGGCGGCGCTTTGACTTTGCAAGGCCCCAAAGACCGGCTGGGAGAAATTGAGGACGCCCGGCCCGGTGACGGCGCCGCCGAAGAGGCGGGTGAAGTTGTTTTGGGCCACGCCGCCAAAGGAGGTGAACAGGCCGCCAAGGTTGATCTCGTCATTGGCCTGGATGGCGATGGTATTGACGTAGCCATTGGCGCCCGCGCCGAAGTTGATGGTCGGATCCACGGTGCCGTCCGGGTTCAGACGGGTAATGCCGTTGCGGCTGACGCCGCTGGCGGTGGTAAATTGGCCGGCCACCAGAATGCGCATCTGGGAATCCAGGGCGAGGGCAATGACGGTGTTGTTGGCGCCCACCCCGACGTTGAAAGCGGGGTCCAGGGTGCCGTCCTGGTTGAGGCGGGCGATGTGATTGAGGGCCACGCCGTTGACGTTGGTGAAGACGCCGCCAATGACGATTTTGCCATCGGGTTGCACGAGGATGGCTTGAACGGAACCGGAGATGTCGGCGCCGGTGTCGGGATTGAAGGTGGTGTCCACGGAGCCATCGAGATTGAGGCGGACCAGATGGTGGTAGGGCAAGCTGTTGAATACGGTGAAGTCGCCGCCGACGATGACCTGGCCATTGGCCTGGAGGGCCAGAGCATGGACCGCGCCGTTGGTGCTGGTGACGCCGGGGCCGGGATTAAAAGTGGTGTCCAACTGGCCCGAGCTGGTGATACGGGCGACGCCGCCCATGGAGGTGCCATTATAATTGGCGAAATTGCCACCAATGACGAAGGTGGGAGTTGGGAATTGATTGGTGGGCATTTGGATGATCGCGTAGATGCCGCTATCAGCGCCGAAGCCGGGATTGAAGGTTGAATCAAGCGAGCCGTTGAGATTCAAGCGGGCAATGCCGTGACGAGGAACGGAATCCACGTTGGTGAAGTCGCCGACGAGAACGATGGGGCCGTCGTTGGTGCCCCCCGCGGCGGAGGACTGGCTGAGAACGGCGCAAACCGTTCCATCCGCGCCGGCCTGGCCGGAGAGGAAACTGCTGTCCACGGAGCCATCGGTGTTCAGGCGGGCAAGGTCGCTCAAAGGATAGTTGTTCACGAAGCTGAAGTTGCCGCCGGCCAGGACTTTGCCGTCGGGCTGTAAAGCGACGGATTGAACCAGGCCGTTGAAGCCAAGGCCGGTTTGGGTGGTGGTGTCAACGGTTCCGGGAGCGCCGGGGACGAGTTGGTTGTCGAGGATGGTGACGGTGGCGGTTTTGGGGAAACCGTTGGTGACGGCCGGCACCAACGGGTTTGGGCCGGAGAGAATGAGGTTGAAGGTGCGGTTGGCGGCGTTGGTTTCGTTGGGGGTGTAGAAGATGGGGACGGTGAAGCTTTGGGCGGTGATGTTAGGGGCGAAGGACAGGCTGCCGCTGGTCAGGCCGTAGTTGGTGCCGGCCCGGGCATTGAGGGAGGCGGCTGAGTTGGTGCCGTTGGCGGTGGAGTAATTGACGGTGACGGTTCCATTGGTGCCGCCGACTCTGACGACGGTGATGAGAACGGAGCCGGCGCTTTGGAGGACGTTGAAATTGGGCACCACGAAGGCGGGCTGGCCGTAGAAATCATCGTCCAGGATCATGTTGGTCGTGTTGGTGGGATTGATGAGGACGAGGCTGTCCTGGGAGGGGTTGCCGGAGACGACGGGGTTGATCAAGGTCAACAACATCGTTTTGGTTCCCTCAACGATGCCGTCCTCCAGGTTGGTGACGGTGATGGTTTGCGGGGCGATGTTGCTGTTGCCCCAAGTGAGGGTGTTGCTCACGCTCAGGTAGTTGATGCCGTTGCTGGCGGTGAGGTTGCTGCTGACGATGGTGGCGGAAATGGTGCCCAGGCCGCCACCGGTGCGGTTGACGATGATGGCCGAGACGCCTCCCTTGGTGCCGGTGAAGGTGGAATTGTTGAAGCTCAGATGGCCGGGCGAAAAATGATCGTCCACAATCGTCACCACCGAGTTGGACACCAAGGCGGGAGGATTGTTGGTGTCAAAAGTCGCGCCGCTGGGGCTGGACAAAACCACGTTGAAGAATTTGTTGGATTGCAGGGTGGAGTGATCAATGATCTGGACGTTGAAAGTGGCGGTGGGAAAACCGGCCTCAAGGGTCAAGGTGCCGTTGGTGGCAATGTAGTCCACGCTGTGGATGGCCGGGTAGGAGAAGCCGCCGTTGGTGAACCCATCCTCGGTTTTGTAATTGACGGTCATGGTCCCGGTGGAGCCGTTGGTGCGCACGACTGTGATGGTGACCGTTCCCGCGCTTTCGACGACAGGATAATTGGTGGCGGAGAAGCCGGTCACGCTGGTGACGGGCGGAGGATAAATAATGTTCAATTGAGCGCTGGACAACCCGAGGGTCGGCTCTGTGGGCGTCTCCTCCCCACCCAGGAACATGAGATCGTGACCGCTGACGGAGAGAAGAGAGAGGCCGGCGGCGAGGTTCCCGGTGGCCTTCGGGTCGTTCAAAATGTTCAAGTAAAGAAAGGCGCTTTGACTATTGGTCGGCAGTTGGACAGGAAGGGGGGAATTATTCGGCCCCCACATGCCCGAGGTGTACTCCCCTCTCCAGCCGTAATTATTCGGGCCATAAAGGATTTCCGTCAGGCCATAGTAGGCGAAGCCATCGTTGAGCAAACTAAAGTCCGCCGATGTGGCGGCGCCGGAGCCGGGAGGAAGAGTGTTGGTGCCCATGGTCAGGGTGACCATACCCAGGCTGCCGTTGACGCGTTGAATGTTAATGAAGGATCGTCCGGCCAAGTTGCCAAAGTTGTAAGCCGGCTCGGTGAAGGTGATGGTGCCGGGGTTGTTGCCGATGCCGCTTCCGTCCGCCATAGGCCCCGGGGTGGGGGCGCCAATGACGCGAGCCACGTTCAGGCGCGCCCGGATATCGTCGCGGGTGAAACCGCCGCCGATCCGAGTGAAGGAGCCGCCAATCATCACGTTGCCGGAATTGGTGTCCAAGGCGATGGCGGAGACGTAATTGGGCTGATAGGGAGTGTTGATCTGGCCCGGAGCGACGTCCAAATCGTCGAGGGAATTGGTATCGCCGAAATATTGGTTGATCAAACCGGCGAACTGATTGTAGGAGGTGTCCAGGAAGCTGGGGTCCACCCACCCGCTGGGGAGCAGGCGCGCATAGCCGACGCGCCGGACCAGGCCGATGCTGGTGAACTGGCCCCCCACCAAGATCGCCCCGTCCGGCTGCACGGTCACGGCATAAACCGTGTTATTGGGGCCGGGGTTGGCGTTGAAGTTGGTGTCCAAGCCGCCGTTAAAATTGAGGCGGGCCACGTCGGTGCGGGTGGCAAAATTGACCTGGGAGAAACTGCCGCCGATGACGATCTGATTGTTCGGCTGGACGGCCAGACTATAAACGGGGCCGTTGACGCCAATGCCGGTCTGGAAGGTGGTGTCCAATGCGCCCGACGGGAGCAAACGAGCCAGATTGGGAGAATTGGTGCCGTTGATAGAAGTGAAGGAGCCGCCAATGACGATGTTGTTCAGCGAGTCAACCGAAACGGCATAGATTGTCAGCGGACTCACCTTGCCGGCAATCGCGCCGGGATTGAAGGTGGTGTCCAACGCTCCGCTGGGCAGGAGGCGCGCCAGATGGGAGACCGGGATGCTGTTGAAGTTGGCGAAGTCACCGGCGATGAGGATGTTGCCGGAGGCGTCCAGAGCGACGGCCCGGATGGCGCCGTCCGCCCCCCCGCCGGTGCTGAAGCTGCCATCCACCGAGCCGTCGTAATTGAGGCGGATGATGCGAGAGGAGCCAGGGTTGCCGGTGAAGGAGGAGAAGCTGCCGGCGACGATAATTTTGCCGTTGGAATCCACCGCCAATGCCAGGACGGAGCCATCGCTGTCCTGCGGCGGATTGAAAGAAGCGTCCACCAAGCCGTTGCGGGTGGCGCGGACCAGGCCCCCCAGGGCCTGGGAGTTGTTGAAAAGAGTGAAGTCGCCGCCGATAATGGACATGCCATTGGGCTGAAGGGCAATGGCGTTGACTTGAGCGTTGGCGCCCGGAGCGGCGTTGTAAGCGGGAGGCGCATTGTCCATGTCCCACGTCCGGTCCACGGCGCCGCCGGGCTGCTGTCCGCCCAGCGTGTCATCGAAGAGAATGGTGACATTGGCCGTGGCGATATCGCCCAGGTATTCATTGGCGGGGGGCTTGGTGCCCTGATAAAGCTCGCAATAGAAATCCTCGTTGAACTCAACGGCGCCGCTGTTGTTGATGGGGATGGCGATGGGCTGGTCATCAATGATGTTGGCCGCGAAGCTTACCGTGCCGGTCACCCCCGAGTAGGGGAGTTCAAAATCCCAATTATTGGTCGGATTGCCCGCCCCCCCCTTGGAGATGCCAATGGCGTAGTCGGAGCCGGCCTCGGTTGGGAAAGTCTGGTAACAAAGAGCGATGAGCGGCTCTCCATCAATATAGTACATCACCGAATCGCCGTTGCCGATGTTGCCTTCGCGATGGACCCAGATGGTAATGTTGCTTCCATCCACGTCTTTCCTGCATCGGAAATTAGGCCGGTTGAAGTTAAAAGCCCTGGTGTTGGTGTTGCACGGGTTGTGGTCCGGCTCCGTGTAATAATCCTGGATGACCATGTCCGCCGTATTGTTGGTGACGTAAACGAGGTTGGTGGCGATGCGGCCGTTGGTGATGATCTCGACCGACTCGTATTCCGTCTCCAGGAACGGGGGAATGATATCCAGGCTCTCCAACGGATCCAACCGGGGATTGCTGAGGGTGAGAGTGATGCTGCGGTTGACGCCATAGACAATAAGATTGCCGAGGTTGTCCGGATAGTCGGCCCCGCCCAGATCGCTGACATCCTCCGGGCTGATGGTGAGAAAAACATCCTTGCTCATCTGGAAATCGTCAAAGGTGACGGTCTGGGAGTCGCTGGAGAAAAAGTCCACCCCATCTGCCGCCGCGGGGGTGATGACGTTGGTTTCTCCACTGATGTTCTCGTCCACGGTGATGTTGGTGAAAACATACAAATAGGAGACGATATTGCTGTTGGCGTCCACGTTGGTGGTGATAACCGGGGTCCCGATAACGCCGTATTGGTCGGGCAATTTGGTGTAGCCGCCGCAAGTATAGTTGCTGGCCTGCTTCAACAAATTGCCGTTTTCATTGGTTGCAACAATTTGGACAGAGTTCGACAAAATGGAATAGAGAAAGACGGCGCCTTCAGTCGGCAAATATGGATAGACTCCGCTCGAGTCGTATTGGATCTCCAATTCAATATCAATGTTGGTGGTCTCCACATTTGTGTAGCCAAGGATGGTTGTAAGGTCGGGGCTGTACAATAATCTCTCGACGTCCACGTCCCAGGCATTTGTAAAGTAAATGTTGGTGTAGTTGTTGGCGGCGACCGTCAGATCCACCATGCACCGGCCGGCGGCCCCGCCGACGCGGGTGATGGTGACGCGGCCTTCGGGAACCAAGGTGTCCAGGCCGTCAATGTTGGTGGTGGAGAAGAAGCTGTTGGTGGTGTCGGGGTTGGACAGGCTGGGATAAATCGAATTATATTCAATCACCGAGTAGGCGGCATCTATGTATATTTCGTCATCGTACTGGCCGAAATCAAAGACCGGGCTGGTAAACATGAACTCGCCGGCGAACGGGTTAGGCCCCCAATTGAGGACGATGTTGCCTTCCCAATAGCTGCCGGTGGCGAGGTTTTCCTTGCCGTCCACCTGGATGTAATAGGTGGTGCCGGCGATGCCTTCGAAATAAACACGGCTGACATCCGGCGCGGCATTGGTGTTGTCGTCAACGGCGTTGGCGTTGACCAGGGACAAGTTGGTGAGGGAAGCCACGCTTCCTGCCGAGAGAGTGTAAACGGAGATGACCGTCGGCAGCGGGGCCGGCGGGACGTTGGTCGTGTAGCTGCCGCGGGTGTTGAAGTTAACGACCGAGGTGACGGGACAGGTCCAAGTGTACCAGATGGTGGCTCCGGCCTGGTTGCCCGTGTAAGTCTCGGAGGGGGGTTCGTTTTTCTCGGCGGTGGCGCCGACGTTGCTGCCAATGACGGAGCCGGAGACGCCGGCCAGGCCCTGGGCATTGGTGAAATTGTCGTTGGGCGGCGGCGAGGCGGCCCTGGAGTGAAGACCGATGCCAAGAAGGGCCAGGCAGACCGGGAAGGGCACGAAGAGTTTCCTCACCCACTTTAAATTAATCTCTTTACGCATAAACTTCGCAAGCTGATCTGATTATTCTCCATTCCAGAGGGCTGGCATTGGCCAGGAGGGCCTGCGGCTAATCGCCCTGCAACAACACCGCGCCGCTTTGGTTGGTTCCGAGGAAGAAACCCCGGGCGGCGCTCTGGTCTTGCAGAACCACTCCGGCCAGCGGCGTCCTGGCTTTGGAACCCGCCGCCTCATAGTCGCCGCTGAAGAGGCCGGTGGTTTGATTGATGGTCAAGGTCAAACTGCCGTCGGCGCTCTCATATTTCTTCCCCTTGCCGCTCAGGGTCACGGTGTCGGTGAGGGGAACGGACAGATCGCCGCCACTGAGGGTGATGGAGGGACTGGCCAGTTTGAGGATGTTGGTGCCCACATAAATGCCGCCCTGCAAAGCCGCATTGGTGTTGAAACCGTTGGGGTACCAGGGTCCCGGCCCCTCGACTTTGATCCAATTGACCTGTCCGGTAAAACTGGCCGGGGCATTGGTATTAAAGCTCACCCAGCCCAAAAGCGGCTGGGTTAAACCGGAGAGGGGTGTGAAATAGAGCGGCCAGACGCCCGAGGCCGCCACGGGGACGGACTGGCTGAGGCCGGCGCCGAGGCCATCGGCCAAATGGAGCACAGCGGTCAGGTTGGCCAACTTATCCACGGTGACTGTGCCGTAACTGTCGCCGCCGGGGCTGGCCGCGGTATTGGGGTTGCCAGGCAATATCATGGTGTAATAGCCGGCCTGCGGGGCGGGATGTTTGGAGGTCCAGACTGGCGCGTGATCGGCGATCAAGATCGCGTCCCAATTTCCGGCGGAGGAGACCTGGCCGGTGACCTGCGTGGAGGGGCTGATGATATTGGCCGTGTCGAGCTGCAGAGTGAGGGAGAGGATGTTGCCGCCATTGGTGGTGTCGAACGAGGCAAGCCCATCGGCGGAGAACCGCGAGCTAAAGGAGTATTTGTTGGTGTTGATTTGCAAATGGCCGGAGAAAACCCCGTTGGTGTTCAGGGTAAAGCTCACAAAGCCGGAAGTGCTGGCGGTAACCCCATTGGTATTGGTTTGATAGAACAGGCCGTTGTAGCCGCCGGCCAAAGCGGAGAACGGATTGGGAATGAAAGTGGCGGTCAAGACGGCGTTGGTCGGCGGCATGAGGAAGCTGATGTCGGGCTGGCTGGAAGCGACCGCGCCGGACCAATTGAGGAAAAGCCAGCCGCGATCCGGCAACGCCTTCTGGCCGATGGTCTGCCCGACGGTGACACCCGGCAGCGCGGGTGTGACCACGCCCTTGCCCACGGTCCAAACCACCAAGGATTGAGTGGTGGCGCCATTGGTGGCGGTGACCACCTCGGTGGAGGCAATCGTGCTGGGGCATGGAATGGTGCCCACGTAGGGATTGGGATTATCGAGAATATAAGGCTCTTTTTTGGAATTAGGGACGCCGTCGTAGTCGGAGGAAATCTCCGTGCTGTTGGCGACCAGGGCGTTCATGATGCAATTGCTGCCGCCTTTGTAGAGCACCTCCACGGAGCTGTTCGGCCCGGCAAACTCCGGCACCCAGATGATGTTGGTATAGACCTGGGTCAATTTGATGGGATCAAAATTGCAATTGGCGAAGTAAATGGTGAAATTCGGGTCCACCACCAGGCCGTCGTGATAATCGCTGTAGGCCAGGTCGCGCAATTCCAGGTAGTCCACATACATGGCGTTGTTGTTGCCGGCCCCGCTAAAGCGCAAGGTGGTGCTGTTGGTCTGGCGGTCCAGGATCAAATGGCCGATGACCTCGTTGTTGTAAAAGCCGGCGGCGGTGGGACCCAGGTTCGTCCCGGCCCAGATATGTTTGACCTCCTGATCATAATTGGCGGCGATGGTGGTGATTTGGGTTCCGAAAAGATCGCCCTCAGCCGGCTTGTTGGTGAGGGTGAAACCGGCGCTGACCGTCCAGAAGTTGGTGCCATAGATGTTGGTGGAAGGGACGCCGGGGAGAAAATCGGTCAACTGGGCGGTGGCAAAGAGGTTCAACTGGCCGCTGCCGGCCTGGCCGGTGGTGATGGTGGAATTGCTGGCCTGGATGGAGACGGAGGAAAAATTGATGTCGCCATCGGCCACGATGGAGTTGGGCAGGCCCAGCCCGGCGCCCAGCAGGTTGGTTTTGGCGTTCATCTGGACGGCGCCGTTATTGCTGGAGACCAGGCTGCCGCCGTTGGCAAAAATCTTCGGCTGGAAGATGAGGCCCCCCGAGGCCATGGAACCCAGGTTGGTGATGCTGTTGACAATGTACTTGCGCGTCACGGGGTTGCCGGGAGCCTTGGTGGTTGAAGCGCCGATGTTGATGAGGTCGTCCACGTCCAGGACGCCATTGGTGGTGAGAGTCAAATTCTGCAAGCCGGGCATGTTTTTCGGTTCCAGGTCGGAGGTGCTCAGGGTCAGATGCATGTTGCCATCAATCGTCATGTCGGGGGTCTGGAACAGGGCGCTCTGGAGGACGACGACGTTGTCGCTCACGGCCACATTGCTGCCGCGCAGGGCGAGGCTCAGAACGGAGGAGGTGAAGACGTCCTGCAAGGCTTGATCCACCACCAGGAGATGGACATGTTCAGTGCCGTTCATTTTATGGCCGTCGCCGTCGTTGGTTTGAGTGTTCACCCAGTCGCAGCTGTAGGCGAGAATATCGCCGCGGAGGCGTTTGAATTGGCGTGGGAAGAGGTTGGAAACGGCGAGGGATGCCTTGAGGTTGCCCAAATCGGTGTTGAAAGTGTCCCAGTCTGTGCCGGCCGGAGTGCCGGTGTAGTTGGTGGCGTTGATGGTGACGGTGCCGCTGGCGCGAAGGCGCATGTTGGAGACGTTGAGATGTTCGGCGCTGATTTCGACACGGCCCGTGCCGTTGGTGAGGGTCGGGAGATCCAGGTCCAGCGGAGTGAACTCCACATCCACGGTCAGCGGAAACAACCCGTCGGTCACTTCCGGATTGAAGTTAATTTGCGCGGCATAGGAACCGTTGGTGGACCCGGGGGTGGCGTTCTTATAGATGGGGCCGCCGGTCACAGGATCATAGCCGTAAATCATGTTGGTGTTGAACTCCATGTTGGCGAAGCCGCCCAACTCCTGCCCGTAAATCCATTCCGTGGGGGTGACAGTGGTGATTTCAAAACAATCGGGCTTGCCGTAGGTGGAGGAGTAATCCACGTTTTGAGCGAATGACATTGGAGCCTGAATCGCGCCGACATCGAGCAGGTAGATGGAGTTGGTGACAAGCTGGCCGGTGATGACATCCTTGACGGGCGCGCTGAATTGCACCATGGCCTCGTAGCCGAGGGGGTCATACTCGTCCAGAACTCCTTCACTATAGCCCGCGGGCAGGAATTCCACCGAGGCGGAGATATTGGTGTCGGCGAAGGCGGTGTTGACCAGGACGATGTTGTAATAGGCGTTGGTGATGGTGACCACCCCGGCGGCGTTGGTCGTGGTCATGATATCGGATCCATACACGTAGGCTTGAAAATCCTCCGGCGCCGCGGCCATGAAGTAGCTCTCCGGCAGCTCGGCATAGAAGATATCGCCCGCGCGGTTGGTGACGATTTCCAGCGGCGTGGTGGGGTATCCCTCATTCATATAGGAAAGGTAGATGGAGAGATCCGGCAGATCTATAGGCTCGTTGTTGGTCACCCCCCAATAGAGGTCATAAACTCCGGCCGGCGGTGTGAATTCCTCATACAGCACGTTCTTGATGATAACTCCACCGATGACGCCGCGGCCGTCGCTGGCATTGGTATCGGTGTCGGAGGTGGTGCCGGCGATCAGAGCGCCAGTGGCGAGGTTGACATTCTGGCCGGAGAGAGTCAACCGTCCCAAATTACCCACTTCCATGCTGCCGGAGTTGGTGATGTTGGTGGCGGTAACCTGGAGAAGCGAGGCAATGGCGGCGTTTTCCCCAATAGCGGCCAGCGTCGGCGGTTCCACCACCACAGAGTTGCCGCTGATAATCACCTCGATGCCCTCCGCGGGAGTGTCCAGGCCGCTAATCTTGCCGGCATTGTAAAAGCTTTTGGAAGGATGCCGCCCCGCGGGCGTCGCGTCATCGAAGATAAACCCAGGCTCCGCGAACATGATGCCGCTGTCGGTGTTGATCCAATGCTCCGTGTTCTGGGTGTCATAAGGCGAGCCTTCCAACTGGCCTTCGGTGATGATGATTTCGCCGTCCAGAGTGCTAATGCCGTCGAGGTCGAAGTTTCCCTCATTCTCAAAGGTGGTGGCGTCAATGTTGGTCACCTGGTTGACCGTGCCGACATTGAGATATAACCTGGATGTTCCCGCCAAGGCGGGTCCGCCCAAACAGAGGAGGGACAGCAAAGCTAGAGTGGTATTTTTCATGGGTTTTAGAAGTTACGGTTCCTGGTAAATAATCGGGCTTTCCACGGGGCTGTTGCTGCCCTCCGGACTATAGGTGTTTAACGGGATGCCGCCTCCCGAAGCGGCTTGTTCCTCCAAAGCCGTCAGGCTGGTGCCCTGGGGAAAAACGATGGGGGCGTTGGTGGAGCCGTCGAAGCTTCCCCAGATGAAAATGGGATATTCAATGGCGGTATCCTGCGTCAAGAAGTAAGGAGTTTCGTTATAGTAAATGGGGCCAATGTTGTTGAAAGTGACCACCTGAGCGGGACTCATGACGCTGGGAATGATACCCCCGCCCGGAGAAGCCGGGACGGTGCTTGCCACAAAGGTGATGGAGCGGGACAATTCAGTGTCCGCGATGGCTCCTTGCGACAAATTGGCGGCGGTAAAAATAATGTCGGGGGCGGTGTTGGTCCGGGTGACGGACATCATGGAGACCTGCCCGTTGGTCAGCAATGGGATTTTGAAAATGGCGGTGTTGGTTCCGAATTCAGTGCCCAACAAGGAATTGTACTGCACTTTGACAAATTCGATCTTTCCAACCCCGCCCAGCAAATACAACCCGCCGCCGCCCGTCACCGTCGTCGCGGTGCCGCCGGCGGTGGTGGTGGTGTTGGTGGAGACGGGAGAATAAGGCGAACTGGTGCCCACCGACGGATAGCAGGTCGGGTCGAAATTCTCATTGACGTAACGCTGGGGATTATAGATGTAGCGCAGGCCGCCCATGTCATCGCGAGTGATGCCGAGATAAAAGCCGCCCAACTGCAGGAAGTTGATGGTCGCCACCGCCTGGGAGCTGTAGGGAAGGACCTCGGGATCCACAAACTGTTCAATGGCATCGCCCACACTGGGGGTGGGACAGAGATCGTAAATCTGGTAGGTGTACTCGGAGCCATTGACATAGAAGCTGGGGTTCAAAGTATCGGGATCAAAATTCCGCTGAATGACAAAGTAATCAAACTCGCAAGTTTCCCCCGCGATGGCAACCCGGGACCCCAAATCAAAGACATGAGTTTCGCCGATCAAACCCATGTGCTCGAGCATGGCCCACATCACGACGGATTTGAGGTCCAGCAAATTAATGGACTGGGCGCTGTAGTTTATGCGTTGATTGCCCTGTGTCAAAAACTGCTCCAAACTGGGGCTGCTGCTGGAAGTGACCGCGGGGAGGCTGTTGAGCACATTAAAGGCGGCATCCACCGCTTTGACGCCGTCGCTCCCGAAGTAGGTGAGGAAGGTCTCGTCGTAGGCATAGGTGACAATGCCGTCGTTCACGCGCGAGCCTTCGCCAATGTTTTTTGGGCCGCCTAATTCGGTGTCGCCGTAGAAAACGCGGCTGACATAATCCAGGGCCGTGGTCTGCCAGGTTTCGGCAGGTCCCCAGATGGAAAAGGCGGAGGCTGGTTTGGCGGCCAGCATCCCCAAAACCAGGACGAGAGATAAGATCAGGATTCGCGGCTTAACGAGGTTGGGTGAAATGTTCATGGCCAGCAGAGAGTTAAGGGTTCAGCACGTACATTTGTCCAAAAAGGTCGAAACCGGATGTGCCGGAGAAGCTGGTCCAGACGACCAGGAAACGATTGCCGTTCCACGCCACCGCCGGATGCATCTGGCGGCTGATGGTGGTGGTGTTGACTTGGAACTCTGGGCCGGAAACCTGGGTTCCGCCCAGCAGATAGCGGCCAAAGACTCCTTCGTGGTCGCCGTCTTCCCCCATGCTCGTCCAGACCGCCATCACGCCATTGGGGCCGGCGGCAAGCTTGGGGCAGTATTGGTCGCCGTAAAGGAAGGTGTTGATCCTGAATTCGTTGACTTCGGGCATGCCGGAGGCCTTGAAAGCTCTTCCCCAGACATCCCAGCCGTTGGTGTAAACAACGGAGTCCCGCTGGCTCCAGGCGACGACGAAGCCCCCCGTGCCCAAGGGGGCCAGGGCGGGGTTGGCGCAGACGTTGGTGCTGGAATTGACCAGGAATTCATCGGTGCGGGGAATGCCGGCGGAAGAGAAAATGCGCGCGTAAATATCCACGCTCTTGGTGAAGCGCTCCTGCTCGGACACCCAGGCGATGACGTAGTTGCCGTTGGCCAAGGCGGCCACAGCCGGGCTTCTCTGGTTGGAGGCGCATTGGTTGACGGCAAACTCCTTGGGAGTGGCGCCGGCGCCGGTGGCGGTGAGTTTTCGGGCATAAATCCCCCACATTTTGCCGCGCTGCCCGTAGCTGGACCAGACCACGATGGCCCCGCCATCGGCCAGGGCGGCGACCGCCGGATCCACTTGCTGATCCTTGATGTAGGTGTTCACCCGGATGTCCAGGGGGCTGTAGAATTTGGTTCCTTTGGCGAAACGGGCGTAGATGTCCGGCGTGCCGGCGACCTTGCTTTCCCAGACAAATATGGTGTTGCCGCCGCGGAGCAGTTGGACCTTGGGCTTGATCTGGTCGTAGAACGGGGCTTTGGGAATGCGGAAGGTGGTTTGGGCGTTGAAGTTGGCGTCCAGTTCGGCGCCCCCAACACCGCCTTTGCCCTCAATCATGTTGTCTTCCCAAACGAGAATGCCTCCCGTGGCGGACAAGGAGACGGCGGGCCAGACCTGATCACCCGGGAGGGAACCCAGGAGGTTCATCTCGCCTCCGAGCCTGGCGACCCCCTGCCCGCGCGCCATTGTCAAACACAGAAAAAAGGCGGCGGCCAGCCAAAGTGCCCGGCTCCTGTGGTGGATGGTCATAATATGTTGATAAGATAGCAATTGGGAACGGATTTGTCCACCCAAACTTCGGTGTTTTGCGAAGGCGCGGGCGCCCGGGAATGCTATGGAAAAACTAACTGGCATGGGCGTGTTCATGGAAAAGGTCTCCGGTTCTGAGCAAGGTTTCTTCCAGGCTGGCGAGCAGGTTCTTGAATCCCCAGCCGGAATACAACCGGCGCAGTTCCTCCGCATCACTCTCCTTGACCGCCAACTCCTCCAATGAAAAAGCAGGACTCATATCCTTTTTTAGACCGACCAGTTGCTGGTTTCGCCGCACTTGATCCTCCGCCGCCAGCAAGCCGCTCCGCAACCGGTCAGACTTCAGTTCTTTGAGACTCCGGTACAATACCTCAACGGAGCCGAATTGTCGCATCAAATTTGCAGCAGTCTTTGGGCCAACGCCCCGCACCCCGGGGATATTGTCCACCGCATCGCCGGTCAGGCTCAGCCAATCCACAATTTGCGCGGGCCGCACGCCGGTCTTGAGGACGACTTGGGCAGTGTCCCAGAGGACTTCGGATTTGTCGTGCGGCACCAGGAGCTTGACCTGATCGGACACCAACTGCATGAAGTCCTTGTCGGAACTGGCGATGACCACAGGCAGGCCCGCCTCCACGGCTTGCGCGGCGGTGGCGGCAATGCAATCATCGGCTTCGCAGCCTTCCTTTACCCACGAGGCAATGCAGGCCGCGCGCAGGTATTGCATGATGTCATCCAGTTGCAGCCTCAGGCCGGCGGGCATCTCGGCGCGCTGGCTCTTGTATTCCGGCAGGAGGGCCTGGCGCTCCTGAGCCAATCCCCCGTCCCAAACCACCAAGAGATGGGAGGGACGCAGGCGGGCCTGCATTTTGGAGAGCATGCGGATGAACCCATATATGGCGTTGGTGGGCTGCCCGGAAGGAGAACTCAAAGGCGCCATGCCAAAAAAAGCGCGATAGGCATAGCAGTGCCCGTCAACCAGCAGCAACTGATCGGCCACCGGCTGGTCTGAGGATGTCTGGCTGTTTCGCATCTGGCGCTCCTGCAAAAAGCAGGTCAGTGGTTCGGGGCCGGCTGGGGCGTGTTCGGGGTCGGCAGGGGCGCGAGCTGGGCCGGCTGGACCGGGATGTTGGTCATGGCGAAGGGCAGGTCCTCGTCGGTGTGGACCCGGTTTCCCGCCGGATCAATAATGGTGGGGGTGACAAAAACCATCAGGTTCTGTTTGGCGCTTTGGGAGGATTCGTCCCGGAAGAACCTTCCAATCAGGGGCAGATCGCCCAGAACGGGGACTTCGTCCTTTTGCTTGGTGATGGTTTCGGAGATCAAGCCGCCCAGAACGACGGTTTGCCCGTCCCAAACATTAACGCTGGTGACGACCTGGCGCACGCGGTAATGAGGCAAGGGCAAAATAGCCGTGATCGGGACGCCGATGGAGGAGCTGCTCACCGAGGTGGCTGAGGGAACGAAGGCGCCGGGGTTGTCGTAACCCACAAATTCGGTGTAGGTGGGGATGAGGACCATTTGGATGGAGAAACCGTCCGCCGAGATGGTGGGAAGAACGTCCAGCGCCGGGCCTTCCACAAAGGGAGTGGTGCTGTAGCTGCTGGAGGCGGCCACCGCCGCGCCGCCAGTGAGTCCGCCCGTTGAGGTGCTGCCAACGCCGCCAGCTCCGGTCTCTCCCAACTCGACGCTGGTGACAATATCCACAATGTCCTGCACCGCCACATGCGCCTGACGAGTGCTCTCGGTTGTGACCCTGGGAGCGGAAAGCAAATCGGCTCCATTGCGCTGTTGAATGGCGTTGATGACCATGCGGAATTGCGGGTCGGTCAAGATGCCGGTGATCGTCGCCACAGGGGTGATGGATTGGGCGCTCGGACCGACCGTATTTTCCAGCCCGCCGGTGAGAACATTGTCCGAGGCTGATGGGGCAATTTGTCCGGCGCTGCCCAGGGGGCCGGGACCGGGAAATATGCCGGACGGATTGGCCATGGTGGATGGGCCTTGATACGAAGGGGCCGTGCCTGCCTGCACGCCGATGGCGCCGTTATTAAGCGTGGAGTTGCCAAGAAACCAGCTGAAGCCAATGCCTTTGGTGTCCGTTTGGGTCACGGAGGCAAACTTGGTGTCAATGGTCAATTCGGGCGGAGTTTGATTCAGTTCTTCAATGGCTTGGGCAATGGTTTCCAAATCCTGCGCCGAGGCCCGCACCAGGATCGTGCCGGCACGGTCGTTAAAGAAAACGAAAGTGCCGTTATTGGTGGCCAAATTAATCCCCACGGCGCTGAAATAGGAGCGCACCAGGGTGCTATTGGTGCCCGTGTTGCCCTGTGAGGTGACGAACTGCAGACCGGCGGTGGTACCGGTGCCGCCAACGCCGCCGCCACCAACGCCGCCGCGTCCGCCGCCTCCCGCGGCGCCTCCCGCCACATTGACAATCGGATAAGAAACCGATCCCTCTCCTCCTCCTCCGCCACCACCGCCGTACCCGCCGCCGCCG
>Ga0181536_10000603_pt1 | contig 43180 bp, 26 predicted proteins | sample PEATcosm2014_Bin_41_FD_121105 | JGI IMG/M metagenome (GOLD analysis project Ga0181536, IMG submission 121105) | Peatland microbial communities from MTU Mesocosm Facility, Houghton, MI, USA - PEATcosm2014_Bin17_60_metaG | ecosystem: Environmental > Terrestrial > Soil > Wetlands > Peat | place...
CCCACACGGGCCGTTTCTGCCGAGATCAGGCCAAGGTACTTGCGAAATTCCGCCTCGCGTCCCGGCGGGTACTGTCCATTGGCCATCAAGCGCTCGAGCAGCATGGAGAGGTTGAGCACGCCGGAAACGGGATTATTGATCTCGTGAGCGACGCTGGCCGCCAGTTGGCCGAGAGTTGCAAGGCGGTCGGACTGGACAAGTTTGCGTTGAGCTGCTTGCAGCCGTTCTGTACGTTCCTCCACCTTGTTCTCTAATGTCTGCTGCATTTCGTTCAATTCGGCAACCGCCGACTTCAGGCGTTCTCGCATCACATTGAACGAATCCACTAACTCGTCGAGTTCCTGGCTGCGGCGACTGATTTCAATGGGCCGGTCCAGATCCATGGCGCTGACCGTCTTAGTACCCTCGATTAGCTGTTGGATCGGTCTCTCCACGAAACGCTGCGTGAACAAGATGACAAATGCTGCTCCAAGGGCTACTGTCAGCGTTGTTGTAAACATCGCCTGGAGAGTCAAGGCGCGTGTCTGCGTCCGAACCGGGTCCAATCGCAATGCCACATCTACAACACCCAGCACCTTGGTCGAGGCGCGATGTGCATGGCAACTCGCGTTACTACACGACGATTCGTTGTAGATGGGCGTGACCATGTTGATGGTCTTAACCCCGCTCGGGGACGTGGCATAACGGACGCGCTCCTCTTCCGTCAGTTTGTCGCGGACTGGCCCCCTGCTGTGACAACCCAGGCACACCTCGCTGGACTGGCTGGCAGGGACTGACGGCTCATGGGCGTCAGTCGAGAACACCAGCTTTCCGTCACGATTGAACATCCGGATTCGATCCACCCCCTGCTTGTCTGCGATCACCCGCATAATGTCATATGCCGCCTTGCGGTCGTCATCGTGCATGGCGTGCCAGGTTGCGCTGGTAATACTGCGCGAAAGCTGATCCGCACCTAGGACCATGGTCTCTACCAAGCGCTTCTTTTCGGTGCGGAAGTTTAAATATCCCCTTACACTGCTCATGACTACCATCAGCACCGTCAGCGAAAGGATCAGCTTCGAGCCGAGTTTGCGGGGCATCGGGATCTAACCGTGTTTACTTACTGGTCGGGGCTGCGCGAGGGGACTCCCAGCGGAGATCCTCTTTATGTAAGGCTACGAGCGAAGACAGGGTGCTGCGGTGATTCTCGTCACACTGGTGAGTGACATTTGCCATCCTAATTGCCACAGCTAGACCTTCTAGACACTCTGGGCGGCGAGTGGGTCGAGAGGGGCGCGCGCCTCCCACTTCGCAGATCAAGATCTTCGTGGCGACATCAGTGAGTTCGCCTCGCGCGACGTCTCGACTTGTTTCGCATGGGCTCGAGGTTGCGTTGCAACCGGTCAACACCGACCGAGATGCTATCAATGAGCGAGAATGACTTCGAGGCTTGGCGAGCACCGGAGTCAACACGCCGGTAATTGCCAAGATGACGGATGACGGGGCTAACCGGCAGTAATCCGCCCTGGACGAAGGAACGAAGACTTGCCGTCTGAGAATTTGCAGATCAAGTGGCGAAGTCACGCTGGCTGCGGATTCAATGTGTCAACCATGCGTTTGCTCTTACACTTTACTGGTTCCTCGGCCGGCCCACTCTAGAAGACCTTCGCCGGGACCTGCGTGTCATTACCGAGAAATGTCGGCCGGACTGGGACATCACGACGCCGGAAATGAAAGCCGCGTGGCAAGAAGGCCGCAAGGAACTCTTCTATCCGTATGGCAAAACGTACGCTCAAACTCTCGGAGAGCAGGACTAGAAGGGGCGAAACCGGAAGTTGCCGTCAACCGGGAGTAATCGCAATCAATTCCCGAAAGCCGGCTTGTCGTTCCTAATCCTTTCGGTATACGCTCTGGTACTCACCTGCGACTCGACTCGATCGGGGCGGTCGGATTCGCCTCAGTGGCACATGAAGAAAATGACCGCCAACGCCGACTTCGAACGCTTCCAGACCGGCGCAGCGCAGTACGCCAACTACCTCGAGACGCCGGAGGGCCGGCTGCGCCTCGATCTCGCCTTTGCTAACTTGCAGGAGTTTCTGCCGCAGGCCACACGGTCCTTGCACGCTCTGGATCTTGGGTGCGGTACCGGCGCGACCGCGGTGCGCTTGGCGCGACTTGGCCTTGATGTCACGTTGCTGGATGCGTCCCTACCGATGCTGGATTTCGCCAAGCGTGCAGCGCGGGAAGCAGGAGTTACGGAGAGGATTGCGCTGAAACACGGCGATGCCACCCAATTCGCAAACTTGTTCCACGCCGAGTCGTTTGATGTAATTCTTTGCCACAATATCCTGGAATATATTGACGACTCGTGTGCTGTTTTGCGCAGTGCGGCTCGTGCCTTGCGAGATCCGTCTAGCATAGTCTCGGTATTGGTGCGTAACCAGGCAGGTGAGGTGTTAAAGGCCGCAATACAAGACGGCGACTTGGCCGCGACCGAGCATAATCTAACCGCTGAGTGGGGACATGAGTCCTTGTACGGGGGAAGGGTGCGGCTATTTACGGCGGAGAGCCTTCAAGCCATGCTGTTCGAATCGTCACTCGCAGTAACTGCAGAGCGTGGCGTACGGGTTATGTCGGATTACTTACCCCTGCGGGTTTCCCGAAATGATGAGTACCAGCGGATTCTGGAGCTGGAGCGCAAGCTGGGCAGGCGACCAGAGTTTGCCGCCGTCGCCCGCTACACGCATTGCCTGGCACATCGCGCAGGTCCAGTCATGAAGGGTGCATGAACAACGTGATGGCCCAGTCTTCGTCGTCCGGATCTCGCGTGACACATGATGCCGGTATTGGGCTCGGGCTCGGCCTCACCAACGAGTGTAATCTCTCCTGCGCCTTCTGCTACCGCGATCCAACTCGCGCGGATCGTCTCTCCCTGGATCAAGTGAAGGCCGTCATGGAACGCTTGCCAGTACGGTCAGTGAATCTTGGCACCGGCGAGAACGGCATGCATCCCGACTTCAAGGCGATACTGGCCTACCTGCAGACGAAACCGGTCAAGCTCACCATCACTTCCAACGGTCATAGTGTTGCTGTTCTCGAGGACAAGGAACTGCAAGCCTTCCATGACATCGAGTTCTCTCTCGATTACGCCACGCAAGCGGAACAGGATGCGCAGCGCGGGCAAGGCAACTGGGTACTCATCCACCAGCAGGCAGAGCGGTGCCTCAGGCTGCATATTCCTGTAACCATCATCGCCGTCATGATGAGGTCGAATTACTTGTGTTTAGCGGACGTGGCGCGCATAGCCAAAAAGTTTGACGCTCCTTTGCGAGTGAATGTCTACCAAGCAGTGCGATCGGACGTTTATGCCCTCAGCTACGAACAGTATTGGGAAGGGTTCCGGCGGCTCTTTGAGCAGACTGATGTAATCGCTATTGGCGAGCCGCTGGTTCGCGCAATGGCGGGGCTCCCACCGCTCCGAGGCGGTTGTGGTGTGAGCACCGTACGAGTGACACCAAGAGGCACGACACAACCCTGCGTCTATTGGCCAGGATTAGGGGAGCCGCTTTCAGACTTAATCTCCGCAGGCGTCAACGTTCTGAGCTCCACCCCCTTCGAGCAGGCCCGGACACTTCCTCAAACCTGCAATCAGTGCGAGTTCCGCGAGTCGTGCCACGGAGGCTGTGCCGGACGTAGACGTCTGCAAGGCGCGCTGCTGGAGCCCGACTGCTACTGTCCGATCGTTCGCGGGGAACGCCGCAGCCTGCCGGTCCGCATGGCCGCCACCCGCGATCTGCCCAAGCTGGGCAGTTCCTGCACTACCGTCGTGATTGCCAGGGAGGCTTAAAGTCAGCCAACCCCCAGCCGCCCGTCGCGGCGTACTTTTTTGAGACCAGCAAGCAACGGGTTGCGACGTGGCATCGCGAGCATTTGCGAGACTCGACTTCCTCAGACTCTTTCTGCGGAGGAAGAATCGCCGCACCTGGCGGAAATGGAGGCGCGGCGAATTCCTCCGAGGGAGAGGCGGCTAGTTTCCGCCTGCCATTGGTTGTCCGGCACCCGGCGTCAAACGCATGTGAACGACGAGGTCCAGACGTTGACCGACCCGAGCGTTGAAATTCTGCGGGCCAGGGTAGTCCTCTCCGACGTGCATAGCAGGATCTTCGGGAAGAATGGGACCTTGCAGGAGCGTTCCCGTGCACTTGGCGCCGCTATAGGCTTCGCTTGGTGCAGGCACTTGACAGCTTTCATTTTGCACCAGTGGCGGCCAGTAGGTGTTGAGTACAGCCTTCACCAACTGGGGAAAAGTCTCCCGCAACACCTTGGTAGAGGCCGACGCCTCGATTCCCCCGTCCTTCTCATGTCCGCTCCCCTCAGACGGGAGGTCGAGAACCAGAGTGGCTTGGTGTGAAACGCGGTTGATGATGGGAGGCCCATAGACGGGACCGGCATATGCTTCACTCGGGGCGGGCACCTCCACGTTGCGGTCCACGCGAACCAGGATCAGATCGCCCGTGGTTTGCAGCCGACCGTCAGAGGTGCGGACGACGTCCTTGGAGTGGAAACACAGCATCGTCTGGTTGGCCCGGGACGCCATCCAACGGCTCTTGAACTTACCATCCTCTTCGATGGGCTCCGCCATGGAGGTAGCGGGATAGATATGCAAATCGACACTGGACTTTGTGGGGTTGACGTCGTCGATTCTCAATGCTCCCATGACCCTGCCGAAGCCCAGCGTGACATCGATTCTTGTCTTGCCGTAATCCGTCGTCCCGTCGGTGATCAATTGCGCATCGGAATGACGGGCGTCGACCAGCCAGGACCCGGCCAGGGAAGCAGGTGCCTTGGCGCCAAGTGGGAGAATACCCAGGGCGACCACTGCAACTACTGCGAGTACAGCTATTGCGATTGCAGCCATGTGCTTTGACATTTCCTTCTCCTTTTTTGCAGATCTACTTGCGTGACAAAACTCGGCGGTGCAGAAATCACAAAGGATTTCGCTCTCGGTGTTAAGGTGCGTAATGGGTGAAGACAAAGTCGCGATCTTTGGCAGGCTCGTGGCAGGGGAAGCAGGTTTTGTGCATCGCCTCGTCGGCAGGTTTGCCGTCCTTATTGAATTGAGCGAACCCCCAGCCGCCGGTCGCGGCGTACTTTTTTGAGTCCTTGACCATAAACTGAAGGTACCAATCCGGGGCGGGCCCGGGGACGAAAGATTGGGGACGGCCAAAGACTTTGTTGTTTTCCTCAGACGGAACGTAACTCCAGGCTAGCCGGGCAATGATTGTGCCGTCCGGGAACGCAAGCTTCCCTTCCCGGTAGGCCTTGATCGCTACGTCGTTGCCCAGAATGGCACGCAAATCGTTGAGGTTGCCTTCTTCGTGGGCCACGGAGATCAATTTCCAGTCGCGGTATCGCGGGGGAATTTTGACCCCGAAGATCGGAGCGGCCTCTCCATCGGCGTATCCAGATGCCGGCTCCAAGCTGGCGACGACGGCCACCGCTACAACTGCAACCAACAAGTAAGCGATCCGTTTCATAGTGTTCCTCATTCTAAATTCTTGAGCGTCACCCTTCGCACTCCACAGTCACGTGTTCGGAGCAACATCAATTCCCGAAATTATTTGCGCATTCGTCTTATTTCGCGTCCACCCAGTTGTCTGACCCCGTCAGCTTGACCGACACGTCAGAAATGAAGATGTGCAGCGGCTTGCCGTCGGCTGTGCCCCGGTGCTCCGTTGAGATCAGCAGAGGACCTGCCTTTTTGTAGCCTGCCCAGGTTGCGTTGACGAGGCTCGGCTTCTTGGTCCCGCCGTGGTGGAAGACAAGGTACTCGACGCGGTTGTCTTTGCCGACGTAGAGTTCCCAGGTGTCACCAGGCGTGTAGCCGCCGAGCTCCGCGGAATACTTCACCGCGACCAATTCGGCCGAGCCGCTGCCCACCGGCAGTTTTTTCATACCCTCATCGGTCACGGTGGCGCTGGTGTCCCAGTAAGCATGGAAGGGGAACAGAAGCCAATAGTTATCGTTGAGGAAAGCAGGATCAACTTCGTTTTTCACGGCGTCGGACTGGCTGCTGAGCTCGGAACGCTTGTAGGTAGCCTTCACCGGCTTGCCGTCTTTATCTTTTCCCTCGTAGGAGACCTTGCCGGTTTTGGGCTCCCACTCCCACGCACGAGCAAGTTTGAAAAGTCCGGGGATTTCCCCGTTCCAGGTGTAGCGGATCGCTTCGATCTGCCCATACGAGTCGAGACCATAGGTCTTGGCGATCTGTTCGAGAATAGGCGGGCGATTCTGCGCCCTGGAGGTTGCGGCAAGCACCAGCACAGCGAAAGCCAGAAGTCGGATCATCGGTACACGGCTAGCATTTGTCATGGAATTCGCTCCTCGGTGAATTAAACGGATGCTCTGTTGGATGACGCGCAAAAGCTTCGGGATACACGAGAGGGCACGTCGGTACGGTAGCCTTCACCCACGCCAGCCATTCCCGCCCCTTGCTCGGTTGGCGCGAATTATACAGCACACCTCGGGTGACTGTATTCTCGCATGCCCATGCGGCCACACTCGTTATGTCACAACACGTTTGCAGCCCGCATTCGCAAAGGGCACCTAATCCGTTGATGATCCGGGCGCTGCCGGTCGAGTGATTCGGCGCAACAGGATGATTGCGGCGGTCATCGCGACACATCCGTATTCCAGCAGCATAATCCAGCCAGGAACCAACCACGGACGACCAAGCGTGCGCAAATGCCAAGCGTAGTAAGTTGGGATGATGCTGACTGTCCAGATGATGATCGGCACCGTCGAGGCCGACCGCAGGAACGGCAGCAGCCAGAGCAGGTACCATGGATATACCACCGGTGCACACAGAAGCGACGCTGCAATGGGCCAGGCAAATGCATCCGGAGCGAATTCCGCGGCCTTGCGCCTCAGCCAGGTTGCAGTCACTAATCCGACGAGCACTGCCAGCCCAGCCAGCAACTGCGGAGACGCCACCTGATCGAGTGCCGCAAATAGGGGACCATTAAAGCGGAAACTCTGCACATACGTACCAAGCGAGCCGATCGGGATGCGGCTGTGGTTAAGAAATGGCACGTACAAGAGTCCAACGACGACTGCCGCCAGCGCAGCGTCGCGAATCCGAACCCGCCTCCAGTAGAGGGGCAAGAGTACGACCGGCAGGAATTTTACTGCTACAGCTAGCCCAAGTGCGACGGAAGCAGTCGCCCGCCATCGGCGCCCTAGCGCAGCGGCGGACACCAGCAACAATAGAGCGCCAACAATGTCGATGTGACCGCTTCCCGCCACCTCAATGGCCAACAAGGGGTTCCAGGCAAACGCCAGAACCAGGTGAGCTGACTGCCCGGTACAACGCAAGATATCGAACAACACAAAAACAATGGCGAACTCGCAAATCACAAAAGCTACTTTCAACGCAAAGGCGGACTCCTGAATCGCGGTGACGGCGCGGAAGAAAAGCTCTGCGCCCGGCGGATATGGGCTTGGTAGATCCGGGTGGTTCAAGTTGCGGGTTTCCGGGGTATGCAGCCCATTCGCAGCAGGATCGCTGGGAACAACAAGATAGGGGTTGTAGCCGAGCCGCTGCAGGCGGCCATCCCAAACATATCGATGGATATCATCATCGGCGCCCGCGGGCACCCGAAGAAATTCAATGTGCCACACGGCAGCCAGGACGAGCCCAATGACGACAACGCGGCGGGAAACGCTTGGTTCAAATTTTGGCATAGCGAAAAACTCACGGATCGCCAAGAGGTACACGATTCCCGCAAGCGTCAAAGAGGCCATGAAGTACGGCCCACCTCGATCGCTGAAGTGGCGTGAGCATATGGTTAACGCCACGCACAACGTGGTGCCAAGTATGTACACTCTCCACGCGGGGGTTACCTTCACAGCTCTCCCGTGCCGGTCCGATAGCCCATCGGAGAGCTTGTCCGGGAATGCCCCACCACCAGCTTCCACTCTTTAAGCCACGCCGCCGTGCGTGGCGCTCTGGCCGGAGCCAGACGCAACTCCTCTGCCAACCGAGTCAGGTCGTCAACGACATCAATATCGTAAAAAGGATCTGCGAAACCTACGGATAGCTCAAGCGCTCGTGCGCGCGATAAGAGGCTCTCCAGCGCGCTGCTGGTGCCCATTCCGTCGCGTGCGAAAAGCGTAGGATGAGAAGCCTTTGCCCCTACGAGATAGTAGCCTCCGTCGTGCGTTGGTCCCACGACCAGGTCATGTGTGGCCAGCGTTTCGAACGCGTCTTCGAGAACAGAATGCGGCAGGTGTGGGCTGTCACTGTTGAATGCAATGGTGCGTCGTCGATGGTCTTCCGCGAAGTGTTCAAACACCGAAGTGAGGCCTGCGGCCAGGCCTTCACCTCTCTGGGCAACTACGCTCGCTTCATTGCCTGTTAATTGCGCCAGCTCGTTTACGTCGGCGTACGGGCACATTATGGCAACTTTCACATCGCCCAGTGACCGCGCCAGCGCCAGCGTGTCATCCAGAAGACAGCAATAGAAAGCAGCGACAGTCTCGGGAGAGAGGCTGGGCGCGAGGCGGGTCTTAACCGCTCCTGGCCTTGGTGCTTTCGCCATGATTACCAGCACGCGGTCACTGCGTGATGAACGCACTGCGGTCTCGCTTGCGGATTTCATAAAGTAATTTTGACACCGACCTACACTCGCCGTGGTGTCCCGGCTCTTCGGTGCCGGAAATAATAGCGCACTATCAAGCTGAGAATGAACCAACCGGCGCCGACCGTGCCCTTCAACGTACCGCTGATCTTCGATTCTCCGATACGCGGGTAGTAGCTCACCGGAACTTCAACCACCCGGAATCCAGCTAACACCCCTTTGAGGATCATCTCAACCGCCCAGCCGTAGGTGGTCTCTTCGAGAGCGAGCGCACGCAGTACATCGGCGCGGCCAGCGCGAAACGGGCCGAGATCACTGATTCTTAGTCCATAGAGAAGCCTGATCAGGCTGGCGGCGAGACGATTCCCAAACACCTGATGCCAAGGCAACGCCCCAGCAGAACGCCGCCCCTGCAGGCGGGAACCGAGCACGATGTCCGCACGCCCCTCAACGATTGGCGCTAAAAGAATCGGTAGTTCCGAGGGCCGGTCGCTGTAGTCGCCATCAAGGAAGACAACCACGTCAGGGGAATTTGCCGTGGCCAGACCCGTGAGGCACGCTCGCCCATAGCCGCGGCGGGGTTCGTGAACCACGCGGGCTCCCATTCTAGCGGCAATCTCCGGCGTCCCGTCATTCGAGTTGCTGTCGACAACGATGACCTCCGTCGTGAGAACGGAGGGCAAATCCCCTAAAACACGCTCGATCGCCTGCGCTTCATTTTGGGTAGGGATGATGACGGACACTCGCACGTGATCGTTGTTCAAGTGATCCTGGCCCATTCACCACCACGGAGAAGATGGCCACCGTTGCGACAACCACGCGTCAACGCCCCATCTCCGGCCGGCGCTTCCGATAGAGAGTCCAAACGATGCGAGCACCGGAACCAGCAGTTCCCAGATCCACGCGGTGCCCCACTCCGAAACCCAAAGGCTGCCGAGATACAGAAAAGCCACAAATGCGACCGGTCGGGTTAGCAAACCGATGATGAGCAGGATACCGAGAGAGATCTCGGTCATGGCCTGGATAGGAGCCGCCATCGCGGCGTGGCTTGCTGCCAAGCCCATCACCGCCTTCCATGCAGCCGGGGAGTGGCTCGCCTTGATGTAGTAATTGATCAGGCCCGCGTAACCCGTCGGCGTGTAGAGGCCTTTCCCCAAATTCTCAAAAAAGACCGACACGAACAGCGCGCCGATCGTCAGGCGCACGATTGCCAGACCGTTTGCGGCTTGCGGTTGGTGGGCCACTGTAGCTAAGTCACTTCGGGGTGAGCTTGCGATTGTCGTCATAGTGGACCTCGTCCAATGGATGCTATACCAGATTGGAAATATTCGAGAGGCTCGAATCTTGTCCCAGCGAAACTAAGGGTACGAATTGTCGCTAGGGCCTTCCTCCGCAGCCCTGACAACTCGTGGTGGCTGCTGGTAAGATTTCGATCTATGTCCGCCGATTAGGGAGTGTCTCCATGAGGCTGCGAGTTCTGTCGTCCTTGCTCCTGCTCCCTCCGGAACGAAGCGAGCAACTCGTGAGGCGTCATTGTCCGAGCGGCTGGTTTGATGAAGCGGATAAGTATGTTGCACTTCGCACGCAGTTTGGCTGAAGATGGCCGGCGCCGATGTAAAGGATGCGCAGGGTCAGATGCGGCACTCGCGGGCGAGCACGACGCTGGACATTTACCAGCAGTTCGTTCCCGAGTCGCAGCGTCGAGCGGTGGGACGGTTGACGAATCTGGTGCAGTAAAAGAGATTTTTCGTAGCGTTTTGTTCGCAATTGTGCGCAAAATGTCACAGTAGGGAATGCGTAAGTCATTGAAAAATATGGTGGCCAGGGACGGAGTTGAACCGCCGACGCCAGCCTTTTCAGTGCTACGTTATGCTGTAGTTTAAACAACTTACGTGACTCTAGGTGGCCGCCTAAGTCCCTGATAAGTCGTGAGAGACAGACGATTCGTGGGTTGGAATCGTGGGTTCAAAACGAACTAAGAACAATTCGCATCAACGGTAGGTGACGGAACGCCAAGCAATTGAAAAGATGGCGGAGAGGGAGGGATTCAACTCACGCCTTGAAAACTTATCGACTTACGCTGACTTTTCAAGAACTTCCGACTGGAGGAGCCACGGCGATTGCATCTCGCATTGGCAAACGCAAGCAACTCGCTTCCGGCAACCTGCCAATCCAGCTTTTTTGTTGTGAATCTGCGGTGGTGGAATGGCGGCCAGTCAACGCCCTGCATCGTCGTACTGGTTTTGCATTGCAAAAAATGTTGCCGGTTGACTTTCGTCTTGACCCACTCGGCAAAGGACGATATCGATGGTACGAATAGGCGTCGCAAAAAAGTGGTTCGTCGATTTCGCCGGCATTGCACGCGCCCAAGAAGCCTCTATGATTTTTCGAGCGCCGTGGAAAACGCGGTGTATCAGTAGGAAGTGCGTGATGCAAGTGAGTTTGAGTAAAAGAACGACTAGCGAAATGTCTCTCGAGAGAGGATTTTGACATGACGAAAGGTCCCGGAGCGCGGTCGTTCGCGCGAGCACTTTTGATCGTGGCGCTATTATCCGCAGCCCTGTTGCACGTGCTGGCGCAGATTCCTCCTGCCAGCAACTCCGAAATCGACAAGAAGGTAGATTCAATTCTGAGCAAGATGACGACGGAAGAGAAGATCGACCTGCTCGGGGGTGTGAACTCCTTCGACGTGCGCGCGATTCCGCGATTGGGGCTGCCGCTGGTGGGCACGGCGGATGGCCCGCTGGGTGTGCGTAACGACGGTCCGGCAACGGTTATGGCTGGCGGCATTTCCTTGGCTGCGACGTGGAATAACAAATTGGCGCAAGAAGTTGGCCAGCAGATCGGCAGAGATGCGAGATCAAAAGGCAAGTATTTTCTCCTGGGTCCGGGAGTGAACATTTATCGCTCGCCGCTTAACGGACGCAACTTCGAGTACTTCGGCGAGGATCCATTTCTCGCTTCCGTCATCGCGGTGGGCTACATTCAAGGCGTGCAGAGCGAAGGTGTCAGCGCGACGATCAAACATTTTCTGGGAAACAATTCAGAGTTCGGGCGCACGACAACCGATTCAGCCATCGATGAACGGACCTTGCGGGAGATCTATCTTCCAGTCTTTGAAGCGGCAGTCAAACAAGCCCATGTCGGCGCGATTATGGATTCCTACAACCTTACTAACGGCGTGCACATGACCGAGAACGGGTATTTGAACAACCAGGTCGTCAAGCGCGAGTGGGGCTTCCGCGGAATCATCATGTCGGATTGGGGCGCAACCCACGACACGCTGGCCGCGTTCAATGGCGGACTCGACCTCGAAATGCCCTCCGGCGAGTTTCTGAATCGCGAAACACTGCTGCCCCTGCTACAGCAAGAAAAAATATCGATGGCGACGCTGGACGACAAGGTGCGACGTATTTTGCGAACAGAGATCGCATTTGGGGGATTGGAACGTCCGCAGCGCGACCTGACGATCCCCCGCTATAACCAGGAGGGCCGGAAAGTCGCGCTGCAAGCGGCCCGCGAAGGCATGGTGCTTTTAAAAAACGACGGCGATCTTCTGCCTCTTAGCCAGAGCAAAGTTAGAACCATTGCCGTGATCGGCTGCGACTCTTATCCCGCTGTGCCAGACGGTGGAGGCAGTGCCCAGGCGAGCGCCTTCCACGCCATCAGCTTCATGGAAGGCTTGAGCGACTATTTGGGAGCTGCAGCCAAAGTGACTTATGCTCGCGGAATGCCAAGCCTGGGGATCGTGGCGAATCGAACCAACTTTTCCACGGAAGAGGCCGACGGCAAGCCGGGTCTGAAGGTAGAGGTCTTCGACAATGACGACCTTTCCGGCGCGCCCTCGAGCACGCGGGTTGACCAGCACATCGTTACCGGCAACGTCCTTGACGTTGACGCATTCTCCTCCGGAGAACTAGAACTCGCCAGCATCTATCATCCGCAACCGGCGTCAACGCGATGGACGGGATACTATACCGCGGAGAAAGCGAGCACCCACGAGTTCTTCGTGCAGCAGGGCGGCTTCGGCGATGGCGGCTTCCGACTATATGTCGATGGCCAATCGGTTCGCGACCGCTGGAACTACGACTTCGCATTAGTCGATAAGTTGAGCCTTCCACTCAGCGCCGGCACGCACAAAATTGTTCTCGAGTCACGCATGAAAGCCGGGTTCTTCGGGCCCCGTCTGAGAATGGGCATCATGCCCCAGGGAAGCTGGGTATCCGATGACGCGAAACAATTGGCGCAGAACGCGGACGTCGTTGTGGTCGCGGCCGGATTCAGTCCCGAGAGTGAAGCCGAGGGGTGGGATCGTACTTTTGCGCTCCCACCAGGCCAGGATGAACTGATTCAGCAGGTTGCTGCGGCCAACAAAAGGACAATCGTGGTTATCACCTCCGGTGGCGCCGTGGATATGCGGCCGTGGATTGACCAACTTCCCGGAGTGATTGAATCGTGGTATTCAGGTCAGGAGGGTGGCAGGGCGCTGGCCGAGATTCTGTTCGGAGAAACGAATCCGTCGGGCCATCTTCCGGTGACCTTTGAGCGGCGCTGGGAGGATAATCCTTCGCATGACAACTACTATCCAGAAAAAGGGACGAACCGCATTGTTTATAAAGAAGGAGTTTTCGTTGGATATCGCGGTTTCGAACAGAATCATACTCAGCCATTGTTTCCGTTCGGATTTGGCCTTTCCTATACTACCTTTAAGTATGCCAATCTCGCCATAAACGCGGTGCAAGGCGGAACGTCGAGCGCGGACTATCAGGCGACTTTTGACATAACCAACACAGGCAAGCTCGCAGGAGCGGCAGTGGCGCAAGTTTACGTTGCCGACTCACACGCCGCTGTGGCACGGCCGCTTAACGAACTGAAGGGTTTTGCCAAGGTGTACCTGACGCCTGGAGAAACGCGAAGAGTTTCCGTTCCTTTCGACGCGCGGTCGTTCTCTTACTACGATGTAGATTCCAAAGCGTGGCGCGCTCACGCAGGAAAGTATGAAGTTTTGGTGGGCGCTTCTTCCCGAGACATTTCGCTCAAGGGCGTAGTGATCCTCGCCAAAGATGTCTTGAGCCAATAAAAGCCAACCGCGACTTCTTAATCATTCTTTGGCGCTACAGTTTGTGAGCGAATGACCTTTACCGGTCCCAGCAAACCGGACGGCCAAAGCTTGGAGTCTGCTTTGTAGAACTTTGGCGAGGTAAAGGTGTAGGTTTTGGTGACATTGGGCTGGCGATCGCCGATGATGCGGTTCACCCACCCGTTCGTGACTTTGATCTCCACTGTATTCGAGCCTGCTTTTAAGACGCCAGTCACGTCAACGCGGTACGGTGTTTTCCAGACGATACCTAAAGGTTTGCCGTTGACCGTAACTTCCGCGAGATTCTTGACTTCACCCAGGTCGATCGACAGGCGGGCCCCATGCTTGAACAACTCTTTCGGCGCCTGAATGGTTTTGGTGTATGTGCCGGTGCCGGAGAAATATTTCACTCCTTCGTCCGTGCTGTCGGTCCAGGAAGTCAGAGTATCCACCGTGATCTTCGCCGGCGCCCCGCGATCCGGTTCGAAGCTGAGATTCCACGAACCCTCCAGAGAAGTCAGAATGTCATCGGTGATCGCGGGCACGACGCGTGACGGACGCTTCGTGGGTTTACGAAATACTACGAACTCCGCCTCCCAAGGATCGAGGTGTAATGGAACCGTCGTATGGCCACTGACGATGTGGAAAGAAGCAGTCTCAATCGCGCCGGTATCGGCATGCCATAGCTCGGCTTCTTTCCCCTCAACGCGGAAGGTTGCATCGATCTTTTCCGCGCGGTCGTTGCGGTTGTCTACGAAATAGAGATCGCCATCGGCCAACTTGCGGTGAACAAAGAGCACGTTTGTATCGGACTCCGGTTTTGTGTAGCCGAAGTCGGGTGCGACATGAATCGCGGCTAGTACGTCCCCCAACTTCTGATCTCCGTAGACTCTGCCTTTGCCAAAAGAGTTGCCGGCTCCGGAACCCCATAACTGGTCGGCAATATTCTGGAATTCTTTGGGGTCGTCGCTCTGGCTGGGAGTGTCTGTTGGCTTTGGACCGGAAACGACCGCTCCCGCCCGAACCAGATCGCGAATCTTGCGCAGCACCGGAAGCGATAGGTGCCGGCTATGAGGATCGAGGGCGAGAATGCGATATCTCATGCCGCTCGGCGTGGCCAAGTCGCCGTTTTCGAACGTGAGCACGTGAACGAGGGCGTCGGCGTTGATGTAATCGAAGTTGTAGCCCGTGGGAATATCGGGGCCCGACTTCATGAATAGCGCTGTTAGATTCGTGTCTTCGCCGTAAAAGTAAACAATGTCTGCGTCGAAACGCCCTTGTTGCAGCAGGTACGAACAGCGGGCCAGGTACGTCACCCAGGGTTGGGCTTGCTCCGCCCAGGTTTCGTTGCGAGTGAACCATTGCCCAAAGGGTCCGAGGGAAAGCCCAGGCTTTTTGTCGAGCAGCGGCTGATGGACTGATGTATGAATAACAAAGCGATTCAGTCCCATCGCCAGTTCCTTGTCGGCGGTCGGTTTCAGCGTCGCGGGCGACCAAGCCCATGCGCCGAGAGTCGCCGTCATGGATTCGGCTGCCACCAGATTCTGTCCATAAATGTGGGCGACCGACGCCGATTCACGAATGTCGGCATTGTATCCATACAGTTCTTCGTTCACGCCCGGCTTTTGTGTCCACATCGCCGACATGGGCACGTCGTTGTGGCGCTTGACCTCCATGCCATCGCCGATGAAGGCTCGTCCTTCTTCGTGCGATTCGCCGTAATGTCCCATGCCGCGCTCGTGCAAAATGTCATTGAGTTGATCGTAGTGATACTCGGTCAACAGGTCGCCGAGAGTTTTGCGAAAGTCCCAAAGAAAGCGGTCGCTCTCCTCCGAACTTCCGACTACGCGGCCGGTCAGCACGGGCAACCAGAGCCGCGGATCGTAACCGCGACGCTTTGTGAATTCCGCGATCAAGTTGTCGGTCCAGTTGGCCGTACCCGCTTCCCAACTGTCGTTGATCACGTACCTCAGGCCCTGCTTGCCCATGAGAGGACCAACCGTGTCCTTGTACTTGTCGAGATAGGTGTTCATGTACTCCCTGACATCTTCGCGGCTAAGCTTGTCCACTTCAAGCCCAGTGCCTTCGGGGGATGCGGGTTGATTGGTTGCTCCAGTGAGCGAGTAGCCAAAGCGCAGGACCACCCATCGGCCGGGGGGCGGCGTCCAGTTCAGCGAACCGTCGGGTTGCATCTGGGAGGTTAAATCGACCACGTCGCTTTTTCGGATCGCATCCGCGGCCGCGATTGGCGGGGTTGCGAAAGGGTCGAGACTCAGGATTCTTCCGAACCCCGCTTTTTCTTCAAAGCGGCTGACGCGGGCTCCGGGATGAAGCACAAGCTCGGTAATGTCGAAATTGGGATCCTGGTTCAGGCGGCTGAGATCGCCAAAAGGATTCTCCACATCAAAAGTCAAATCGGGGGCGAAAGGTGGAGCGGGTAGGAAAGCGACGCGAAAGAAACGCGCGGTGGTTGCGGGAAAGGCGATCGTGTTTTCGTCAGCACCATCATGGGGTATTTCGATTAACTGCCGATAGGTCTGACCATCGTCGCTCACTTCAACGTGTGCAACAGGTGGTGCAGCGTTGAATTTGTTCTTCATTGTCGCCGCCACGTCATTGAGTGCAAGGGTCACAGCATGCATCGTCTGAGGCGTAGAGAATTCGTATTGGATCCATGCCTGCTGGCCAGTTGGGGCTTTGGGCAGTTGCGTTGCCTTGACCAAGTCGCCATCCGTCAGCAGGGCGAGATCAAGGGTGCCGCTGCTGGATGTGATTTTCGGTTGCAGCGAAGATACAGGCACGTCGCTCTCGGGGGCGCGATACGCGATGACTGCGCTGTCGGCGTAAAACGTCGGTCCTGCTGGCGGGGCCTTTCCGGTCATCACCGCCAGAAAGTTGAACATCGGAATGTTCTGAAACGCGCCGCTCACCGTAGGAGGATGAGGCAACGTACCCGCGAAGGGTTTGCCGCCTTCCACCGTGGTTTCGCTCCACACCACCTTCTTCATTCCCTGGCTCGGCTTTACCCAAGGCCCGCCCGATTCACTCCATCCTGGTGAACCGGCGATGGCCTCCTCCAATCCGAACTGGTCGGCGAGTTTGGTCGCGTACAAGAAGGCGTCTTTCCAGTCTGGTGTCATGTAGGTCAGTCGCTTTTCCACCAACTGGGGTGTGCCGAGCGAGGCATCGAAGTTCTGGAAACCGCCGATCCCGACGCGGTTCATCCATTCCAGATCAAGTTTGATGCCTTCCTTGGTGATATTGCCATTCATCCAGTGCCACCACACACGCGGCTTGGCGGAACTCGGAGGCGTCTTGAAACCAGATTCCAACCTAAGCTTGGGATTCTGGCCAAAAATCGACATCGACGCGCCGGCGACGACTGCCAAAACAATAAGTTTACGAACAGCTCCCGCAAGAGTGTGGTTCACGATCGACTCCAAAATATTATTTCCGTTTGCATTGCGGTGAATTGCATTGCGATGAAGACTCTGCGCAAGTTTCCGCAAGACTGGTCAGGCTAAGCTGGGATGCTGACACTAGCCGGGGAGTGCCGTCAACTTCAGATTCTCGGAGGGCAAATGTTTCGCTATGAGAAATGAATTGGTTACGCGCGTCGAACCGAGCAAACTTTGAAGGCGTAGAGTTTACGCAGCGCCGGCCGCCCCGGAAATCGAATTCAAAGACCTTTGAAAATAATGCCAATTCTGCATTGCAGAATATCCGTGCGATCAAGCTATCTTGAAAAGACGCTGCTGCAAGCCGGATTCTTGGCTCCCGCCAATATTTCGTTACGCACCGGGCCGCTGATCGCGCTGGAGAACAGAAGGCTCCAATCGAACCATCTGCTCCAGTCGGTCGTTCGGATAATAGTGATCGACAGTGGAGGAGGTGACAAGCTTGTGCTCTACGAAAACCGCGGGAGGCACCGGACGGTTGTTTAATATGTCGAGACCGACGCGAATCAGGTTTTCACCATAGCGCTCAGGAAAATAAGCCACCGAGCCTACGAATCGAGTTTTGCGTTCCCGGAGTTCCGCTCTTCCTTCCGGCGACGCATTCTGCCCCATGATGATGCAGTTCTCGGAACGTCCCGCTTCCTGAAAAGCGCGCAGAGCGCCCAGGGCGCTCGGATCATTGACCGCGCCGACGACCACATGACGAGCATGCGAGGAGCGCAAGTGCCGGCGCACGACTTCAAAACTCGGCCCCATTTCCCCATCGCCTTCGAGGTAAGTGGCACGGGAGTTCGCAGCGCCGGGTAGTACCATCGCGAGACCCACAAGCAATCCCGACAACCGCATGCGCGGAAGGCTTCCGGCTCGCTTCAACGCGAGTAGCAGTATTTCGTCGACTTCCGACTGCCAATGCTCTTTCACCCACCGTCCCAGGTAGCGGCCGCCGATCAGGCCCGCGTCATAGTTATTGGCTCCGTAATACGTAGCGCCGGGATGAGGAATATCGATCGCGATCAGAGGAATGCCGGCTTCTCGATACTTGGAAGCGACGATCGGCGCTACTTCTTCATCGGTCTGAAACTCAATCGCGAGATCGACCTTTTCCCGCACCAGCAAGTCAGCATTGCGCTGCGCTATCTTCGCGCTATACCTGTTGTCGACGCTGATCAACTCGATTCCTTCAGCAACCGCAGCCCGTTGCAGGCTGTTCGAAACCTCTTTGGAAAACTGGTAGTCCGTGCCCTGAGCCGCATATCCTATCCTGTGGAGCCGCTGCTTCCAGGGACGAACGCGCGACTGGTAGGCATTCTGGCCGAGCTTATCCACCATCCCGCATTTTTCCAGGGTATAGAGAAGGCGAAAAACCATTGTTTTCGGCAGAGCGCAGCGCGCAGTCACCTCTTTGAGCGACAAGGCCTCACCCGGTGAACGAAACGCGCTCAACAATTGAGAGGCATGGACAATCGACTTAACAAAATAACGATCCCGGGACCCTGCAGCTTGGCTCATAACTACGAGATGATAGCTGTTTTTTCAATTTTGCAAAGCAAAATATGCGATAGTGATCGCAAAGCCGACTCATTGACAGTTTGATGAAGTCTCAAACGTCTTGGGATTGGGGAGATGATTGAAGAACCGCACCCGCTCATTCGCCTTGTTGTTGCGGAATTAATGCTTTGTCCGCTACAAAGTGCAATCGGAAGCGGTTGTTGATCCGCACCCATGGCACCCTGGCTGTTGACCGGCAACGAGCCAGCATTGGGACCATGAGACTCCAGGGGCGTTTTGCAATGCAAAACGGCATTCGCGGTTCCCGAGCGAATCTCGACTAACTGCCCGCCGACCCTCAATGGCCTCGAAGGTCTCCCTTTTCTGACTTGTTTCGTTGCTGACCACACCAACGCAGCCGTTGTGCTATGCGAAACTCCAGGTTTCTGACAACTAGTCCGTGACCTGATAAGAGAAGGACTATAACCTTCGGTGCCGAGATCGGTTGCGGCGAAGAGGCCTCGAATGGACATTGCCGAGAACGAAAAGGTGTTTCGTGCCCTCGAAGCTTTCCGTATTGAACTCCCGTCCTGGGGGTTCGCCAACACCGGTACTCGTTTCGGAAAATTTCTCCAGCCGGCAGCAGCGACGACGACCGAGGAAAAGTTCTGCGACGCTGGCCTGGTTCATCAGATCACGGGAGTATGCCCGACGATCGCACTCCACGTTCTGTGGGACTTTCCTGCCGGCCTTCGGAGCACGGATGAGATCAAGAAGTTTGGGGATCGCTGCGGAGTTCTGCCGGGCTCGATTAATCCCAACTTCTTTCAGGATCAGGAATACAAGTACGGATCGTTCGGCAACCCGGACGCAAAAATTCGCCAACGCGCCTTGCAACACACGAAGGACAGCATTGAGATTGCAAAGCGACTGCATAGCCGGGATCTCTCCCTGTGGTTTGCTGATGGTTCGAACTATCCAGGCACCGCAAACATTGTGCAGCGCAAGCAGTGGTTTATTGAATGTCTTCAAGCGGCCCATAATGATTTGGCGCCGGATCAACGAATGCTGGTGGAGTACAAACCATTTGAGCCGGCTTTCTATCACACCGATATCGCGGACTGGGGTATGGCGTTACTCTTGGCGCGCGCCTCAGGCCCGCAAGCGAAAGTCCTGGTCGATGCGGGGCATCACTACGCTGCACAGAACATAGAGCAAATTGTGGCCTGGCTTCTGTCGGAGGACATGCTCGGCGGCTTTCACTTTAACGATCGCCGTTACGCAGATGACGATTTGACGATGGGGTCGATTGACCCGTATCAAGTGTTCCGGATTTTTCACGAGATCCACCACTTCGAATGGACAATCGGCCGGCGCGCCGACATCGCATACATGGTCGACCAGAGCCACAATCTCAAAGGCAAAATCGAAGCGATGATTCAAACCATCACCATGGCGCAGCAACTTTTTACGAAAGCAGCCCTGGTGGATGGCCGGGAACTCGCGACGGCACAAAAGAGTTGCGATCTGGTGCGCGCTGAGTCTTTACTGCAGGATGCTTTCGCCACTGACGTGCGACCAGCGATAAAAGCGTGGAGAGAGTCTAAGGGATTGCCCACGGATCCGATGGAGGCATTCCGCCAAAGTGGTTATCTGGAACGAATCACCCGGGAGCGTGCAAGTCGCAATTCGCTCAACCCTTCTTTCTATGTCTAAGCCTTCTCATGCGAAGCCCTACCTGGCTTTTGATTTCGGAGCAGGAAGTGGACGGGCGGTGCTTGCACATGTTGCCTCGGGAATTCTCACGACCAAAGAGGTGCACCGCTTCCCGAATGAGCCGGTCGAGTACGGTGGGTCACTCCACTGGGATGTGGCCAGACTGTGGTTCGAGGTAAGAAAAACTCTGGTAGCTCTCGAAGAAATCCCTTTGGCAGGCATCGGCGTCGACGCCTGGGGGGTGGACTACGCCTTGCTCGGCGAACAGGGCGAGTTGCTCCAAAATCCCTATCACTATCGTGATCGGCGTACCGAAGGCGTCATGGAGGAAGTCCTCGGAAGGATTTCGAAGGAGGAAATCTACCGGGCAACTGGCATTCAATTCCTGCCCATCAACACTCTCTTTCAGTTGGCAGCCCAGCGTCGCGACTGCCCTAAAATCCTCGACGCAGCGCAACACCTGGTGACAATTCCGGATCTGTTTAATTACTGGCTGACGGGTAATGCAGTTTGCGAATTCACGAATGCAACCACCACGCAACTGGTCGATCCCCTGAAACGCACCTGGGCTACTGGCCTGATGCAGCGGCTGGCACTCCCGGCCGATTTGCCGGCTCCGATTGTGGAACCGGGTTCCATTATCGGAACTCTCTTACCCGGCATTGCCCGGAGTTCACCCCTTGCCCGCACCCCAGTCATTGCTCCCGCATGCCACGATACTGGCTCCGCCGTGGCTGCAATCACGGCTCGCGATGGCACGGCATTCCTTAGTTCCGGCACGTGGTCCCTGGTAGGCACCGAACTGCCTGGCCCGATTATCACTTCCGATGCACTGAGGTTGAACTTCACAAACGAAGGAGGCGTCGACGGAACCACGCGACTGCTGAAGAATGTGATGGGTCTCTGGATGCTCCAAGGCTGTCTTCGATCCTGGGAAGCGCGAGGCAAGTCTTATGACTATCGCGAGTTAATGGATATGGCAGCGCGAGAAGTTCCATTCCGTCATCTCGTTGATCCGGATAATGAATCGTTCTTACGGCCACCCGATATGCTAATGGCGATTAGCGATTTTTGCAGCCGAGCTCACCAGCCGTCCCCTCAAGATCCGGGCGCATACGTGAGGACCATTCTTGAGAGCCTGGCATTGAAGTACCGGCTCGTTCTGCGAAATCTGGAGCAGGTGACCGGGAAGCCCATTGAGCAGATTCGGATTATCGGTGGAGGATCAAAAAATCGCATTCTGAACCAGATGACAGCCGACGCTACCGGAAAGCGAGTTCTCGCTGGTCCTGTCGAGGCGACCGCTCTCGGAAACATAGCCGTGCAAATTCTGGCCACCGGGTACGCCGCGTCGCTCTCCGAGGTTCGCGCCATGGTGGAGCACTCGTTTCCAACCGAAATTTACGAACCGCTCGAAACCGATCCTTGGGACCGCCAGGCGGAACGGTTCGAGCAATATTGCGAGAGCACTTATGCCTGAATTCAAACAAACGGTTCACCTGAAAGATTTGTGGAACGATGCGAAAGCGGAAACAGCCGCCGCGGGGGATCCGTTGGCTCTCCTCCGGTGTCGCTCAAACTTGCTTGGCGCCGACCTTCGCATTACGAACTTCGGCGGAGGGAACACAAGCTCGAAGCTAGAGCTGCCCGATCCATTCACGGGACAGCCGGTCAGAGTGCTTGCCGTCAAGGGCAGCGGCGGAGATCTCGGCTCCATCACGGAATCCGGCTTTGCTCTTCTTTGTCTGGATCGCCTTGAAAAACTGAAACAAATGTACCGCGGCGAGCTGCACGAAGATGAGATGGTCCGCTACTATCCCTTGGCGGCTTTCGGCGAGAACCGGGTGGCGGCATCGATTGACACTCCGCTGCACGCGTTCCTTCCGTTTTTGCACGTCGACCACCTGCATCCCGACTGGGCCATCGCCCTCGCCGCGAGCGCTAACGGGAAGTTGAAGCTGGAGGAGTTCAATCGGGAATTTTCTCGCAAGCTCGTATGGGTCCCGTGGCAGCGTCCCGGCTTCGAACTGGCGCTCATGATCGAGCGCGCGGTTAAAGACAACCCAGGAGCGGAAGGCCTCGTTCTCGGCGGCCACGGCCTGTTTACCTGGGGAATGACGCAGCGCGATTGCTACTTGAATAGCATTCACACCATCGATCAGATGGGTGAATTCATCCTGAAGCATCAATCCAGGCAGGCAGCGCTTTTCGGCGGACCAGAATACGCAACAGCGAATGACCGCCTAAACAATGGCCGCAAGAACATTGCGGTACAGATCTTACCTGCTCTTCGTGGAGCGGTGTCTACGAACCACCGTGTAGTGGCCCATTACACCGACGACCGTGACGCTATGACTTTCGCAGGTTCGAAGTGGGCGAAACAACTGAGCGCTCTCGGTACGAGTTGTCCGGATCATTTCTTGAGAACGCGAGTCTGTCCCATGTTTCTTGCCTGGGATCCGGCGAAGGAGGACGTCAATGTTCTCAAGACTCGCATCCAGAGTGATGTGATGGAGTATCGATCGGCCTACAAAAAATACTATGAGGACTGGGCCACAAACGACTCGCCGAAACTCCGTGATTCGAATCCATCCGTCGTCGTAGTTCCCGGCCTGGGCCTGTTCGGATTCGGCAAGAATAAGAAGGAAGCCCGCATCACCACCGAATTTTTCCTCAATGCCATACATGTCATGGCAGGGGCAACCGCCCTCGAAGATGGCGATGTCTCCCATCCCTTGCCGCAGGCGCGTCACGCCGATCAGTCGCACCAGTTCACTCACTTCCATAACTATGTAGCGCTTCCAAGGTTGGAGGCATTCCGCATTGAGTACTGGGCGCTCGAAGAAGCCAAACTCCAGCGCATGCCGGCGGAGGCGGAATTCAGTCGCAAGATCGCGATTGTCATCGGCGGAGCCAGTGGCATTGGCCGGGAAGTAGCTTTGTCGTTGGCGCGAAAGGGAGCGCACATTGTTGTCGCCGACTTCGATCAGCAGGGAGCCGGCAAAGTTGCCGATGAGGCGGGAGCCATTACCTCTCCGGAGTTTGTCACGCATACGGTTGTTGATCTCAGTTCATCCGAATCACTGGCAAACGCGATGCGGTTCACCATTGCGCAATTCGGCGGCCTTGACGTAGTCGTCAATACGGCCGCCATTTATCCAGTACCCGGCGCCGATGGAGAACTCGCGGAAGAGCAATGGGACAAGACTTTCCGGGTCAACGTGACCGGCAACTATCTTCTGGCGCAGCAAACAGAATGGATTTTTGCCGATCAAAACCTGCCGGTCGCGATGGTATTAGCCGGCTCCGCTAATGCCATCGTGCCCAAAAAAGGCAGCGAGGCTTACGACACCAGCAAGGCAGCTCTCAATCACCTCATTCGAGAGCTGGCCATAAAACTCAGCCCTCGTGTCCGCGTAAATGGAATCGCGCCAGCGACTGTGGTTGCGGGCTCCACGATGTTTCCGCGCGATCGCGTAATCCAATCTCTGCAGAAATACAACCTCAATTTTTTCGAGTCACAAACAACAGAGGAATTGCGCAACAAACTGGCGGGCTTTTATGCACGACGCACGTTGACCAAACGCCCCATTCTTCCGCGGGATTGCGCGGCCGCGATCGTATGGCTTGCCGGCGATCAGAGTGGGAAGACGACCGGTCACGTCATTCCGGTCGATGGTGGTTTATCCGACGCTTTTTTGCGTTGAGGAAACAAGGATGCAACGCGTCTGTTTTACATCGCAGGTCAAGCCGGAGCGGGTCTAGGAGTCCAAACGGCATCGTGAAGTATGGCCCGAGAATAATAATAATAATGAGGAGTAAATGATTCCGAATCCGGCACTGGGGGTGTTCTTCCATTGGTTGGGCGGTTTGGCTTCCGCCAGCTTCTACGTTCCTTACCGGGGCGTGAAAAATTGGGCCTGGGAAACCTATTGGCTGGTTGGCGGCTTCTTCAGTTGGATCATCGCCCCGTGGATCTTGGCGTTGACGATGACGTGCGATGTTATGCCTGTGCTGCGTGAGGCTCCGACGGGCGCTATCTGCTGGGCGTACATTTTCGGAGTGCTCTGGGGACTGGGCGGCCTGACCTTCGGCCTAACCATGCGCTATCTGGGGATGTCGCTCGGTATGGCGGTTGCCCTGGGATATACGGCCGCATTCGGCACCTTGGTGCCTCCCATCTTTCGTGGGCAGTTTGTGGGCCAAGTGCTCGGCACCCGATCGGGCCTGATAGTTCTTGGCGGAGTGGCAATTTGTCTTCTCGGCATCGCGTTTGCAGGAGCGGCCGGACTCTCGAAAGAGCATGAAATGTCAGACGCGCAGAAGCACGCTTCGATTAAGGAATTCAATTTGAAGAAAGGGCTGGTCGTCGCCACTTTTTCTGGCGTGATGAGCGCCTGCTTCGCTTACGGACTTGCCGCCGGCGATCCGATCAAAGCCATCTCTTTGCAACATGGCACGACGGTGCTCTGGCAGGGGTTGCCGGTATTGGTCGTAGTGCTCGCGGGCGGCTTCACTACCAACTTCATCTGGTGCGTCATCCTGAACATCCGCAACCGAACTGGTTACCAGTACTTCGAATCGGAGATCCGGAGCAGAGTTCCACAGCGAACCGAAGAGCACATCCTCGAAAGCGTTACGGACGCACCGGGGGAGGAGATGGCCGTAGCCGTAGCGGTCGCTGAAGAGACGCGGGTCATGGCTCCCATGCTTGCCAATTACTTGTTCTCTGCGATCGCGGGCACGACATGGTATATGCAGTTCTTCTTCTACACCATGGGAGAAACCCAGATGGGCCGGTACAAGTTCTCGAGTTGGACTTTGCACATGGCCAGCATCATCATCTTCAGCACGCTTTGGGGAATTGCTCTCAGCGAGTGGAAGGGATCCGGTGCACGGACCAAGCTACTGCTTGCATCCAGTCTTCTGGTTTTGGTGACTTCAACCGTTGTCGTGGGCTACGGGAACTACATAAGCGGCCGAGCGCACTGACTTCGCCTGTCGCTAGCCGCATTTTACTTGGGGGAATTGAATGAAAAGCTTGTTTGTATATCGTCGTAGCGGCAGTTGGGCCGCACGGTTCATTCTTTCTGTCGCGGTCTTCCCAATCGCATTGTTGGCTCAGAAGCTTGAGTTGGTTGCCCTTTCAAGCCGTCCTGAAATGGTGAGCGGGGGAGACGTCCTGATCGAAGCACACCTCTCTCCCCCCGACGCCCGAAAACATGCCACCATCACCCTCAACGGTGCAGATGTCACTTCTGCATTTCGTCCCACGGAAACAGCGGGAACCTTGCGCGGTCTCGTTGCCGGTCTGACTCTCGGACGTAACGTCATTGCGATTAAAATTCAGAAAAAATCAGCGCGGCTTGCCGTAATCAACCACCCAATTACCGGGCCCGTTTTCTCCGGTCCGCACCAGAAGCCGTTTGTCTGCCAGACCGAGGACAACAAACTAGGGCCGGCCCTTGATGCAGACTGTAGCGCGAAGACGATCGTCACCTACATGTATCGCTCCACCGACCCAATTCCTCCCAATGCGATGCCGCTTGTATTTCCTGGCAAACTGCCTCCTGGATTCAAACCCTACGATCCAGCCGACGCTCAGCCGAAGGACTTGGCGAAGACCACCACGACCCAGGGCAAGACGGTTAATTACATCGTTCGGGTCGAAAAGGGGACCATCAACCGCGCCGTTTACGAGATCGCGTTCCTGCATGAACCAGGCCAGCCTCTGCCCACACCCTGGAACACAACGCCGGGCTGGAACGGCCGTTTGATTTATAACTTTGGCGGCGACTGCAAAGCCGGATACCGGCAGGGCATTATGCTTTCGGCAGTTAGCGATATGAAGGAATCGCAGGGGTATGCCACAGCCACATCTTCGCTAAATATTTTCGGCAACAACTGTGACGACGTGATCTCGGCCGAAACCCTGATGATGGTGAAGGAGCACTTCATCAAGCAGTTTGGAGTGCCTCTCCACACGATTGGCGAGGGCGGGTCTGGCGGCTCCATGCAGCAACAGCTGATCGCACAGAATTATCCGGGGCTTCTGAACGGCATTGTGCCGGGCTCCAGCTTTTCCGATGTCACATCTGTGGCCATGTCGGTCGGAGACTGCTCGCTTCTCGAACAGGCCTTCTTGTCAGCAAAACAGCCATGGACTGACGATCAGAAGAAGGCTGTCTCCGGATATTTTTCCTGGGGAACATGCGAACATTGGATGCAAGGTTATGCCTACGATCCAACGCAAAAATTCCACCCTGACGGCCATGGTTTTGCCCAGGCTTCGCCCTGCGATAAGAAAGTGCCGGCAGAGGAAGCGTACGACCCGGTCAAGAATCCTCACGGCGTTCGCTGCTCCATCTATGACAACGAAGTGAATGTCTACGGACGCGATCCTAAGACCGGGTTCGCGCGCAGGCCGCTCGACAATGTCGGAGCGCAATATGGACTCGCAGCCCTTAACACGGGAAAGATTACTGCTGAGCAATTCCTCGAACTGAATGAGAAGGTTGGCGGCTACGACAACGATGGCCGCCTCATCCCCACACGCGCCATAGCCGACCCGGAAGCCGTGCGTATCGCCTACTCATCAGGCCGCATAAATACTGGCGCAGGAGATCTTGGCAAGATGCCCATCATCGACATTCGCTCCTACATGGACAAGATCCCGGATATCCACGATCAGCTTCGTTCCTTTGCGACGCGTGAGCGTTTGAAATCCGCCCATGGCAATGCCGACAATCAAGTCATCCTTACAACGCCCGGGCCGAAGGATCCCATGCCAATGGGTCTGTTCAAATTGCTCGATCCTTCATCGGTTTTTTCCATTCAGTCGAAAGAGGCGCTGCGTCTGATTGACGTTTGGCTGGAGAAGATCGAGGCAGATGAGTCCGCCGGAAGCACGGCTTCCAAGGTAGCTCGCGACAAGCCGGCAGAATTGGTAGACGCTTGCTTTACAGAAGTTGGTGAGAAGATCGCGGGACGACGCACCTATGGCGGCACGGGACGCTGCGATCAACTCTATCCTGCCTACGCTGATCCGAGGATTGTTAGCGGAGGGCCGCTCACGGGTGACGTTCTCAAGTGCCAACTGAAGCCGATTGACAACAAGGATTACACCCACGCGCTAAGCGACAGCGATCTTGCCAGACTCAAGGCAATTTTCCCGCAAGGAGTTTGCGACTATAGCAAGCCCGGCATGGGCCAGGGGGTTGCCACCACACCGTGGCAAAGCTACTAGCTACGTAAGCATTTCTGCGGACAGAGAAAACCAGGAATGCGATTTGGAGGATTGCCAAATAACATGAACGCAAAGTTCTTAGCCGTCGTCTTATCTCTCCAACGAACCTTGAGTGCGATATTTCTATACTGCCTTCTCGCCACCCTTTCCTTTGCGCAGGCTCCAGCCGCCGATCTTCAAAGCGAGCCAATGCATCCGGCGCAGGACGTCGTTCCCATCTGGCCAGGTGCAGCACCGGGCTCCGAAAATTGGACGCAAAAGGAATCGGAGTCGGTCATCCCAGGAACGCAGATCAGAATCGTTCAAAATGTCACGCGACCCACGCTGACCGTATTCTTGCCCGAACCGGCCACTGCGACTGGAACCGCAGTGATCATTTGCCCCGGCGGCGCATTTCATTTCCTCACCATCGACGACGAAGGAACCAAGGTGGCCAAATGGCTCGCGGCTCGCGGCGTCGCCGCGTTTGTACTCAAATACCGGCTGACCGCCACCGGAGACGATGTCTTTAAACGAGTTCATACCTTGATCCTCGACCGATCGATATACGACAAGATCGTGAAACAACTCGATCCCTTAATTACCGCCGATGGGCAACAAGCCGTACGCTTCGTTCGCCGAAACGCGCGCAAGTGGAACGTCTCTCCGGACCGCATCGTCCTCCTCGGCTTTTCGGCAGGAGGATACCTGGTGATTCGTGTGGCCACGAATCACGACACGGAATCGGCTCCCAATTTCCTCGGCGCGATCTATCCCGACTTGCCCGACGAATTGTCCGTCCCTTCTGATGCCCCAGCTCTTTTTGATTTAGGCGCGGATGACGACCTTCTCGTTCCGCCCGTTAAAAACGAAATCCCGCTTTACACCGCATGGAAAGCCGCGGGCAAGCCCGCGGAACTCCATATTTATTCCAAGGGCGGCCACGGATTCGGAGTTCGAAAACAGAACCTTCCCGCGGACGGCTGGCTCGATCTTTTTGGCGCCTGGCTGGGCGTCCAGGGTCTTCTCAAACCGGCTCTGCACGCTGGCCCGGAGGCAAAGTAGGCGATTCATTCGCGTGGCGCACCGCCGCTGATATAAGTTAGTTCGCGGTGCCATGAATCGCAGCATCGGGAAGGGCTTAATGCCGCAACCCTTGCAATTGGTGCGTGATTTTAAATTCGACGGAGGATGGACTATGCGCAATCTCTCACTGTTGACGGTGGCTGCATTGGGGTTGGCTTTCATCGCAGCCACGCCCGATAAACCAAATTTGGCGGGACATGGAAGGTGAATCTCAGCAAAAGCAACTATGGAATGATCCCGCCTCCCGACAGTCGCACCGACGTCATCGAGCAAAAGGGCGATGCTTTCAAGATCACATCGGATTCCGACCTCTCATCAGGCCAAGAACACTACGTTCTCATCTTCACTGCCGACGGCAAGGAAGTTACTGTCCCTCCGGATTCCCCCAACGCTCACCTCGGCGCTTTCAATCTGAAAAAGCTTAAAGCGGAATGGAGCGGCCCGTCGCTCATAGTGACCGAAACCGGACGCTTATGGATATGGATGCCTCGCTGAAAAATGTCTACACTCTGCCCTCCGACGGGAGGGTACTGACCATCGCTTCACACATCATGCTGCCAATGGGCGAAATGGATGTCACGGTTGTGTCCGACAAGCAGTAATTAGCTTCGAAACGACCGATATACCAGGGCCGGGCAAAGCTCTCAGCCCTGCACTCTTTTATCTTTGCCGGCCCAGAACGCTTCCCGAATGGCGCGCTTCATGACCTTGCCGGTTCCGGACTTGGGCAAGGGCGACGTTTCAAATTTGATGGCATGCGGGAGCTTGAACCTGGCGATTCGTGATGCGGCGAAAGCGATAAGGCTCTCCTCCGTCTCGACGCAGCCCTCTTTCAAAACAACGACGGCGACTGGGACCTCTCCCCACCGCTCATGCGGCGCGGCCACAACGACACACTCTGCGACTGCCGGATGCGCAAGAATGGCATGCTCGACCTCGATCGAAGCAATATTCTCTCCACCGCTGATGATGATGTCCTTCCTGCGATCCACGATATGCAGACATCGCTCTTCGTCCCACACAGCCATATCGCCGGTACGGAGCCATCCTCCTTGAATGGCATCGCGGGTCAGCCCAGGTTCGCGATAGTAGCCGTCCATGACGTTATCGCCGCGCACCGCGACCTCGCCGACGGTTTTCATGTCTCGAGGAACGTCTTGCATCGTGGTGTCGACAACTCGCGCTTCGACTCCAAGAAAAGGCCAGCCGGCCGAGGCTGAGTGGCTCAACCTCTCAGCTTCGCTCGCAAACGTAAATGTGCTCTTCGGCCGCGCATTGCCGACCACCGGGCTCGTCTCTGTAAGGCCATAACCGGCCAGAACGCTGCACCCAGGGAACACGGCCTCAAGACCGGCAATCAGCTCCGGAGAAGAAGCTGCGCCCCCAATCAAAATGTGGCTCAAACTAGAAACATCGAAGCGGCCACGGTCCGGGCATGCAATCAGAGCGTTCGCCATGGTGGGAACTAGAATCATGCCGGTAGCTTTTTCGCTCTGAATCAGACGGAAGATGGATGCCGGCTCGAAACGGCGGACCATGACCTGCCGCATGCCGCACATAGTTGCGAAATGTGGAAAGCCCCATCCATTCGCGTGAAACAGAGGGATGGTATGGAGCGCGACGCGGTGATCGTCATGCTCCAGGCTGCCTGCCAGCGAGAGAGCATGCAGATAAAGGGTGCGATGCGACAACGTGACACCCTTCGGATTTCCCGTGCTTCCGCTGGTGTAGAACAATTCCGCCATGTCGTTCTCGTCGATGGAGAGCAGGTCCGGATCGGGCAGGGGCGCTGCCATCGTGAGATCTTTTAGGGCCATTCCTCCAGGCAGAGGCGGTCCATCGATCGAGACGAAGGCGCATGTCGAAAGCCCCGCTTCGCGCAAGTGCTGAACCTGCGGAGCAAATTCTTCTTCATAGATAAGAACCTTCGGGGTTGCGTGGGCAATAATGGCCGCTATCTCCGCCGGGTGGAGACGCACATTGATCGGCATCACCACGGCGCCGGCCAGCGGTATTCCAAAATAACCTTCCAGCAGGACGTGGTTATTGAAGCTGAGCAAAGCCACCCTGTCGCCCTTCTGCACTCCGGCAGCGATCAGACCGGCTGCCATGCGGTGGCAGCGATCGGCAAACTCGCCATAGGTATACCGCTCTTCTCCGTCGACGACCCCAGTCTTATGCGGATAGAGATCGCGTGCGCGTAACAGGCAACGAATCGGAGTTAGAGGAACATGCATAAGAAAGTTTCGGGCTTCCCGGCAATGCGACTTTGGAAATTTAGGAAGCTCCCAGCTGTTGTCTTAAGCGGCTAGGTGCAAGGTGGCAAAAGGGAGGCGGGAAATCCTTGCGCGCCGCAACCTTGCCATCCTTGCCAAATTCAATGTAGCCCTCCTTGCTTTCATCCCATGAAGGCCATGCCGGCAACCCCGGTGCGTTCGGATCGCCATTCTTTGCGAAGTTTGTCCAGTACGCTTGCATGGTGGCGGAGAGAGCATGGTCCACCTCTGTCACCGGAAGCCAGTTCCAGGTATGGTCACCGAATGAATTGAAAACATAAGGCAGCTCAAGACTGTGAAAGGCTCCCAGATCAGCTTCTCCTTTTCCTGGAATCGAGCGCATGAACTGATAGACGAATGCCGGTTGGCCCGAATCCTTGGTAAGCGACGCCATCGCGCCCGCCGGGCAAGCGATGAGCAGGTCGTTGCTCGCCTGATCGATCGCCGCGACCTTGCCGACAAAGGATTTCGCGGCGTAATAAGCTATCGCAAAGTCCGTCCAGTTTCCGTAAAGCGGACGGATGGTGGCAGCGAGTTTCTTGAACATGTCGCCGCCGCTACCTCCCGCCGCGCTGTTGTCCTTCTGGCCGGCTGCTCCCACGCGGAAGGCGCTCAACTCTCGGCCGTTGTTGCCGATCAGCAGACCGACTTTCTGCTGCCGGCCCAAGCCAAAAATCTTCGCCGGAGTTTCGGGAAGAAACCATCCGTCGACCACCACGCTGGTGATATCCCCTTTGCCTTCTTTCTTCACGACGTCGAGGGCGAGTTCTGTCAGCGCCGCTGGAGTGATACCGCGCAAAGCGGAAAGCTGATCGCCCGATGATCCCGCAGCTGCGACCCGGCTGCCGAGCGCCGATCCGAAGCTCTCCCCTTCACTCAATGTCCGCGCCGGACCCAACCCGAATGCCGGCCCGCTCTCGGAAATAACGCGCTCAAAAAGTCCGGCGGCCAGGGGAGACGCCATCAGCACCCCGGCATCGATCGCGCCCGCCGATTCTCCGAAGAGAGTAACGTTTTTCGGGTCGCCGCCAAACTGCGCAATATTTGCCTGCACCCAGCGCAGCGCCGCAAGTTGATCGAGTAGGCCATAGTTGCCCGAGCTGTGATGGGGAGATTCGGCTGTGAGCTGCGGATGCGAGAAAAAGCCGAGCACTCCCAGCCGGTAGTTGATCGTCACTACGATAACGCCAAATTTCGCGAGCGACATTCCGTCGTAAGTCTGTTGCGATCCGCTGCCGGACATGTTGCTTCCACCGTGCAGCCAGACCATCACCGGCGCCGCCGTCTGCGGAGGCCACACCGGCGTCCACACGTTCAAATAGAGGCAGTCCTCCGCCGACTCCACCGGCTGCGGTGTATATGTGGTCCCATAACTCTTGGCAAGAGGACCGATGAAATTTCCGAAAAGTGTCGCAGCCTGCGGACAGTACGCCGATGGCAGCGACGCATCCCGCACGCCGCTCCACGCTGCTGGAGCCTGCGGTTCGCGCCAGCGCAGTTCGCCAACCGGCGGCCGCGCGTAAGGAATCCCCTTGAAAACCGCCCCGTCGCCATTCTCGACACCGCGCAATTGACCGCCGTACACCGTTACTACCGGACGCTGCTCCGTTTTGCTCTGCCCGGCCAACGCGGAAGACAACCCACAAGACAACAGAAGTACAGACACCATCCACAAAAACGGCATCCTGTGCCAGCCCGAGTCTCTGGCAGCGCGCAACCCGGTCATCGTTAGCATTTTTTCTCCATCTTGATTTGCGCCCGCCGCAGTCTCAGCACCACTTACAACATGCACGGCAACCGCGCAGCAAAAAATCTTCGTGGAACCCCGTGAGCCCGACGAACTATAGCGAATGATAATGTATTCTGTCCACATAGAACCTGAAACTGTGTGGCTCACACTTTGAATCTGTTTTGAAAGGGCCGGCTATAAGCCGCGCCGGACGTGCCGCAAGATCAATCGCCGCTTCGGCCGCTGAGGGAACCGTCAAGGAGAACGAAATGCCCCCGAAAGACTTGGCGCCGCGATTGACGCGACGCCGCCTGCTGCAGCTGGGAACGACCGCAGCAGCATTCAGCGCGTTTTCGTCATTCTCTCGCGCCTGGTCCATATCCGAAAACGCCCGCTGGCCCTGCGCAGTCCTCAAGGGCGCAGCCGCCGAGAAAGTCGATGAGCGCCAGTTCCCGGGCCTGGGTCAAATTCGCTCCTGGTACGAAGAGCTTGACGATCGCGGCCTGCGCGCCACCGGCTCCCGGCAGCAAGAGCAATACCTCGATGTCTTGCTGGACCGCATGGAGCGCGTCGGAATCCATCAGGTCCGCGCCGAACCTGTGCCCTTTCAGCGCTGGATCCCGTTAAGCTGGGCAATCGATATCGTCGCCGGTTCAGAAGCCGGCCCCGTCCCCGCAGCCGGCTATGTTCCCTACTCCGGTCAGCTGCCAGCCCAGGGCGTCACCGCTCCTCTCGTCTACGTCAAGCCGGAATCTGTGCCCGTCGGCTCCCTTCAGGGCAAAGTCGCTCTGATCGACATTGATATTCCCCAGACGAAGCTGCAACGGTTCCTATCGCTTTCTTATGATGCCTATGATCCGAAGCACCGACTTCCTCCAGACCGTGAGTACGTTCGCGTGTGGCTAGGCAATATGCTGAGTCGATTCGCCGCTGTCCGCGCCACCACACCGAGTGCGGTGATCGCAATTTTGCCGCTCGATAACGCCGCCGCCGCGGGTATGTACACGCCTTACGACGGTATCGTGCGCTCCGCTCCCGGCCTGTACGTAGCGCGCGATGCCGGAGTTCGCCTCAAGCAAATCGCCGCCGTGGGCGGAACCATAAGAGTCTGGCTTTCGGCCGAGGTTGACCGCTTTACCGGCCGCAATCTCGTGGGCATGATCCCCGGCCGCACCTCGGAATTCGTCATTCTGCACAGTCACACCGACGGCCCAAATGGAATCGAAGACAACGGTCCCGATCTCATCATCGCTATGGCCCAATATCTCGCCCGCATTCCGCAGAATCTTCTGCCCCGCGGCATCCAGATCGTCCTAACCACCGGACATTTCGTTGGCGGCGCGGGAAGCCGTGCCTTCATTCGCCGCCATCGCGAAGACATGCTCCCCAACGTCGCCGCAGCCTTGACCGTAGAGCACGTAGGCGCGATGGATTATGCCTTGGTGCCGGATGGCTCCCTCCACGCGACGGGATTGCTCGAGCCGGCGATCGTCTTCATGCCGCCCGACGCTGGCGTGCTGGCTGGCGAGGTGGTGCGCGGCCTGGCCTCAGGAGGCATGGAAGGCACATTGCTCGCCAAACCCACCAACCTTAGACCAAAAAGCATGGACACCGATTCGGCCTGGCCCGGCGAAGGGGAATACATGTGGAATAATGGCGGACTTCCTGACGCCAACTATATTTGCGGTCCGAACTATCTTTTCAATGCCGATTACCCCACAGTCCATTGCGTAGATTTCGCCATGATGCGCCGCGCCGCCATGGGATTCGTGGACATGGCGCTCGCTCTAAGCCGGGTTCCGAAGAAGAAATTGCGCGTGCCGCCGCCGGGAGACCCCGATGCCTGATGCCAAAGCTGCCAGGCAAAGTGGTTCTGCAATGCGAAACCGGCCAGGAGTAGGTGGCATCTCGTGTTGACCGCTGGTCGGCCACCGCAAACCTTAAAAAGAACCATGAATCCATGGTTTAGTGACTTGATAGCCGCTATGCGTTTGCGTTTCGCATTGGCAAACGCGGGCAGTATTCCAGCTTCGCGTTGACAATCGAAATGCGCTTGTGTCAGCCTGCCTGCGCTCGTTAATCGCGCATTGGTTTTCCGCTTCGAAGAATGTCGCAAAGATAAGCCTGTGTGCTTTGAGAAAGCATGCGAGCGACGTTAAGTGACCGGCGGAATCGTGCGCAGAGGCGCAGGAAGAGTGGCAGGCCGGGCGATAGTGTACGCGAATCTTCGCGGAAACGGAAAAGCAGCGAGCGATAAAGGAGGTAGGGGAATGTCTTTGCGACCGGGGATCTGCTATTTGGGGTGTGCGGTGGCGTTTTTTTTGCTCCTGTTGTGTGCCCAATTCCGCGCTCATGCACAGGTGGTGACCGCCGACGTATTGGGCACGGTGACGGACAGCACCGGTGCCGTGGTCTCGGGCGCAACCGTCACCATTACCAACCTGGGCACGGGCGTGGTAACCAGCGCGAAATCCAACAGTGCGGGCGATTATGTCTTCAACCTGCTGATCCCGGGGCGCTACGCGGTTGCGGTCGAGGCCAAGGGATTCAAGAAGGTTATCGTCTCCGATATCACGTTGGCGGCCGGGGACCGTCTGCGCGCCGATGCCAAACTTCAACCTGGCTCCGTCCAGGAGACGGTCGAAGTGACCGCAGCCGCCCCGCTGCTTCAGACCGACAGCTCCTCCGTTACTAGCGTCGTCACGGAGCAGCCGGTGCAGGATCTGCCGCTGAACGGACGCAACTTCGTGAATCTGGTCACGGTGCAACCGGGGTTGAACGCGGGGCAGCCCGATGCGATTTCCTCGGGCCAGCGCCCCGATGACAGGCGTGTTACGTCGACGGTCGTGGCCAACGGTCAACCGGACGAATACAACAGCGAGATGATCGATGGCTTGGACAATAATGAGCGCGAACAGGGCTTCATCGGTGTTCGCCCTTCCATCGATGCGATTGCGGAGGTCAAGGTAGATACCAATGATGCGGGCGCTGAAATTGGCCGCGCCGCAGGCGCTGTGATCAATGTCATCACCAAGTCCGGAACCAATGCCTATCATGGTTCCCTGTACGAGTACTTCCGCAACGACATCTTCAATGCGCGGGATTACTTCGAGACGGTCGGTGTCACGCCTAAGCCGGAATATAGACAGAACCAGTTCGGCGGCAGCGTCGGCGGACCGATTATCAAGAACAAAACATTCTTCTTTGCCGACGCTGAGGACAACCGGGTGATCCAGGGCATCTCTTCCGGACTATTGACGGTCCCTACCCTGTTTGAAGAGCAGAATCCTGGCAACTTTAGTGACATCGGCCTTCCCGATTACCCGTCGTTCTTGCTGAATCCCATAGGCTTGGCATACTTCGCTATGTATCCCAAGCCCAACGTCTCCTCTACATCTCCTATCAATAACTACACCAGCGTGGTGAACAAGCAGCAATTTACTCTATCCCTCGACGGCCGCATCGATCATCATTTCAACAGCAAAGATTCACTCTTCGGACGTTACTCCTACAACGACGTGCGTACAGATATCCCCGGTTTTCTGCCTCCCGTCTCGGTTGGCACCCTGACCGTGCAGCCGAACGGCTGCTTATTTTGCTATGCCGGCACGTCGGTTACGAAGGCACATGGTGTGCAGTTCAATTATGTTCATGTTTTCACGCCCAATCTTTTGCTTGAACTTAAAACCGGTTACACGCGCATCGACATTGCATCGAGGAGCCTGAATGATGGCTTGAACGTCGCGGACGCCATGGGATTGCCCAACGTCAATCTGCCATCGGTGCCATATACTTCGGGCTTTACCCCGTTGTACTTCCTTAGCGGTAACTATGCCGAACTAGGGGATTCGCCCTTTCTTCCGATTCTGAACAGGAATAATACATTTCAGTACATTGGCGCGGTGACCTACACCCACGGCAAGCACAATGTGAAGGTTGGCTCGCAGTTAATCCGGCGCCAATTGAACTACTTCCAGAATCCAATTGGATTGGGTGTTTTCTTGATATTGGGCCTCACGGGAGATCCCTTTTCAGATCTTCTACTCAACGCGCCTGTGGGCTTTGAACGCGACAATATTCTTACCGAAATCGGCGCGCGCGCATGGGAGTCTGGCACCTATATTCAAGACAACTGGAGGGTCTCTGACACTCTGACTTTGAACCTCGGGTTGCGCTACGACATTTATACGCCATTCGTCGAAGCGCACGGCAAGTCGGCAAACTTCGATTATCAGACACTGTCTCTAATCACGTCCCAGCAGGATCCCCACCTTGGGGTTGACACCAACTATAAGAACTTTGCTCCGCGTATTGGCTTCGCAAAGACGCTGGATCAGAAGACGGTGATTCGAGGCGGATACGGAATCAGTTACTACCCGTCGGCGCTGAACGGGCAGATCACGCCCGTCAGTCCTCAATATTCCTACGCGAACGTATGCGTGCCTTGCTTCTCGGCGCCCGGCGTCTTAAATGGTTTTAACTTGCCGGTGCCGACGCCCTCCTCAACCACCAATCTTTCGGGATCTTTCACATCTTTGGCCCACAATGCCAACACATCGTACGTGCATGAGTTCAATCTGGTGGTACAACGCGAGTTTGGGGCGAACGTGCTGAGCGTGGGCGGAATCGAGGAACTGGGCCGGCGTCTGTTGTTCTCGCCAGTTATCAATGTCCCGGATCCGGCGGGTCCTTATCCGAATGATGCGACCCAGGGGCCGGGACCGCTGCCTGCACTGCTGACAGCGACCGCCCTGCCTAACGTGGGCCAGATTCAAGCAGCTTTAGCCAATGCTACCAGCAACTACTCGGCCCTGCAGGCGATTTTTGCCCGTCGCTTTACGAAGGGATTGGCCTTCAATCTCAATTACACGTGGGCGCACGGTCTCACCGACGCCAGCAACAGCGGCACCGGGGCCACCAGCAGCGTTGGTTTACTGCCCCGCAATGTGCAGTACGACTACGGCAATTCCCAGGTTGACATCAAGCACCGCATCGCTGCTACGGTCGACTATAAGTTGCCGTTTGCAAATGGAGCCACTGGGGCGAAGGGCGTATTGCTCAAAGGTTGGCAGGTCAATTCAATTGTCTTCTGGCAGACCGGAAGCACATTTACAGTGGGCGATTCGTTTGCCAACCGGAACGGCGTTGCTCAAATCAACCTGCCCCTCGCGACCGTCGACCGGCCGAATGTCACCGGGCAGTCCTACAAGGCTTCGCATCAGAGCAACGCAAACTGGCTGAATCTGAATGCCTGGACGCCGCAACCTGCGGGCACGCCTGGGAATGAACTGAACGAAGCCTATTACGGTCCCCACACCCGCCGCGCTGACCTGTCGATCTTTAAAGAATTCCCGCTGCGCGAACAAATGTTTCTTCAGTTCCGAGCCGAGTGCTATAACATTTCGAACACGCCGAACTTCTCCAACCCGAATTCGACCATCTCCGGATGGAATCCAGGCCCGGAACACTCTCCCTCGACTCCCATCTCGGTGGTAGGCTTGCTCCCCGGTGATATACCCACGAGCGCAGGCGGATTTGGCACGATCACGTCCACCGTGCCCAACGTTAACCCGCGACAATTCCAATTCGCGTTAAAGCTGCTGTTCTAAAGAACTATTCAGCAAGAATTGGGAGAGAATGCAAAGGGCCGTTTGGATGCGAAAGATAGCTTTGATGATGGTCGCCCTTGCATTGCCCTGTCTGGCGCTGGCGCAAGCGAAACCGGAAGAAGCGACCTCTCCACAAGACCTTCGCGACTTCATTCCGCAAACGATTTCGCCCGAGGCCCGCGCACTCTTCGAGAAACTGTTGCCGCTGGTAGATGCTCGCCGCAAGGAATACACGATTCCTAAAACGCTGGCCGATTTCGACGCCAACTACGCAAAAATCCTTGCTCGGGCCGAGGCCAATACAGCTCCTTTACTCAAGAAACTGGGAGTTACTAACGCCGAGTTGCACATGGGCGGCGTAGGCGTTTACGAGACGAGGCCTCCAAGCTACAAGGATGACGGAACAGTGCTCATCCGCGTTCATGGCGGAGGCTTCATTCAGGATTCCGCCCGCTCCTCCGCCGGCGGAGACGCGCTGATGGCCACGGCCACCGGCAAGCGCATCCTTTCCGTGGACTACACCGTAGCTCCACGAGGCAAATGGCCGCTCGTCACCGATCAGGTTATTGCCGTATACAAAGCGGTGCTCGCCGAGGGATATCAGCCGCGCAGCATCGGAATGTTTGGCGATTCTGCGGGCGCGAACATCGTGCCGGCCAGTATTCTGAAGCTCCGAGACAATGGCATGCCAATGCCCGGCGCAGTCGTGTTGCTCTCCCCATGCGTCGATCTCAATTTGAATGGCGACACCGAAACCACCTTGGCGCACGCCGACCCCGTGCTCGAGGTGGACCGTGTGATGCCGGGCCTCAAAGCCTACGCCGATCCGGCCGACTGGAAAAATCCTTATGTCTCGCCCATCTATGGCGATTTCAAAAAGGGGTTCCCGCCAGTGCTCATTCAGGTAGGCACGAAGGAACTGCTGTTAAGCGATTCCGTTCGCTTCTATCAAGCCATCAAAATGGCTGGCGGCGAAGCCGAACTGGATGTTTATGAAGGCATGCCGCATGTCTTTCAGGCTTACCTGATGAATACTCCGGAGCAGAAAGCGGCCTACGCCGAGATGCAACGGTTTTGGTCGCGACATCTCCAGCCCTCGAACCGTTAACTGTGCATTTGACGTGCGAATGGCGTCAGGCATCGTCGGCGGTTTCCAAAAGCTCGCGGCGCACACACGAGAGCCATGAGATATTTGATCTCAGCTGGAGCCTGATTCATGACGACGGAAACCGTTGACAAATCCTTAAGCTATGCCCGCAGTGGCCCTACTCCCCGCCTCATCGAAAACTGTATTGGATGCGTACTCGATGACACCACGCAAAAATATCCTGACCAGGAAGCGCTAATCGTATGCCATCAGACCAAACGCTACACCTACCGCGAATTGCGCGATCAAGTGGAATTGACAGCGCGGGGATTGATGAGCATTGGCATTCAGAAAGGAGATCGGGTAGGGATTTGGTCGACCAATAACTCGGAGTGGGTCATTACCCAGTTTGCCACCGCGAAGATTGGCGCAATTCTCGTGAACATTAATCCCTCCAACCGTGCCTTCGAGCTGGAATACGTTTTACGTCAGTCCGAATGTCGGGCACTGATTCTGATCGAGGGCTTCCGCAACTCCAATTATGTTGAAGCGATCCGCCAGGTTTGTCCTGAAATTGACCAGGCTGAGACGGCCACATTGCATTCTTCTGCGTTACCGGAATTGCGTCGATTAATCTTCATCGGAGGCCCAGTTCCGAAGGGGACGATTTCTTGGGACGACCTTCTAAGCAGCGCACGCGGCGTTTGCGAAGACGATCTGCGCGCCCGTGAATCCTCGCTCAACTTCAATGACGGAATCAACATTCAATACACTTCCGGGACGACGGGCTCTCCGAAAGGAGCCGTACTTTCCCACCATAATATCGTCAATAACGCGATGTTGACTGCCGATTCCCAGCGATTCACGCATCTTGATCGGCTGTGCATTCCCGTACCGTTCTATCATTGCTTCGGGATGGTGCTTTCGAACATGGCTTGCGTTGTGTCGGGAGCGACAATGGTCGTACCCGCGCCCCACTTCGATGCTGAGGCAACGCTAAGAGCAGTACAGGAAGAAGGATGCACCGCTCTGCATGGCGTCCCGACCATGTTTATTGCTGAACTGGAACATCCGAAATTCAGCGAGTTCGATCTACGTACGTTGCGTACCGGAATCATGGCCGGTGCGCCCTGTCCCATAGAAATCATGAAACGCGTCCTAAATGAGATGCATTGTCCGGAGCTGACTATCGCTTACGGGCTGACGGAAGCGTCACCAGTAATCACCCAAACCAAGCCCTCGGATTCCGTCGAACTACGAGTGAAATCCGTAGGCAAACCTTTGCCGCACACCGAAGTGAAAATTGTTCACCGCTTGACCGGCCAAATTGTTCCTATTGGCGAACCAGGAGAGCTGTGCACTCGCGGATATCTTGTGATGCAAGGCTACTACCGCAACTTGGAAGCAACCCGGGCGGCAATTGACGAGGAAGGCTGGCTGCACACTGGTGATCTAGGAATTATGGATGCAGCAGGCTATTGCAATATCACCGGCCGCGCAAAGGACGTGATCATTCGCGGCGGAGAAAACATCTATCCCAGGGAGATCGAAGAGTTTTTGTACACCTGCCCAGGAGTCCGCATGGTGCAAATCGTCGGGATTCCTGACCCGAAGTATGGGGAACAGGTTGCAGCCTGGGTTCAAATAGAACAGGGTTCCTCCCTCACTGCAGACGACATTGTGTCTTTTTGTACGTCAAAGATAGCCTATTTCAAGATCCCGAAGTACGTCCAGATCGTGGATGAATTTCCCATGACGGTGACTGGAAAAGTGCAGAAATTCAAAATCAGGGAAACGATCATGAAGCAACGGAAAGCTGATTCGGCTTGAGCTTCACACTGAAGGTGTAGCACTTCGGCGAAATGGGCCGTGTCTGGAGCAGCTATGCCGTGGAAGCGGAAGTTGACGGCAAACGCTCGGTTTATCCAAAACCAACGCAATTGGAGGGTCGTAACGAGCTGACTGGACAGTCAGACATGGTTCCAATCAATTGCTGAAATCCGGCGCACAACCGGCATATCGGATTGCCCAATACAGTTAGGGCTCACGATCTGACATACCTTTCGATATGAGTCGGACCGGAAAACAACGCTCGGTTGTGTACCTGAAACTGTAGATTTCGGGACAGCGTCGACCAGCGATTTGTGGCGAATTAAGTAATTAAGTGGCGTGTTTTGAATGCGAGGCGAGAGTGCCGGAGCCGAGGATTCTGGCACACCGCGTGGCCGTCGGTTTATGTCGTCGTTAGCACCAGGCTCTTGATGCGCTCTTGTATTTTCTGGCGGGCGAATTCTGGATCGCCCGCTAGCGCATTGCAGAAATCGTTGCACTCTTGCCGCAAGAATTCTGCGATCTGCTCGTCTGTGAAGGTGGGGAGTTTCGGCGCCGGTCTCGCACTCAGCAGCCGGTCGATTTTACCGATGCGGGATTCCACTTTGGAAAGCTGCGCCGAAAGAACCGACGAGTATCCGTGTTGTCCGATGGCATCGGCCACACGGATCGCCTGCTTCTCCAGGTCGGCACGCTCCACCGTCAGCATCGGTGCGTTCGATGCCGATTCGGACACCAGTTTCTCTTCCAGTTCAGTCGTCGCTTTTATCGGGACCGTAGATCTTCACTCGTGGGCGCTTCAGATACAGCACTAAGACTTGTAGGGAATGATCTCCGCACTGGCAGCGCAGCAGCCTCCTCCGCAACTGGGCGATGACATCGCCGGCCCAAGAAAAGTCGTGACGGGTTCAAGTCGTTAAGCCCACATTTGTCCGTCGGCATTTAAGAATCATCATTCATTCGGGCATCTGGCTTGCCCAAAGGAGAACCCCAAATGACGCGCAGACATCAACGAGGCTGGTTAAAGAAAGAAAAGCGCAGTCCAGGTGAAACTTGGGTCTTGTTCTTTCGTACAGTTCGGAAGTCCGACGGTAAGCGAGTCGAGAACAAGATTCCAATTGGCCTTGTCAAAGACTTCTCCAGCAAAAGCTGTGCATGGGCGGAGGTCGAAAGACAACATCTCCACATCAACCAGCTGGATTTGCGCGGATGTGCAACATTTGCGGATCTGGCACATCACTACGCGGAACATGAGCTAAGCGAGCCCACAGAATCTATCCATCCAAAAGCACACACGACAATCAGAGGTTACGAGCGAGTGCTCCGCAATCGACTGCTGCCACAATGGGGGAATCGCGTCGCACTGGGCCTCGAACCGCTGGAGGTGGAGGAATGGTTGAAAGCCTTGAAGCGTAAAGAGGGCCTTGCAAATCCAACCCTCGACAAAATGCGCCGTGTTATGTCGTTGGTCTACAGACACAGCCAACGTTACGGGCTCATTCCTCGAAATCAGGAATCGAATCCGATGCGTTTCGTCCGTTGCAAGACCACCAGCGAGTACGAAGCGATGATTCTCACCCCGGAACAAGCATACGCCGTATTGCTTAACCTAAGAGAGCCGGAACGTACTCTGACGCTGTTAGCCGCTGGCACAGGTCTGCGTATCTCAGAGTGCCTCGGGCTGCAGTGGCAAGACGTCAGTTTTGCTGAGGCCGTCATCCAGGTGCGCCGCACATGGACATGCGGCCAAGTGGGCTGGCCGAAAAGCAAAGCCTCGAAAGGCCCGGTGCCGATGCATCCTTTGCTAGCCGAATTCATGTTTCGCTGGAAACGGAAGACGCCATATTCTCAGCCGGGGGATTGGGTGTTTCCCTCGTTTAAGCTCAAGGGCCAGCAACCGCGTGTGGCTAACATGCTGGTGGAAGATTATCTGCGGCCAGCGGCAGTGAAGGTGGGCATTCTTTCATCGCACCGAGAC
>Ga0181536_10000606_pt1 | contig 43118 bp, 39 predicted proteins | sample PEATcosm2014_Bin_41_FD_121105 | JGI IMG/M metagenome (GOLD analysis project Ga0181536, IMG submission 121105) | Peatland microbial communities from MTU Mesocosm Facility, Houghton, MI, USA - PEATcosm2014_Bin17_60_metaG | ecosystem: Environmental > Terrestrial > Soil > Wetlands > Peat | place...
AGGGGTCGGAGGGGTCGGAGGGGTCGGAGGGGTCGGAGGGGTCGACGGTAAGCATGGCTAGAAGGCTTTGGCCACGATCTCGGTGGCAACGAAGGCGTCACTCGTGAACTCGACCGCTTCGGCTGCGTCGAACGACCGGCAGGCGTAGATGTCGACGCTGAAGAACAGCAGTGGGGACTCCCACGCGTAGACGTGGACGCCCGAGGCCTCCCAGTGGATCCAGCCCGCCCACCCGTAGCGATCCGAACGGTGGGTGACCGGGTCAAGGAGGATCTTCATCCCCAGGCGGTCCGACAGGTCCCGGAGATAGCCAGCGATCGTCTCGGCACCGACTGGCGCACGACAGGTCCCTTCGATGACCAGGCGTTGGCGGTAGATCGTCGGCGCCAGGTCCGGCATCTCCTTGGCGACAATCGGTACGTTCCGGACGCTGCCCATGGGGTCGAATGGTAATGGTGAATCTGGTGAGGTCAAAGAGGCAACTGTGGCAAGCGCCGGGAGCGGAGCCCCGGCGCACTGTCCGACGCAGGTGACAGCACCGGAACCATGGCATCGAATCCCGTGTCACCCGTGTTTGTCGGCTCTGGGTGGTTGCGGGAGCCGTTGGAGGGAGGCCCCGTCGGACCCCACCGCCCGGAAATCCTCCAGGCTTGGTTATGGCTCGAGTCGCCCTCGGTTCGAAGCGCTGAAGAACGCTGGCACATTGTGCGCACCCCATCGCTCAGTGAGCGTCGCCCGACCGTCGGTCGGCGTGCAGTCGCGAGTCGCCCCAATCCGGACATGCGATGACCCCCGAGCGTCGGTGTCCTCAGTGCTACCGCAGGTACTGTTCGATAGCCGGGCTCACCAGGTGAACAAGCTTCTCATTGCTGGCACGCACCACCACGCCTGCTCTTGCCACGTGCTTGAGCATGGCGATCCCCATCAACTGACCCACTATCAGGGAGGCACGCAGCGGGGCATCTGGCTTCTCTATGAGGGGCGCGATCGCCGTGATCATCCCGCGAAGTAGGAGCTCTCGCAGCATGTCAGCGGCATGATCGTTGGACACCGCCGAGCGGACCAGACCCATCACTGCGTCGCGGGCCTCGGTACGCGCCAACATCATCAGATAGCGTCGGATGATCTGCTCGGCCGCTTCTTGGCTTCCCAGGCCCTCGAGGCCGCGGAACAACTCGTTGGGCTGGATCGTGATCTCGAGGGCCGCCCGGAACAGACCCTCCTTGGTGCCGAAGTAGTGGACCAGCAGTCCGGGGTCGACGTCGGCTTCCTTGGCAATACTGCGCAGCGACGTCGCCGCGTACCCCCGCGCCCCGAAGGCCGAACGGGCCACGGAGATGATGTGCTCCCGGGTCTCCGGAGTTCCTGGTCGGCGTCCCAAGCGGGTCATGGGCGCGATTCGCTGGCGCCGATCTCGACGAACGCCTCCTCGAGATTGGCGGGCACGACCGCCAACTTTCCGAGCAGGTGATGTCGCTGGAATAGCTCCTCGACCCGGGCCGGTGACCCGGGTATCCGAAGCTGATCCCCTTGGACTTGGACGATGAAACCATCGCCATCGAGAGCGGCGAACGCGCTCCGCCAGTCGTCACAGGTGACCTGGACCACATGACGATCGCCGATCACCTGGCCTAACGTCCCGGCCGCCACCACGCGGCCACCGGCCATGACCACCAGGCGATCGCACTGCTCCGCCTCTTCCATGTTGTGGGTCGTGACAAGGACGCCTGTCCCCTGTTCGGCGCTGGCTCGGATGTCCTCCCATAACTGGGCACTGCTCAGCGGGCCGACCCCCGACGTCGGTTCGTCGAGGACCAAGAGCTCAGGGTCGTGAGAGAAAGCCAGGGCGAAGGCAACCCGCCGCTGGAGCCCGAGCGACAGATCCCGCACGAGCTCACGCCGTGATCCAGAAACGCTCTCGGGAACCTCGGGGTGGGCGGTGCCGAAAGCGGCGGCAGTGAAAGCCCAGTTCTCCGCCACCGTCAAGTCGTCGTAGAGCCCGAGGGTCTGGGGCACGTACCCCACTCGACGGCGGGCCGACCGTGAGGGCGCTCCGCCGAACAAGAGCACTGAGCCGCGAGTGGGGAGGAGCAGACCGAGGAGCATCCGGATGAGCGTGGTCTTGCCCGCTCCATTGGCTCCGAGGAGCCCGACGACCTCGCCGCTCCTCACCGAAAGGTCGACGCCGTCGACGGCTGTGAAGTCTCCAAAGCGCATGGTGGCCGATCGTGTTTCGACGAGAAGGTCCACCGCGTCACGACTCCTTGGCGTTCGACATCGATGCGACCATCACCGCATCGTCGAAGGTGGGCACGACTTGTTGCGCTCCTGCCGGCAGCTCGCCGCCAGGGATCCACACCCTCCAGGAGGTGCCCCATCGCCACGAGTGCCCGGCCGGCCGGTCCGAGCCCCGTGCCGCTCCGACCCTTCCCGGTACGGCGGCAATGATGTCGGCGGGCGAACCAGCGGTGATCACTCGACCCTGATCCATGAGGAGCACCATCGAGCCCCGGTGGGCCTCGTCGACGTAGGTGGTGGCTGCGACCACCCCCGCCCCCTTTGCCGCCGCTCCGGAGATCAATCGCCACAGTTCCGCACGACTCGCCGGATCGACCCCGGTCGTCGGTTCGTCGAGGACCATGAGTTCGGGGCGGTGCAGCAGCGCCATGGCCAGTGCCAGCTTCCGTTGCATGCCTCCGGAGAGTTGGCCCCCAAGCCGGGTCCGGGCCTCGGTGAGGCCGATGCGCTCGAGAAGTTCTTCGGACCGCGTCAGATAGTCCCGGCCGATCACTCCGTAGGCCTGTCCCACGAAGGCAAGGTTCTCCTCAACGGTGAGGTCGACGTACAGGCCGGCGGTCGCCGGGATGTACCCGAAGGCACGTTTGGAGGGTCGGAGCGAGCGCCCTGCGGACAGGCGCACCAGTCCGACAAGCGCTCGCAGCAGGGTCGACTTACCGGCCCCGTCACCCCCGATCACGACATTGACGGACCCCGGCGACACCCGCATCGTCACGTCGTCGAGAGCCTTCTTCGCGCCGAACGTCACCGTCGCGCGCTCGAGACCCCAGGTCATGCCGCACCTGCCAAAGGCTCGGGCTCGGCCCGCCGGAGGCGTCTCGTGCTCGGCGCGAGATCACGTCGGAATCGGAGCACCGCGAGGCTGAGCACCGCGGTGGCCATGACGAGCAACACGAAGATTGGGAACCAGAGGGCGGTGATGGGCTCGGCCTTCAGCATCACGCCTCGGCTGATCTCGACGAAATACGTCAGTGGTAGGACATAGGCGATCCAGCGCACCCCTGGAGCCATGGCGTTGACGGGGAATATCAGCCCCGACAGCAGGATCTGGGGGACGACGAACATGATGGCCAACTGGATGGCCTGGCCCTGGTTCTGGGACACCGTGGAGATGAGCACGCCCATGCCAAGGGTCACCAGCAGGAACAGCAGCGCCCCGACGGCGAAGGTCGCCACACTGCCCACGAACGGCACGCCGAACAGGGCCATACCCAACAGGACGATGGCGATCAGGTCGAGCGTCGCCAACAAGAGATAGGGCAGGATCTTTCCGAAGATCACGTCCCACGGGCGGAACGGCATCACCGCCAGCTGCTCGATGGTCCCGGCCTGACGCTCCCGGACGACCCCAAGGCTCGTGATCAGTGTGCCGATGAACAACAGGATGAGGCCAGTGAGACCCGGGATCATGATCCACGATGTCTTGAGGTCTGGGTTGTAGAGCACCTCGGGCGCAACAGCCGGCGCCGTGCCACCACTGGCGACTTCCGCTTGGGCCATGCGGGCGAAAGCTCCCTGGGCCGTCTGGACCGAGAACAGCTGTGTCCCGTCCATCAAGACGGAGATTGGGCTCGCACCCGTGACGACTCCGACCACGGCCTTCCCGTCTTGAAGGCGACTCTCCGCTAGGGCGCGGTCGCCGCCCGGGTCGACCTCCGTCACTTGGAAGGGCGCATGGAGCCGGGATGCCACCTCTGCGGCCTGCGGACCCACCACTACGGTCGGGATCTTGGAGACCTCGAAATTCGCGGCATAGCCGAAGACGACCAGGAGAATGATCGGCAAGCCGACCAGGAGTCCCAGGGTGCGCCTGTCCCGCAGGAGCTGGCGAAACTCCTTGATGACCATTGCCCGCATGTGGGACTCCCCATTTCAACGGTTGCAGAACTCTATGGGCGTTGAAATGAAGTGTCCAGCCATATCCCCCCAACCCCGGACGGCACTCGTTCCTCTACCGCTCGTTGAGGATCACCTACTGCCTCGCGCAAGCGGTGATGGACCTCAAGCACGACGGCGTGCAACTGCCGTGCCTTCTCGGGGCGTCGAAGGCGGGTAGTGGCCCGACCGCGCAGTAGCACTCTCGGCCGCGAATACTGGGCGGTTATGCCTCAGGGTCGGCGAGCAGAATCACTGGCACATGGAGGACCGCATGTCCAGGTAGCCCCGCACCCTTGCGGCTCACCGTCGCAATAGCCGTCAGCTGCCAGAGCCGGATCGAGCGAGCCGAAGATAGCCTATTGCTGTGAGCAGATTGCGCAAGGGCTCAGTATGAGCACAACGGAACTCGCTCTTGAACCGTCCGTCGACCTCCCGCGTGGCCGGGTGCTGGTCATCATCGGGGCGCTATTGCTCGGCATGTTCCTGGCCGCGCTCGACCAGACCATCGTCTCCACAGCGTTGCCCACCATCGTCGGCGACCTGCACGGGGCGTCGCATCTCACCTGGGTGGTCACCGCCTACCTGCTGGCCTCGACCGTCTCGACCCCGCTGTGGGGCAAGCTCGGCGACCAGTACGGCCGCAAGACGTTCTTCCAGGCGGCCATCGTCATCTTCCTCGTGGGTTCCGCCCTGTCGGGGGCGAGCCACTCCATGCTCGAGCTCATCGCCTGCCGGGCCATCCAGGGCCTCGGGGGTGGGGGGCTCATGATCGGCGCCCAGGCCATCGTCGGCGACATCGTCTCGCCCCGTGAGCGTGGGCGGTACATGGGGCTGTTCGGGGCGGTGTTCGGTGTGGCCACCGTGCTCGGCCCCCTGCTCGGCGGCTTCCTGGTGGAGTACCTGTCGTGGCGCTGGGTCTTCTACATCAACTTGCCCATCGGCGTGGTGGCTCTCTTCGTCACCTCCGCCCAGCTTCCTGGCGGCCTTCGGCGGCTGCACCACGTCATCGACTACCTGGGCACGGTGGTGATGGCCCTAGCCACCACGTTGCTGGTGCTCTTCACCAGCCTCGGCGGGACGACGTATCCCTGGGGCTCGCCCCAGATCATCGCCCTAGCGGTCGCCGGCGTCGCCCTCACGGTGCTGTTCCTGGTGGTCGAGCGCCGGGCGGCGGAGCCGGTGATCCCCCTGGGCCTGTTCGCCAATCGGGTGTTTTCGGCTGCGAGTGCTGTGGGGTTCGTCATGGGCTTCGTCATGTTCGGAGCGCTCACCTTCCTGCCCATCTTCTTCCAGGACGTGAAGGGCCTGAGCCCCACGCTGGCCGGCCTGCGGCTGCTGCCGCTCATGGGCGGTCTCCTGCTGGCATCGATCGGTGCCGGTCAGCTGGTGACCCGCTGGGGTCGCTACAAGGTGTTCCCGGTGGTGGGCACCTTCTTGATGGTGATCGGGCTGTTTCTCATGTCGAAGATCGGCGAGACCACTGGGGCATGGACCATCGCCGGGTACCTGTTCGTGTTCGGCGTGGGTTTGGGCTTGGTCATGCAGATCCTGGTGGTTGCCGTGCAGAACGCCGTGCCCTACGAACAACTGGGGACGGCCACGTCGGGGGTGACCTTCTTCCGAATGATCGGCGGGTCCTTCGGCACGGCGGTGTTCGGTGCCGTGTTCGCCAACCTCCTCGTGACCAACGTGGTCCACGCGCTGCACCTGGGATCGGTGCCCCCCGGCCTGCGGTCGTCGCTGGGCGCTGCCGATCCGGTGTCACTCAGCCGGTTGCCGGCCGTCGTCCATGCCGGGGTGGTGGCGGGAATGGTCCACACTATCCAGACGGTGTTCCTCATCGGGGTGCCTTTCGCCGTGGTGGCCTTCGGCCTGTCGTGGCTGTTGCCGGAGGTCGAACTGCGCAAATCCGTGCGCACGGCCGCCCCGGGGAAGGAGCTCGGCATGCACGAGTCGCGGTCGTCGCTCGAGGAGATCCAGCTGGCGCTGGAGCGCCTGGCCTTGCGGGAGAACCGCCACCAGCTCTACACAGCGCTAGGGGAACGGGCGGGACTGCGCCTCGAGCCCCGGTCATGCTGGCTCCTCTATCGTTTCGCCGACCGCCCGGACTGCACGCTGGAATCGGTAGCGTCACGGCTAAAGGTCGATCCCTCGCGCATCGAGGCGAGTGTCGACGACCTTGTGCAGGCGGGGCTGGTCGAACGCCGGGGCGGGCCGGGCGACGGGTGTGAGTTCGTTCTGACCGACGACGGTGGCGTGGCCATCGACCGACTACGGGCGGCGCGGCGGGCTGGGTTGACCGAGCTCCTCGACGGATGGGACCCCGACGCCCACCCAGAGATCGGCGACATGGTCCGGCGCCTAGCCCACGAGCTGCTGGCCGACGACGACAAGCTGCTGGCCGACGCCACCTCGCGCTAGCCATACGCTCCACCAGGCCGAGGCGATCGGTCTGTTCGGACCGAGGCCATCGTCCCGAGTTGCCCCTCACGTCTACGGGGAACCGAACTACCCGTCGTGACGTGAATCGTGGCCCCGGGACAGGTGGGTCCGTGATAGCTCGGGCTGACTCCGGTCACCTGGTACCGCCCCGGCAGCACGGGCAAGGTGAATCGGCCATCTGCCCCTGCTCTGACGCTGTAGGTGTGGGTCGCAGCCGTGAGCGTCACCGTGCCCGAGAACGTCAGCGTTGCGGTGGCGTACGGTCCGGGGATGTTGGCGAAGGTGCCCACCACCGTGCCCGTCGTTGGGTGGCTGCAACCAGCGTCGACTACCAAAAGCCCGAGCACCAATCCCGACCAACCTGCCCGCCGGTGCACGCCAGCACGTCAACCACCACATGCTGCTCGCACGTAGGTCGCGGATCGACCCGCCGGGTTTGCTCGGGGGTCGGACCCGGCACCATGTCAGCAACACCCGGGCAGTGGCAACCGCCTCACAACCGTCGACGCGACCGACTCGGAGGGCTGATCCATGACTACGTGTTTGCCGCATGAGAGGTCAATCGAATATTCGGACCCTACGGGGTCACAGCACTAGCAGGCGTCGTAGCCAGTCTGCGAACCCTCGGGCCCCGCGGGCCCGCCACCGGTGCCCGCCGCCATCGTGGTCGACGTGTTGGGGGCGGTCGGGGTGCAACTGTTGCCCGAGTAGATGTTCGAGGTGGCGAGCGGAACCTGTCTGTTCGTCGTCACCGCAGCGCCGGCGGCAACCAGCGCGAGCGGGGCGGCTACTGACGGCGCAATGGGGGCCACGTTCACCAGCACCGGCGTGGTCCCGATGACTCCGGTGGGATCGCTCGGCGTGCCGACGCTGGTGACGAAGAATGAGACATTCGTCCCATTGCAGCCGAAGGTGCTGGCGGCACAGTAGCCAGCGATGCTGACCAATGTTCCCGGCCCGATCTCCACCACGCCGGATGCCTTGACCAGGCTGATCGAGCTCGGAGTGGTGCCGCCGGGAATCGACGCCGCCAACGTGAGATCGGTCGCCTGGGCGGCGGCCGATCCACCGATGGACTGCGAGGCCAACGGGAACGCGAAGGCACCGAAGTCGACGATGTTGGCGCCCCCATTGATCACGCCCGGCGTCGGGCTCCCATTCCCCGTCCATGTGTTATCGGAGAAGGTGTTGTCGTTGGCCGCGAGGCCGGGGAGGAATTCGGGCATCGCGTCCGCACCATCGACGGCCACGCCGAAGTCGACGTTGTCCGTGACCGAGTTGTTCTCGACAACCACGCCGGTGGTGCCCTCGGTAAGGGTGATACCGATGCCGTTGCCGGAGATGGTGTTGCTAAGGCTCCGCGTCGGGGCGCCAATGGTGATCGCGCCCCCGGCACCGGCATCGTCGGCGAGCTCCACGCCCGCGCCCGACACCGTCCCGGCCACGGTGTTGTCCGACACCATGACGCTCCCCATGTTCGTGCCGGCGGTGAGACCACTGAGCAGAATCCCTGCGTGGTTGGCGCCGACCGTGTTCCCGCTCACTGTCCACTGTGCCGAGCTGGCCACCGAGGGAAAGGCTGTCCCTAAGATACTGATGTCATTGCCGTTCAGCGTCTCGCCGGTACCCGGAGCTGCCACGTCGGTACCGACGACTGTCTCGGCCGCCGTGACGCCGTCGACGGTGTCCGGGAGCAGTCCGATGCCGATGCCGTTGCCGGTGGCATCGGCGTTGCCTCCCACCTTGTTTCCCTGCAGGTCGGCGGTGGCTCCGTCGGTGACCAGGATACCGACCGGCGAGTTGGCACCGGTATAGACCGTCCCCCCGCCCACGACCGTGGTCGCGCTGATGGAGCAACTGGTGGCGGACGGCAGTGGCTCGATGAGCGTATTGCAGGCGATCCCGGCAGCGGTGTAGGAGGCTACCGATGTATCGAAGACGATGGTGGAGCGGCGCGCGATGGACGGAGTTGCCGGTGGCACAGGGCCCCCGGTGAGCACGACGTTCTTGCTGTCGGTCGACGTCGTCGCCGCATAGGAGATCCCGTCGATGATGACACCGCTGAAGTCGTGAGCACACTTTGGGATCCTCGATACCTTCAGGGTTTGGTCATACTTCCAGCCCGCGCCGAGCCCGTCCGCCGGCGTCGTGATCGTCGCCGTGCAGAGTTTCGGCGCCACCCGGTCGCCATCGACTGTGGTCTGGGAGTCGCCGTCCATCTGGATGCCATAGGTCGTGTCGCCGGAGATGTCGACGTCGGTCACAGTGTTGTCCGTGGCCGCGCGGGTGACCAAGATGGCGGCGTGGTAGCCGGCCGTGCGATCGCAGCCGGCACGGCGAAGCCCGCTGCCGTCGAGCGTCATGTTTTCGATAGTGACCCCGTGCAGACCGTCGATGTTGACTATGGCCGATTCGGACACCGGAGCGGTCGGAGCGGCGTCGGGCCCGTTCGTGACCTGCCGGAGATCCGAGCATCCCGTCGGCTCGATCTCCGTCGCCTGGCCGGCGCCCGTGATCGTCACGTTGTCGTTGCTCGGACCGAGGTCCCGGAACATGGCGTCATCGGGGTCGTCGTAGACGCCCCGGGCCAGCGAGATGACGGCGCCACCACCGCCTCGTGCGGCACGCACGCCCTCCTCGTCGATTGCCTGGGCGATCGTGGCGCAGGGTTGGGACGGCGACGTACACGTGTTCGCGCCTCGACCCGCCGACACATGGTCGTTCCCACGCGGGAAGGTGGCGACATAGAACGTCGTCGAAACCGGCCGGGCGTGAGCGTCGGGCGAGGGCAAGGCCAGCGAAAGGCCGACGAGCGTGCCGGAGAACACGACGGTGCCGAGCACTCTCGACGTCGTCGGTCTCACCCGGCACACCTGGCGCGCATCGCGGTGGGCACCCGGCGGTCCATGACCATCACAACGCCCGAGCGAAAGTGACCGTTACGCCAATGTGCAAATTCGCTATGCGTGTCGGCGACGCCGCGACGAGTGTCCCTGCCGCGCCGACGAGCTCGGGAAATAGGCGCTGCGACAGCTCCGTCGAGCCCACGACGTCGGTGAACGGGATCGTTGCGCTCTCGGTGGCCAAGAAACACCCTCCCGGTTGGAAGCCACCAGCGTATGCGAGGACCGAAACGGCCTGCTGAGACGACCGACGGCCTCGCTTGGGGGATATGGCCCGTCCCGATCGGTCGTACGGCTACTCCGCCGCCGGGATCGTCGACATGGCCCGCAAGGTGGTAGGCGTGGGCAGCGTGGAGGCGATCGAAGGCATCTGAGCGATGCGACACGTCGACGAGAAGGCGAGCGCCCGGTGGCGCGACGCTGCCGATCGATTCAGGTGACGATCAGGTAGATGCTCTTCCCGATCAACCAGAAGCCGACCACCAGCGATACGACGATGATGACCTGGTCGGTGTGGGTGTCCATCCAGGTGCGCAGATCGGCGAGGAAGGCCTGGCTCTTCTCGAGTCTGAACCCCGCGTAGATCTCCATGGCCAGGTACGCGGCCGTCGCCACGACGCAAAAGAGGAAGACGGCCACGTAGCTCTCCCAAGTCGACAGCTTGGCCTCGGTGATTGTGGCGATGCCGGCAGCCACGAGCCCCCAGGGCTGCGTGAGGGGGGCAAGACCGATGGCATACCAGGGCGACATGTTGTCGATTCCCGTTTGCCATTTGGGAGTCTTCTTGGGCTTCTTCGGCCGACCCATCCGGCGGCGTTGGCGGACGGCGATCAGCACCAGTCCGACGCCAATAGCGATCTTCGCCGCCAGCGCGCCGAGCGACGGCGCGGTACTGGGGCCCCAGACGGTGGGAGGGGCAAGCTGGCTCCGGTAGCGCACGATGACGGCATCGGTGTTGTCGAGAGCCAGTTCGTGGAGCGCGGCGTGCCAGGAGAAGTGAGCGAGATGCGTGGCATCCCGGCCGTCGGTAGCGACCCACGGATCGAGCCATTCGAGGCCGCCCTCGTGGTCGCCGGACTCCCAGTGGACGTGCGCCCTCGCATGGGCTGCGGTCCCGGCGCGTGGTTCGGCGGCGAGCGCCCTCAGGGCCAGATCTCGAGCCTCGTCGAGCTGGTCGCACTCCTGGCGAGCGAACGCGAGCAGTCCGTCGAACCACCAGTCGTCTCGGAAAGTCGGTGCGATCCTATCCAGCTGCTCCCACGCGTCCTCCGGGACGTCGTAGGCACCGGAAAAGGCGATCGTCGGCATGGCGATGCTGACGGCAAGCACGTCGCGCGGCTCGGAGTCGACGTGCTTGATGAGGTAGGAGGAGTCGCCCTGGACCCGCTGGCGTATGGGCGTGGGTAAACCGCCGCTCTCGATCGGTGACCCCCTTGCGAGCCAGTTGCTCTGCCTTTTCGAGATGGTGGTGCAGGTCAACGTCAGCATCGAACTCGTGTCCAAGTACAGCCAGCGCGGCGTGTCCTATGGCGAAAGAAGGATCCACCATTAGAGCGCGCTCAAGTGCCTCCTGCGCTCCCGACTGCACTCGGAGGAGTCGGCCGAGCGCCTCGTTGAAGAGGTCGGCCGCCGCGCCTGATGTCGTCAGGGGCAGTCCGTAGAGATCTTCGGGCCGCGACGTTCGAACAGACCTCCGTGGTCGGGATCCGATGATGTCGTGAGCGACCTCGTCTGCTTGGGCGAGGATCTCACGGATGGCTGTGGTCTCCCACAGTACGCCGCGTCGGAGCGGCCCTACGACGTAGACGGCCGGGGTGGTGGACCCGCCGGCATCGACCGCTCGACCTCGATCATCGACGTCGAGCCCCATCCCGAGGGAGTGAAGGGTAACCACCCCTTCGTACTCGAGGTTCGCCACGGTCACCGAGTGCCTCCCGCGATCCCCTCAGGTCGGCCCGGCCGGCTTGTTCGCCCCCTGGCCAAGGCCGACTCCAGGAGCAACCGAGCAGGATCATCTGGGGTAGTCGTTTCCAATCAGACGGGTGGCGGCGGACCTGACCGCTCCCCTCGCCCGCACATATCGCCCGGTCAGTCAAGTGGAGAGCGAACCCTGCCAGCTATCCCCAAGGTGGCAACGCGGGATAGTCGTCGCCCTGCAAGCGACCGTAGAACCAGGCGAGTTCATCAGCTGGCGAGTCGAACGTCAGACCCCTCGTCTGCGGGGGCGACTTTTCCCACATATGCTCTCGCGTCCTGGGAAGCCACTGGAGGACGAAATCGTCAGACCAGTCTCGATGCGTGACACCGATGCCGAGATCGACGAGATGGACCTCGACTTCCTGCCATCGCCGGGATGGCAGCTCGAACAGCGGGCGTTCGAGCCCGCTGGCATCACGGGTGCGTCCTAACCACCCCCCGTGGGTCACGTGCTTCCAGGCTTCGTCAACGGCCAGCGCCGTTTGGCGTACGTCTTCGATGATCTGTGCTGCTGGGCGGCCAGACCCGATCTCAATCTCGGCATCGCGAGCCGCATTTCCGCCGGGGTACTGGTCCACCACCTCACCTCGGCCCGCTGCCCTGACCCGACGGACGTGGCTGTCTGCGTTGCGAGCGAGATGAGTGAGCACGTGGCCGACCGACCACGTTGGGAGCAGGCTGACTTGCCGGACGTCTGCATCGGTTAGGCCCGCGATCGCCCCGAGGAGGCGCTCATGGGCGTCGGCCACCCTGGCGATGTCGTTCTCGGGGACGAGCACGCGTCAAACCGTATATCGGCCGGGCTAGATGGTCTAGGACGAGATGATCACAATCGCTCACGCCCGCGAATACCGGAGCCCCGACCATCAGGACTGAGCTACCGGCATCGGCACTTCCAGTTCGCACCAAGCAGATCCAAGATGTGACCGAGAATTGCGACGTTGGCGCACCCCGGCTCGGCCGGACCGCACCCCGAGCCTCGATCCTCACTGTGGCCTGCGCAGACAAGCCGATGTCGCCGCTGGCTCGCGAACAGAAGCCTCTCGTGCGGCCGTCATCGGTCCCCTTGTTCTTGACCGTTGGAGCACACTCAGGACTACGCTCCGCAGAGGCCGGTTTGCATCGAGAGAGATTGGCAACAATTCGGCCTAGGTTCGCGACCGAAAAGGCGGCCCGCCTCATGAGTAATGAGCTTCCGACATCAGATGGTCCTGTGCCGCAACCTACCGAGGCGGCGAGTCGTCCCCATCTCCGAGAACGCGCTCCGCGAAATCCCACGGGACGCACTCGACTCTCGGGAACATGGGTAGGCGTAATCATCGGTGTGGTGGTGCTGGTGCTCCTACTCGTCTTCGTCATCCAGAACACCAAGTCGGTAAAAGTGTCGTTCTTGACCGCGAGCGGCAACATGCCGCTCGGCGTCGCTTTGCTGCTTGCTGCGGTCGGCGGTGTGTTGCTTGCCGGGATTGTGGCCTCGCTGCGCATCTGGCAGCTCCGCCACCGCCTGCACAACTCCAAGCGACCTGGCCACCGAGCGTCCTGATGGCGCCGCCGGCGGCCGAACCGTCCCCGCAGAGCCAGCCTGCCCCGCCCATTGCAGCGCGCTCGAGCTCTCCGGTTCCTCTTGACCGCCACTGCGCGGGCTCACTGGCGATCGTCACCGTCCGGTATTGGAACCGAAGATAACGACGAGGTACTCGTTCACCCGTTCCATCTTGGCCGATGTCGAGACAGACTGGAATCAATGGAACTACCCTTCCTTGTACTCGTCGCAGTCGCCGTCGTCGGAGTGGCTGTGTGGGCCTGGGGGCACCGAACCCAGTAGGGGGACGCCAGTGTCGCCCCCGGTCTAGCGCTCGGCTCACCAGTGGCCGCTACACATGCGATTGGGAGCGAGGCCACTGACCTATCGGCGACGAGGGAGCCCGCTCGGTTGCTTGGCGGGAGCGCTGGGCATGTCGACGTTTGCCCCTGTCGGCCGTCGTGGTGGACGGAAGGTCACCCCGGCGCTCCGTGGAACGGCGGCTCCAAGTCCCCCAGCGTCCCGGGGGTGCCCTCCGTCTTACCAGTGCGTCCCTGGATCGGCACCCAGGACCGCACCTCTTTGCCGAGTATGCGCTTCTGCGCAGAGCGAGGGGTACTCGACGGTAACTTCCCTGGCGTCCTGGACCATCATGACCGGCTTACTTGTAACGTCACAAGGGCTGGACCTCCCTCGCGCAGACCGGAGAGAGCAGCCTCACCAAACCCGGCAGCGTCCATAACTGCTTCGATCTCTGCCGCACGGTCGTCGATCGAGCGCACTTTGGGCGCTGGGTCCGAGAGACCGACACCGACCTTGTCGAACAGCAGGACCCGAGAGAACGAGGCGAGTCGCGCCCACCACGCTTTGGGCTCGGGCGCCGTCCATGTCAGGTCGCAATCGGGCGTCGTGCGTTTCGGGCATGGGCTGACATCACGTCAGACCTTCTCTGTACGGCTTGTGGAAATAGGAGCAATCCCCTTGCGCCTTCGACGGCGGACGGGCGTGGCCTGACACGCACGATATGTGCCAGTAATCCTGCTCGCACCACGACAGTGGTGACCCGGCCGATAAGGGTGGGTCTGTCGTCAGGCGAACAGTGTTAGTGGTGGAACCGCCGTTGCTCCGCTCGAAACAACGCTCGAAGGCTTTGCTGACTCGTTGGGCGCGAGCGGCGCGCAGCTGTTTCCAGTCGAGACACAACGCGAAGGCCTTGGTGATGCGCAGGGGGCATGAAACGCGCAACGACCTCCCCGACCGACGGGGCCGACATGAGTGTGGGTACAAGAATCATGCAAACCGGCCGAAAGTGGAGCGGGAAGGGTCAAGGGTCCCATCGGGACCGATGACCGAGGAGGCAGACCAGTCGGTAATCCGACGGACGCACCGGGACGTCGAGTCCGGTGACCGGGATCTCCTCGGCGTGGTTATGACCCACGACGTGGTGTGGCATGAGCCGGGCCGCAGCAGCCTCGCCGGGGACAACAAAGGTCCGGAGGCCGTCATCGGCTTCCTGGGCCAGCTCAAGGCCCGCAGCGGCGGTACCTTCAAGATCGAGGTCTTGGACGTGCTCAGTGAACGGGAGCGGGCGGCCGCCAACGCGAAACCGCAACGAGCGGCGACAGTCATGGGACAACGCCGCAGACCGAAAGCGGTGCTGGCAATCACCGGCGACGAGCGTGACACGCTCGGGCGTTGGGCGAGACGGCCCCAGTGGGAATGGCCAAACATCGGCAGGAACAGGAGGTCCAGTGGCCCGTCGCCGGTGACCTGGTAGGCGATGCGCAACCCGCCGGGTGCCGTGGTGTATTTCGTCACCGGCCGCTGGTCCACGTCGCTCCTCCCGCCAGGCGACATTCTGGTCCGAGATCCGGAGGGGTGCCGTCCGGGCGACGCGGCAACGGTAAAGGAGCAATTTGGCTATGGTCGGCGGCAACGGCTAGCGAAGAGGCCTCATGCCCAAGTACCTACTGAAGGTCAACTACACCGACGATGGGATCAAGGGACTCAAGGCCGAGGGCGGTTCGGCCCGTGTCACCGCTGCCACAGCGTTGATCGAGGGCCTCGGTGGGAACGTCGAGTCCTTCTACTTCGCCTTCGGGGATGCCGACGCCTACGTCATCGCCGACGTGCCCGACACCGTCTCGGCGGCTGCGGCGGCGCTGACCGTCTGCGCCGGGGGCGGGGCCAAAGTGAAGACCGTGACGCTGCTCACACCGGCTGAGGTTGACGCCGCAACCAAGAAGCAGGCGACGTACCGACCGCCAGGGAAGTGATCCTGTCGGTCGCCGACTGCGTGACCACGCCGACCCGACGTCCGCCCGACTATTCCTCTGGGGTCCCCAACTCAAGATACATATCGTGCACCGACTCCAGCGCCATCAGATGGGTGACGTCGGCCTCGGTGAGCGGTGAGTCGTCGCCCGTCACGGGAGCGATCGGGAAGTCCGCCGGTCCCTGTCGCCGACCCACTCCGGCGCATACGCCACCGTGAAGCACGGAAGCAGGTGGAGGTAGTCCTCCCAGTCCTCGGCCTCGACCGCGGGAGTGATCGCACGGCCGAGGAGGGCGGTCGTGTGCGTCAGCAGACAGGGAACCGGCTCACCGTTTCGGGGCGCATCTCCCCGTCCCCCTCGAGGTCGGTGAGGTAGTGCTTGTCGAGCGAGCCGGGGAAGGCGACGAGGTACTCGTTCACGGTTCCCATCCTGGCCGATGTCGGAACGTGAGTCTGGAACTGACACTCCTATGCTGACCCTTGTGGCATTATCCCCGGCCGCTGTCGAGGCCTCGGCCCGTTGGTCCCACCAGTTGGAGGTGTGGGCCATCCCTGACGACTTGCTGGCGACTGCGCCGGAGTCGCCGTGGGGCTTCCCGCCCGCCATGTTCGCCCGGTCGGCCGAGCGGGCACAGGCAGACCGGGAGGTCACCCCGTCGATGCGACGGGCCAAAGAAGCGCTCCCCTTGGGTGGGTCAGTCCTCGATGTGGGTGCAGGTGGTGGGGCCGCCAGCCTTCCCTTGGCACCACCGGCGGGTGAACTCGTCGCCGTCGACGAGAGCCAGGCCATGCTCGACGTGTTGGCCGACGGGGCCAAGCGGCGACTGGTGCGGCACACGGAGATCCTCGGTCGCTGGCCCGACGTCGCTCCCGACGTCCCCGTGTCGGACGTGGTCGTGTGCCACCACGTCTTGTACAACGTCGGCAACCTGGCCCCGTTCCTCGTGGCCCTCGACGGCCATGCCAAACGCCGGGTGGTGGTGGAGCTGACCGAGCGCCACCCCCAGAGCGACCTCAGCCCACTGTGGCGATCCATCCATGGCATCGACCGGCCGACCCAGCCAACCGCCACCGATGCCGCCGACGTGGTTGTCGCACTCGGCTATGACGTCCAGATCGAGCGGTTCGATCGTCCGTCGCTCTGGCACGACGCCCCCCGTGACGAGCAGATCGCCTTCGCCCGGCGTCGGCTGTGCGTCGGTCCCGAGCACGACGCTGAGATCAGCGCCTATCTCGACCAGGCCGATGATGGGCGCCCCATGCTCGTCACCCTGTGGTGGGACTCCACCTCCTGATCGAGGCGACCAGCATCCGCCCGCTCACGAGGAGGGCCGGTTCAGGCCGCTGCAGCGTCGGTGAGTCCCGGACACGAACGGAACCTACGCCGACGGTCGCCGCTGGCAAGGGCGCGGAGCTACCGGAAAGATGAGCGACAGATCGGGCGCTACGACTCTGGGGAGATGCAAAAAGCGCGGGCACCACGGCCAGACTTGCGGTGAGCCCCCAGCTGAACGGTGATCCCGTCGCCCTCCTGATAGCGAGCCGTTGCCGACTCGCCGACGTCGAGCTAGCCGGTAAGTAGATCGTGGGCGCCGGTATCCGATGACGGGTGGCGCAATTTGGACATGGCCCTGGCCTCGATCTGACGGATTCGCTCGCGGGTCAGATCAAAGTGCTCGCCAACCTCTTCGAGCGTTCGCGGTTCGCCACGATCGAGACCGAAGCGCAGACGGAGGATGGTCGCCTCGCGCTCGTCGAGCGGTGCGAGCAGCCGATTGATCTCTTCACCGAGCAGCGCCTGGGCCGCGTGATCGAATGGCGATGTGGCATTGGCGTCGGCCACCACATCGCCGAGATCGGCATCTCCGTCCTCGCGCAGGGGCTCAGACAGCGACAGGGGCTCGGCGCGCCACCGAAGGACATCGGTCAGGGTCTGATACGACAGTGTCGTCTCCGCCGCCAGCTCGTCCATGGTGGGCAGGCGACCGAGCTTCGACTCGAGATGACCTTGGGCCTTTTGGACCCCACTCAGCATGTCTCCGGCGTGTACCGGGAGGCGGATGGTGCGACCCGTGTTGGCGATGCCGCGGGTTATGGCCTGGCGGATCCACCACGTCGCGTAAGTGGAGAACTTGAATCCCTTACGCCAGTCGAACTTCTCCACGGCATGGATGAGGCCGAGGTTCCCCTCCTGGACCAGGTCGAGAAGCGGAAGACCCGACGCCTGGTACTTCTTGGCGATAGACACCACCAGGCGCAGGTTGGACGACACGAAGCTCTGCTCGGCGGCAGCGGCGGCGGACTGGACGAGGCGCAGTTCACGCTTTTTCGCTGGTGTCAGCGCGGTCCCCGAACCGGCGAGAATCATCTCCGCCTCGCGGCCGGCCTCCATGGCCTGTGCCAACCGGGCCTCGTCATCCTTCGTCAACAGCGGATAGCGCCCGATGTCTCTCAGGTACAACTTGACGAGGTCCGCATCGTCACCATTACTACGCTTCATCGCCATCGCCATCGCCGTCTCCTTCGAGACATCACGACGGCCGCGCGGTTGCCTGGGGGTAGGGCCGCGTGCGTGTCGCTCTGTAACCGTTCAGCCTAGTGGGGAAAAGACCGCGGTCGTGCAGACGCGCTGCGAGAGGAGCCCCGAACGGTCCAGGTCGGTTGCCGGCCGCCGCCCGGTTCCGGCGACCAGCCGGTAGAATGTATGGTTCGATACGCCGCCTCGGGTCGACGCCCGACCCAGAGCGCCGCCAGCACATCCCTCTTGGCTCGTGCGGTCCAGTGGTGGATGCGCAGTCGCGATGCACCGCATTGACCGCGCCAGAGACTCGCTCAAGAAGTCAGCGTGATCGCCCGGGCCGAGACTTGCATGCCCGGATTCCGCTTCTGCTCTGACCACTTCCCGCCGGGAGGGCGTGGCCAGGCGGCATTGCCAATGTGCACCGGTCGCTTTGTCTCGCTCCGAATGCCGAGAGTCGCCCGATCAGCGGGATACCTCCTGGCCAGCCCTTTCGACCGGGAGCGGGAGCGTTCGCTTCCTCGAAGCGCTCATCGTCGATGACCGGGGCAGGCCTGATTTCCTATCTTCCAATCCTCACGCTCGCGGCGCTTGGCTTGGATCGTCTCGTCAACCGCTCGATGACCTCGTCGACAACCTCGGTGGTAGAGGCATCGCCTCCGAGGTCGAAGGTCCGAATGCCATCCGAGGCAGCGCCCAAGGTGGCCTCGCGGAGGGCACGAGCCGCGGTCGCGACGTCGGGATCCCCGCGTCCAGCGGCATGGTCGAGCACCGCCGCACAGGCGAGCAGCATCGCCATCGGGTTGGCGACATCTTTTCCGGCGAGCGACGGGGCCGTCCCGTGCGGTGCCTCGGCCATCGCCACCACAGGACGCAGCTCGTCGTCGAGACTCAACAGCACTGATTCGGCGCCCGCGATCGAGCCGAAGAGGGCCAGCACGAGATCGGAGAGACAGTCGCCGTCGCGGTTCAACGCCGGAATCACGAGGGGCTGCTCGTCCGCTTCGGTCAGCAGACCGGCGTACGCGGCATCGATGAGTACCGGCCGATATCGCACTTCACGATGGCGCGATGCGGCAGCGTCCATCTCCTCTTTGAGCATCCCCTCGTAGAGGACAGAGACCGTCCATTTCGGCCCGCCGTAGACACACGCCCCCATGGTGGCGGCCGTCCGGAACGCGTACTCGGCGACCGCTCGACACGTAACGCGATCGATCCGCTCGGTCCGCCACCCCTCTTCGTCTATCGCCCCCGGGGTCCCTGACCGTCGCTCCTCGGCGCCGTAGGCATCACCCACCGCCATGCGCACCACCACGATCGGATGCACGACCGGCGCCAGGGGGACGACACCGGGGATCCGCCGACCGGTGCGTACGATGACCGATCCACCGACAGCTTCCCGAAGGATGCGGTTGGGTGAGCCGACGTCTCCGACCTCTGGCGGGGTGATCGTCGCCGCCTTCAGCCCGAGCCCAGCCTCTCGCATCGCCGCGGCAGCCTCGGTGACCACCATGTTCTCGGTACGTCGTCGATTCTCCAATGAGAGATCGAACCGGTGTAGCGCGATCGAGACACCCAGGATTTCCGGGTCGAGGACGCGTAGTGCCTGCTCCAGCAGCTCCTGACCGGTCTCGTCTCCCTCGCAGACCACCAGTTCTGTGCCACGGGCCATGGCATGTACGATCGCACGCACAACGACGCTTCGCCAACGAGGACTCCTCGACCCGAGCGGTCTCGATCGGAGATTGGGGAAGTCAGAACGGCCCCGACAGTTCACCGAGGGCGTCGGTGAGCCGGAGGTTCTCGGTGTAGTCGACCGGGCAGGCGATGACCGACACGGTATCCGCGGCGAGGGCCTCGGTGAGGGCAGGCAACAGGTCACCGGCCGAGCGCACCTGATAACCCCGGGCCCCGAAGCTCTCGGCATAGGCCACGAAGTCGGGGTTCGAGAAGCCGACGGCCACGTCGCGGCCGAGTTCGAGATCCATCTTCCACTTGATCAATCCGTAGGCGTCGTCCTGCCAGATCAGCACGGTTAGGGGGACGTGTTCTCGCAGGGCGGTCTCGATTTCCTGCGAGTTCATCAGAAACGCCCCATCACCCACTGCGGCCAGCACCCGCCGGTCGGGCACCGCCAGCTTGGCGCCGATGGCCCCCGGCAGGGCGAAGGCCATCGTGGAGAGCCCGTTGGAGATCAGGCAGGTATTGGACTCATAGGTGGGATAGAGCCGGGCCATCCACATCTTGACGGCGCCGGTGTCGGCCAGGACGATGTCCGAGCGCTCCAAGGCGGCCCGAGCGTCGGCCACGATCCGCTGTGGCTTGAGTGGGAAACTGTCGTCGGCTGCGCCGCGAGCGAGTTCGTCGGCGAGGAGTCGCCGGATACTCTCGCCGCTCGTTCCCGGCTGGAATCGGTGGGTCGTGGCGGCGGCTAGGGCGTCGAGTGTCCGGCTGATGTCGGCCTGCACGCCAACATCGACGTCATAGTGTGCGTCGACTTCGGCTGGAGAGCGGCTCAGGTGAAGGATCCTCTTGTCCCCGTCGGGGTTGATTCGCACCGGATCGAACTCCTGAAGGTCATAGCCGACGCTCACGATCACGTCAGCCTCGTCAAAACCGAAGTTGACGTAGTCGTGACTCATGAACCCGACCGCGCCGAGGGCGTGGGGGTGATCGTCGGGGAACACCCCCTTGCCGTGAAAGGTGGTCGCCACCGGGAGACCAAGCCGTTCGGAGAAGCGTCGCAATGCGGCCGCGGCGCCGGTCCGAGCGGCCCCGTGCCCGGCCAGGACGATGGGTCGGTGAGCCTCGTTGAGCACCGCGGCAGCGCGCTCGATCTGCGACGACGAAGGCTCGTCCGGTCTTGGAACGTTGAGTTCAAGGGGGATCAATGCGTCCGCGGCGGCCATGGCCTCGATGTCCTCGGGCACGGCCAGGTAGACCGCACCGGGACGTTCGGTCTGCGCCAGTTTGAACGCCTTGCGAACCATCTCGGGGACGGCCCCTGGGGTGAGGACCAACTCCGCCCACTTGGTCACGGGGGAGAACATCGATACCAGGTCGACGCTCTGGTGGGACTCCTTGTAGATACGGTTGAGCCCGACCTGGGCCGAGATGGCCACGAGCGGTGTGCTATTGGTCGTGGCGTCGGCCGTTCCAAGGAGGAGGTTGATCGCACCCGGGCCCAAGGTTGCCGAGCACACGCCAGCGCGCCCGGTCAGGCGGCCGAAAATCTCGGCCATGAACGACGCCGCCTGCTCGTGGCGCACCAGCACGTATCGGATCGACGATCGAACCAGGGCATCGGTGAAATGGAGGTTCTCCTCACCGGGAATGCCGAACACGCACGTGACGCCTTCGTGTTCGAGACACTCTACGAGCAGGTCGGCGACTCGTCGGTCGGTAGCCACGCCGACGCAGCGTACCGGAGCGTGTCCGATGAGACGGAAGTGATCTCCCCGAGGCGTGATGACGTGCTCATCTGAAGGTCACGCCCTACGAACGCCTCGCCGCAGGGCTGGCCGCGGTGACGGCCGCGCCCAGACGACTTCCACGGTCCGGGGGTCGGGGGTCGGTGTCAGTCCCAGGGCCAGGAACTTCCACCGGGACCTCACCGGCTTCGAGGCTGGCAGTGTCACCGCGGGTTCACCGGAGCGTTCTCGACGCCAACGGCACGTCGGATATGGACGAAACGAGACTGCAGGCTCTGCGGGGTCTGGCCCCCACGACCTCAAGCGCGGCGCTCTCCTTGAGCAACTCGGCGCCGACCACCTCCTCGCCTCGGTCGAAGAGGCCGTTGCCGCCCTGAAACGCCGAACCTGGGCGACCAGGTCCGGCCCAAGGTCGGTGGTCCACTTGAGCAGCTTATGGGCGGAGGGCGTGTCGCTGACCGTCGCCTTGTCCGAATCCTAAGATGCTGCGATGCACAAACTGGTCTGTGGTGGCGTGAGCCGGTGGCGACCGATGACTCGCGGGAGGAGTCAGCGCGTGGGGCGGCGTCTGTTCGTCGTCGTTGGCGCCTTCGCCTTCGTGATGGCCGGGTGTACCTCTTCGTCGTCTTCGTCCGTCCCGTCGGCCCGGTACTATGTCTCGCTCGGCGACTCCTACGCGGTTGGGTACCAGCCGCTACCCACCCCGCATGCGAGCCCCGGGTACACCGCCATCGTGGCCACCGCGGAACACCTCCGACTGGAGAATTTTGGCTGCGCCGGGGCGACCTCGGCGTCGATCCTCCACACCAACGGGTGCGCCGGTCGTATGGCCGCGACCGACGCCGTGGCCTACCCCACCTCACCTCAGGCCAGCGCCACCGAGGCGTTCATCAGTGCGCACAAGGGATCCGTTGCCCTCATTACGGTGTCGATCGGCGGCAACGACGTGACGAAGTGTGCCACCGTCGCCAGTCCCATCACCTGCTTCTTCACGTCAGTGAGTACCGCCCAGGCCAACATCACCACACTGGCCAGAGGGTTGCGCTCGGCGGCGGGGCCCGGTGTACCCGTCATCGGGCTCACCTACCCCGACGTCCTTCTCGGGCTGTGGGTCCACCCTGCTGCCAGCCCGGACAAGAGCCTCGCCTCACTGTCGGTCTCGGGTTTTCGTGACGACGTCAACCCCGCCTTCAAGGCTGCCTACACCGGTGCCGATGCCAAGTTCATCGACATCACTGCCGCGACCGGGGCCTACACACCACTCACGGAGACGACGACCCTGAGCCCTTACGGGGAGATCCCCGTCGCCGTGGCCCAAGTCTGCACGCTCACCTGGTACTGCGCGGTGGGTAGCGTCCACGCCAACACCGAGGGCTACACCTTCATCGGCCGGGAGATCGTGGCCGAATACGCCAAACTGCCGCATCCCTGACCACGCTCGTCGTCTCCGAAATCGAGGTGCCGAACCGTTGACACGGGTCGGGCCCGTGACGTTCGGATCGCCCTGAACGGACGGGTCATCGCCCGAGTGGTCTTGTCATTGCCTGGTGCCCGCCGACTGATGCAACGCCTGGGCCGCGTGGGGATCGTGGCACTGGGGGTCCTTGTCGTGTCCGGCGAGAACCACCGGCTGTGGCACACGTTTCCTCGTCGATTCAGAAGACGGTCGACGAGGGTGCAGCCTTACCACAGAGAGTGGGCCCTGAAGTGCTCGCTCAGGAGATCCTCGGAGCTCGCCGTGAGCGATCGGGCTTCTGCGCCAGTCCGGACGCTCGCTCTCAGGTCGCCGCCGCCACCGCGGGATCCGGCCGCTTTCGGGGGGAAGGTCGGTTGTGGGGTAGCTCTCCCGTGAATCCGAGTGACGCGAGGGCGAGGAGAGCGGCGGTCAGGAGACCGGCCTTGAGCGCTCGGAGCTGTGCTGCCTCGTAGTCGTCCACCAACGCGGCCGTGGAGGCCTCATCGAGGCCCGCCTGCTTTGCGGCATTCCCCACCTGGGTGGACGAGACGAAATTGGTATTGGAGCCCGCGGCCACACCGACTTGGGCCGACACGTCTGCGCTGATGCGCGGGTCGTGTTCCACGTTGGAGATGAAGGTGCTGGTCAGTCCCATCAGCACGATGGCGCCGATCAGTGCCACCCCGAGCGACGAGCCGAGCTGCTGGCCCGTGTACTGCAGCCCGCCGGCTTCGCTGCGACCCGACTCCTCGACCGACGACTGGACGACGTTGCCGAGCTGGGAAACCATCAGGCCCATACCGATCCCCAGTACACCCATACCGATGGCGAACCCGGCGTCGGAGAGCGTGGGCTTGATCGTCGAGAGCAAGATGAGCACACCGGCGATCGTGAGGAGTAGACCACTGCGCACGATCGTGCGCACCGGGAAGCGGTTCGACAACCTCGACCCGATCGCCGAAGTCGCGAACATGGTGATCGACACGGGCAGCATCTTGATCCCGGTCTCGAGAGCGCTGAGCCCGAGGACCAGCTGGAGATAGAGCGGGACGACGAAGAACACGCCCATCAGGATCAGGTTCTGGCTGAACAGCCCGATCAGCCCGGACCGGACCGGACCGGCGGGATCCGGGCCAGTGAGAAGTGGACGAGCGGGTCGCGGTTTGCCAACTCGCGGTGGCGTTGCCACGTCACGAACCCCCAGAGCAGAACGCATCCAGCGGCGATGACGAAGAGGGTGAGCGAGAAACCGAAGATCGTGATCGGAGAGTTCTTCGGCTTGAGCCACCCCCAGGTGCTCGACTCGAGCACACCGAAGACAAACACCCCGAGACCTGTGGCCGAGAGAACCGAGCCGACGACGTCGAGCTTCGGGACGGGAACCGGACGTGCGGCATCTCCCACTCTGGGCGTCATGACCAGGATGAAGGCGACGATGACGACCTCGCCGACGAAGACGATTCGCCACGTGAGCTCGGTTGTCGCCCACCCGCCCAGGATGGGACCGACGGCAATTCCCGCACCGGCGACCCCACCGATGATCGCGTAGGCGACCTTGCGTCGGGATCCCTCGAAGTTGCCGGCGATCAGGGCGGCGGGCGCAGGGAGAACGAGCGCGGCACCGATGCCCTCGAGCACCGACCATCCGAGAGCGAGGACCGCCACTGACTGCGACGCCGCCGTCAGTGCTGAGCCACAGGCGTAGATGATCAGGCCGATGACAAACGCCCGTCAGCGGCCGATCATGTCACCGATCTTGGCCCCGGTGAGGATGAGCATGGCCATCACCAGGCAATAGAGGGTGATGACGGCCTGGATCGTGGTCACCGTGGTGTGGAAGTCCTTGACCAGCGCACTGATCGCAACGTTCATCACGGACTGGTCGAGCACCATGAGGAACTGCGCCGTGGCCAAGGCGACCAGCGCGAGCCAGCCCTTGCTCGTCGAGGTGTCCATCATCCTCCCATTCGGCTGCCGTGTTCGGGTTCAGGCCGGCCGGCGGTCAGGTGGACCGACGGGGTCGTTGAGCAGCGCGAGGCGCCAACGGCTCCAGGGTCGGACTCCATCGATCTTGACCTCCAAGGCGAGCTGAGAACGATCCGGATGACCACGATCATCCCCAGCTCGGCCACGCGTCTCATGGTCGGGTCGATGATGATGGTACGCACGATGTCCCCGACGATGAGGATGCCCTACGGATGGTCCGCCCGCCGCCACGGTCATTGAGCTGTTCTGTTCAGTGCGACACTGCCATCGAGGTGTTGAAGCGTAGTGGCAGACGGGCAGGCCCCCAGATCCCGAAGGTGGTCGGCTTCCACTCAACTGGACCGTCGAGGGCGAGACCTGGCATCCGGCAGGCGAGGAGCGACAGGGCCTCCTGCAGCTCCGCTCGGGCCAGGGCGGCGCCGAGGCAGTGGTGGATTCCCGAGCCGAAGGTCATGTGGGCGGCGTCTCGCTCCCGAGTGATGTCGAAGACGTCAGGCGCCTTGAAGGTCTCGGGGTCTCTATTGGCCCCGGCGATGGCCACGGACACCAGTGTTCCCCGTGGGAAGAGCACGCCCCGATACGCGATGTCTTCTGCGGTGACGCGGATGGTTCCGCGCACCGCACCGAGGTAGCGCATGGACTCCTCCACCGCACGCGGGGCCAATTCTGGACGTTCGGCCAGGACGGCCCACTGGTCGGGGTACTCGGCGAAGAGTGCCAGCGAGCAGGCCAGCTGGTTGCGGGTGGTGTCGGTTCCTGCCATCAAGATGGCTTGGGCGAGCATCACCAACTCGTCAAGTGAGAGCCGGTCACCAGCCTCCTCGATGGCGATGAGTTCACTCAACAGATCATCAGCGGGGCGGGATCGACGCTCCTCGATCAGCGCGGCGACGTAGTCGCCAAGCTCGTCCGTCGCCTGCTCGATGGCCAATTGGTCGGTGACCAGATCCTGATTGAAGAGGCGGAAGATGTCCGTCGCCCAGTTGGAAAACCGTCTCCAGTCCTCCTTGGGCGCCCCAAGCAGTTCACAGATGACCGGGATGGGGTAAGGCTCACATACCTCGACCACCACCTCACAGCGACCCATCGGGGCCACGACATCTATCAATTCGCCGATGACCTGGCGCATGAAGGGCCGGAGACGATTGGCCGAGGCGGGAGTGAAGGCGGGGGCCACCAGGCGGCGGATCCGGGCGTGTTCCTCCCCCTCCATGGACAAAATCGACCGTCGCCGAGCCGCCTTTGGGCCCGCGTCGGGTTCCAGTCCCGCCATCTGAGGGATGAGCGACAGTGCCGAGTGAAAGCGCCGATCACGTAGGACGGAGACGGCATCTTCGTATCCGGTCAAGGAGAACCCGAGCGGGGTCCGTGCCAGCCAGTGATGACGTCGGGCCTCGGCGATGGCGGACAACGCCTCGGCACGCTCCATGCCCACCGTATCGAGCAGCGGCAAATCGAGCTCGTAAACCGACGTCAGGGCCATCGCGTCCTCGGGTATGTGGCCGTCGTGGCCAAGGCTACCCCGCCCCCAGGGGAGAATTCTGTTCGCTGACGAGGACCGCTCGCCGAGTGCGGGCTTTGGGGATCGCCCGGGCGACGGGGCGCCTCGGAAGGCTGGCGTTACCGGGCGGGCCGCCAATCCCTTTGGGGCGCGTGATCAAGCCGTAGCCGCTGTCAGGCCGCTCCTTCTTCGACTTCTGGCCCGGGAATGAGAAAACATGCAACACCGGCTTCTCGTGTCGAGAAGAACAACTCGGACTCGATGTCATCCTCCTCGTACGTCATTCGCTCAACCGATCTGTCTGAATTGCTAGTTATCGGACCCGTCATCGAAAACCACCTCCACGCGTCTGGGTAGAACACCATTCGAGGCCGAAAACATTCGGAAGTTCATCCCGGGCGCCTGCTGCCTTCGCACCCGAGGAGATCTTCGCGTATTGAGCGTCCTCGCGGTCATAGCTGGGCGCATGTCCATCAGTATGCACTCCTCAAGGGCACAAAGCGTGGGTACTGGTAGGTAACTTCTGGACGTATCGGACGCGTCCACCTTCCGCCGCCCATTTCGCCTCGACCAAGACATCAGCCCGGTGCAGGTCCGATTCGAACAAGGACGCTAGCCAGCGGTGCCACGTAGGGGTCGAGGTCGTACGCCCGGCCAAGCTTCGAGAGGTCAGGGTCCCCGAGGCCACGGCCACAGCGTTGGTGGCACCACCAACCGGAATGGGAACCCCTAAGTCCATTGTCGAGACCGGGATCTCGGATGCCATGACGGGGTTTCCGGTGCCACTGGATCTCCGGTGCCACAAGAACCTCAGGAGAATCGGCCTCGGAGTATGCCGGGAGTCCCGAACTGCGGGCTCGGTTCAAGGCGCCCAAACACGCTGTCAATTCTGGATCATTCGCCCGCGAGGTCGCGGCGATTGAAGGCGATGGCACCAATCACGGCGGCCACAGCACCGATCGCCACCATGACACCCCCCGTTGTCCAGTTCGGAGCCACGGCTGGCGCCGCTGCCATCTGGTGGAAGAGCGACGTGTCGAACACCCAGTGATTGATCGCGCCGATACCCCCAATGATCTCGACGAGCAGCGACCAGCCCAACACGCCGTAGACGGCGATGGATGTCGAGCGGGGCCAGACGCCCAGGGTGAAGGCGCCAATACCGAGGACGCAGAGAGCCGGAGGAACGACGTTCAGCCCGGCCACGACCACGGCGGTGAAGTTGACCCCGGTGTGTTGGCTCGCCGCCCCGAGCCAGGTGAAGAGCCCGGCGACCGAGCCGCTCGCCACCAACACGACGGCCGCGACCAGAAGCCTCCCGCCGAGCCACGATGACCGGGAGACGGGCCGGACCAGGAGGTGATCGAGACGACCGCCGGCTTCCTCGGCCCGCGCTGCGGTGACCTGCCCGGCGGCGGCGAAGCCGACCAATACGGCCAGGATGAGGAACGCCAAGCCGAGATAGGCCTCGGCTCCGGTGCCCGGCGCCCCGAGGCGTGACAGCACGGTGTGCACCGATGAGCCAGAGATCGTGCCTTCGGCGGCCTTGGCCACCAGTCCGTAGAGCAGCGCCGACACGGCGATCGCCACCCCCCACCCGATGACGGTGGCCCGAACGAGGCGGACCGTCAGATCGGTGGGCCCAGAAAGCAGTCGCACGCTCGGCTGGGCGCGCGACCGGTCGGACAGCGCGCTGGCCCCGAGGTCCCTGTTCCCGGCCAGGCGCACGGCAACGGTGGCCATGGCGGCGCTGAAGGCGGCGATGGGCAACAGAGCCAGTGGACGGGGAGCAGTCAGGGGTTGGAGCTGTTCGATCCATCCGAGTGGGGAGACCCAGCGCGTCCACTGCAAACCGATGCCGGCGTCGGCCACCATTCGGATCGCGTAACTCACACCCAGAATCACGGCGGCGCTGGCGGCGGCTTGGCGCCGAGTGGGGACAAGCTGACTGGTGAGCGCCCCCACGGCAAGGAACATGACCGCACTCGCCACCAGCGCCAGGGCAAAGAACATCGCCGGTCCGACGGCGATGTCGATTTTCGAGATCCGGCCGGTGACGACCGTGATGAGTGCGGTGACCACCCACAGGGCGCCGACACCTCCGGCCAGGCCGACCAGCGCTTGGGCGGTGGCTCCTCTCCGTGTGGTGTGGCCGGAGAGGAGGAGCTCCCAGCGCCCCGCGTCTTCCTCGCCCCGCAGGAGCCTCGTGCTGGTGAGCAACCCCCACACGGCACCGAGGATCATCAGGGTCATGGAGACCTTGAAGACGGTGAATCCGCCGACCGTCTGGAGCTGCGGGGCGGGCCCGAACAGTGCGATCGTCGCTTTATTCGATCCGAACGCCGCCTCCAGGCGCTCTCGCTGGGCTTGGCTCTTATAGAGCGAGACGTAGCTGAAGGCCGAGGAGGCCACGACGATGCCGAAGATGTATCCCCAGAGGACTCCGGAGCGAACCGCCCGGCGTGCGGTCGTTCGGACGACGACCAAAGCGGGTGAGCGACCAGCCCGAACCGGTGTGTCAAGAACGAGCGTCGTAGCACCTTCGTCCGTCTCGGGTGTTACCTCCATCGCAAGACCAGTCTGCCAAGTCGGACGGCAGGTGTGCATCATGGTGCTGCTGCTCGGGGCAGGGCATCGTGCCGCCAGGTCGAACGCTTCGGGCCGCTACCGCGAAACACGAATTGTCTGCCCTCGCGGCTGGCGGTTGTGTTCAGCGGGCAAATTCACCACAACTCAGGCGGAACGCGACCGGCTCCTGAGGAAGCCGGTCCCTCATTGGATTCGGGTGGCAGGTACGCCTCGGCCCCGGAGCACAAGGCGACACCTGATGAGTATTCCTGTCGCTCACTCCCCCGGCCTCCCGCACATCGAACTGTCCGCGTATCGCAAGAGGCGCTCCGGTCGACCCCTGGTGCCGTCCCAAGTGGGATTTCGGACGGTTGGCGACACCCACTTGGAGCAGCAGTAACCGGCTTGAGGAGGTGACCATCCCTACAGGAAACGCAGCTGGGGAAAGGCAGTGAGAACCATCGCCGTTAGCATCTGACACCTATGGCGATTCTGGTGACCACGTGACAGACATATCAGGTCCGGGGATATCCGTCTCAAGCAGGCTCGGGGTGACGGCGCGGTTCGATGACGGTGACCTGACACTCGAACTCACGCCACAGCCGGAGATGCTTCACCACGGCATCGTGCGAGCCAGCGTCCTCTCGTTCGTCATCGACGCGGTCGCAGGGATCCCCCTCGATCAAGACGCCGGCACATGGACGCTCACCTCGGACATGTCGGTCCGGATGCGCCCGATGCCGGCACCCAAGCGCATCGACGCGACCAACACGATTCTGCGGCAGGGCCAGCGGTCGGCCACGTGCCTGGTCGAGCTGACCACCGACGAAGGCGCTCCGATCGCGACCGGCGCCATCGGCTTCGCCAACATCTTTCGCAAGGCATCCGATCCTCCAAAACCGATTCTGCCACCCGAGCAAGCCCCCACCGTCTTCCGCGCCCATGCCACGCTCTCTCGATCGTTGCGCGACGAGGCGGGCATCGAAGTGATCGACGCGTCGGAGGGCGTCGTGCAGGTCGAGGTGACACCGGACCTCCGCAATCCAGCGGGGACGCTGCAGGGCGCGATGGTCGCGCTGCTCGCCGAGGCCGCCGCCGAAGACCTCGTCACCACGCGCTTCGAGTCGCCCGTCGTAGTGACCGACCTTGACCTCCGCTACCTCCGACAGGTGCAGGTCGGCCCAGTGCGCACCAGGGGCCGACTCTTGGGCACCGGACCTAACGCACCCATCCAGATCGAGCTCATCGACACACCCACAGACGCGATCACGACGCTGGCCTACGCCCGCGTGGCCACCGCCTCCTGACCCGCGGGCGGAGGCATGAAACGGTGGGAGCAACCCGCGCCGGTGATCTCGGGCGCCAGCTCTTGACCAAACTTCTGCGGCAATCGCATGCCGGGCGAGTCTTGTCGATGCGGTGGACATCGGGCGGGAGTTCCACCTCGTCCTCGTCGCCAGGACCGCGAAGACCTCGGAGGACGACCTGCTCGACATCCGCGATACCGCGGGAGGGCTCGCTGGCTCGCGCGAGCACGCAGATGTCGCAGCGCAACGGACAACGATGACACCGCCTTCTGGGCACCACCACCGTCAAACAGGACGAGCCCATACAGGTGACCAGCGCCATGACCTCGGCTCTGCGCTCGCTCAGTCCTCGTCCGTATTCGTGGTGGTGGCAGTGACGACTCCCGTTCGTACAGCGCGCTGCTCGTCCACGGCGTACCGGAGAAGCACCTTCAAGACGTGGGCGGTCAGCGCTCCGACCTGGGCGGGAGTCTGATCGCGGTCGGTCCTGAGCGTTTGGGTGGTGAAGGCCGACAAGTTCACGGTAAACACTGATACCAACCAATGAGGAGCTGGACCCATGCCTCCGGCGGCCTGCCAGGCCACGGCGACGACGTGCTGTATCGCGTTACGCCGGTAGTCGAGCCGGGCGGCGATCATTTCCGACAGTTTCGCCGGGAGCGAAGCACTCGGCGCGTGCAGGTCCCAGATCACATTCCCAAAGATCTCGGCGTTCCGGGTGTGGATCACTGACGACAACCCTTCGAGCCAGCCGTCGAGGTCGTCGCTCGGTCGAGGCAGGCCCTCGATGGGTCGAGCCCCGGCCTCGATCATGTCCTGCAGCGTGGCGGCGATCAGGTCGCTCTGTGTCTTGTAGTGCCGAAAGATGGTGCGGGGGCTCACGCCCGACAGTTGTGCTATCTCATCCACCGTGGCGTCGAAACCCCTTCGGGCGACCACCTCCATGGCAGCCTGACGGATGCGGGACCGGGTGAGCTGTTGTTGCTCTTCAGTCAAAGAACGTGGAGGTGAGTCCGACGCCTGGTCGGTCGCCATCCGCTTCAGCCCCTCCGCCCGGTGCCACTGAGATAGTTGTGCACCTCGAAGAACTGCACCTTGATCGAGGACAGTTCGACGCCGACCCCTTTGATGATTTCCGTTTGCCGTTCGGCGAACTCGTCGTATTCCCCTTGCGACGCCCACACGTTGATGATCCGCACGCCATCGTCGGTCTTGGCGACCCAGTGAAAAAGGGCGCCCGGCGGCAGAGGCCCTCCCGGCAAGAAGCCAGCGATCTCTACGACCTCGTCGTACTCCTCGAGCGTTACCCCTGGTATGTCGATCTGTATCGCTACCGTCACCGGACCTCCAGCAAGAAGCGCCATCGTATCAGTGCGTCAATAGGTGTAGTCATCGATGCTGATAGCCGGCTGAACATGCTTGGCCATAACAAATGTCACACCGGGCCTCCGTCTCCCGGCCGCGGGGTCGTTGACCGGCGAGACGGGCACCCAACAACGGGGTGGTGACCTTCAAGACGTTGTCGGTCGAGCGTCCTCCGGGGTTGAGAGACGGGCCGCGGGCGCGGCCACTGCCTCTGGCCGCGAGACTGCACCCGTGCGAGAACTGGTCGTCCTCGGGACTGCGAGTCAAACGCCCACCCGGTACCGCAACCAAAACGGCTACCTGCTGCGCTGGGACGGCGATGGGATCCTTTTCGACCCGGGCGAAGGCACCCAGCGCCAGCTCCTGTTGGCCGGCGTGTCGCCCTGGAGCTTCGGCCGAATCTGCATCACCCACCTCCACGGGGACCACTGCTTGGGCCTCCCTGGCGTTGTGCAGCGCCTGTCACTCGATCGGGTCACTCACCCCGTCGAGGTCCTGTATCCGTCGAGTGGCCAGGTCTATATCGACCGACTGTTGCACGCCGCAGTGTTCGACGAGCACGTCGACATGCGTCAACGGCCGGTAGCCGACTCCGGCGTGGTAGACGCCGGGCCACCGTTCGCGCTGATGGCGAAGCGCCTCAATCACGCCCCGGACACCCTCGGATGGCGTCTCGAGGAGCCGGGCGGCCGCACCATGATCGACGACCGGCTCAAGGCGGCGGGCGTCTTCGGGCCCGCCGTGGGTCAGCTACAGCGTGCCGGTGTCGTCGACGTCGGCAGCCGGCGCGTTCGGATCGAAGAGGTGAGCGTGGCGCGCCCCGGACAAGTGGTCGCCTTCGTCATGGACACCGGGCTCTGCGATGCCGCCTTCGCACTCGCGCAGGGGGCGGACCTCCTCGTGTGTGAAGCGACGTTCGCATCCGCCGAGGCTGATCTTGCACGTCGATTCCATCACCTCACGGCCGCGCAGGCGGGGCGGATCGCGGCCGAAGCGGGAGCCCGGCGGCTCGTGATCTCACACTTCTCACAGCGCTATCCCGACAACGCCATTTTGCTCGACGAGGCACGAGCCGAGTTCGACGATGTCATCGCCGCACGCGACTTCTTGCGCGTGCCGGTTCCGTCACGCCTGGCGCCCAACCTCCAGCCAGGACCGGGTTCCTCGGCGTGAGGAACGAGGGCCCCTATCGCGCTCCCGCGGAGCAGTCCGGCCCTGGTGGGCTCGCACCGCCCCGGCCCCAGCCGGCGCTCGGGGCGCGCCGGACACGGAACCTACGGCTGTCGCTCGGGCGCTGTGGTTCGCGGTGCGACATGAGTTATCGAATCTCCATCGCCATGACTCTCATCGTGACGGTCGCTCTCCTCGCCGCGTGCACGCCAGCCCGACACAGCGCTGTCAGCGGTCCTACCGGCACTGGGGGCATGGCCTCGGGCACACCGACAGCGCATCATTTTGCTGGTACCCGGACGGTGGGAGCGCTGTTCCTACCCGGCTTTCCGGTGCACACCTGCACGGCCAGTGTCGTCGACAGCTCGGCAGGCAACCTCTTGATCACGGCCGCGCACTGCCTCTCGGGTACCGGGAACGGGGACGTCTTCGTTCCCGGCTATCACAAGGGCATCGAGCCGTTCGGATCTTGGACGGTCGTCAGCGCATACGGCGCCCCTGAATGGATCGCTCGGCAGGCACCCCAGGAGGACTTCGCCTTCCTCGTCGTCGCTCCCCGTCAGGTCAACGGTCGCCCAGAACAGATTCAGGAAGTCACTGGCGGCAACCAGCTGGGCACGGCCCCTGCCTCCGGCGACCGGGTCACGGTGCCGGCCTACGCCCTCGGAAACGATGACGATCCCATCACCTGCACTACCCGCGTCTACCACGACGCCGGATACCCAGCATTCGACTGCGACCCCTACGCGGACGGCACAAGCGGTGCACCGTGGCTCGAGCACCGCAGCGATGGCTGGTCCGTTGTCGGCGTTATCGGTGGCCTGCACCAAGGCGGCTGCGACCCATGGACCTCCTACAGTGCTGCGTTCGGCCCGACTACTCTGGCCATCGCCTCGAGCGCCGCCACGGGAGCCGGATCCTCGACGTTCCCCCCCGTCGGAAGCGACGGCTGCAGCACCGGACTCTAGGTCCACCAGGGCCCCGCGGGTCTCTCGACGTCGTTCTCGGGTGAGGGCGACAATCGCCCCAACAGCGAGACCCACGGCGAGTGCCGCTGACGTGGAGCCGACGCGGCGGTATTTCACGATCTGAACGGAACGCTGAACGCGGTTCATCGGGTGTTCATCCTCAGGACCCATGGCGTTCATCGCCCACCGTTATGGTCCAATTGCCCACGCAGTTCCGTCAATGAAAGGAGCGATGAAAGGAGCCGTGCTGGAGGCGATCCGCACCCGCTTGGCCCTCGTCCGGACCGGGCTGGCCATTTCGTGGTGGGTAGTGCGCCCAAACCACTCCACCTCGTAGTCATGATGTCGTATCCCCCCCCCCCCCAACGGCGTGACGGCAGGGCGCCGAAAGGGTCGACGAGGGTCCCTCCTGGCCTCTCGGCCCTTTCGGCGCGTGCCATATCTTGCGGACGGGCCCTTGCGAAGCCACACCGGAATAGCTCACGACGCCAATGCCCCCGGCCACCGGATCATGGCGAGGAGGGACCAGGTTGAGGCTTATTCTCTTGGCGAACAGGGAAAAGAGGAGAGAAGCATGTCCGAGAGCGTCTACAAGGTCATTGAACTCATCGGCACCAGCGACGAATCCTGGGAGAAGGCAGCCAGTGCCGCAGTTGCTCAGGCCGCTGGGTCACTGCGTGACCTTCGCATCGCCGAAGTGGTCGAACTCGATCTCCAGATTGAGGACGGTCATGTCAAGACCTACCGAGCCAAGGTCAAGGTGTCGTTCAAGTTGCGAAGCCGTCCCTGATCACCAGCGGCGAGGCCAACACTCACGATTGCTCGAGTGGCCAGGCTGTTCGGCGATCCGCATAACGAGTGCGAGCGCCCAGTGTCGAATGAGCACCAGGTTCACGGTGGTCATCGAGTCTTGATCATCCATCGACAGCGAAGGGATTCCACGCCGTGTCGGAGGAACGTGCCATCCGTTTCATCGCCCACTGATCCTCGAGCTCGATTCGCGGCAGGCGCCCATGGACTGGAGGAACTCCACGGAGTACGGCTCTCTGGCCGAACATCATCATGCCGGAACCATCAGGCACTCCATAGTCATCGTCCACAGCTCACATCCCCGTCGATCTGGTGACTCACGACAACCGACCTCGTCGGCGTCGGTCCCGGTCCCTATCGCTCGCCACTGGCACTCGCGTTCGTCAGCCCCGCGGCCTCCTTTGCGATCGACGCACTCGTGGCTGGCTATTTCGCCCTTTCCAGGAGCGAGGTCCCGGGGCTCATTCATCAAGCGGCGCAATCGGGAGGCACCGGCCAGGTCAGTTCCTGACCTCATCCCTGCCCGTCTCGGGTCGTGCCCTGGGCCACCTGGACAGCGAACCGGACGGTCCGAGGGTTCGCCCATCGCCGTGGCGGCGATGTCGGATGGCTCGTCTGGCGTCTCGAACGGACAGAGCGCCGACCTCAGGCCGGCGCTTGGTGTCCACTGGCGATTTGGGAGTGGAGGCAGCTGGATCTGGTCGCCCCTCGAACACCGAGCCGGGGACCGGTCATCGAGCCTGCTCCTCCATCCAGCGCCGGAGATCGTGGCGTCCCAGGTCGGCGGCGTTCTTACGTCAGAAGTTTGGACTTCTGGCCGTCGCACTCGGCCTGCGTGATCACGCCCTCTTCCTTCAGGTCGGCCAACTTGGCCAGTTGGTCCGCGGGGTCTGCGGTGCCAGCGGCCTGTCGTATGTACTGGTCCATCATCTGTTGCTGGTGCTGGGCCGAATGCAGCGCCCGCTCATGCATCTTGCCGTCACGAGCGATCAGGTAGACGAGGATGCCGATGAACGGGAAGACGATGATGAAGATCACCCAGAGGGCTTTCGCCAGGCCCCTCATGTTATGGCTCCGGAAGATATCCGTCAGGATCGAGATGAAGAGCCAGATGAAGATGACAAAGAGGAAGATGCTCCAGCATCGTGCGGAACAGGTCTGCGAGTGGATACGTGCCGGCCAGCAAGGTAACCCCCTTCGTGAGGGTTGATCCCAAGATATACACGTGAACTGCGGCCTGCACGAAAGCCGGTGCGACCTCCGCCGGTCTCGACCATAGAGCCCCGACCTTCTCCCCTATCCCCCGGGGACAGCGGAGACCACCGAGCGTGGGACCTGCACGCCGAGCGGGAGCGAAGCAGCGCCCGGCGGGAACGCTGTCAGATTGCGTACCCGGTGCCGCTCGGGGCGACGACTAGCGGCAGGGTCTTCGAATACCCGTGAGTCCGACGTTGAATTGGGCGCCATTGAACCCCAGGGCGTCGTCGTTGGCGCAGAACGACGACCTCTTCAGTTCATACTCAGCGTTAAAGACCGCCTTATGTCCGACATACGCCGACAGGAGGTCACACGTCGAGTACTGGTTGCATTGCTCTGTCAATACGGCGTCAGCCAGTGAGTACATGGCGGTCGCATAGCTGTCACCGGTGTCGTCCGGGTTCTTGATCCACCAACCCAGGCCGAGGCCATGCATGTAGTCGGCGAGTGTCGTCATGTAATTCTCTTCGACGATCTTGGTCAATGGGAAGCCGCTGCCGTCCCCGTATTCCTCGTCAATATCGGTCTCCACCGCATCGAAGCCCTTGGCCGCGCACTGCTGGTCGATCATTGATTCGATTATGGCGACGGTTGTCGAAGATTGAATGTTGAGGTAGTACTCGGGATAGCCGTCGACCTTGTTCCCGAATTCTCCGGCAGCACGAAGCTGGTCGTAGTACGTCGTCGAGATACGTTCGTCCGCGGTGGAGTAGTAATCGCCAGCTGCTCCAACCTCGATGTAACACACAACCCGTTTTCCCAGAGCATGCAGCGCGGCGACGGTCGAAGCCGGATTGATGATCCCGTCGATGTCATAGATGACGGGGGTCGGGGCCAACTGGCCATCGGGCAGCTTGTCATCGCTGCCCATGTCCCGCGCATTGGTCAGCCGCAACGGATGACTGAGTTCCCATTGCCACGGCTGGTTTCCGAGCGGAGGGATCCACCATGAGGCTGCTTCCGCACGGGGGGCCCGAGGAAGGTTGGAGGAGGCAGCCACCATCGTCAAGGCGACAACAGCGATGACGAGGCAATGCTTTCCCCGGCCTTGCTTCCCTAAGGGCGCCGCTGACCTCACCGTCGGCCATCGTACATGGAGACCTCCGTTCGGCTCTTCGGGGATCAACCGCAACTTGCCGCATAGCCGGCGGTGCCCGGTTGGTACGCCTCTCCGGAATTGGCCGTCACCAGAGGCCCGATTCGTCGACCGCGACAAAGGCGTCTGCCGGGATTTGCTTCAGCTGATCGACCTCGGTGTCGGTCCACCTGCTGTCAGCGGTCCCTTGGAAGAACCAGTTGCTGCCGTTGTCGGCCAGGATGAGCCCATAGGTCTTCATAGTGGTGATCACGGTCTGGCACATGACCGAGCACGCCGACGTCGGAAGATTGAAGCTGGCGGCCAGCCGGAACCGCGCGCCCATCGGTGGACAGTTGCTGTCAACTTGACCGGCTTCATGGCGGGCCGGCCAGATGTACGACGCTTGTGTGCACTCGGCCGTAAATCGGATTGCGTGATCCATTGAGCCTGACGACACCTCGTCGTAGTTGACCAGACCGGGGAGGATCGGCAAGCCGGCGGCGTCGGCGGAAGTCCAGCCGGCCGGGCGCAGCCCGTCGGAGGAGAGGCTCCAGATTGCTCCCGATCCAGCCGTGGATTTCTTCTTGCCGTGGAAGTGTGCGTCAAACAGTTCGTAAAGCGTGCAGGTCGACGGGTTGACCATGATGGCGTGGCGATCAGAACCGTTCTCGATGGCGTCGAGGCCGAGAACGGATATGGGCCCCGGTCGCTCTCGGAGGCGTAGGTGAACCTGACGGAGATGAGCGGCGCCGCGGGGGAGACGATCTGCCACGGGATGCCGTAGGGCTCGCTCTTGTTTCCGGACGGCCCGTAGTCCGGATGGAGAAACGCCGACGACGCATCCAGCGAGGCAAGCCAAGTGGCGCTGTCCGCGTCGACGGGGAGACCGGTGATCGGCGTGTTCCACACGTTGTCGGCCGGAAAGGCCGGGCACTGGGTGCCGGGCAGGTTGGTTCCCGCCGATTGCGCCGTCACCGACGTCGGCGCGACTCCCGCCGTCAGTCCGGTCATGACGGCCATGCCGACAGCTGCGCTCAGTTTCCGCGCCGACTTGTACATATGCCGTCCCATCGCCACCACGAATGCTGATCGGAGGCGATCAGCCAACGTCATTCTTAGCGCGTGGTCACGACGGTGCCCCCGGCGCGGGCACATCACCGACTTGAACGACATCTTCGCGATCCAGTGGGCCATGTCGTTCGCACCGACTCCTCTGCCGGTGTCCGGTCCGCGCTGCACCGCCGCGCTGCTGCAGGCCGCCGAGGCGAAACTCGAAGTGGACATCGGCGACCGTCTCGCCCACCATCACGCTCGGCAGTGACGACCTGGCGCGGGCATGACCGAGGTGGATGACGGCGTCATGGTCGACGATGGCCAGGTGCGGGTCACGGCCGCCCCACCCTCCACGCGCCCACACCGTCGTGCGGCGCGATCTCGTCGAGCACGCCAGCCTGCCTCGGCTGACGGATGTGCTCGATGACCACTCGACGGTGGCCGACGCCCAGGGCACTGACCTGCTGACACCCGACGGGCCGGCTGACTGCCGGCACCGGCACCGGCACCGGCACCGGCGAGGGCGGGGCGGGGGCGTCCGAGCTGGATCGCTCGGGCCTCTGCGTCGGGGCGCCGCTAGACGAACGCCCTATCGAGAACTCGTCGCGGGCAATTACACTTGGGAAGAGAAAGAGGTCTTGCACCCGGACGGGGCCTGCCCCGCCGGGATGACGGTGGATGGGAGGACGTCGAATGTCTGCTGGCGCTTTGGAAAGGGGTCGTGGAGGCCTTCGCGCCCCTGGCGAACCCATCGCCAGCCGGCCCGCCCGGTGACGTCATGCCCGCGTCCCACCGTCTCCCGCCCCACGGAGGTGAGCCCGGATCGCCAGCGGCCCGAAAGCTAGCCGTCACCGGGGAGCCTGGTCTTCGGTCCCCCCTTGGGCGGCCGTTGCCCTTGCTGCGCTCGCTGCGTTTCCACGCCGCCGACAAGCGGGTCGCCTGGTCCGGAGCCGTCGATGCCGACGCCCCGGCACGTCCCCATCGGCCGGTCACCCGACAGGTGGCGGCCCAAGCGCTGGGGATCGCCGGGCTGCTGGCATACAACTGGTGGGTGCTCGTGCCCTTGCGGCCCGGGCTTATGGTTTCGCCCAGCGAACTGTTCAGTGACCTCGAAGTTCCCGGCCAACCCTTTGCCGCAGCGATGCAGCACGCCGATCTGCTCTCGGGCCTGCTGCTCCTGAGCGCCTTTTCGATCGTCGGCTCAAAGGTGATCCCCCGTGGCCGGGGAGAGTGGTGGTCCATCGTGGTCTTCGCCTCCGCCGGGGTGACGGCCGCGCTCTTTCCCGAAGCGTGTCCCGACGGGATCAGTGCGGCGTGCCGACACTTGGAATGGACCTTCCAACTCCCGGTCCATCACTACATCCACATCGTCGCCAGCGTCTTCGAGTTCGGAGCCATTACGGCCGCCCTCTGGCTCGCCTATCGACGCACCCGAGAACAGCGCTCACCGAGTGCCATGGTCTATCGAATCCTCGCCGTCGCCGCACTCCCCGCCTACCTGCTGCTCGGAGCCGCCTACCTGTTCAATGCGTGGGGCGGAGCAATGGAGGCCGTCTTCTTCGTGGCCTTTTCCGCCATCGTTGTGACCGAGCTCTTCGAACGCACCAGAGCCGCGTGATCTTCGAACCTTGGGCGCGCTAGGAGTCCCCAGACCACATCTTGGTGATCTGGGCCATGTCGAAGTAGTCGCGCCAGGCGCTGATTTTTCCGTCGCGGATCTCGAATGTGCCCATGAGGGGCAGCGCCGCCACCGTTTCCCCGATGGTGAACGTGTCGACCCGCTCGGTGAGGACCACGTTGTCGCGCACAGCGAGGTGGATGGTCTCAATCACCATGTGGTCGCACATGGCGAAGAACCCATCGATGAAGGCGATGGCGGCGTCGATGCCGACTGCGGGGTCCATGGGAATGTTGTGGTAGACGACATCGTCGGTGAAAAACTGGCGCAAGGCTTCGGCGTCGTGATGGCTGAACGTGTTGCACATGTCGCGCACGACCCGTTCGGCGTCCTCTGCAGCTCCCATGGTGACCTCCTCGAGTCGGCGGGCTGGCTCGGATCAAGTTAGCGAAGCCCTGGCACCACGGCCCATCCCGATCGTTCGGGCGTGCGATCGAGACTCAGCTGCCGACGGCGGTTACCCAGCTCGCCTTTGAGCTCGTGCTCCGGCGCCCCACGGAGCCGCCGCCGGTGGTCTTTGCCCGTGACCCCGAAAGCGTTCGCTCTCGGTGCGCGCACTCTGGTCGGCGATCTCCACGTCACCCGCCTCGACAGAGCCGGTCCTGGTGCTCGAGGGTGTCACGCCACCGTGTCGAGCGCGCCACCCAGATCATTCAGGAGGTCGTCGAGCGTCTCCAGCCCGACGCTCAATCGGACCAGGTCCCCGGGCACCTCGTTGCTCGTGCCGGTGGTGCTCGCATGGGTCATCCGCCCCGGGTGCTCGATCAGGCTCTCCACGGCGCCGAGGCTCTCGGCCAAGGTGAAGACCCGGGTCCGGGAGCACAGTTCCACCGCTGCCTCCTCGCCGCCGCGCACGGTGAAGCTGACCATGCCCCCAAAGGCCCGCATCTGTCTCCGGGCGACGTCGTGACCGGGGTGTCCGGCGAGCGACGGGTGGAAGACCTTGCCCACCGCCCGATGGCCCCGCAACAGCTCGACGACCGCCAGGGCGTTGGCACAGTGGCGCTCCATCCGAAGCGCCAAAGTCTTTACGCCACGCTGGACGAGGAAGCAGTCGAACGGACCCGGAACAGCTCCGGCCGCGTTCTGCAGGAATCCGAGGCGCCGGGCGATGTCCCCGTCGTTGGTCGCGGTGAACCCCCCGACGACGTCCGAGTGCCCACCGAAGTACTTCGTCGTCGAGTGCACGACGATATCGGCCCCCAACCGAAGCGGCTGCTGGATCCACGGCGTGGCGAAGGTGTTGTCGACGACGACGAGGATGCCGTGGTGGTGGGCCAGTGTCGCGATGGCGGCGATGTCGATCACGTGGAGCAGCGGGTTCGTCGGCGTCTCGATCCACACCATGCGCGTCCGCGGCGTCAAGACGTCGTCGAGCACGGAGAGATCGGTGGCGTCGACGACGAGCCCGGCCGGGCCGTGGACCTCGGTTGCCAGCCGGAAGGTCCCCCCGTAGCTGTCCGTCTGCATGACCAGATGGTCGCCGGGACCGAGCAGTCGCATCACCGCGTCCTCCGCCGCCAGCCCGCTGGCGAAGGCGAGCCCGAAGTCGGCCCCCTCGAGAAGGGCCAGATGGGCTTCGAGGCTGGCCCGGGAGGGATTCCCCGAACGCGCGTACTCGAAGCCCCGATGACGCCCGACGGCGTCCTGGGCAAAGGTCGAGGAAAGGTACACGGGCGTGTTGACCGCGCCGGTGGCCGGGTCGGCCCCACCGGCGCCGTGTACGGCGTGGGTCTCGAATCCACGTCCGCCGCGATCCAGGTGGTCGCTCACCGCAGCCTCAACGCGACCCGGTCGCCAAGATGGCGAGGACGTCCGAGCGGGTGACGACCCCGACCGGATGACCACGATCGAGAACGAGTAAAGCGGGCGCCTCCTCCAGGCGACCCACGGCGACATGGACCGGCTCGCCGGCACCGATCGTCGGGAGGGGCCGCCCCATCACGTCGCCCACTTCGCGCTCGAGCACGGAGGGATCGGTGAAGACGCGGTCCATGAGGTCGCGCTCGGTCACCGCGCCCACGACCTCGGCCAGGACGACGGGAGGCTCATGCTTGATCACGGGCATTTGACTGACGCCGTATTCGCGCAGGATGGCGATCGCCTGCCGGACGGATTCAGCAGGGTGGGTATGGACGAGCGATGGCAGGGACGCGTCACGGCCGGCCAACAGGTCGCCCACAGTGGTCCCGACGTCGTGGAGGAAGCCGTAGTCAGCCATCCACGCGTCGTTGTAGATCTTGGAGAGATAACCGCGCCCGGAATCCGGGATGTGGACAACGATGACCGCGTCCGACGATAGGTCGCGTCCGACTACCAGGGCGGCGGCAATGGCCGTGCCCCCCGAACCGCCGAGGAGGAGGCCCTCTTCGCGGGTGACGCGCCGCGCCGTGGCGAAGCTCTCGGCATCCGAGACCGCCACGACCCTGTCCACCACCGAGGGGTCATAGGTCGTCGGCCAAAAATCCTCACCGATGCCCTCGACCAGATACGGACGTCCCGAGCCGCCGGAGTACACCGAACCCTCGGGGTCGGCCCCGATGACCTCGATCGCGGGATTGCGCTCCTTCAGGTACCGACCGATCCCCGTGATGGTGCCGCCGGTTCCGATGCCGGCCACGAAGTGCGTGACCCGACCATGGGTCTGCACCCAGATCTCGGGACCCGCCGTGGCGTACTGCGCGCCGGGGTTCTCGGGGTTGTGGTACTGGTCCGGCTTCCAGGCCAGGGGCACCTCGCGGGCCAGGCGGTCCGAGACGCAGTAGTACGAGTCGGGGTGCTCAGGTGGCACCGAGGTGGGACAGACGACGACTTCGGCCCCGTAAGCGCGCAACAACGCGATCTTGTCGGCGGCCACCTTGTCCGGGCACACGAAGATGCACTTGTAGCCCCTTCGGGCGGCCACGATGGCGAGACCCACGCCCGTGTTGCCACTTGTCGGTTCGACAATCGTCCCGCCGGGTCGGAGCCGCCCGTCGCGCTCGGCGGCTTTGATCATGGCGAGCGCGATGCGGTCTTTGGACGATCCACCGGGATTGAACAGCTCGAGCTTGGCGACCAATGCGCATTCCAGGTCCCGGGCCGTCCGGTCCAATCGCACCATCGGCGTGTTCCCGATCAGGTCGACCAGGGATTCGGCCACGTCCATGGGTGGTCCGGGATCGGAGACCGGACGAATGTCGACGCCAACCAACGAGCGCAATTCTTCGTCGGAGACCGCCTCGTCGGTGAACAGTTCCGTGGGCAGTCCCGCCTGACGCAGGCTCGCGGCCACGGGCACCGCCTCCCCGACGGGCCCGCAGACGCCGATGCGGCGGGGGATTCGAGCGCGCAGCGCGCCGACGAGTGACTCGACTGACCCGCCGGCCGTGAGTCGCTCGACGTGCCGGGCGCGATCTTCGAGACGGACCGGTGCCGGCTCGCTGCCCACGACGACAAGGACATCCATAGGGATTCTCTACCACTCGGCCCGGCGGGTCATCCGCCGTGCCCAGGATCCCCGGGGCAGGCATGGCTCGCGCTCGGGCGCCCTCGTAGGAAAGGCTACCAGATTGTTGACTAACCACGTCAGGTTTGTAAGGATCGGGCTCCACGCGTCCCGTCGGGTCCTCTTCTCCGGAGGCCCGCGTAAAGGAGGGGTCATGTCCGATTGGGGTTTCGAGACCCGCCAGATCCAT
>Ga0181536_10000607_pt1 | contig 43113 bp, 28 predicted proteins | sample PEATcosm2014_Bin_41_FD_121105 | JGI IMG/M metagenome (GOLD analysis project Ga0181536, IMG submission 121105) | Peatland microbial communities from MTU Mesocosm Facility, Houghton, MI, USA - PEATcosm2014_Bin17_60_metaG | ecosystem: Environmental > Terrestrial > Soil > Wetlands > Peat | place...
CATGAACTGAAAAACTCTTAAAGCCCATTCCCAAAACGGTGGTCCTAACCCCTTGAAAATCAAGGGCCACAGGTCGTTTTTTTCGCCTCTATGGGATGGCTGTGAGAATTTGTCATTTGTCATGTAAACATGCGCCCGCTGCCGGCGAAAAAGGAGACTTTCGCGGGCTGTGGGTTCAGGGGTTTGGATTTTCGCAAACCGGCTAGGCGATGCCGCCCATCTGGGCGACCAGACGGTCGTTGAGTTCCTTGGCGGGGTTGTAGCCGGAGGATTTTAGTTTGATCTGGAAGGCGGCCACTTCGATGAGCCGGGCCAGGTCGCGTCCGGGGCGCACGGGGATGATGATATGGGGAATCTCCACGCCGAGGATTTTGACATACTCCTGTTCCATGCCCAGGCGGTCCACGTCGGCGACTTCATCCCAGGCTTTCAAGGTGATGACCAAGTCGACTTGTTTTTCCTGGCGAATGCTGCGGACGCCAAACATGGAGGCGACGTTGATGATGCCGATGCCGCGGACTTCCATGTGGGCGCGGGTGAGTTCGGCGCTGGTGCCCATGACGGAGTGGCCGTCAATGAGGGTGACGCGGGTGACGTCGTCGGCGACGAGGCTGTAGCCGCGCTCGATGAGAGCCAGGACACTCTCGCTTTTGCCAATGCCGCTTTCGCCGCGAATGATGGCGCCGACGCCGAGGATATCCACCATGCTGCCGATTTCGCTGCCGCGAGGGGCGAAGAACATCTCCAGGGCGAGGGTGGCCATGTTGATGAATTTCATGGTGATCATGGGGGTGACCATGACGGGCACGCCGGCCTTCTCGGCGGCGCGGAGGAACAATTTTTCGGGGCGGAGGTTGCGGGAAAAGACGATGGCCGGGATTTTGAAGGAAAAGAGGTTCTCGTAACGCGGTTCGCGCGCGTCGGGGGCGAGACCGCGGAGGAAGGAGGATTCGGCATTGCCGATGACTTGGAGGCGTTTGCTGGCGAAATAGCGGGTGAAGCCGGCGAGCGCCAGGCCGGGCCGGTTGACGGTGGGTTCGCGGATGACGCGCTTGAGGCAGTCGGCGCCGGAGACGAGTTTCAATTGCAGGGCGCGGGCCTCTTCGTTGTAAAATCGTTCAACAGTGATGATTTCGCGTTGCATAGCAGAGCGGTGTCAGAGGTTAAATTCCGGGCCGAGATAAATTTCGCGGGCCTTGGGATCGTTGGACATTTCGGAGCCCGGGCCCGCATAGACCACCTGGCCATGATGCACCAAATAGGCGTAGTCCACCAGTTTCAAGGTTTCGCGCACGTTGTGGTCTGTGACCAGGATGCCGAGGCCGCGCTCGCGCAGGCGGCGGATGATCTTCTGGACTTCATAGACGGCGATGGGATCAATGCCGCTGAAAGGCTCGTCCAAGAGGAGCAATTTGGGGCTGGTGACCAGGGCGCGGGTGATTTCCAGGCGGCGCTTTTCGCCGCCGCTGAGCGTGTAGGCCATGCTGGAGGCCAGGGGAGCGAGATCCAGCTCGTCCAGGAGATACTTGAGCCGGAGGGAGCGTTCCGCGCCGTCCATGACGCAGGTTTCCAGGATGGCGAGGATGTTCTGCGCCACGGTGAGCTTGCGGAAGACGGAGGGTTCCTGGGTCAGATAGCCGATGCCCAGCCGCGCGCGGCGGTGCATGGGGAGGCGGGTGATGTCGCAGCCCTCCAGGAGGACCTGCCCGGTGTCGGGGGCCACGATGCCGACAATGATGTTGAAGGTGGTGGTTTTGCCGGCGCCGTTGGGGCCGAGCAGGCCGACGACTTCGCCGGGGCGGACAAAAATGGAGATATTGTTGACGACTTTGCGCTCGTTGTATTCCTTGACCAGGGCCTCGGTCGCCAGGAGGCGGGGCGCCTCCCCCCGGGCCACTTCCGACTGGGGCCGGTCCTTGGACATGACTGGCTTAGACTCGGGGTTCATGGCGCGGCGGAGGGAGCGGATGGATTAGGATTAAGATTATGATCAGGAATAATGTGATAAAGGCCGGAGGCGTTCAAGCCGCCGCTTTTGACATCCCAAACCAGGCGGTCGGCGTTGGAGATGAGGAATTTGTCCTTTCGCCCCACAGGATGGCCGGTGAGCACGATTTGTTCGGCGGGGGCGAGGTCATAGACGGCGCGGCCACCGGTGGCATGGATGTTCTGCCCGGCATTGTTTTGGTCGAAGACGACGTTGCCGACGGCCACGGCATTTTCAATGACATTGGTCACGGATGAGAAATAGGCCGTGACAATGGCGGCGGTCAAATTGTCGTTCTCGGCGGCGGGGCCGGAGCCGGCCAATTGAATTTGGACATCCTCTTCGGCCATGACGCTGCGCCAAAGGCCGGTGAGGGGGAAGCGGCGGGCGGTGAGGATGCCGCACGCGATGGTTTTGCGGACCCCTTTGGCGTCGGCGGCGGTTTCGGCGCGGACGTCTCCGCGCGCCACGGCGGTTTCGACCTGGTTGCTGGAGTCCAGGTAAACGAGGAGAAGTTGGGAGGTCAAGGAGTCCTGGAGTTGATCGTCCTGCAGGAGGCGGGCATGGACATGTCCGCGGAAGGTGGCCAGATTGGTTTGGGCATCCAGGGACTGGTGCAGGATGTCGTCGGAGGTGATGTCAATCCAGCGGTTGGTGGACTGGCCGAGGACCTGGAGCTTGAACCGGGCGTTGCCTTGCGCGTGAAAAATGGGGTTGGTGGAGGCGGAGGCCATGGAAAGCAGGTCGCCCCGGACTTTCATGCGATCATTCCGCCAGACGGAATGACCCCTCAGCTCGATCAAGTCATTTGTGCGGTTATAGACGGCTTGGTCGGCCAGGGCGCGGCTGTGGTCGGCCTGGTTGAGGATAATGACATTTCCCTCGGAGGTCATGGCGTCGGCGGTGGCGCCGTTGGTGGACATCTGCAAGGTGGCGTGATCGGCCCAAAGTTGGCGGAAGGTCGCCGGGGCGGAAGGGTTGGTGGCGGGATTGGGCCAGAGCACCCAGACCTGATTGTCGGCGATAAGAAAATGGCGGTTGGGATCGTAGGTGAATCTGGCGGCCTTGGCCTCTTCCGGGCCGTTGAGCCAGTGGGCGCCGCCCTCCAATTCCAGCAGCTCGGCGCCATTGGTGTTGAAGTAGGAGGCGGTGGCGCCGGTGGCGGTTCCTTTGTTGGTCAAAGTGATGGTCACATCTTGCCAGGCCAGAATGGATTCCACCGTCCAGTTGGTGGTGAAATGGACGGAAAGGAAGGGGGAGAGCATTTGGAATTGGGGGTCGGCGACGCGGACGCTGCCGGCGTAATTGACCAGATTGGACCGGTAAACGAGTTGGCCGCGGTCGGAGAAGATGCGCAAAATCTGGCCGGCGTCGTCCGCCGCGCCGGTTTTGGGGGCGGGAAAAACTCCCGAGCGGAGGAGGGACTTGACCACGCGGGTCTGGACTTGATTGGAGAGGAAGAGCATTTGGTTGGATTCCGCGTAAAAAAAACCCGTCCCCTGGACGAACAAATTTGTGGTGGGGGTGAAGATATGGATGGGGCCGGCATTTTCGGCCATCTCCTGGTTGGGTCTGTAATCAACGATGCATTCCGGGGCCTGCGCGATGACCTGCACTTGGTTGGTCTGGCCGTCGCGGACGCCCCTCAATTCAAAGTCCTTGACGAGAACCAATCCGCCGGGAAGCGGGTTTGCCTGGCTGCCGTTGAACAAGGCGTCAATGATTTTGCCTTGAGGAGTGTTCCGGTAATGGGCGTAGAAGACACGCGCGGGGGCATTGCTTCCGGGCGGCCCCTGCGCGCGCGCCAGGCCGGGCGAGAGCGCGAGCAGAACAAGCGGGAAAAGGAGGAAGGAAGAGAGATTCCTTCTTCGGGCGCGAGGCAATTGATGGGGGATCCGCATGGCGGGAAATTTTAGCGCACGGCGGCCCGGACTCTGACCAGACAGGCGAGAAGTTTGGCCATCTGGTCCAGCGGAATCATGTTCGGGCCGTCGCTCAACGCGCGGTCGGGGTCGGGATGGGTTTCCAGGAAGACTCCGTCGGCCCCGGCCGCCACCGCGCAACGGGCCAGGACCGGGGCGAATTGACGCTGGCCACCGGAACGGTCGCCGCCTGCGCCGGGGAGTTGGACGGAGTGGGTGGCGTCAAAAACGACGGGAAAGCCGAACTGGCGCAGGATGGGGATGGAGCGCATGTCGGCCACGAGGTTATTGTAACCGAAGGTGGTGCCGCGCTCGGTGAGCAGGAGCTTCTTGCCGCCGGCGGCGGCGGCCTTGGCGGCCACCTGGCCCATTTCCTGGGGCGAGAGGAACTGGCCTTTTTTGACATTGACGATTTTGCCGGTGCGAACGGCGGCCAGGAGAAGATCGGTCTGGCGGCAAAGGAAGGCGGGGATTTGGAGGATGTCCACCACGGCGGCGGCGGCGCGGACTTGATCCTCGGTGTGGACATCGGTGAGGACGGGGACGCGGAGATCGCGGCGGAGATTGGTCAGGACGCGCAAGCCGGCCTCCAGGCCCGGGCCGCGGAAGGTGGCGGAGGAGGAGCGGTTGGCCTTGTCGAAGCTGGCCTTGAAGATATAATTGACATTTAGGCGGCGGCAGAGGGCCTGGAGGGTCGAGGCGACCTGGCGGCACAGGGGTTCATTTTCGATGACGCACGGCCCGGCGATGAGGGTGAGGCGCCGGGCCTGTTTGAGGGATTTCCAAATCTGGGCATTGTTGAGCACACGCCCTTTGTAGCAGCGCGGCGGGAGAATGTAAATGACGGGTCAGATGACGGTGCCGTTGGGAATCAAGCCGTTTTTGGGGATGATGACAATGCCGTCGCGGACGTAATAGAGGGGATGATCCACGTCCTGGGGCTTGTCGGCGGGGGAAATGCGGCAGTTCTCGCCAATGCGGGCGTTTTTGTCAATAATGGCATTTTCGATGCGGGTGTGCCTGCCGACGCCGATGCGGGGGATGCCGCGCGCCTCGTAGCGTTTGATGGAGGCGTCGGATTCATAGAAATCGCAACCGAGCATGATGGTGCGGTTGATTTCGCAGCCGCCGTCAATCTTGCTGCGGACGCCAATGATGCTCTGGCGGATTCTGCAGTGGTCAATGATGCAGCCGTCGGAGATGTTGGCGTGGCTGATTTCGGCGCCGTTGATCTTGGAGGCGGGCAGGAATCTGGGACGGGTGAAAATCGGAGCGCTCATGTCGAAGAAATTGAAGCGGGGCAGGTCCGCGGTCAAATCCAGGTTTGCCTCAAAGAAGGAGCGGATGGTGCCGAGGTCCGCCCAGTAACCCTGGAAGACGGAGGCAAAAACTTTGTGGCTGTCAATGGCGCCGGGGATGACGTGCTTCCCAAAGTCGGTCAGGCTGTTGTCCAGGAGGCGGAGGATGACGTCGCGGTTGAAAAGATAAATGCCCATGGAGGCGAGGAAGAACTCCTGATCGCCCTCGATGCCCAGTTGGGCGTAGCTGGCGGGGTCCAGGCGGAGGGAATCCAGCAGGACGGGGTCCTTGGGCTTCTCGACGAAGCGGGTGATGCGCTGATCCTGGCCGAGTTGCAGGATGCCCAGCCCCTGGGCGTCTTGGCGGGAAACGGGGATGGTGGCGACGGTCAGGTCCGCGCCGTGCTGGAGGTGTTGGGCGATGAGGTTGCGGTAATCCATGCGGTAGAGCTGGTCGCCGCTGAGGACGAGCAGACAGTCAAAATCATGGGTGAGGAAGTGGACCAGATTTTTGCGCACGGCGTCGGCCGTTCCCTGGTACCAGGAGTCGTCGGTAAAAGTCTGTTCAGCGGCCAGAATCTCCACGAAGCCGCTGGTGAAATGGTCGAATTTATAAGACTGGGAAATGTGGCGGTGGAGCGAGGCGGAATTAAACATAGTCAACAAATAAATACGTTTAAGCCCGGAATTGATGCAATTGGAAATGGGGATGTCCACCAAGCGGTACTTGCCGGCCAGCGGCACGGCCGGTTTGCTGCGGTCGCGCGTGAGAGGGAACAAGCGCCGGCCCTGCCCGCCGCCCATGATGACGGAAAGAACATTGCTGGTGTTGATTGACATCCGTGTCGTTTGCGTCGTCATAGGACTCCTGATTATGCGCCGAGGATAGGCCGGTCCGGGGCGTTTTCAAAGCACAAATTTCAATGCCCGGCAAATGGTTTGACAGCCCAGATCCAATCTCACCAATTGACAGGGTTGGGGATTGAGGGCAATGATAAGCGGCGGCCCGAAAACTGAGCGTCGAAAATCGCGGCACAAGCAGAGCGCCCCTGTGCCGACCGAGTTCGTTCCTCGAAGAGCCAGCATGGAATTCGAACAAATAAAGCAGTGGCTGATTGGCTGCATGAGCAAAAGGGCGCAGATCTGCCGGATGAAGGCAATTCTGGCTTTCGCCGTTTGTCCGGTGGCGCTGACCGCTGCCGCGGGATGCGTCTTTGTCCTGCTCCGGCTATTTGCTTCCAGCAGGCATACGGACAATGGCGCCACCCTCGGATGGATCGCGCTGGCCTCGGTGCCAGTGATGTTCCTTGGAAACCGCTTGACCCCGCGGGGGGAGAGCTTGATGGAGAAACGGATGCGGGAAGGCGCCCCGCTGCCGGGAACTCCCTGGAACAGAGCCACCGTCTTGATCCGTCTGTTCCTTTGGGTGATCTTCGCCGGGCCGCGTCTGTGCGATTGGGCGATCGCCGCGATGCGGGAAGCCCGTCAATGGCAGGAACAGGATGCGCACGGTTGCGCGGCGGTGCTGTGGCTGCTGGCATCGCGGCACAAAAAGGTTCCTTATGAGGACTTCCAAACCGAAATCCCGTGGTTGGATCTTCCTGCCGTGCTTCCGCAAGTCACCCGCATTTCAGGCGTGCTGCGACTGCAAGCGCCTCCCGCCGGATTGAGCCTGACAGACGAATTGCGCGACGCGATCCTCACAGGCGGCCCGATGGAAGGATAGAAAAAGATTAGACGGATGGCACGGATAAATTAATCCGTGTGATCCGGGGAATCGGTGGTTCAATTCTGCTGGTTGCGACTCGCCGACTTGGCGTTTTGACGTTAAAACCGCGCCGCATGGTTCCGTTGGCTCACGCCGCATCCTGTCCAGCCATCTCGCTGGGAGCAAGCGCCGCAACCCCGAGCATTTCGTTCACCCGCCCCATGAGTTCTTGGGAATTAAAGGGCGGCGCGGGCCGCTCGCCGGGCGCGCCCATGCTTGGCGCCGCTTCGCAAAAAGCTTCCGCGCGCGCGGCGAGTTGGAGGCGGGGGACAGCCCTGGTGGAGGGGAGGCGGCTGAGGATGTCGCAGAGGGTGGTCACGTCCATGTCCGGCAGAGGGGCGTCGAGAATGATCAAGTCGGGCAGGCGGCGGCGGGCCTTTCTGAGGAGTTCCAAGGCGGAGGAGGCGCATTGAACGCGGCAGCCGCCGGCGGCCAGATTGGTGGACAGCGATGGGAAAATGTCGGTGGCGCAAGCGACCAATATCAGGCGCGATTTCATAGGCGGAAGGATACCGGCCAAACGCGGCTGGGCAACGGCGGCTGGGCAACAAAGAGGTTACGTTTCCTTGACGCAATCTTTCCACTTCCATCCTGCCCCCTAAATCCTTACAGTGTCCGGCCTTGAACTTGCGCACTGATTATAAAGACACGCTGAATCTGCCGCAAACCGGTTTTCCCATGAAAGCCGATTTGGTCGCCCGCGAGCCGCTGCGATTGAAGAAATGGCAGACGGGCGGCCTCTACCAAAGAATCCAGGAGCAGCGGGCGGGCGGTCCCAAATTTGTCCTCCACGACGGCCCCCCTTTCGCCAACGGGGACGTCCACATCGGCACGGCCCTGAACAAGATCCTCAAGGACATCATCATCAAATACAAGACCTTGCGCGGCTTCAGCGCCCCCTACATGCCCGGCTGGGATTGCCACGGGCTGCCGATCGAATACAGGGTAATGCAGGAAATAAAATCCGAATTCATCCAGAGTAATTTAAACAATCTGTCGAGGAACTTCCCGCAAAGGGTGCTCCAAGAGCCTTTCACGAAGGATGCTATGGTCATCAGAAACAAATGTGAAGAAAGAGCACTCAACTGTATTGAATTTGCGGATGGCTCAGGCCAAAGGCAGCAATTCAAACGCCTCGGCGTCCTTGGCGATTGGGGTTCCTCGAGGAAGCCCGATTGCGAAAATCCGTACCTCACCCTCAACAAGAAATACGAAGCCGACGAACTGCGCCTATTCGCGGACATCGTGGAAAAGGGCTTCGTTTATCGCGGCAAAAAACCGGTTTACTGGTGCATCCCCTGCCGCACTGCCCTCGACGAAGCCGAAGTCGAATACGCCGAGCACGTCAGCCAAAGCGTCTTCGTTAAGTTTCCCGCTGTCCAAAGAGGCGCGTTCAAGAATTCACCCGTTGTCCCCCACCCGAACACATTCATCCTCATCTGGACCACCACGCCGTGGACGCTCCCGGCTAATCTGGCCGTGGCTTATAATTCTACTTTGAAATACTCACTCGTGAAGGTGGCCAGCGAAGAATATTGGATGTTGACTTCCCTCGTTCAGGCCATCGCAGAAAAATGCCAGTGGGAAAAACCTGAAATTATTCTTAGCGTTGATGGCTGGCAATTGGCCGCGTTGGACTACCAGCACCCGTTCTGCAAGCGGACAGGGCAACTCTACGCCGGGGACGACTTTGTGGAAAGCGGCACCGGAACAGGTTTCGTGCATATCGCCCCTGGACATGGCAAGGAGGACTACAATCTAGCACGTCAACACGGTCTGCAGATTTACTCGCCCATCAACGATGACGGCGCGTTCGCACACACCAGCGATTTGCCGGTCGAACAGCAAATGCCCGCCGAACTTCTCGGCAAATCGACTCTTGAGAGACAAGGCAGAACCAGCGATGCAAACGAAGCGATTCTGGCCTTGCTGCGCGCAAAGAATGTTCTCCTCCATCAGGAGCCGTATCCGCACAGCTATCCGCACTGCTGGCGCAGCAAAACGCCTATCATCTTCCGCGCCATGGACCAGTGGTTCATAAAAATTGATCACTCAACACCTGAATTTGAAGTGCATGGGGACGAAGCGATCAAAAAGGGGGACGTTCTAATGGATGATTTTGAACGGAAGAAAGCTGGCATGCCCCTGGGAACTCTCCGCTTGCGCGCCTTGCGGGCTATAAGTTACGAAGTGGATTGGATTCCTGACTGGGGCAAGAACCGAATCGAGGCTGCGGTGAAAAGCAGACCCGACTGGTGCATCTCGCGGCAGCGTTCCTGGGGAGTGCCCATCCCCGCGTTTTACGACGCCAAGGGCGAACCGATGCTCGACGCGCAAATCGTGCGCCACGCCGCCGACCTGGTCGAAAAGCATGGCTCGAACATCTGGTTTGAAAAAACCGCCGCCGAACTGTGGGACCTCGTCAAGCCAAAGAATTGGCAAGGCGCGGAAGCCGTCTCCAAATCCACCGACACGCTCGACGTTTGGATTGATTCCGGCTCTTCCTCGCGCGCGGTTTTAATGCGCCGGCCGGAATTGGCCCACGAAACCGGCCAGCTTGCCTGGCAAGCCGACATGTATCTGGAAGGCAGCGACCAGCACCGCGGCTGGTTCCAATCCTCCCTGCTGCTCTCCCTGGCCGGCAACGGCGCGGCTCCGTATAAGACAGTATTGACGCACGGCTTCATGGTGGACGCCGACCGCGAAAAAATCTCCAAGAGCAAACAAGCCGGCTACGAAAAGCCGCAGACCGCCGAGGCCTACGTGAAGAAATACGGCGCCGACGTGGTGCGGTTGTGGGTCGCCTCGCAGGACTTCCGCAACGACATCGTGGTGAGCGAGGAGCGGGTGAACAAAGTGGGCGAAACCTACCGCGCCATCCGCAACGCGTTGCGCTACCAGCTCTCCAACCTCTACGATTTCGACCCCGTCAAACATACTGTCCGTGAAGACGAACTCACCGGGCTGGACCGCTGGATTCTTGCTGAGTTTTCCAGGCTCGAAGGCGAAGTCATGGCGGCGTACGACCAGTATGAATTCCACGTGGTGTATCAAAAAGTCAGCCAATTCATTGCCGTCGAACTTTCCTCCATTTACCACGACGTGATCAAAGACCGGCTCTATACCGACCCGGCCAATTCGCCGCGCCGCCGCTCCACCCAAACCGCCCTGCATCGCCTGGTCACCGGCCTGTGCCAGATGCTCGCCCCCATTCTGGCCTTCACCGCCGACGAAGCCTGGGAATTTGTGCCGGGCGTTTCAGCCTCGGTTCACGAAAGCCAATGGAAGCGGCAGGGATTGCAATTGATGCCGGATGAAATTGGGAGATGGGATTGGCTGAAGCTTTGGCGCGAGAAGCTTTTGCCCGAGCTGGAAAAAGCGCGCCAAGCCAAGATCATTGGCAAAGCTCTGGAAGCCAAAGTTGAAATCGTTGTTCCGCAGGTTCAACTCCAGTATTCCGACGCTGACATGCTGCGCGAATTGGTCAATGTTTCTGCGTTGAAGATGAGCAAAGGGGAAGGCGTTTCAATTTCCGTTGCTAAAGCGGACGGCGAAAAATGCGAGCGTTGCTGGCATTGGGAAAGCGACGTCGGCGCCAACCCGGATTATCCCGGCATCTGCCGGCGTTGCGTTGAAGCGGTCCAAGAGCATGAGGCAAACAAAACGTGAATTGGGAGTTGAAAGTTGGCCCAATGAGCCGTAAAGTTTTTTTCCCGCAAGAGATGGGGTCGTAGCTCAGTTGGTAGAGCGCCTGAATGGCATTCAGGAGGTCAGGGGTTCGAATCCCCTCGGCTCCACCATCCTCATAAGAACCCTGCCCGAGTAAACTCGTCTGGGTTGCCGTTGATCGCTGCGAGGCCGGATGGCCGCGACGGCCGGTTGGGGAGCCAGTGAGTATTGTGTTTTTAATTCAAGTGATTGCGAATGAGTTGGTTACGAGACCAAAGCGGGGAGGATCAAATATAATGCTTGCTATCCGGCGGAAGTGTGTCAAGATGGGGGGAGATTAGATGAATGTTCGAATCCGCTATGGGAATTCTCCAAGTGAACTTAGTTCAGTGGTGATTGAGACCCGATCGTCGGGAACCGTTCTGGAAGCGCTTTGATCTAAGCTGAAATAGAGTTAACTAAAATAGTATGAATACCAAATTGTATGTGGGGAATCTTTCCTTCGATACCACCGAAAACGATCTGCAGGACCTTTTTGCGGCCTGCGGCCCGGTCTCGGAAGTCAACCTAGTGATGGATCGCTCGACCAACCGGCCGCGCGGATTCGCGTTCGTGACGATGGCGACGCCGGAAGGCGCGCAGGCGGCAATCGCGCAGATCAATGGCAAGAATGTGCAGGGCCGGGATCTGACGGTGAATGAAGCGCGGCCGCGTGAAGAGCGTTCGGGCGGCGGCGGCGGCGGCCGGGGCGGTTATGGCGGCGGCGGCGGACGGAGTCGTCAGTATTCGCGTTAATTGAAATTTACGCGAACGGCATTTTGCCGATTTCATGGCGGAGCCCTGTTGGGGTTCCGCCTTTTTTTTGGAGGGGGTCAGAATTTGAGGTTCCATGGGTCGCCGGCGTATTTTTCGAGGAGCGCAGGAGGGATTTGTGGCGGCGGGGCGAGGGGTTGGATGGCCGACCAGGTTTGGCGGAGGGCGGTTTTGATGGGAGTGGGGGAGAGGCGCAGGTTGGTGAGGAATTGGCTGTGAGGACGGTTTTGGCGGTAGTCGGGCTGGCGGGAGGGCATGGGGAGGATTTTTTGGATGAGGCTGATGTCGAAGTCCAGAAGGAAGGCGCCGTGAAATAGAAGGGCGTGGCGCTTGCGGCGTTGGGCGTTGCCGGAGAATTTGAGCGGGGCGCCGGGTCCACCATCGGCAAGGCTGCGGCGCAGAGAGAGATCGGTGACGCCCTGGATGGAGACGGGAAAGGCCAGGAGACGCTGCAAGGTCTGCCGCTGATGTTCCATGATGTGACGATTGGCGGCAGGGATGGTGTGGAGGGCGGGATGACGTTGGAGGCTGAGGATGAGGGAATAGTTGAGACAGCCGGGGCCTTGCAAGACGGCGCCGCCACCGCTGCAGCGGCGAAGGACGGGAATGTTTTGGGCGCGACAGGCGGCCAGGTTTGCCTCGGAGGCGGCGCGGTTAGCGTAGCCGAGGACGACGAAATAGCGGTCAGGCTCCCAAAAACGGAGGGTTTCCGCGTCCGGGTTTTGGTCGCAGGAGTCGAGGAGGGCTTCATCGCAGGCGAGGTTGGCGGCTGGGGCGGGGAGGGTGAGGTCGAGGAATTTCATGGGGATAAAATAAACTTTTGCTTTGGTTTTTGACGAGTTGAATTTAAACTAGCCGCATCGGATTGGCGTGGCGAAGGTTGAAGATGTTGTGAACACTAGAACTTGAACTTGCAAAGCAGACCCACATCCCGGCGTGCCAAGGCGGCGCCCCAGCGGGCCGAGGCAGCCGCGCCGGGCGGCGCGACCAACCGTCGTTTGCTCAATGCGATGGAGGATGTGATCGAGTTCACGCGAAGAAACCAGGGGCCGGAAAAGGCGGAGTCGCTGATGGATGATTTGGTGGCGCGGCTGCGGGCGGCGGGGATGGAGGTGCCGCAGCCGGTGAACACGCCTTATGTGAATACGATTCCGCCGGGAGCGCAGCCGGCTTATCCCGGGGACCGCGATCTGGAGCGGCGGATAAAAAGTCTGGCGCGGTGGAACGCGATGGCGATGGTGGTGAACGCCAACCGGCATGAGACGGAGGTGGGCGGGCATATTTCGAGTTACGCGTCCATGGCAACGCTCTACGAGGTGGGTTACAACCATTTTTTTCGCGGGGGCGACGGGGGGGGGCCGGCGGACTTGATTTATTTTCAGGGCCACACGACGCCGGGGAATTACGCGCGGGCGTTTTTGGAGTACCGGCTGGAGGAGGGGCAGATGCACAATTTCCGGCAGGAGCTGGGGGAGGGGGGAGGGCTATCGTCGTATCCGCATCCGTATTTGATGCCGGATTTCTGGCAGTTCCCGACGGTCTCGATGGGGCTGGGGCCGATCATGTCCATTTATCAGGCGCGGTTCATCCGGTATTTGAAGGCGCGGGGACTGCTGCAGACGAAGGAGGAGCCGCGGGTGTGGGCCTTTGTGGGGGACGGGGAAAGCGACGAGCCGGAAACGCTGGGGGCGCTGACGCTGGCGGCGCGGGAGGGGCTGGACAATCTGACGTGGGTTGTGAACTGCAATTTGCAGCGGCTGGACGGGCCGGTGCGGGGCAACGGGAAGATCATCCAGGAGCTGGAGGGGGTATTCCGGGGCGCGGGATGGAATGTGATCAAGGTGATCTGGGGATCGCAATGGGACGAGTTGCTGGCGCAGGACAAGTCGGGGCTGCTGGTGAAACGGATGGACGAGGCGGTGGACGGGGATTATCAGAAGTACACGGTGGCGCCGGGGAGTTACATCCGGCGGCATTTTTTCGGGAAATATCCCGAGGTGTTGCGGCTGGTGGATCATTTGACGGACGAGGAGCTAACGCGGCTGGCGCGGGGCGGGCATGATCCCAGGAAGATTTATGCGGCCTACAAGGCGGCGGTGGAACACCGGGGCCAGCCGACGGTGATCCTGGCCAAAACGGTGAAGGGCTACGGGCTGGGAGAGGCGGGGGAAGGGCGGAACATTTCGCATCAGCAGAAGAAGATGAACGAGAAGGAGCTGAGGGAATTCCGAACGCGCTTTGATGTGCCGATCAGCGATGAGGAGATTGCGGAGACGCCGTTTTTCCGTCCGGCGAAGGATTCGGCGGAGACGCGGTATTTGATGGAACGGAGAAGGAAGCTGGGGGGATTTGTGCCGAAACGGGAGGTGAAGGCGGAGCCGCTGCGGACGCCGCGGCTGGAGGCGTTCGGGGAATTGGCCCGGGGATCGGGGGGGAGGGAGGCTTCGACGACGATGAGTTTTGTGGAGTTGCTCAAGGCGCTGGTGAAGGACGCGAGGGTGGGGCGGCGGGTGGTTCCGATAATCCCGGACGAAGCGCGGACGTTCGGGATTGACGCGCTGTTCAGCCAGATTGGGATTTATTCGTCCAAGGGCCAGCTTTATGAGCCGGTGGACAAGGGCGGGTTAATGAGTTTCTACAACGAGACGAAGGACGGACAGATTCTGGAGGAAGGCATCACGGAGGCCGGCTCGATGGCGTCGTTCGTGGCGGCGGGAACGGCCTACGCGAATCATGGGGTGAATTTGATTCCGTTCTATATTTATTATTCGATGTTCGGGCCGCAACGGGTGGGGGACCAGATCTGGCTGGCGGGGGACAGCCGGGCGAAAGGATTTTTGCTGGGGGCGACTTCGGGCCGCACGACGCTCAACGGGGAGGGGTTGCAACATCAGGACGGCCATTCGCCGCTGGCCGCCAGCACAGTGCCGACGCTCTGCGCGTATGATCCGGCGTTCGCTTACGAGGTGGCGGCGATTGTTTGCGACGGGATGAGGCGGATGTTCGAGGAGGGGGAGGAGATCCTGTATTACCTTTGCCTGTATAATGAGAAGTACGCGATGCCGCCGAGGCCGGCCGGTTGCGAGGAGGGGATCATCAAGGGGCTGTACAAGTTCAAGGCCGGGCCGGAGGGCAAAAAGCACAAGGCGCAAATTTTGGGGAGCGGGAGCATCATTCGCTCGGCGTTGAAGGCGCAGGAGCTGCTGGGGGAGAGATATGACGTGTCGGCGGATGTGTGGAGCGCGACGTCGTATAAGAACCTGCGCAACGAGGCGTTGCTGGCGGAGAGATGGAACATGCTGCATCCATGCGAGCCGGCGCGGAGGCCTTACGTGCGGCAGGCGCTGGAAAAGGAAGGAGGCCCGTTCGTGGCGGTATCCGATTACATGAAGATGGTGCCCGATCAGATCGCCAAATGGGTGCCGGGGGGCTTGACGACGCTGGGGACGGATGGTTTTGGGCGGAGCGAAACGCGCGCGCGGCTGCGGCGTTTTTTTGAAATAGACGGGCCCTGCACGGCGCTAGGGGTGTTGCACGCGCTGTCGCAACGCGGGGAAATCAGGCGGGAGGCGGTGGCGCGGGCGATCCAGGAGCTGGGGATTGATCCGGAGAAGGGGTTTCCCCAATTGACGGCGGTTTAAAGCAGAGTCAAAACAGGTGAATGGGTTCAGCGAGGGCGCTGAACCCTGCACGCGAGGGCGAGATGGAACAACAGGAGGCTGGCCAGATGGAACAACTGGAGGCTGGCCCGCAGCGATGCGGGCTGCGCGCTCCCCAAATTAAGCCACTACCACCCGGGGCGGCGGCACGGATTGATTTTCAGCGCAGAAAGAGTTTTTCTGTTTCGCGGGTGACCGGCTCCAGGTCGCGCAGCAGTTTGTCCCAATCCACGGGGAGGCCGGTCGCGGCGACGGCGGGGTCCAGGGTGGGGCCTTCCAGGGCGCGGGCCTGGACGAGGCTGCGGGAAACGGCGGGGTCGCGGAGGAAATCGAAGAATTTTTGCGCGGCATCGGGATGGGGACAGTTTTTGACCACGCCCACGGTGTTGGGAAGATAGAGGGTTTCGGAAGTGACGGGCAGGGGCAGCACGGGCAGGCCTTCGCGTTGGGCGTCGGCGATGTCGTCGGAATCGGCCCAGCCGATCCAGGCTTCGCCGCGAGCCACTTGTTTGACGACGACGGAGTTGCCGTCCACGACGAAGGGGTTGTTGGCCAGGAGGGCGCGGCACCAATTCTGCCAGGCGGCGTCGCCCCAAAGCTGGCGGAGGGCGTGGAAATGGGTGGCGGTGGTGCCAAAAAGGGGCATGGCGAGGGCGACTTTGTGGAACCAGATTTTGTTGGTGAGGTCGCTGAAGGAGCGGGGCGCGGCGGGGAGGGTGAGGAAGTTGGTGTTGATGAGCAAGCGCCGGGTGCGGTAGCCCAGAGGGGCCCAGGAGTTGGTTTGGCGGAAGACGCCGCGGGAGGCCAGGTAGCGGGTGCGGAATTCCTCGTTGTTCCAAAAAACGTCGCATTGGGGGTTGTTTTGTTCGGCCAGCAGGCGGTTGACCAGGCCGACGGTTTTGACCGCCTCGCTGTCATAGACGGGTTGAACGCGGATGCCGGTTTGCCTTTCGAATTGCTTGAGAATCGGCTCGGCATAGATTTCATCCTGCGAGGTGTAAACCACGAGGACCCGGGTCTGATGGGGATGGCAGGCGGGCAGGAGCAGGAGGAGGAGGGAAAGGAGGAGCGGAGTTGTTTTCATGCGCGGGGCGGATAGTAGGCGGAGCCGGGCGGAGAGGCGAGGGTGAATTGCGGGGCGAGGCGGATTCGGGCGCATATCACTTTCTTGGGTGCTGTTGTGTCGTGGACTGGATTCGAGCGATTGAAACGATTGAGCATTGGTCATCGAGAATTTGTCATTTGTCATGTAAACACCTGCGGGATGACGCCCCAGCAACTCTCCGAGCGATTGTGGCAGTTTGCGGCCCGAATCGCCAAGGTGGTGGACGCGCTGCCGGAGACCCGTGTGGGCCGGCACGTCGCCGGCCAGATCGTCCGCAGCGGGATCGCGGCGGCGCCAAACTACGATGAAGCCCGTTCCGGGGAGAGCCGCGCGGATTTCGTTCACAAGGTCAATTCTCAATTGAAAGGTCCGAAATCTTAAGGCGCTTCTTCGCCGACAGGAGTCACCCAAAAAAGTGAAATGCTGCCGGCGGATTCAAATCGCGTTTTGGCCCGGCATGGGGGGAAGGGATTAAGATGAGGAATGAAGGAGAGAGGATGGGCGCGGTTTTTGATTTGAATTTGGAGTTTCCGCCATAGAATCAGGGCATGAACAATCAAGTGGCTGGATTTACGAAGGAGGATCCGTGGCGCATTTTTCGGATCATGGCGGAGTTCGTGGAATCGTTTGAGGTGCTCTCAGAGGTGGGGCCGGCGGTGACGGTTTTCGGCTCAGCCCGCACGCCGCCGGGGGATCCTTGCTACCGGGCGGCGGAGACGCTGGCCAAGGGGCTGGCCAAGAACCACCTGGCGGTGATCACCGGAGGAGGCCCGGGGATCATGGAGGCGGCCAACCGCGGGGCGGCGCAGGGCGGGGGGAAATCGGTGGGGTTGAACATTGAGCTGCCGTTTGAGCAGAAGGGCAACCGGTTCGCCAACGTGCCGATTCATTTTCATTACTTTTTCTCGCGCAAGGTCTGTTTTGTAAAGTATAGCGTTGGGTTTGTCTTTCTGCCGGGCGGGTTTGGGACGCTGGACGAGTTTTTTGAGGTGCTGACGCTGGTGCAGACGCAGAGGATACCGCGCTTTCCGCTGATCCTGTTTGGAAGGGGGTATTGGAACGGCTTGTTGCGCTGGGCGAAAACGACGGTGGAGAAAGGGAAGTTCATCAGTCCGAACGACCTGGATTTGGTGACGGTGACGGACGATCCGGAGGAGGCGGTGCGGCTGATCCTGGATTACCTGCGGCGGGTCGGCCCGCCGGAAGCCACTCCGAAAACGATGTGAGAGGCGGCGCGTCCGGTTTTTCCCCAATCGCCCGATGTACGAAGTCACGCGGCTTGAAAATGGATTGACGGTGGCCACGGCGGAGATGCCGCACATGGCGAGCGTGAGCGTGGGGATATGGGCCGGGGTGGGAGGGCGGCATGAGCCGGAGGGGATCAGCGGGATTTCGCATTTCATCGAGCATCTGCTTTTTAAAGGGACGAAACGGCGGACGGCGCGGGAGATCTCGGAGGCGGTGGAAGGGATCGGGGGTTACCTGAACGCCTTCACGAGCGAGGAGAACAGTTGTTTTTACGCCAAGGCGCGGCACGACCATTTTGAGGAGTTGGTGGAGGTGCTGATGGATATGTATCTGGACTCGAGGTTCGATCCGGCGGAGATCGCCAAGGAACGGGAGGTGATCAAGGAGGAATTGGCGATGGACATGGATCAGCCGCAGCAGTACGTGCAGGAATTGTTCAACGCCACGCTCTGGCCGGGGCAGGCGCTGGGGCGGCCTATCACCGGCACGGAGAAGACGCTGGACGCGATTTCGCGCAGGGAGATCGTGGATTTTCAAAGGAGGCACTACACGGCGGCGGGCACGGTGATCGCGGCGGCGGGACGGCTGCAACACCGGCAGGCGCTCAAAGCGGTGGCGGGCTACGCGGCCAGATTTGGGCGCGGGCCGCGCGCGCGGTTTCTGCCCGCCACGGCGGCGCAAGACGGGCCGGTGGCGCGGCTACACCGGAAGAAAACCGAGCAGACGCAAATGGCGTTCGGGGTGCGGGCGTGCTCGCGGCATCACCCGCGGCGATTCGCGCTGCGGCTGCTCAACGCGGTGCTGGGGGAGAACATGAGTTCGCGGCTCTTCCAAAGCGTGCGGGAGGAACAGGGGCTGGCGTATTCGATTTACAGCGCGAACAGTTACTTCGAGGACACCGGGGACCTGGTGGTATCGGCCGGGCTGGACCTGGGGAATCTTGAAAAGACGCTCAAGATCATTGCGGGGGAGTTGAAGCGCTTGAGGGAAGAACTGGTGCCGGGGGCGGAGCTGGAGCGGGCGCGGGATTATTTGACGGGGCAACTGGATTTGAGCCTGGAAAACAGCGAGAACCAAATGATGTGGGCCGGGGAACAGTGGCTGGGCTACGGGAGAATCTTTCCGCCGGAGCGTGTCAAGCAATGTTGGAGGGAGGTCCGGCCGGCGGAGGTGCGCGCGGCGGCGCGGGAGTTTGCGCGGCCGGAGCAATTCAACCTGGCGCTGGTCAGCCCGCTGAAATCGTGCCGGGGAGTGGAGAAGCTGCTGGGGGTGCGGGTGCGCGGCAAATGACATTCCGGCCGCGGCCGGGGAGTTTGTGAGCTTGCGCCGTTTTGGCCGGCGCAGCGAGCCGGAGGAGCGGGAGCGTGGCCAATTCTTACTGCATGGCGGCGGCGATGGCATTCCACCACTGGGCATGAAGTTCGGCCACGGGCCAGCTGAATTGGGCGGCGTGAGTTTTGACGGACAGGCTGTCGCCACCCACGAGGCCGAGTTGGGTGGCGCTGACTTCCATGATGCGGGCGCGTTGGAGAACTTTGACGACGTCCAGCGGGGCGACGGAGATGAGGACGCGGCTTTGGGTCTCGCCGAAAAGCAAGGCGTCGAGGCGCAGGGGCGGGAGGGCGGACAAATCAATCCGGGCGCCGATGAGGCGAGGGGTGTCGCGGGCGATTTGGCAGGAGACGCAGCATTCGGCCAGGGCGACGGCGAGGCCGCCTTCGCTGCAATCGTGGGCGCTTTTGACCAGGCCGGAAAAAATGAAACCGAGGAGGGTGTTGTGGAGCCGGCACTCTTTTTCCAGCTCGCACCGGGGCGGGAGGCCGGTTTTCAGGCCGTGGATGAGCTGCAAGCAGGCGGAGCCGCCCAGGCCGAGGAGGGGGTCGGAGTTGTCAACAATATCGCCGAGGAGGAGGATAACGTCGCCCGGGTCCTTGAACCATTGGGTGGTGATGTGGGCCGGCTCTTCGATGAGGCCGGCCAGGGCGACGGTGGGGGTGGGGTCTATGGGGCCGTTGGGGCTTTGGTTGTAGAGGCTGCAGTTGCCGCCGGTGACCGGCACGCGGAAGGCGCGGCAGGCTTCGGCCAGGCCACGGACGGATTCCTGCAACTGCCAGAAAAGTTCGGGATCGTAGGGGTTGGCGAAATTCAGATTGTCGGTCGCGCCCAATGGGACGGCGCCGGAACAGGCCAGGTTGCGGGCGGCTTCGGCCACGGCGATCTTGCCTCCTTCGAAGGGGTCCAGGAAGACGTAAGAGGCGTTGCAATCCACTGTCAGGGCGATGAGTTTTTCCACGGCGGGGCGGGCGGCGGCGCCGGTTCCGGCGGGCAGGGAATCTTCTTTGATGCGAAGGACGGCCGCGTCGGAGCCGGGGCAGACGACGGAGCCGTCGCGGACCATGTGATCGAATTGGCGATAGACCCAGTTTTTGGAAGCGATGCCCGGCCAGGCCAGGAGCCGGACCAGGGCGGAGGCCGGGTCCTGGAGTTCCGGGACTGCGGCCAGGGTGAATTGGCGGACGGCTTTGAGGCAGGCGGGTTCCCGGGCTTCGCGGTGATAGACCGGGGCCTGGTCGGCGAGTTGTTTGGCGGGAATATCCACCACCACCCGGCCGGCGGAGGTGACGACCATGCGGCCGGTGTCGGTGACGCGGCCGATTTGCGCCCAGGGGAGGTCCCATTTGTCAAATATATTTTTGACCTCCTCTTCGCGGCCGGCGTGGACGATGATGAGCATGCGTTCCTGGGACTCACTGAGCATGATTTCGTAAGGGGTCATGTCCGGGGCGCGCTGGGGGACATTGGCCAATTCGATTTCGATGCCGGTGCCGGCGCGGGCGGCGGTCTCGCAGGTGGAACAGGTGAGGCCGGCGGCGCCCATGTCCTGGATTCCGGAGACGGCGCCGGTGGCCAGGAGTTCGAGGCAGGCTTCGCAGACGAGTTTTTCCATGAAGGGATCGCCGACTTGGACGGCGCCACGCTGCTGGCTAGCGGTTTCCTCGGTCAAGTCGCGCGAGGCGAAGGCGGCGCCGGCCAATCCGTCGCGGCCGGTGGCGGGGCCGACGTAGAAGACGGGATTGCCCAGGCCTTTGGCCGCGCCGCGGGCGATTTGCTCATGACGGAGCACGCCGAGGCAAAAGACGTTGACGAGCGGGTTGCCTTCGTAGGATTTGTCAAAATAGATTTCGCCGGCGATGGTGGGGATGCCGAAGCAATTGCCGTAATGGGCGATGCCGTTGACCACGCCGGCAAAAAGGCGGCGATTGTTTGCCAGGGCGGCATGGCCGTTGGCGGCGGGCGGGCCGGGCGGCGGAGTGATGGGGCCGAACCGCAAGGAATCCATCGCGCAAACGGGCCGGGCGCCCATGGTGAAGATGTCGCGGATAATGCCGCCGACGCCGGTCGCCGCGCCCTGGAACGGCTCGACCGCGCTGGGATGATTGTGGGACTCGATTTTGAAGGCGATGGCCAGGCCGTCGCCGATGTCAATGACCCCGGCGTTTTCCTCGCCGGCGCCGACGAGAATGCGCGGGGACTTGGTGGGGAAGGTTTTCAGGAGGGGGCGGGTGTTTTTGTAGGAGCAATGCTCGCTCCACATGACGGAGAAGACGCCCAGTTCGGTGTAGCTGGGGACGCGGCCCAGAATGGCTTTGATCTTTTCGCATTCCTCGGGAGATAGGTTATGCTGTTGGATCAACTCAGGGGTGATGGCGGGTTCGGTCATGGAATTTTGAAATGGGATATTCGGCGAATCCTACGGCCAACGCAAGAGCCTTCACGATTGCGGGTAAATTGGCCTGAATTCTGCAATCATAAGCACTTTGCTAAGGATTCGTTTTTTGCGGTGAAACCTGCTTTTTTACTTTGACTGGGTTTGACGCGCCTTCGCTTCCTCATTCGCTAAAGCCATGGAGGACAGGAAGTTACGGCGCGGCAGGCAGGAGGGGTTGATTGGCGGCAATTTTGGCGACCGGCAGGCCAAATCCCGACTTGAATTGTAGAGATTGGATTTGTTGGGATTTTGTCGTTGCTCATGGAAGCCTGGGTTGGTTTTTCATGGTCCGAGTTTTCATTTTTGGTTTGATTGAATCACAGATTTGGGAAAATGTCATTCCCACGGTGGTAACGATTTGCATTTGGTGGTTTTTGATGGAAGCGTCTGGGGTTTAGGTTGTTGCGGTTGAGAAGTGAGTTTTGGAGGGTGGCCATTACAAAAATAGTTTTGGGAAGAGACTGAAAAAGCTGCCAAACGGTTGAAGAAAAGACTCAATGAACTGAATATTGAAACCGGCGAACTTAGAAACGACGCGGCAGACAGAAAACCCCCAAGCGCGGCAGGAGGCGTGGGTTTGCGTTTTTCTGGCGCTGGCGGTCCTGGCGGTGTTCGGACAGACGGCGGGGTTCGGGTTCGTCAATTACGATGATGATGTGTATGTGTATGAGAACGCGAAGGTGACGAGCGGTCTGACGATGAAGGGAATGGCCTGGGTATTGAGTCACGCGGAGTGCCATTTCTACCACCCGCTGACGATGATTTCGCTGATGCTGGATAATCAACTGCACGGGCTTCACGCCGGCGGGTATCATCTGACCAATGTCCTCCTGCACGGGGCATCGTCGGTGCTGCTGTTCCTGATTTTGAGGCGGATGACCGGAGCGCTTTGGCGGAGCGCGTTCGTGGCGGCGGTGTTTGCCATCCATCCGTTGCGGGTGGAGTCGGTGGCGTGGGTGGCGGAGCGCAAGGATGTGCTTGCCACGTTCTTCTTCATGCTCACGCTGGGGGCTTATGTCCGCTATGCGCGCCACCCAGACTCGCCGGGGCGTTACTTGGCGGTGGCGGGTTTTTTCGTGACGGGCCTGCTGTGCAAGCCGACGGCGGTGACGCTGCCGCTGGTGCTGTTGTTGCTGGATTATTGGCCGCTGGGGCGAATGGCAAAGGCAAACCGGAAGGCCGAAAGCAGCAAGCAGAAACCGGATAGCGGAGAGCAGAGAAGCGCAGGTGTTCCGTTTTGGGAGTTGGTCAAGGAGAAGATTCCTCTGCTGGTTTTGGCGGCGCTGGCAAGCGTGGCGACTTATTTTGCGGTGGGGAAAGCGGTGAAGTCTGTGGCCCAGATTCCCATCCCTGTGCGGATCGGCAACCTTTTGGTTTCTTACGTGATTTATCTGCGGCAGATGGTGTGGCCGTCGGGGCTGGCGGCGTTGTATCCGTATCCGGAGAAGAATTATCCAGTGTGGGAAATTGCGGTGGCGTTTGTCGTGCTGGCGGGGGTGACTGGAGTGGTTTTGGCGCTTAGGGGCAAGCGTCCGTGGCTTATGGTGGGCTGGTTCTGGTATCTGGGAATGCTGGTTCCGGTGATCGGGATAGTTCAGGTGGGCGGTTTTGCGCACGCGGATCGGAACACCTACTTGCCGCAAATCGGGTTGAATCTGATGTTGACGTGGGCGGCGGCGGAGATGACCCGTGGTTGGCGCCATCGGCGCGTGGCGCGAGCCGGATTGTCTGGCGCGATCCTGGCTGTCTTGATTTATTGTGCCGAGGCCCAGACTTACTATTGGCGGGAGAGCGAATCGCTGTGGAGGCACACGCTATCCTGCACGTCCGGCAACACGGTCGCCGAGAGCAACCTGGGGGACGCGCTTTTCCTGAAGGGAGAGAAGGAGGAGGCCGTCGCGCAATACCGGAAGGCGCTGGAGATCAATCCAGATTATGAGCTGGCGCGGAACAACCTGGGATTTGTTTTGTTCAAGAAGGGAGAGTTGGAGGGAGCCATCGCGGAATACCGCAAGGCGCTGGAAATCCAGCCCGATGACACGGAGGCCCACTACAGACTGGGGATTGCCCTGGCCGGGAAGGGAGACAGCAAGGGAGCCATCGCGCAATTCGAGAAGGCGTTGGAAATCAACCCCGGCTATGCGGAAGCGGACAACGACCTAGGCACGACACTGTGCAGCCAGGGACGGGTGGAGGAAGGCATCGCGCGCTACCGCAAGGCGCTGGAACTCAAGCCCGGCTATGCCGACGCCCATCTGAATTTAGGGGTTGCGCTGACGAAGAGGGGGCAAATGGAGGAAGCCATCGGGCAATTGGAAAAGGCCCTGGAAATCAACCCCGGCTGCGCGGAAGCGGAGAATGACGTTGGGATGATTCTGTTCGGCCAGGGACGGGTGGAGGAAGCGGTGGGGCGCTACCGCAAGGCGCTGGAACTGAAGCCTGATTTGGCGGAAGCCCGCTACAACCTGGGCACTGCCCTCCTGGGAGAAGGCGATTTGGAGGGAGCCATTGCGTGCTATCGGCAAACGATAAGAATCAACCCCCGCTCCGCCGAGGCCCGCGCCAATCTCGGGGTGGCTTTGTTGAAGAAAGGGAAAACCAAGGAAGCCATTGATTGCTGGCAAGAGGCCCTGGAAATCAACCGCGACCAGATCCCGGTGCTGAACAACCTGGCGTGGGCGCTGGCAACGACAGCGGACGCCGCGCTGCGCAACGGCGCAAGAGCCGTGGCGCTGGCCGCAGAGGCCGACAAGTCGAGCGGAGGCGGCAATGCGATGATTCTGCGCACCTTGGCGGCGGCTTACGCGGAAGAAGGGAGTTATGGGCTGGCAGAGGCCACAGCCCGGCGCGCTGTGGAGTTGGCGGTGGCGCAAAAGAACGACACGCTGGCCGCCACGTTGCAAAAGGAGATCGAGCTCTACGTGGCGGAGAGGCCGGCGCGAGAGGGCGCGACAAAGGGAAGCGAGATGGCACGACCCAAGGAAGCGCCCCAAAGGGGCGAACCAACTGAGCGAGAAGCGCCGCGGTGATTTTCTGCTTATGCGGCCTGGGCGGGTTTGTTTTGGAGCCAGGAAAGCAGGCTCTCAAAAATCAAGCGGCCATCAGCGCCACCCAGGATCGGCTCGCTGGCGCGCTCCGGGTGGGGCATCAGGCCGGCGACGTTGCGGGCCTGGTTGCAGATGCCGGCGATGTTGCGCAAGGAGCCGTTGGGGTTGGCCTGATCGGTCTGCGCGCCGGCGGCGTTGACGTACTGCCAGAGGATTTGGCGTCCGGCCTGGAGTTGTTCCAGGGCGGCGTCGTCAGCGAAGTAACAGCCTTCGCCGTGGGCGATGGGCAGGCGGAGGATTTTGCCTTCGGGAATCTGGTTGGAAAACGGGGAGTCGCGCGAGGCGGTTTTGAGGAAGATTTGCTCGCAGCGGAATTGGAGGGAGCGGTTGCGAATCAAGGCGCCGGGGAGCAGGCCGGCTTCGCAGAGGATTTGAAAGCCGTTGCAGATGCCCAGCACCGGGCCGCCCCGGGCGGCGAAGGCCTGGACGGCGCGCATGATGGGGCTGAAGCGGGCGATGGCGCCGGTGCGCAAATAATCGCCGTAGCTGAAGCCGCCGGGAATGATGACGGCGTCAAAGCCGGCGAGGGAATTGTCCTTGTGCCAGAGGAGGCGGGCGGAATGGCCGAGGACGTTTTTGAGGACATGGAGGGCGTCCTGGTCGCAGTTGGAGGCTGGGAATTGGAGGACGGCGAAGTTCATTCGATCTCCATGGAATAATCCTCGATGACGGGATTGCTCAAGAAATTGTGGCAGGCATCGTCGAGCTGCCGGCGCCAGGATTCCTTGTCGCCGGCGGGCAGTTCGATTTCCAGGTATTTGCCAACGTGGACGGCGCCGATGCCTTTGTAGCCCATTTGTTCCAGGGCGTTGGCGACGGTTTTGCCTTGGGGGTCCAGCACGGCCTTTTTGGGTGTGATGATTATTTTTGCTTTCATGCCAATCGAACGGAAGGATGTTGGGTGAAGAAGTGGAGCCGCGCCAGTTTTATTTGGAGGGGGGGAGTTTTGGTGTTTTGGGGTTCTCATAATCGTAATCGTAGTCTCCCCGTCTCATTAGGATTAGGATTGGGATTCGGGTTAGGATTAGGATTAAGATTAGGATTATGATGAGGAGTCGGAAAAAGGCGCTGGCGGCGCGGGGATGCATCCGGTTGCGCGGGGTGCGGCAGAATAATTTGAAGGATATTGACCTGGATGTGCCGCTGGGCCGGTTGGTGGTGATCTCGGGGCTGAGCGGGTCGGGCAAATCGTCGCTGGCGTTTGAGACGCTGTTTGCAGAGGGCCAGAGGCGCTATATTGAAACTTTTTCACCTTACGCGCGGCAATTCCTGGACCGGATGGACAAGCCGCAGGCGCGCCGCATCGAGGGGATTCCGCCGGCCATCGCCATTGAGCAACGGAACAGCGTCAAATCCACCCGCTCCACGGTGGGGACGCTGACGGAAATCACCGATTACGCGAAGGTTTTCTGGGCGGGTTTGGCAAGGCTGCATTGCCGGCAATGCGGGAAGCCGGTAGCCAAGGAACCGCCGCAGAAGGTCTGGGAGGCGTTGCGCGCGGAGGCGCCGGAGGGAGAAGCGCTGGTGACTTTCGGGCTGGCGTTGAGCGAGAAGTTTTCTTTGGAGGAATCGCTGGGGTTGGTGGCGCGGCAAGGGTATCAGCGTCTGCTGCTGGGGGGCGTGGTGGTGGCGCTGGACCAGGCGCTGGCGCGGTTGAATGCCGCGCGGCCCGCGCGGCTGACGGTGGTCCAGGACCGGGTGAAATTGAAGGAGTCGAACCGGGCGCGGTTTGTCGAAGCGTGCGAACAGGCGTATCATTTTGGCAAGGGAAAGCTGGCGGCGCATCTGTTGGCCCGGGAATCGGGAGAAGTGGCCGCGACAAGAATGTTTTCCAGCGGTTTGCACTGCGCAGCGTGCGACCTTGAATACCGGGAGCCTTCGCCCGCCTTGTTCAGCTTCAATCATCCGGTGGGGGCGTGCCCAAGCTGCCGGGGTTTCGGGCGTGTGATTGCGATTGATTACGATGCGGCGATTCCGGACCGGGGGAAAACTTTGGCGGGTGGGGCGGTCAAACCGTGGCAAACAAAAACCGGGGCGGAATGCCAGGCGGACATGGTGAGATTCGCGAAGAAGCGCAAGGCGCCGCTGGATGTGCCATTCCGGGATCTGCCAAGAGAATTCCAGGACTGGGTGATCGAGGGGGACGCTGGTTATGGAAAGGATAAGGAGCACGAATGGCCGCGGGCGTGGTACGGGGTGAAAGGTTATTTTCGCTGGCTGGAATCCAAGGCTTACAAGATGCATGTGCGAGTGCTGCTGGCGCGCTATCGGCGCTATGAAACGTGTCCGGATTGCCACGGGACGCGGTTTCAGCCCGAGGCGCTGCTTTACAAGGTGGCGGCGCCGGGGGGCGGGGAGGGGGCGACGCTGGCGGACTTTTACCGGCTGCCGGCGCGACAGGCGCTGGATTTTGTCAATGCGCTGGCCGCGACGCGGGCGGAGGGCAAGGTGATGGACCCCCAGGGGCTGGCCTTGGAGGAAGTGCGCTCGCGGCTGGGATACTTGGTGGAGGCCGGGCTGGGCTATTTGAGCCTGGACCGGATGACGCGTTCGCTTTCCGGCGGGGAAACGGAACGGGTGAACCTGACGACGTGCCTGGGTTCGCGGCTGGTGAACACGTTGTTTGTGCTGGACGAGCCGAGTGTGGGGTTGCATCCGCGCGACACGGAGCGGCTGACGGGCATTGTGCGGCGGCTGCGCGACGCGGGGAACACGGTGGTGGTGGTGGAGCATGAGGCGGGAGTGATGCGCGCGGCGGATCAAATCATTGATCTAGGCCCCGGGCATGGGGAGTCGGGCGGGGAGGTGGTTTTTCAAGGGACTTTCGAGGAGATTTTGCGCGCGCCGCAGTCGCCGACCGGGCAATATCTGGCGGGGAAGAAGCGGATCGAAGTGCCGGCGCGGCGTCCGGTTTGCCTGGGGAAGGCAAAGGATGGCGGGGCGACGGCGGCGCTGATTGTGCGGGGGGCGAGGTTGCACAATTTGAAGGGTCTGACGGTGAGGATTCCGCTGGGCCGGTTTGTTTGCGTGACGGGGGTGAGCGGCTCCGGCAAGAGCACGCTGGTGCGCGAGGCGCTGTGGCCCGCTCTGCAGGAGCGGCTGGAGGGTCGCCCGCCAGCGGCGCCCGCCGGGGAGGAGGAAACGGACGGGACGCCGCTGGTGAAAGGGCCGGTGGCCGCAGGGCTTGTGCTCGAAGGGTGGGAGAGCCTGGGCGGGGTGGTGGCGGTGGACCAGTCTTTGCTGGGCCGCACGCCGCGTTCCAACCCAGCTGTGTATATTGGAGCGTTCGACGAGATTCGGGAGATGTTCGCGCAAACCGTCGCGGCGCGTCAACGGGGGCTTGGCGCCAGCGCGTTTAGTTTCAATTCAGCGCAAGGGCAGTGCGAACGCTGCCGCGGGGCGGGTTTTGAAAAGATAGAGATGCAGTTTTTGAGCGATGTGTATGTGCGCTGCCCGGAATGCAATGGGCGGCGGTATCGGCCGCACATTCTGGAAGTGATGGCGAAGCCCGCCCGCCATTGCGCCTGGAATATCGCTGATTTGCTGGAGGCAACGGTGGATGAGGCGGTGGAATTTCTGCGATGCTTCGGCCCATCGCGACCGGCGACGCAGGCGGCGGGGAGTTTGAAGCTTTTGCAGGAGGTGGGGCTGGGATATGTGCGGCTGGGCCAGCCGATTAACACCTTGTCGGGCGGGGAAAGCCAGCGGCTCAAGTTGGTGAGCCATCTGGCAGGGTTGGAGAAGGTTGAGGGCGGAAGGATGAAGGATGAAATGGCCGGAGGAGCCGGGACGAAGACGGGGGAGGAGAAATGGAGGGAGAAAAGGAGGCTGTTTATTTTTGATGAGCCGACGACGGGCTTGCATTTTGACGATGTGCGGGTGTTGCTGAAGGTTTTTCAACGGCTGGTGGGGGCGGGACATTCTGTGGTGGTGATCGAGCATAACCTGGATGTGATAAAATCGGCTGATTGGGTGATTGACCTCGGCCCGGAAGGGGGAGAGGAGGGCGGTGAAATTGTGGCTGAAGGGACGCCGGAAATGGTGGCTGGGTTGGCGCGGAGTCACACTGGCAAGGCATTGGCGGCGGTTTTGGAGAGATAATGGCTGGAAAACGTCACAAATGGGCCAAATGGAGCATGGAAACGGGACTTATGTGAACGATAACGTTAACGCTGTATATTTTTCGTAAGCTGTTCGTTTTCAGAGATTAGCGAAATAAACGCGGCGAAGTTTGGCAGATTCTCGCAAATTATTGCATTTCTGGCTTTGACAATCAGGTTACAGTATGTATTCTAATGCGGCAGCGGCGGGTCTGAGGTGTGGAGTCGGGCACGTTGGATTGGGAGTGCCGAAGTGGAAGAACCGCGATTTTTGCAGGATTTTTGCTGGATTTGATAAACGGCAATTTTTGCCGTCATTAATGAACCCAAATCCTGAAGAGGTGTCAGAATAATATGTTGAGAAAGAGAATCAATCTGATTAAGGGCCAAGGCGTTGCGAAATCGATTTCAAGTTCTGGAAAGAAAGGGGCGCTGGCCAAGAAGGCGCGTTTTACCTTTGAGCCTCAGACGGATGGGAAGACCAATGGCAAGAACGGCGCCAACGGCCACGGCAACGGGCATAGCAGCAATGGGGATCATCCGGCTAGGGTGTCCGAGCCGCATGTGATATTGCCTCAGGGAGCAGTGACGATTGATTCGCCTGTGATCGCCGAGAAGGTCAAGGAGTTGCTACGACTTGCAGCAGACCAGGGTTATCTGACTTACGATGACATTAATGACGCGCTGCCGGACGAGGCGGTGACGCCGGAAGTTTTGGATGGGGTCTATTCGAAGCTGCGCAGCTTTGAGGTGGAGATCGTTGAGGCGCCGGACTTGGAGCGCCCGAAACCCGCCGAGCCGGTGGAAGAGGAAGAAGAGAGCCGGCTGGATATATTGGACGACCCGGTGCAGATGTATCTGCGGCAAATGGGCAAGGTGCCATTGCTGACGCGGGAGCAGGAAGTGGAGATTTGCAAGCGCATCGAGGAGGGGGAAACCGAAGCGCGGCGCATTCTTTTTGCGTTCGGCTTCACCGGCAAGGAGCATGTGACGCTGGCGGAGAAGCTTTTGTCCGATCCGCCCCGGGAACGGTTTGACCGGGTGATCGTGGACAAGAAGGTGGAAAGCCGGGCGATTCATTTGTCGGCATTGCGCCGGCTGGTCAAGCGTGTCCGGGCGCTGGATTTGCAACTGGACAAGGCTTTCGACCACACACTGCCCAGCAACGGCAAGCCGGTTCCGCCCAAAGCGATGAAGGATTTTGAGCGGCTGAACAAGACGCTGCAAGCCAGCTTCGCGAAGTTTTTTTACAAGCCCAAAGTGGCCGAGGAAGTGATGCTGGTGTCGAACAACGTGTCGGACCAGATTCAGAGCACGTTGCGGCGGATCAACGAGCTGCAGCAAAAGCGCAAATCGGCGGCGACGATCAGCCAGCTTGGGGCGGAGCGGGCCAAATTGTCGGCGCTGGAGAAGTTTGTGAGAATGCCGCACGCGCAGTTTTTGGCGGCGCATGCGGAGATGAAAAAGGCCGCCGGGAGGGCCGATCAGGCCAAATGCGAAATGGCGGCGGCGAACCTGAGGCTGGTGATATCCATCGCCAAGAAGCACACCAACCGGGGACTATCCTTTTTGGACCTGATTCAGGAAGGGAACATGGGCCTGATGAAGGGAGTGGAGAAATTCGAGTATCAGCGTGGCTACAAGTTTTCCACCTACGCGATCTGGTGGATCCGGCAGGCGATCACCCGGGCGGTGGCGGACCAGGCGCGCACGGTGCGCATCCCGGTGCATATGATAGAGGTGATCAACCGGCTGATGCGGGTGCAAAAGCGGCTGATGCAGGAATTGGGCCGGGAGGCGGAGCCGGAAGAGATCGCGGACGAACTGAACCTGCCGGTGGAGCGCGTGCGGGCCATATTGAAGATGGCGCAGCAATCGGTGTCGTTGCAGGCGCCGGTGGGCGACGGGGATGACGCGAGCGTGGGTGATTTTATCGAGGACAAGAAGGCGGCCAATCCGTCGGACGTAACGAGCTACAGCCTGCTCAAGGACACGTTGAGCGACGTGCTGGCGACGCTGACGGAGAGGGAGCGGCGGATCGTGGAGATGCGCTTCGGGCTGGTGGACGGCTACGAGCGGACGTTGGAGGAGATCGGGCGGCAATACAACGTGACGCGGGAGCGCATCCGGCAGATCGAGGCCAAAGCGCTACGCAAGATGCGGCATCCCACGCGGCTGCGGTACCTGCAAGGTTTCCTGGAGAGCGAGCAGACGATCTTCCAGTAGGCGGGGAGAGATTAGTTTTCTTTGCGGAAGAGGACGATGCGGTTGGTGTTGGTTCCCTTTGAATTATTGTCCACGCCCCAGCAGTTGGCGGTTTTGGTGAACTGCTGGTCGTTGATCAAAATCAGGGCCGGCCGCAGCCCGGCCTCCAGGCCGCAGGCGAGGACGGTTTCCTCCAATTTGATTTTGCCGGAACGGACTTCGCCCACTTCAAACGCCAGATGAGCGCCCGGGCGCAAGACCCTCCGCAGCTCCCGGAAAACGGCGGTCATTTCGGATTGCCACTCCTCCAATTTGTGCGGCACGGTGAGTTTTACCGCCCCGGCGTCAATGCCGAGAAACCAGCAGCGCAGCCAGTTGTCGCCCGCATAATCCACCACGTCCAAAAACGGCGGCGAGGTGACCACCAGCGAGACCGAGCCGGCGGGAATTTGCGCGGTCGCATGAGCGGGCTGATGGAGGAGCAGACTTTTTTCCGCCACGCCGCGCAGGCGCGCGCGCGTTTCCGCGTCGCAATCTTGCAGGAGAATGCGGCTTTTCTTCAAAATCAAATCCGGCACGATCCGGCGCGGAGGTGTTTGCGCGCGGGCGGCGTTGATTTTTCGCTGTGACTTCACGGACACGGCCTGGTTGGGCGGCAAGGTATAGACGGAAAAGAAGCCCGGCGAATGGCCGGTCAGCCGGTTGAGGGCCACCAGGGCAATCCATTCATCCAGCGGGTCCAATGGATTGCGTCGTCGCAAGTGCTTTTTCAAAGCGGCGATTTCGCGCAAAGTTTCTGGATGGTAGAAAACCAGGAGGTCATCCGGGAAGGGATCGTGATCCTTGAAATCAATTTCATCGAGGCGGAGACGGACTTGTTCGAGCGTGGGCGGTCGAAGGCGTGGCCGCACCAAAACCAGGCTCAGAGGATTGACATCGCAGCCAAAGGGCACGCGCCCCAGGAGCGCGGCCTCCAGCAGCGTGGTGCCGCGGCCCATGAACGGGTCATGGACGATGTCCCCCGGCGCGGTGAGGCGCTTGATGAAAAAGCGGGGCAGTTGGGGTTTGAAGCAGGCGCGATAGGAAATCTCATGGAGGCGGCTGGCGGCCCGCTGTTTGGCCGTCCAGAATTCATTGATGTAGGTCGGCACGAGCAACGGTTTTCCGGAAACGCCGGTGGCGGGGGTTTCGGCCAGCAGGGTTTTTTTGCCGAACTCGTGGAAGGCCCGGAGTTGTTCGGCGAACGGAGCCTTGAGGCCGGAGGCGGCCCTGGAAACCGGCTGAGGTCGAACCGCAAATTCAAATTCTAAATGCTCTTGCAACAACATCAGGGCAGCAGAGTAACAAGCTCCAGAATAGTTGTGCGAGAAATCTTTGGGCTCGCAGGATCGGGTGGCTGATGCGGGCTGCGCGCTTCCCAGGAGCAGAGACCGGAAAGGCAATGAGGTGGTCGGCCGGCATCCCCGGCGCTCATCGCTCCGGTTCCGGCTTGTCCATCGGGCCCCGGGTGACGCCGAGTTGGTTGTGCAATTTCAATTCGCGCCAGAGTTGCGCGCCGGTGATCTCGCCCCGGAGCAGGCGGCGGTATCTGGCCACGGTCCGCGCGACCTCCTGCGGGGTTTCGTTGACAAACTCAATGCGAAAACGCCGCGCGCCCAGGGCCATGAGCCGGGCGACATATTCCGCCCCCGTTTGGGCGCGACCGTTGAAAACGGTGTTGCGGCAGCCGGCGTCGGCCTTGAGCGGGTGTTCGATGCCCACGCGGTCGCGGAGCAGCAGGGCGTGTTTGTCGCAGGGGCGGCCGCAGTTGGTGTAATCGGTGCCGCTGGTCAGAAAGGCGCAAAAGAGGCAGTGTTCCATGTGAAACATGGGCAGGTGCTGATGAATGGTGATCTCGAACCAATCGGGCGGGGCGGCTTGGAGCAGGGCCTCAAGCTGGGTGATGTTCAAATCGTAGGAGGCGGTCAGGCGTTCGAGGCCGAAATGATTTTTGAAATAATCGGCCGTCAGCCCATTGGCGACATTGAAGGAAAAATCCCCCACCCGGCGGGCATCGGCAAAGAACATGAGATCATCGTAGTTGCGCACCAGATAGCCGTCGGCGCCGGAGGAGCGGACTTGCCGCAAAATCCATTCGTCGCCCATTTTAAAAATGCGGGGAGGAGCGGCGAAAATGGCGGGTGGCTGAGGGCCGCTGAGGGTGGCTTGACGGAAGCGGCCCACGGCCTCGCGATATTTTTTTGGGTCTTCAAACTCGCAATAAACGGTCCGCACCTGGCAAGCCATGGCCGCGTCCAACTGCGCCATGTTGCGCACCAGGACGATCAATTCCGGCTCGCCCGCGGCCGAGCGCGTCGCGCCGGAGTTGAACGGGGCCTGGGGCATCGGTTGTCCGCCCTCGGTCCATCTGCGGGGTTGTGCGCGCAAGTTTTCCAGGCGGGCCACCAGATTCCTTCTCATGCGGTTCAACTCGCTGGCGGGCAAAATGAGATCCTCTTGGAGCAAATTCTTCAACTCGCCCAAGAGGAAGGGAGTGCCGCCCAGGCGCCCCAGTTGTTGGCGCAGCTTTCCGGTGGTGAGGGGGCGGGTCTGGGCCCTGGCCAGAGGAAGGCTGGATTCCACCCGGGCCACGCGCCCCTGTTCGTCGCGGGCGAGCAAGGCCATGGGCGCGGCGGCGCGCCCCTGAACTTCCAGGGCGATGGGACGCCGGAACCGCGGCGCTTCTCCCGCGAAACTTTGGCGCAGACGGCGGTCCAATTGCGGATCGCTCGTCTTCCAAATTCTGTCGCCCACATGAATGCGGTCAAACTCCAGATCGCCCCGGCCAAAGCCGAGGAGATGGAGGGACCGGGCCGCTTCGACGCGATAGACGCGCCCGCCTTGCTCCTTCTCGTCGGGGCGTCCTGAGTCAAATACAATTCCGTCGCCCGCCTTGAGCGGGGCCTCCAGGCTGGCGAACACCTTTTCCCCTTCCACGCGCCGGACGGTTCCGAGGAAGACGCCGCGTTTCTTGCCAAAACGGGCGTGGACCAGGCGCTGATGGTCGGGGCCGCCAAACCAGCCGGTGTGGAGGCCGCGCGAAAAGGCCATTTCCAGATCGTAGCGCGATTCGCCCGCGACGCGGGCCAGGCCTTCGGGGTCGGTCCAAACCTGGTCGAGCGCGCGGCGGTAAACGCGGGTGATGTTGGCCACGTACTCCGGGGATTTGAGCCGGCCCTCGATTTTGAGGGAGGCCACCCCGGCGCGCACGAGGTCCGGGAGCAGGGCCAAGCCGGCCAAATCGCGCGGGCTTAACAAATAGCGGCGGTCGCCCAGGGGCACGGGCCGGCCGTCGCAAAGCAAGTCGTAAGGCATGCGGCAGGCCTGGGCGCATTCGCCGCGATTGGCGGAACGCCCGCCGAGGGCTTCGCTGGTCAAACATTGGCCGGAGTAAGCCACGCACAAGGCGCCATGCACGAAGACTTCCAGCGGCAGCGAAGCGGCCGGGCCGCGAGTGATGGCGCCGATTTCCTTGACGGAACACTCGCGGGCCAGGACCACCAGACTGCAACCCAGTTCCCGCGCGAATTCCACGCCCGCGGCGCTGGTGACGGTCATCTGGGTGGAGGCGTGGATGGGAAAATCCGGGGAGATCATGCGGATGAGGCGGCAGATGCCCACGTCCTGGACGATGGCGGCGTCCACGCCCGCGGCGATGATGGCGCGCAAGAACTGCGCGGCGGCGGCCATTTCGTTGGCGAAGACCAGCGTGTTGAAGGTGACGTAACCCTTGACGGCGCGCCGGCGCAGGAACTGCATGAGGCCGGGCAGATCGTCTTCGGTGAAATTGCGGGCGCGCATGCGGGCGTTGAAGCGGTCGAGGCCGAAGTAAATGGCGTCGGCGCCATTTTCCACGGCGGCCTTGACGCACTCCCAATCGCCGGCGGGAGCGAGCAGCTCAGGAAGGCGCGCGGCGGCGGCGGGATGGCCGGCGGCTTCGGCTTCCGTTGCGGGTTTCTCCAATGCGCTGTTTATGCCGCTTGGCATCAAGGAAGATTGTAGTTTGTTTGGGGACGCAATGCCAATAGAATGGGGGTATGATTGCCGCGCGGACTGAAACGCGAGGTCCCGGGACCCGAATGCGCCCGGGATTCGCGTGGCTTGGAGAGCACGCCGAGGTCTCTGTGCTGATCGTGGGCGGGGGCATCAACGGCATTGGCCTGCTGAGAGAGCTGGCGCTGCAGGGAATTGACGCCGTGCTGATCGAGAAGTCCGATTTCTGCGCGGGAACGAGCGCGGCCATGACGCGGGTGATTCACGGCGGCCTGCGTTACTTGGAGAACGCGGAATTGCGCCTGGTGAGGGAGTCTCTGCGTGAGCGAAACCGGTTGCTGAGCAACGCGCCCCACTACGTCAAGCCGCTGCCCACGACGATTCCGATCTTCAGTTGGACGGCAGGCATGATTCCGGCGATGCGGAATCTGCTGGGATGGCCCGCGAAGCCGGGAAATCGGGGAGCGCTTCTCATCAAAACCGGGCTGACGCTTTACGACTTGCTGGCCGGGGGCGAGTCCACGCTGCCAAAGCACCGATTCCGCTCCAGGCGCGCGGCCTTGGCGCTGCGGCCGGCTTTGAACCCCGAGGTGATTTGCACCGCGACCTACTACGACGCGAAAATCACGCATCCAGAAAGGTTGTGCCTTGAATTGGCCCAGGACGCGGAAGCGGCGTGTGCCGGGGCGCACGCGTTGAATTACGTGAGGCTGGAGAGCGCCGCGGGGGGCGCGGTGGCGCTGCGCGACGAGGTGTCAGGCGAGAGGCGCGAGGTGAGGCCGCGAGTGGTGGTCAACGCAACAGGGGCGTGGATTGACGGGACCAATCGCGGGCTGGGGCGGGAGTCGCGATTCATCGGAGGAACCAAAGGTTCGCATGTGGTTCTGGACCACCCCGAGCTGGTGGAAGCGACCGGGGATGAGATGATCTACTTTGTGAACCGGGACGGTCGCATCTGCATCTTCTATGCGGTGTGCGGCAAGATCATCGCCGGCGCCACGGACGTGCCGACCGAAGACCCGGAGGCGGTCTGCGAGGAGGCTGAGGTGAACTACATTCTGGAAGCCATGCGGCTGGCGTTCCCGTCAATTCGAGTGGACCGGTCGCATGTGGTTTTTCGGTTCTGCGGCGTGCGCCCGTTGCCGCGGAGTAACGCGCTGACGCCCGGCCAGATCAGCCGCGACCACAGCTTTCCGGTGCTGGCGCCGGGCAACGGGGTTGATTTTCCGATTTACTCCCTGGTCGGCGGGAAGTGGACCACGTTCCGCGCGCTGGCGGAGCAAGTGGCCGATGAGATATTGCGATTTCTGGGGCGCGCGCGAATTTGCGATTCGGCGGGTATTCGGATCGGCGGAGGCAAGGGCTACCCCAGAATGCCCGAGAAGACAGGACTGCCCCGGCAGCGGTTGGCAACGCTGGTCGAACGGTATGGCACCGGAGCGGACCGAGTGGCCGCCTACCTGGAAGCAGGCCCGGATGCGCCGCTTGCCTGTCACAGCGGCTACTCGCGTCGAGAGATCGAATGGATGGCGGAGCAGGAGCGAGTGGTCCACCTGGATGACGTGATCCTGAGGCGGACGTTAATGGGGATGCTGGGAGAGGCGAGCCTGCCTTTGCTTGAAGAACTGGCAAGGATCATCTCGCCGGCGCTGGAGTGGTCGCAACAGGAGGCGGAGGCGGAGGTGGAACGAACCGTCCAACTTCTGTGGAGAGTTCACGGCGTGACGCTGGCCAAGTGATCGAAGTCGCCCTTAAGGTGGTCGTAGATGTCGCGAAAGACGTGGTAGGAGCGGGTGTACCTTTCGTGATTGGCCTGGTTGGGATCGAAGCGTCTGTCCAACTGCACCATCTCGAGGAGCGATTTTCGAACGTCAGGAAAGACTCCGACCCCCATTCCCGCCAGCACGGCGGCGCCGAATGGGGAGCCGACCGAGGAGCGGGGCAGCAAGAGGGGAAGGCCCAAGACGTCGGCCTTGATCTGATTCCAAAGGTCGCTGCGGCTGCAACCGCCCACGCTGCGAAGTTCCCGGACTTGGGCGCCAGCCCGGAGGGCCACCTCGATGTTGTGGCGGAGGGCAAAAGCGGCGCCCTCCAAGATGGAGCGCACCAGAGCGGCTTTGGGGGTGGCGAGCGAGAGACCGAAAAACACCCCGCGGGCATTGGTGTGCCAAAGGGGTGAGCGTTCCCCCATCATGTACGGCAGGAAGATAACCCCGCCGCTGCCCACCGGCACCTGGGCGGCCTGGCGGGTCAACAGATCGAATGCGTCGCCCTTGCCTTGGGAGGCGGCCTGGAGCTCCGGCTGCCCGAACTGATCGCGGAACCAGCGCAGGCAACCGCCCGAGGCGACCATGGCGCCCAGGAGCAGATGGATTCCCGGCAAGGCGTGCGGCATGGCGATGAGCGCAGGCTCCGTCAGGCCCCGATTATTGGGGATGATGACGACCGTGGAGGTTCCCGTCATTTCGGCGGCGATGCCCGGCTCGACGACGCCAACCTCCAAAGCCGCCGCGGCGCTGTCCACCGTCCCTACCATGACCGGGGTGCCCGCGCGCAGCCCCGTGGCTTGGGCGGCCTGCTGGGTGAGTTCTCCCTGAACGGCGTGAGCAGGCATGACATTGGGGAATTGGGACGGCTGGACACCGCAGGCGGAGCAGAGAGGCTGGGACCATTCCTGCTTGTGGTAGTCGCGCATTTGCAGGAGGACGGCATTGGATGGATCCAAGGCGAGCTGTCCGGTGAGCCGGTAGTTGATGTAGCCGTTGACTTGGACGAACTGCCAGGTCCGGCTCAGGATTTCGGGTTCGTGATTCCGCAGCCAGAGCAGCCGCGCGGCGACGTAGAGAGCGTCAGGGCGGTTGCCGGTTACCTGGTGGATTTGATCCGCGCCGATCAACCGGGCCAGTTGAAGAGTCTCCGCTTCGGCGCGCCGGTCCATCCAGATCATGGCCGGGCGCAAAGGCCTGCCGGAGTGGTCCAAGGGCAGGAGAGCGGGGGCCTGGCAACTGACGGCCAGGCCAAGAACCCTCCGGGCAGCGTGCGGGACCTTGGCGAGGGCCTGATTGATGGCTGCGCAGGCACCACTCCACCAATCGTCAGGATCTTGTTCAACCCAAGCGGGCCGGAGGTGGTGGAGCGGGTACTCCGCCTGGCCCAAGGCGTGAAGGCTTCCGCGCGGGTCCAGCAGCGCGGCCTTGACGGAACTGGTTCCGACATCTATGCCAAGGAGTAACGGTTCCATGTGTTTTTTCCGATGCGAGGCCTGGCGGAGAGCCTAAAAGGAGGCTCTAGCAACGACGATCAGGCCGGTCATGTAGAGCAGGAACATGAGGACCAGGAGCCAGTACACCCGCGCTCCGCCGCCGGCGAACTCCCTCCAAACCAGAACGCCCCAAAGTGCTCCGACCATGCTCGATCCTTGCCCGATGGCGTAGCTGATCGCCGGACCGACATGCAACTGTTCGGGCGCGCTGGCGGCCACCCAGTTGGAGAGCGAACCGGCGATCCACATCATGCCGCCTATGATGCCAAGGAAATGCACCCGCGCGTTGCCTTTGAGATAGTCTCCGAAGGTGAGCCGCGAACCCTCAATCGGAAATCTTGTGAAGTAAAGATTGAAGAAGAAGACTGAAACCAGCACGCCGAGACTGAAGACGAACCCACCGGCGTAGGGTCCGAGACCTTTGTCGCCCTTCATGCCGATCTCGACCAGGGGGTAGAACATGCCCATGAGGATGCCGCCGATGACGGCGAGCTTGATGCCCTTCCAAGTGGCGGCTTTCCTGGCGGCCGCGTCGGCCTTGTCGCCGGCGGCGCTCCTGCCGGCGGCGTGCGCGCGGTAGGCGATGGCGTCCACGATGATGGCGGCGACCACCAGGGCCACGCCGGCAAAGAGCAGCAAAGGATTGCCCTGGGGCTTGACAATGTAGTTCCAGATGGTCCCCACCACCAGGGCCAGCCCAACGCCGATGGGGAAGCCAACTCCCATGCCCGCGACGGCAATAGCCCCAACGACGAGAATATTGGAGAGGTTGAAAATGACTCCGCCGGCGAATGCGGAGAGAATGTTGGTGTTGCCGGCGTGAGACAGATCCGCGATGAAGCGGAGGCCGTCTGATCCCCAGGTGCCGAAGGTCAATCCCGCGAGGGCCGCGCCCAAGGCGACCCCAATTGAGTAGTCATAGTAGAGGAGTTCAAAACGCCAGCCCATGGTGAACTTGAGCACATTGGTCCAGGATCCCCAGCAAATCATGGTTAGAATGGTGAGCATCAGAACCACTGCGTAAGAGTGTGGCAAAGTCATAAGATTTCCTTTGGCTAGAACGGCATGCTTGCCAAGCAGTCTGGGCATTACTCGAAGGCGCGTCAAGATTATTTATCGCGCGGCGTCGGCAGGGCTGGTTCATAAAGATGTGTCCGCGCCAACCTCCCGGCTTTTAGGAGTTTTGAAAGTCTCCCGGCTGAATTGTGCGGTTTTTGCAACCGGCGGGTGCTATGGATAGTAAGGATGGTTGAGGACAGACAATTGATCCGCCAATACGCCGCCGAACGGTCTGAGGCGGCTTTCGCGGAATTGGTGCGTCGGCATCTGAAAATGGTTTATGGGGCGGCGTTGCGGCAGGTCCACGGCGACACGCACCTGGCCGAGGATGTCGCGCAAACGGTTTTTGCCGATTTCGCGCGCAAAGCCGAGACACTCCAGCACAGGGGCTGCATCGCCGGGTGGCTTTTTGTGAGCACGCGCTTTGCAGCGGCGAACGCCGTCCGCGCGGAAGCGCGCCGGCGGGCGCGCGAACAGGAGGTGTTGGCCATAAATGAAATCGCCCCAACTGGAAATGACGGCTGGAAGGAATTGCGGCCGCTGATTGATGAGGCGCTGGGCGAGTTGGGGGAGAGGGACCGAGAGGCCATTGTGCTGCGCTATTTCCAGTCGTATGAGTTTTCGCTCGTTGGGGCGGCGCTGGGGGTGAGCGAAAATGCCGCGCGGATGAGGGTGGACCGGGCGCTGGAAAAGCTGCGGGTTGTCCTGCAAAAGCGGGGTTTGGCCGCCACGGGCGCGGGCTTGGGAGCGGCGCTGGCCGATACATCCGGGAGCGTCGTTCCGGCGCAATTGGCCGCCAGCATCACCAGCGCGGCGCTGGCCCAGGCGGGGGCGACCGGCGTCGTCGCATCCCCGTCCATCCTGACGTTAATCACCATGAATAAACTGGCGGGGACGGCAATTGGGGTGGCGATCCTATCGCTGGCGGCCGTGGTGATCGTTGGCTCTTTGACCAAATCGGAACCGCGGAACAATATCGCCGCATCGTCCAACATTGCGAAATCAACGCCGGTTCAACCTGTCCAGCCTGGAACTGCTCCCGATGCCGCAATCGCGGCGGACGCGTTTCAAAGAGCGGTGCGGGGCCACGACGCGCAAGTGCGGGCGCGTGAGGCGCAAGAGACGAACGATGGCCGCGCCCAATGGGCCAAAATGGCAGAGGATTTCAAGAAAGCGCTTAAGGCCGAACCGGGGGTCACGAAATACGGGGCGAACTTTGAGGCGGCGATTCCGCCGGGCCAGTCTCTGTTCAGCTCCGGATGGCGCACTGCCGACGGGAAAAACACGCTGGTTTGTGTGACGCCGCAACTCATCAGCGACGGGACGCACCCAGGGCAGATCTTGCTCGCTTCCAAGTTGCTCGAGGTGCCGGATGGCATCCTGGACCGATCAGGTTATGGAAACTACAAAGAACCACCACCGGGCGGGGTCCAGCCGACCCAATTGGTGAGCGTGCCCAGCGATACGGTCAATTCCATTATCGAGACGATGACCACAAACGGGGTGGGCGACGAGGCGGTGAAGGTTGTGGCCTTGCCGCGTGTGCTGTCAAGATCAGGAACGGTCGCCGACATAATCATTGGCAACCAGGGAAACATCGCCGGGCACCCGCAGCTTTTTGGAACACAATTGGATTTTTTCCCCACCCAATTGGAGGACGGCACGCTCGTTCTGGAAATGCTGATCCAATCCACCGTCGCCAATGACGGCGAAACCCCGCCTGAATCTGGTCAACAATAATCGTTCTCAATTCCCGGCGTCCGGCGCTTCCGCTTTTTCCGGTTTGCCCCAGGACATTTCGAGCTGGTCGAAAAGGAAGGCATAGGCGTCGGCCTCTTGCGCGATGCGTTCGTCCAGCGCGGTGCCAAAGCCATGCCCGGCGGAGGAAGTGGTGCGCAGATAGACCGGGGAGGGAAAGGGATCGCGGCTGGAGGCCTGGAGGCGGGCGGCCATTTTGCGGGAGTTGTAAGGATTGACGCGGCCGTCATTGTCGCCCGTCATCAATAACACGGCGGGATAGCGCGTGCCGTCCACGACGCGGTGGTACGGGGAGTAGGCGTAAAGGGCGTGGAATTGGTCCGGGTCCTGGACGGAGCCAAATTCGGTGACGTTGAAGGCGCCGTTCGGCTCGCGTTCGGCGCGCAGGGAATCGTAAATGCCGACGCGGGAGACGACGGCGCGGGCCAGGCCCGGATGCTGGGTGAGGAACGCGCCCATGAGCAAGCCGCCATTGCTGGCCCCTTCGACGGCGAGCCGGGAGGGCTGGGTGTACTTCTTGTCAATAAGATACTGCGCGCAGGCGGCGAAGTCGTCGAAGACGTTCTGTTTGTTGGTCAGACTGCCCGCCTTGTGCCATTCCTCGCCGAACTCGCCGCCGCCGCGCAGGCCGGCCACCACATAGATGCCGCCGTGATCGAGCCAAAGGCTGCGGACGGCGGAGAAGGCGGGGGCCAGGTTGACGCCGTAACCGCCGTAGCCGTAAAGCAGCACGGGGTTTTGGCCGTCGAGCCTGGTTTTTTTGCGGCGAAGGATGTTCATGGGGATTTTGGTTCCATCCCTGGACGTGGCGAATTCGCGGACGACTTCGTCCTGGCTGAAGTCGGCGGGCGATTTGGCGGCCAGGGCGGTGGCGCGGCATTTCCTGGTCGCGGCGTCGTAGCGCATCCAGACGCGCGGGGCAAGGTAGCTGACGTTGTCAAAGAGAAGTTGATCGGCCTGGGGGCAGAGCATTTGCGTCACGGCGGAAACAGGCTGAAGGGGCAGCCGCGCCACGCCCGCTCCGGCGACGAAGCGAATCTGCGAAGGTCCTCCCGCCAGGTCCTGGACAAAAATGCCGGAGGCGGAGGGGCAAAGGGCCTGGATGACGGCGTCGCTTTGCGGCACGACGACGGCGGCCTGGGAGAATTGGGGGCCGACCAGGAGGAGGCGGAGGATTTTTCCGTGCGGGGCGTTGCTGGTGGAGAGGAGGTAAAGGGCGCCGTCTTTGCCAAATTCGGCCCGTTTGATTTGATCGCTGAAGCGGGTCAATTGTTGCCAAGGGCCGGCGGGTCCGAGGAGGTAAAGGGCGTACTGGCCGCCGTCGCCGTTGGCGACCGTGGCCAGCACGAAGCGGCCATCCTCGCTGGATTGGAGGGCGATTTCCGCGATGCGCGGCAGGCCCTCGCCCAACTCCAGGTGGTCCTGGGCCACGGGTGTGCCGAGGCGGTGGAAATAGACCTGCTGGTAGAAATCCAGGTCGGCCTCGGGCCGTTGGCCGGGACTGGGATAGCGGGTGTAATAAACGCCCGTGCCGCCGGCGTTCCATGCCACGCTGCCGCCGGCGGTGGGACGCTGGACGCGCGGAATTTTATCGGGCAACGGCTGCCCGGTGGCGGCGTCATAAAAATAAAGCGTCCCCTGCTCGGAGCCGTTTTCGGAGAGGGAAACGGCCACTTGTCTGCCATCCAGCGAGGGCGTGGCGAAGTCAATGGCGGTCGTGCCCGCGGGGTTGAGTTTGTTGGGATCCAGCACCACGCGCTCGGAGGCCAGGGCCTCCGCCGACTTGAGAGTGATGAGCCAGGGCTGCTGGGCGGGCGGCTGGAATTTCATGGCGAAGAGGACTCCGGGGCGGGATTGGAGATCGTAGTAGTCGGGCGAAGTTTGCGAGTAAAGTTTTTCGAGGCGGTGGACGATGTTGGAGCGCACGGGAAGGCCATCCAGGAAAACGCGGGAAACGGCATTTTGGGCCGCGCTCCACTGCCTGACGGCCGGATCGTCGAAGTTTTCCAGCCATTGGTAATTATCCACCACCTGGATGCCGTGGTAGATGTTGGTGACGGGGATCATGGGGGTGGCAGGAAGTCTGGCGGCGGAAAGCGGACATGCGGCGGCCAGCCAAAGGGCCAGTGTCCATCCCGATCGGGCGATAATGCGATGGGTCATTGATTCGATGAAGTCAAGCTACCGTCACAAGGCCGGGATGACAAGCGGATCGGGCGCCCTCCGAGTTTTCACTCCTGAACAGGGAAGCCCCGTTCTCTGAACGGGGTTAGAGGAAGAGCTATGCTGAAAAAAGATCTGCCCATGAGCATCCTTTCTGAGCGTTGTCCCACAACGAAACAGAAAGGAAAA
>Ga0181536_10000608_pt1 | contig 43097 bp, 40 predicted proteins | sample PEATcosm2014_Bin_41_FD_121105 | JGI IMG/M metagenome (GOLD analysis project Ga0181536, IMG submission 121105) | Peatland microbial communities from MTU Mesocosm Facility, Houghton, MI, USA - PEATcosm2014_Bin17_60_metaG | ecosystem: Environmental > Terrestrial > Soil > Wetlands > Peat | place...
CGGCCACAACCTGCGACTCGTCCTCGCCTGGCTGAGGATGCTTTTGTGCCTGATCCTGGCCGCGCTACGGAGCGCGATAATGGCCCGTCCAGCGTTCAAATTGGCTTCTTAACGACCGACTAAATGAGCGCCGCCGCGCGACAAATCGCCATGTCCAACCGTTGCGGAGAATGCCGGAGGCTGCACGAAACCCTCGGCCTATAACGTCATGAGAGATAGCTCCCACCGTTGACATGAATGGTCTGCCCCGTAATTGCAGCGCCGGCTGGACCGCACAAGAATACGACCAAGTCAGCGATTTCGATTCCGGTTGGCAGCCGATTAAGAGGCACGCTTTCCTTTGCCGTCGGTGGCGTGCTTGGTCCGTCGATAAATCCCGGCGAGATTGCATTCACTCGAATGTTGTCCGACGCCAGATCGATCGCCATTGCTTTTGTGAGGCCTGCGAGGCCCGCCTTAGATGCCGCAACGTGTAATCTATCCTTCATCGGCGCATACGCAACAACGCCGGTAATGTTCACAATTGATCCGCCGCCTCTTTTTCGCAGCGAGGGCAATGCAGCTTTTGAACAAAGGAAGGGGGCTTCGAGGTTGACTGCAAACATCTCTCTCCAGTCTTGAAGAGAAATTGAGTCAAGGTTTCCCGGTCGCCTTACGCCGACATTGTTCACCAGGATGTCGATGCCACCGAAAGTATCGCATGCCGCCCGTATAATTTCCAGATTGGCAGTCTCGTTATCTAGCCGTCCTCTTACAGCGATCGCTCTGCCGCCAGTGTCCACTATTGCTTTGACGACGCTGTCCACCTCGCCGGACCCTCCGGTATGGGCGACGACCGACGCGCCCTCGCGCGCCAGGGCTGCTGCAATATGGCTACCAAGATTGCGCGCAGCGCCTGTAACGACTGCGACTTTCCCGGCCAGGCGGCCATTTACTGATTTGCTCTCAATGGCACTCATTGACTTTTTCCTCTCCGAATTGACTGTTTGCACCTTATCTGTCCGTCGATCCAATGCGAAAGATGACGTCACGTCACGCCGCAGTCCTAATTGTTTAAGCGGCGGCGTCGATCTCCTTGAACACTTCGACTGCGGCTTTCATGCTGTCCAAAGCAGCTGGGGCGCCACAATAGATCGCGGTATGCATGATAACCTCGCCGATCTCTTCACGGGTCAGCCCATTCCGCAGCGCGGCTCGCATATGCAGACGAACTTCATTGCTGCGGTTTAAGGCTGTCAGCATCGCCAGATTGATGAAACTGCGAGTCTTTCGATCCAATCCAGGACGCGACCAAATTTCGCCCCAGCACCATTCGGTAATGAATTTGAGGATGGGCGTCGTGAACTTGTCGGCGTTTGCCATTGAGCGCTCGACGTATTCGGCCCCCAAAACCTCCCGCCGAACGGCGAGCCCACGCTTGAAAAGTTCGGTTTCGAATTCAGGTTTTTGTGCCATGTCGTGTCCTCGCAGATCTGTTGTATTCTCGAATAGGCTCAGGGTCTTAAGTGCGTCACGAATTTCTGCTGGCAGATAATTTCATTCAGCCCTTCGTCGCGTATTTCGATCCGCATCGCTCGTTAAGCGTACTCGGTCAGCCGACGAGATAAGCATTGCGGATTTTCGCATTCGCCAAGAGTTCAGCGCGGCTTCCTTCGATCACAACCTTGCCTGTGGACAGGACGTAACCTCTTTCACACGCTTCGATCGCTTCGGTCGCTCGTTGTTCGACCATCAGAATCGTTAGCTTGTCCTCGCGGTGCAGCCTGCGAAGGATTTCAAAGATCTGATCCACGATCGTTGGGGCAATCCCCATGGACGGCTCGTCCAGCATGAGCAGCTTCGGCGAAGACACCAGTCCTCTGGAGATGGCAAGCATTTGTTGCTCGCCGCCGGAAAGGGTGCCTGCCTGTTGCGCACGTCGCTCGGCGAGGATGGGGAATAGCGAGTAGGCATAATCGATGTTGCGGCTTGCATTCTCCCGTCGGGCAAGTGCTTCCGTGCCGAGCAGCAGGTTCTCTTTTACAGTGAGTTCGCTGAATACCTGACGCCCTTCGGGCACATGCGCGATTCCCAAGTGAGGTCGAGCGGCTGGCTTGATGGCCGAAAGGCGCGCCCCCTCAAACCAGATCTCTCCTGAAACCAGAGGTACAGTCCCCGAAATGGCCTTGAACAAAGTTGTTTTGCCCGCTCCGTTCGGACCTAAAATGGATACGAATTCGCCCTCCCGCACTGCTATACTAACGTCTTGGATCGCAGCAAGACCGCCATATCGGACGACGACTGAATCAAGCTTCAGCATGCTCAGCCCACCGTTTCCCAAGATAGGCGGTGATGACCCGCAAATCTTTTACAACCTCGCTTGGAAGGCCGTTCGCAATGACGGCTCCCTGATCCAGTACAATCAGCCGGTCTACAAGCCTAACCATGGCATGCATGGTATGCTCTATAATAACGATTGTTATGCCATCAGAGCGCAGCCGCTGGATCAATGGCAGCATTCCTTCGATGTCTTCACTTGCGAGACCCGCAAAGCTTTCGTCCATCAGGATCAATATGGGCTCGCCCGCCAGTGCTCGGGCAAGCTCCATGAGCCGCAGTTCGTGGTTGGTAAGCGATCCGGCAGGAACATAAGCACGATCGGTTAATCCTACCCGTGTCAAAGCATTCAAAGCCACTGCGATCGCCAGCTTGTCATCCGAATAGCGCATGAAAGAACCGACCACGACATTCTCCAGAAGCGTCAGTCGTGGAAAAGCCCTCGCAGTCTGGAAGGTGCGGGCAACCCCAATTGCTGCGACTTGTTCCGGCTTGAACCCCACCAGCGAAGAACCGGCGCACTTTATATCGCCTTCATTAATTTCAATAAAACCATTTATCGCATTGAACAATGTTGTCTTGCCAGCTCCGTTCGGCCCGATAATGCCCACAATCTCGCGTTCTTTGACGGTTATCGAAACGCCTGCAAGGGCGCGTAGGCCACGGAAACTGAGAGAAAGATTGGAGATATCTAGCAGTGGAAATCCGACCGACAAGGGCGACCGGCCCCGCTCGGGGAGCGTCACATCCTGAACTGTTGGATGTTCATCGGTACGTTTGACGGCAAAGCGATCATATATCGCCCAGAACATGCCTTGAGGCTGAATTAGGATGATCGCCATAATCGCTGATCCGAACACTACTCCCTGGATACCCGGCAGCGCCGCTCCAAGATTTGCATAAAGGAATTCCGAGAGCGGAACGAGGATGACCGCTCCCAGAACGGGTCCCCAGACCGTTCCAAGCCCACCGAACATCGTGACGATCAGCGCCTGCGCGGAAACCTGCAATCCGAAGACAGCCTGAGGGGTAATGATGAGCAGAACGACGGCATATAGCCCGCCTGCGGAAGCCGCCATTGCTCCTGACACAGCGATGGCCCACAATTTCCAGCTAAGAACCGGAAGACCAGCAGCACTTGCTGCAAGCTCATTCTGTCGGATTGCCACTAGCGCCAACCCGAAACGCGAACGTTCGATTCTGATCGATATCCAGATCGCAAGACCCATAAGAGCAAGGGCAATGAGCGCGATGATCCGGCTATCTCCGAACTGCATGTAGGCAAAGCCACCCTCGCGCTTCATCGGCAACGCGAGTTCATTCCAGCCTGCCCATTCGAAAACGGACAACAGGGCCAACGGGTAAGCGAGCATTGCCAGGGTGAAGTAAGGGCCTTTGAGCCGAAAGGTAATATAGCCCACAAGAATGCCAGCGACAGCACCGATGAGAGCCGCCAGAGGCCAACCGATCCATGGGGTTACGCTATAATCGTGGAAAAGGATGCCGACTGTATAGGAACCTAACCCGAAAAAGGCGGCATGACCAAAGCTGTATAATCCCGCGTATCCACCGAGAAGATTCCATGAAAGCCCTAAGACTGTCCAAATCGACACGAGGGTCAGGATGAGCAGCGTATAGGTGTTGCCGGTGGCCAATATCATTATGGCCCCAACTAACAGCAGCGCTAAGAGGCCAAGCAGCGGGCGTTTTGTGGATGAATAGTAGAGCAATTACACCCGCTCCACGTTTCGTCCAAACAGGCCCTGTGGCATGAACAACAGAATTGCGAGGAATACAGCAAAGATTACTGTTGACTGAAGCTGCATCGGCATGACGAGCGTCGAAAGTTGCTGGACAAGTCCAATAATTAGCCCGCCCCAGAATGTGCCGCCCACACTTCCCATTCCGCCGAGCACAACGCCGGCGTACATGATCACAATGAAATCCTGCCCCGTATACGGTTGGAACGGCTGATAGGTTGCCATCATCACGCCAGCGATCGTGGTGATTGCCACGCCGAGCCCGAAGGCAATACGGTGGGAACGATTGACATCAACCCCGACATAGGTTGAGGCTACAGGATTGTTGGCGGCGGCGCGCATCTGGCGGCCAAGCGAAGTGTGCCGTAAAAAATTTGCAAGAATGGCGGCAGCTACAACAGCCAAGATTGCAGACCAAGTACGCGCCTGATTTATAAACAGGTAGACTTGATCTCCCCACAATGGCCCGAATTTCCATGCCTTCGACGACAGAGGTGTGGGTATCGAACTCGGCGTCGAGCCAAAAAGCATTAGGGCGGCGTTTTGAATCACCAGCGAAAGACCAAGCGTCAAAATTAGCTGCGGAGAATGGCCAGCATCCTCGAGAGCGGCAACACGCATGCCGGTTACACGCGATATTAGGACTCGATGCAGCACATTGCCGAAAACATAAAAAAGTCCTCCGGCCAGGCCAACGGCGACCATCGTCCACAAGAAAGTCGTCGTCTGATCGGATGCAACCCATCCCACGAAGATGAATGCGAAGTACATCCCTAGGACCATCAGATCGCCCTGAGCGAAATTGATGACTCGCATCACGCCGAATATCAGACCGAGGCCCAGGCACATCAATCCGTAGTTCGCGCCTATGATTAGGCCTGAAGACAGCAGCTGGAGAAAAGTCTCCACGGTCGAAGCAAAGTTCATGGCGACACCCCTAGCGACGGTTAAAGACGGCAGTCGACCGACCGCGGCCCGACGCGGCAAACGCTTTCATACGCATGCCGCGCCATAGCGAAACCGTCACCAGCATAAATTTAGTCAGGCCTTTTTGACGCCGGGCCAGATGAACGACGCTTGTGCACCCTCTTCTGGATAAACGGAGAGAGGTTTGCCACCCTGCCATTGGAATAGAACTACAGGACCATCAAGCCGCCGCCCGTTCTGGTCGAAACGAAGATCTTTGCCGAGAAAGAATTTCGCGGGCCCTTCGTTCGTGTTGGTAGCACGCAGCGCTTCCGTGACTTTCTCCCGGTCAATCGATTTGGCGCGCTCCATAGCATCATGGAGAAGCGCCACGTGCCCATAGCTGGAGAGGGTATCCATCATGATCCAAGGCTCGCCGCTTCGAGCGCAAAGATTATCGAGAAATGGTTGTATGCTGCGCGATCCCCAGTTTGTCGCTATGCCCAGAATTCCTTCAAGAGCATTCGCGCCAATGTTTTTCAGCACTTCTGGGGTCGCGATTGCCAATGTCGGCACCAGAATAGGAATTCGCCCGTTGCCCAGACCAAATTCGCCCATTTTCTCGAGGATGATTTTCGCGTCCGGAACATTACTCGTATAGATGATAAGAAAATCCGGTTTGGCCGACCTGATACGTTGGACGATCGGTGTCGCGTCTGATAGGGGCGGTGTAAATGTTTCGTCCGTGACGATCTTAATGCCGAGCTTCTCCAGACCACCTTTTCTCAATGGGTCGAGATACCCTTGAGCCGGCGCTGTGCTTTCACCGATGATTCCGACAGACTGAATTGCCCGCCCCGACTTCGCTTTAGCAAGCGCAACAAGCACCGGAACGGATTCAGATGTCAGCCGGCTCGTCGGCGCAGAGGTTGCGAAGACATATTTAAACCCCCTTCCGGTAATGGAATCGAGCCATGAAAGCGTAAGCCACGGCAACTTCGCCCGTTCCGTTACTTCCGTCACCGCCAGAGTAAAGGACGACAGCCAAGCGCCGATGCCACCGACGAGATCCGGTTCGCGAGCCACAAGGCGCTGCGCGGCATTCTTCGCCCGTTCAACCGAATCTCCGGCGTCAGCCAGGACAAGCTCCAACTTGGCACCGCCGAGCGATTTGATGCCGCCCGCTTTGTTTATGTCTTCGACGGCCATCTCGACACCAATGCGCTCGAGCTGACCAGCTCGCGCCCAGGGGCCCGACAAGGGTGAGATGAGCGCAATTTTAACCTGACCCTGCTGCCCAAATGCTCGAGATGCAAATGGCAGGCTAGCTGCGCCAGCAAGAACAGTTCGACGACTGAGATTCAGCATAACGCAACCTCCCCATGTTATTTGCTAAATTTTTGAATTGCTGTTCAACTAACATAGCTGGGAAATACAGTCAAGCAGCCAATAAAGTTGGCACTTTGAATGACTGATCATATAATCAAAATGCTACACCCCCTCGCCGAGGACAGGCAGTATTGTGACCTTTTCAACCATCCTTTACGAGGAAGACGAACAGGGAATCCGGCCACAAAACCTCTACGGAATGACGGAGAATTCGTCCCACCAATACACCCACCCCGCCGACGAGACCGGCATTATCGTCATCGTTGGAACCTGCGGGCGTGGCGGTCGAGCATACGAAATCCGCATTTTTTTTGACCCGTCTGATGCCGGCCGCGACGTCAACCCGGGGGAAGTGGGACAGATTGCCGGGCGCGGTGCTGCGCTGATGCTCGGATATTTCGATAACCAAGCGGCGACAGAGCAGAACTTCAACCGAGCGGGTTGGTTCCTCTCAGGCGATCTCGGCATCCTTGACCCGGCCGGCAACCTGCGCATTGCCGGCCAGCTCAAGGATCTCACCATTCGAGGCGGGCTCAATATCTACCCGACGCATATCGAAGCCTTGGCGTTGCGTCACCCGGGTGTCCAGCGCCGCGCCTGCTTCGCGGTGGCGGATGATCGATTCGGCGAAAGGGTGTGCATTAGCATCATCGGCACTGTGTCGATCGAAAAGCTTCTGTCCGATCTCGCACGCGAGAATCTTTCGCGCTACGAGATGCCGGAATATCTCCTGCGCGTGAATGCCTACCCGTTGACGCCGAGCGGCAAGTTCCTAAAGCGCGAACTTGGAGCTATGGTTAGACGCGGCGAGCTAAGCCCCACGCCGGTCCGCTTCGTTCCATCCAAGGAGTATGCGTAGTGACCATCACGAGGCCGGCGGACCCGTGCGTCCTTGAATTTGCCTGCGATCGCGATGGCGAGGGCCTAGGATCGCCGCCTGTCGAACCAGTCGGGCAGCAGCAATATTTTGCGCACCGCAGCAGGAGCGCCTGATGCGACCGCTCGCCGACCTCCTCGTTCTCGACTTTTCGACCCTGCTGCCCGGGCCAATGGCAACATTGCTGCTCGCAGAAGCTGGCGCCGAGGTGGTCAAGATCGAACGCCCAGGCACGGGCGAAGAAATGCGCACCTATCATCCGCGCTGGGGGCGCAATAGCGCGAATTTCGCGCTTCTCAATCGCGGCAAGACTTCGCTGGCGCTTGATCTGAAAGTCGCGGCCGACCGCGCGCACCTCGATCGGCTCATCGACCGTGCCGACATCCTAGTCGAGCAATTCCGGCCGAGAGTCATGGCGCGCCTCGGGCTCGATGCGGCGACGCTTGCCAAGCGCAATCCGCGTCTCATCTATTGCTCGATTACTGGCTATGGGCAGAGCGGGCCCAAGCGCGACTTGGCCGCCCACGACTTGAACTATATCGCCGACGCGGGTCTGCTGGCCCTGTCCTGCGGGCCTGCCGAAACGCCGGTGATCCCTCCTGCGCTGATCGCGGACATTGCTGGCGGCGCTTATCCGGCCGTCATGAACATCCTGCTCGCCTTGCGCGAGCGGGAGACGACGGGTTTGGGGTGCTACCTCGATGTGGCGATGGCAGACAATCTATTCCCGTTCATGTATTGGGCGATGGCTACCGGCCTCGCCACCGGCCAATGGCCGGGCACCCGACGGCAGATGGTCACATGCTCGCCGCCGCACCGATCGAACAGAAGTTCTGGGACACGTTCTGCGGGCTCATTGATCTACCGCAGCCGTTACGCGACGATAGCCGGGACGCCGCAGCGACGACGAAGGCGGTGGCGAATATCATCCGCTCGCAGAAAGTGGCAATTTGGGCAGCACGGTTCGCCGGTCAAGATTGCTGCTGTTCGATCGTCGCCACTCTTCAGGAAGCTATGGCAGATCCGCATTTCAAGGCGCGTGGCCTCTTCGCCCACACGGTACGCAATGAATCGGATGCCGAAATCACGGCGCTTCCGGTGCCGATCGATGCGGCATTCCGTGCTCCTGCCGGTTCGGTTGCCGCGGTCCCGCCGCTGCAACGTCCGACAAAGTGAGGGCGGGACGTCGTCTGCTCAGCTCGCGCATAATAATGATGACGCGATGCTACTGCGCAGCTGGAATTTCTGGATCTTGCCGCTCGCCGTACGCGGCATCTCGTCAATGATTTCCAACCGCTCGGGGAAATAGGTCTTGGTCATGCCGATCCCTTGCAGGTAAGCTACAATCTGCTCGAAGGTGAGCGTGGCGCCTGCCCGCAAGGTGACGAAGGCGCAGGCCCGCTCGCCGAGACGCGCGTCCGGCATCGCTACAACCGCCACGTCCTCCACCGAGGGGTGGCGGTAAAGAGCGTTCTCCACCTCGACAACGGGAATTTTCTCGCCGCCGCGGATAATGATGTCCTTGTTACGGCCTGTGATCCGGATATATCCGTCCGCATCCTTGCGTGCGACATCGCCGGTTTCGAACCAACCATCCGCGTCAGTTGCGTAGAGCTCCGGGCGCTTCAGATAGCCAACGAAGTTGAAGGCACTGCGCGTCTGCAGACGACCTTCGCCTCCGGCCGGCAATACTTTGCCATCTTCGCCGACGACGCGAACCTCGCATCCGTCAAGTGCGGTGCCATCGCTGCCGGCCACCTTGTCCACCGGATCAGTCTCGCGCGTTATCGTCGGCAAGGCGACCTCGGTCATACCCCAGGCCGAAGCGATGCGGATTCCCAACTTGTTGGCAGAACGCTCCACCAAGATGCGCGGCACCGGCGCGCCGGCGAGCAAAAAGGTTTTGAGCGAAGAGACTTGCGCCTCGCCGCTTTCGTGTACAGCCAGCAGATCGTTCAGAAAGGTCGGTGCTGCGACACTGAAGGTCGCGCCCTCCCGCATGATCAGGTCCGCCGCCGTCTTTGGATTCCAGATGTCGAGCAGCACAACAGTCCCGCCGAGGAAGACCGGTAGGATCGAGCCCCACAGAAAGCCGGTCTGATGCGCGAGTGGAGAGCCCATGAAGATGATGTCCCGACCGCTCAGCCCGACCCTTTCGGCAAAGCCCCGGTTGGAGGCGATCAGCGTGTTCCAAGTATGCATCACGCCCTTCGGCTCGCCGGTCGTCCCCGAGGTAAACATGATCTCTGCGACGGTGTTCGGATCCTGTCGTTGCGCACGCCCCCCCGCTGGGACGGCAGCCCGCTCCGGCAAGCCGCGGAAGCTGTCCGCACCGCTGCCATCCACCATGACGACGTGCCGGAGCTCCGGCAGGTCCGGTCGGATTGGATCGATGATGTCCCGGTACTGAATCTTTCGGAATGTTTTTGGCGTCACCAGGAGGCGCGAGCCGGTGAGCTGCAAGGCCTGGCGGAGCTCCTTTTGCCGAGCTGTCGGCATGATCGGATTGATCACGCAGCCGAGTCGTGCACAGGCGAGTTCGATGGCGATGAACTGCCACCAACTCGGCAATTGCACTGAAACAATGTCGCCACTGGCGAGGCCGAGATCGGCAAAGCCTGCCAGCAGACGGTCCGCCGCTGCATCAAGCTCGGCCCAGGTCAACCGCGAAACCTGCTGATCGGCCGAGTTGAATGCGACGACTGCTGTGCGTTGCGGCTGCTCCCGGACCGATCGATCGAAAAATTCGGTCCAGAGTTCGTTGCGCCAATAACCCGCTCTCGTCATCGCATCGACGCGCTCCGGCGAGAGGATGACCCCCAGGGATTTGTCAGTCATTTTCTTCACTCCGAAGGTGCTGGAGCGACGGCTGGTCTTTCTCCGCGCATTGCACGCCCCCTATCCTGCGTAAGCCATGGGATGACTTTAATATTGCTCCATATTATAATTGATCATTCAATCATTTGATAGGCCGAATGGCGACCCCCTGGCCAACAGAAGAACACGGAGTCGGATATGTCCAGCGCGCTTGAGATCAGCACCAACAATGGCATCGGCATTATCAGGCTCAACCGCCCGAATGTACTGAATGCCGTGAACGTCGCCATGTTGAACGAATTCCGCACGGCGCTCTACGATCTGCGTCGAAGTCCTGATGTCCGCGTGCTGGTCCTCACCGGAAACGGCAGAGCCTTTTGTGCCGGAATCGATCTCAGCGACCCGGCCATGGACGTGGAGGGTCCGGCCGAAGAACGCGGGCGGAAGTTCGCGCTGTTCATGGATGAAAGCGTTAATCTGTTGATGCGCGACCTCTACGCCTTCGACAAGCCGAAGATTGCCGCTGTCAACGGAGTTGCCGTCGGGGGCGGCTGCGGTTTCGCGCTGATCACCGACATCGTGCTGGCGGCCAAGTCCGCCTTCTTTCTCCACCCGTTCACCCCCAAGCTTGCGAGAGTGCCGGACATGGGAATGACCTGGTTACTACCGAATTTGGCCGGCCGCGCCAGGGCGCTCGCCCTGACCATGCTCGGTGACCAGCTCTCGGCCGAGCAGGCGGCCGTGTGGGGCATGATTTGGCGATGCGTCGATGACGAGCGGCTGATGCCGGAAACGATGAAAATCGCTAAACAATTGAGCGAAGGCCCGGCGGAGGTTTACGCGCTGCTGCCTAGGATCATGGACAAGGCTTTCCAGAACGACTTTTCGACGCAGCTTGATCTCGAGCGGGACGTCCAATCGCGGCTGGTCCAGACCCGCGACGCGGTCGAGGCGGTCATGGCATTCCGAGAGAAGCGAGTCGCTAAGTTTGGCGGTCGGTAACAATGGGGCATCTCACGCCCTTGGTCACATGGCTGCGCCCGATGGACACAACGCTTGAGCCGCCGATCACGGTGATGTCAGACTGACAGACCAACCGGTGCGGAACCTTTGTCGGCGGCGAAATATGTCGGGGCGCCGAGCACGAGGTCGACACTGCGATAGACGCTCCGCATCAGCGCGCCGGGCTCGTAGGCATCATCGATCACGGCAGCTGCGGCATTGCCGGATACTGCCGACCACTGCTCGAGCTCGTTCAGCACGGCATCCGGTATCCTGCCGAACACACACGCATCGAAGGAGTCGCCCTCTTCCAACCGGTCCGCCTGCACGCCGACCTCGATCTTGGCGCCACGTTGCGTCAGTAGCTCTCGATTGAGGTTGCGAAAGCCTGGATGGGCATCGAAGCCGATATCTTTGCTGGGTGACCGCAAAGTCACGTGGTGGCCCCTCTCCGCAAGCAACAACGCCGCGTCGGTCGCACTCAAATCGTCGCCGACAATCAGGATGCGGTGAGGCAATCTGAGCTGCGGGTCGCGCAAGACATCGAAGCTGGTGATACCCTCCCGCCCCTTGCGCGCCCAGCGCGGCGCCGACTCGAAACGACGCACGGTCCAAACAATATCAGCCGCCGCCTCGCGCGCCTGCCGGAGCACTACGCCGACGGCGCGGGCGCGAGCGATCACCGCGGCAACCGCATTGCCATATTCGGCTTGCCCGGGCACACGGCTCCTCCAGGCCTGCATGCCGCCAAACTCGCCGGATTGGTCGACGACCGTCACTTTGTGTCCACGCAGAGCCGCAAGCCACGCAGCCGTCATAGCGGCAATGCCCCCGCCCCGGATCGTAATCACTTGCGGGGGAGCCGGCGCGAGATCGCGCAGCATTGCTTCCCGGCCGACAAACGGATTGATCGGGCAAACCATCACAGGTTTGGCACTGCGGCCGAGACAAAGATTGCAGGATACGCAACTGCTGATGAAATCTCGCTTTCCTCGCCGCACATGGTCTGGAAAATCTGAATCGGTAATCGATGCGCGCCCGATGGCAACGAGATCGATGTCCCCATTTTTCAGCGCCTGCTCGGCGACCTGCGGCCGCTTGACGCGCCCAACGCCGATGACGGGAATCGAGATCGCCCGCTTCACCTGGCCAGCGACCGGAAGCCACGGCCCTTCCGGCTCGCCGGAAAGCAATGTGAGGCGGTTATAGGATTCGTAGACACCGACTGAGAGCGACAGCACGTCTACCCCTTGCGCGGCAAGCCGCCGGCCGATCAGGATCGACTCATCGACATCAAGTCCGTTCGGTACAAATTCCTGGACGCTGATGCGCACGAATATGAGGAAGCCTGGGGCGGTCGCAGCCCGGATCCGCTCGACGATGCCGATCAGAAAGCGCATTCGGTTGGGTAGGTCGCCGCCGAACTGATCGGTGCGAGCGTTCGAATACCGCGACAGGAACTCGGCTGCCAGATAGCCGTGCGCGGCGTGGATTTCGACGCCATCGAAGCCTGCACGATGCAGTCGCATCGCGGCCGCAGCGTAGGCATCCTGCAAATAGTGGATTTCGCTCTCGGTTAGCTCGCGCGGCATTTCGCGCATCAGTGGACAGGGAATTGGCGACGGCGCGACCGGCTGCTGGCCGGTGATCTTGCTGCTGGTCTGCCGGCCACCATGATTGATCTGCCCGATCACCGCTGTTCCGTGCTTTTTGATGGCCGCCGCTAGCTGGGACAAGCCCGGCAAAAACCGATCATCGTTGGCCATCGCCATGCGGGCCATGACGCGTCCGCCCGGATCGACGCCAATATTCTCGGTCACCACCGCGGCAAATCCGCCGATCGCACGGGCCTCCAGATATTCTCGCAATGGCGCGCTAATCGTTCCGTCGGGTTCGGCGAAATGTGTTGCCATCCCGGGTACGATCATTCGATTGCGCAAGGTCGTGCCGCGCAACGTTAATGGGGTCAGAAGGTGCGGGAAGCTCATCTCAGCCATTGCTTCCTATCTTAGGAAACGGATAGCGCGGTTTTTACGCTATGTGCATTGGCAACTCGATCGCCTTTGCGGCACAAGCCGCGGGCGACCGCAAACAACGGCCGCCCGCATCATGGGTTAAGATCTTACCTCGTCGCAATGTAGGGGCACCCTCCCTCCGCGAGTGGCCGAAACGCCTCCTTCCCCGAGATCGTCTGGATTGGTTGCAGCAAATCCCACTCGCCCTTTGATTCGCTCGGCTTTTTGACCCGCATCAAATAGAGGTCGCGGATGACGCGGCCATCCTCGCGAACCTGGCCGTTCTTGGTCATGAAGTCGTTGATCGGCAACGCCTTCATTTTGGCCATGACCGGCTTTGCGGCATCGGTGCCGGCGGCCTGAACCGCTTTCAAGTAATGCGTCACGGCACCATACATGCTCGCTTGCATCATGGTCGGCGGCCTGCCGTGAATGGCTTGAAATCGGCGGGAGAATTGACGCGTCTCATCGTTCTGGTCCCAATAGTACGCCTCCGTGAAGGTGAGACCCTGTGCGACCTGCAGGCCGAGGCTGTGAACATCCGTCAGCGTGACGAGCAGACCGGCAATGCGCTGTTTGCTCGACGCAACTCTAAACTCGACGAGCTGCTTCATGCTGTTGATAAAATCCTGGCCGGCGTTCGCCAGCGCGATAACGTCGGAGTGTGAGGCCTGCGCCTGCAGAATGAAGGACGAGAAATCCGAGGTGTTCATCGGCGCACGAACCGCGCCCACGACAGTGCCGCCAGCCGCCTTGACCACCGCGGATGTGCTCGCTTCCAAAGAGTGACCGAATGCATAGTCTGCCGTGATGAAATACCAGCTTTTACCTCCTTCCTTCACCGTAGCGAGTGCTGTCGCGCGCGGGATCGCGTAGTTGTCGTAGGTCCAATGGATGCCATTCGGCGAGCAGTTTTTGCCGGTCAGGTCCGGCGTGCCGGCTGCGATCACCACATTGATGCGGTCCTTCTGCTTGGTGATCTCCTGTACGGCGAGCGCGATCGCCGAATCGCCGAGACCGAAGATCGCATCAACCTTCTCAACGTCGTACCAGCGACGGGCGATGCTCGTGCCGATGTCGACTTTGTGCTGCAGATCGCCAGACACTAGTTCGATTGGCTTGCCCAGCACCTTGCCACCGAAATCATCGACTGCCATGCGGGCAGCGACGACGTCGCCCGGGCCCTGTAAGTCGGCATAGGGACCCGATAAGCCATCAAGGACGCCAATTTTAACAATGTCGTCGGAAACCTGGGCGATTGCTGGCGTCGCCATGAGGGCGGCAACGGCGACACCGATATGCATCATACTGAGTAATTTCATTTTTCCTTTCCTTCCAATGCTGATTTAATGGTTATTCGGCTGCGATTGTTTTCGAACGGGATTCGGGCAGGGCGGGCGAGGGTCTCGAACAAACCGGATCGCGGTAGGGTTCAACGAGGGGCAGCGGCAATGCCGGTATTGACTGGCCGTCGCTCTCGACCCGGCGCGAGAAGATGTTGCGGGCAATGAAGTGCTTATCGCTCAACGCCTCCGCGACCGAGGCGACGATCGAGCAGCAAATGTCTTTGCCGTCGAAGGTACGCATCCATTCGTCGGCACTCCGCTCGATGATACGGCTCGCAACCTCGGCAACGCCGGCAGTCTCGGGAACGCCGATCGCCGTGCAGAATGCTGTCCAGAACTGCGGCTCGAGCGGCGCGGCGGCAATAAAGCGCTGATCTCGCGTACGGTAGACTCGATAACGCGGGCTGCCGCCGGTCACCAGCTCGGCGTTGACGACCGGGGGCTGTCCCGCGGCGCTGCCGGCGAGAGCCCAGTAAAGGAACGGCAGGACGTTGTCGCTCATCGAGACGTCGAGATGACGGCCGCGACCGGTGCGCGCGCGTTCCTGCAGAGCAAGCAAGATGTTGAGAACCGCCGGATAGGCTCCGCCGCCCACATCGGCCAGCGGAAAGGGTGGCATCGAGGGTGTGCCCTCCTGATCGGCGACCAGCGACAAGAGCCCGGCGTCGGCGACATAGTTAAGGTCGTGCGCGGCGACTTGCGACTTCGGCCCGTTCTGACCGTAGCCCGTGATCGAACAGTAGACGATGCGTGGATTGGTCGTGGCGATCTCGTCGTAGCCGAGCCCGAGACGCTTCATCACGCCGGGCCGGAACTGCTCAATAAGAATGTCGGCACATTGCGCGAGCTTGCGCGCTTCGGCCTTATCCGCCTCGTTCTTTAAGTCGAGCGCGATGCTATCCTTGCCACGGTTCAGCACCGTGAAGATGACGCTGTCAGCGCCGACCTTCGGCTCGTAGCTGCGCATCTCGTCACCGCGGCCCGGCCGCTCGATCTTGATCACCTCCGCCCCCGCCTCCGCCAGGATCAGCGAGGCGAACGGCCCGGGCAGCAGCGTCGAGAAATCGATGACCTTGAGGCCAGAGAGCGGCCGCATTGGCGTCTTGGGAGTCTGGCTCATTGCGCGGTTACACCATTACGAAGCCGCCGTTGACACCGAGGCACTGGCCAGTGACGTAGGCGGAACGGTCGGAGGCGAGGAAGGCGACGGCGTTGGCTGCATCGTCCGGGCGTGTCAGCCGGCCGAGCCCTTCGCCGATGGGGTAGTTGCGCAGCACCTTGCGCAGCGTATCGTCGGTCTCGACTCTGGCATCGAGCCGCTGGAACCCGGCGATTGGGTTCTCGTGCGCTACCGCCGAGAGCGAAACGGTGTTGACGTTGATGCGATGCGGGCCGAGCTCCTTGGCGATCGCCTTGGAGAAGCCGAGGATCGCCGCCTTGGCGCCGGAATAGACCGCCATGCGCGGCTCGCCGGTGCGCGCGGCATCGGAGATCATGCTAACGATCTTGCCGCTGCGCCGTGCCACCATCCCTGGGGCGACCGCGGAGACGCAGTTCATCACGCCGAAGTAGTTGAGATCGACGATCTTTCGCCAGTATTTCGGCGCCATCTCCAGGAAGGTCGGCAACCCGATCTCGCCAGTCCGCCGCTCCGGCACGACGCCGGCATTGTTGACCAGGATATCCACCGGCCCGAGGACCTGCTCGATCCGCTGCACCATGGCCTGGACGGCGTCGAGGTCGGTGATGTCCACCGGGCACGGCTCAGCCTTGCCGCCGGCCGTGCATATCTCGTTGGAGACCGCCTTGGCACGCTCGGCGATGATGTCGTTGACGGCAACCCTGGCGCCCTCGGCGGCGAGGCGCTTGCAGATCGCGCGTCCGACACCCATGCCGCCGCCGGTGACGAGAGCGACCTTGCCCTGAAGTTCGAGATCCATTGTTTTCCTCATGCAACCAGGATGTGGACCGAGGTGGCCCCGGCCTCGATCTGGGTGACGCCGCCGCCCACCGTGTGGGCAAGGCCGACGCGCGCGTTCGGCACCTGCCGTTCGCCCGCCTCGCCGCGCAGTTGCCAAAATATTTCGGCGATCTGTGCGACGCCAGTGGCACCGAGCGGATGGCCGCGCGCCAGTAGGCCGCCCGACGGAGACACCGCGACGTCGCCGCCAATATCGAACCGGCCCTCGTCCACGTAGCGTCCGCCGTCGCCAGCTGCGCAGAAGCCGAGGTCCTCGCAGTGCACCAGTTCAGCGATGGTGAACGGGTCGTGCAGCTCGCAGAGATCGACGTCGTTCGGGCCGATGCCGGCCTGCTCATAGGCGCGGCGCGCGGCCCGGATTGTCATTTCGGAATGGTCGTCAGCCATGCCGACGCCGTTACGAATGCCCGACGCCAGCACCGCCGAGCGGATTTCCACCGGTTTCGAGGTGTAGCGACGCACCACCTTCTCGGATGCGAGGATCACGGCCGAGGCACCGTCGGACACCGGGCAGCAGGACAGCCTTGTCAGTGGCTCCGCAATCACGGGAGACGTCAACACCTGCTCCAAAGTGATCTCGTCGCGCCAAGGTGAATAGGGATTGCGCACGCCGTTGCGGCGGTTCTTGACGGCGATCTTGGCGAGCTGCTCGAGCGTTGTGCCGTAGCGCTCCATGTGCTTGCGCGCCATCATGCCGAAAACCGCCGGCATGACGCGGCCCAAGCTGCTCTCAAGATCGTCGGCAACCAGCGGAGTGAAACCGCCTTTCGCCGAGGCGAGTTTCTCGGCACCGATGGCGATGCCGATATCCGCCTGCCCCGCTTTGATGGCGTTGAAGACGCCCCACACCGCCGATGCGCCACTGGCGCAGGCGTTTTCGCAGTTCACCACCGGCAGGCCGACAATGCCGATCTTCAACAGCACCTTCTGGCCGAAGCACTGGCCCTGATAGGCATGGCCGGCATAGGCGAGTTCAATGTCGTCCGGCGATACGCCGGATGACGAAATCGCGTCCCAGGCTGCCTGGCGGGCGAGTTCATGAACTTCCGTGTCCGGGTGCGGTTTGAACTGGGTCATGCCGGCACCAATGACGTAAACCGCACTCATGCGGGGCTCCCTTCGAGCGGGCGGAATTTCGGGCCCGTGACAACGGTGCCGTCGGCATCGCGCTTGATCTGGCCGATGACAAGTTCGACGCGCATGCCCGTGCGTAGATCGACGTCCGCCCAGTCGGCGAGCTGCGTCGTCAAGATTGGACCGGCATCGAGCTTGATGACGCCAATCGCGAACGGCGTTTCAAAGCCCGGGATGCCGCGCAGGACGCGGGTGTAATTGAGCAGCGTCCCGGCGCCGTCGAGTTCCACCCGCTCGATGGTGCCCGCTTTGTGGGTAACCGGGTTCATGGCCTGGACCGGATAAAACACTTCGCCAGTTTCGCGGCAGCGGCTACCGATCAGCCGCGGCGGCGTGCCTTCGACGAAAAGATCGCTGCGCAGGGGTCTTGTCGCATTCATGACACGCTGTATCCGTCGTCGACAGTGATAATCGCGCCGGTTATGGATTTTGAGGCCTCGCCGGAGGCGAGCAGCAGCAGCAGCCCCTCAAGCTCGGACGCTTGCCCGATCCGCCCGCGTGGCAGGCGGGAGATCAGCTTCCGACCGGACTCGCTGTCGAAGAACTCAGCATTGAGTTCGGTCGCCACATAGCCGGGGCAAATGGCGTTGACGTTGATGCCGTAACGCGCCCACTCGCGGGCAAACAGCTTCGTCATGTGCACGACCGCCGCCTTGGTCATGCCGTAGGCGGTGAGCTGCGGCATGGTCACCAAGCCGGCGACCGAGGCGGTATTGACAATCCGGCCCTCGATCTTGCGCTTGATCATGCGGGCGCCGCATTCCTGCGCGGCAAAGAAGGCACCCTTGACGTTTGTCGCAAACAGCCGATCGAAATCGGCTTCGGTGACGTCGGTGATGCGGGCTTGGTGGGCGATGCCGGCATTATTGACGAGTACCTCGATCGGCCCGAACGCTTTCTCGACCGCATCGATGGCGCTTCGGATCGACGCGACTGAGCAGACGTCCATTGGCACCGCCATCAGCGTTCCGCCTTTGCCGGTCACTTCCTTCGCAAGGGATGCCAGCAGGTCGGTGCGGCGCGCAGCAGCTGCCACCCGCGCGCCCTCAGCCGCGAGCCGCAGGGCGAAATACCGTCCGATTCCGGACGATGCGCCGGTGACGAGAATGACTTTGCCCTTCAGGTCGGGCCCCTGGGTCATGCCCTCGCATCCTTCAGTCTTTGGCGCAGCGCAAACTTCTGGACCTTGCCGGTCGCGGTCTTCGGGATCGGGCCGAACGTGACGCCTTTGGGCACCTTGAAGCCGGTGAGGCGGCTGCGGCAGTGAGTGAGGATGTCGGTGGCGCTCGGTGGCGCGCCGTCCTTCGGCTCGATGATGGCCCACGGCACCTCGCCCCATTTCGGGTCGGCAACACCGATGACCGCGACGCCGGCGACCGCCGGATGCTCGGCGATGATATTCTCGATCTCGATCGAGGAGATGTTCTCGCCGCCCGAAATGATGATGTCTTTTGAGCGATCCTTCAGCTCGATCGTGCCGTCGGGATGCCAAACTGCGAGATCGCCGGAGTGGAAATAGTCGCCGGCGAAGGCTTCAGCCGTCGCCTCCGGGTTCTTCAGATAGCCGCGCATGACGACATTGCCACGGAACAGCACCTCCCCCATGGTCAGGCCGTCACGTGGCACCGGCTGAAAGGTGGTCGGATTACCCACAATCACATCGTCGACCACAAGGTTCGGAATGCCTTGCCGGGTCTTCAGGCGGGCGCGCTCGATTGGCGCAAGGTCGGCCCATTCGGGCGCACCCTCGCGGAACACTGCCGGGCCCCAGACCTCGGTCAGGCCGTAGCCCTGGTCGAGATCGATGCCCATCTCCTCCATCGCCATGAAGTTTGCCGGGGTGGGCGGCGCGCCAGCCGTCAGCATGCGGACGCGACGAGAGAACTTCGGCCGTTCGTTTGGCGGCACCTGCGCCATCAATTGGGCGATGATCGGTGCGCCGCAGATGTGGGTCACGTCATGCTTCACAATCGCCGCCAGAACGGAAGGGCCGTTCGGTTTGCGCATCATGATGTTGGTGGTGCCGATCGCTGCCATCGGCCAGAGGTAGCACCAGGAATTGGCGTGAAACATCGGCACGACCCAGAGCTGATGCGGCCGCCCGGTCACGTTCCAGGAAATCATGTTGCCGATTGATTCGATGAAGGCATTGCGATGATCGTAAACCACGCCCTTCGGGGTTCCGGTGGTGCCTGAGGTGTAGTTGAGCGAGATCGGCTGCAGCTCGGTCAACGGCTCGGATGAGCGGAATTGCGGATCCCCTTCTGCGATCAGCGCCTCGTAATCGAGCGCGCCGATTCGCTGACCACCAAGTGCGAGCGGATCGACGACATCGATGATCAACGGCGGTTTCTTGACGTGAGGTAGCGCGGCCTTGACTTGACCGCTGTACTCGATGTCGACGAGCAGGACCTTGGCCTCGTTGTGGTTGAGAATGAAGGCAAGCGTCGTCGGCTCGATCCGCACATTGATGTTATTGAGCACAGCCCCCGACATCGGGATGGCGAAATGCCCCTCGAAGATCGCCGGGCCGTTCGGCGCGAGCAACGACACAGTGTCGCCACGCACGATCCCACGTTTTTGCAATGCGGAGGCTAATCGCCGGCAGCGTTCGTCGATTTGCCGCCAAGTCCAGCGCCCGTCGCCGTGCACCAGGCCGATGCGGTCGCCGTGATAGCGTGCGGCGCGATCAAGAAAGCGCAGCGGCGTCAGTGGTGTATGGTTCGCCCGATGCGGGGCCATCCCATCATAGATGCTCACTTGCCGCGCTCCCGCATGGCCACGTCGGTTTTTTTGCGCTTTACGGCGGTCAGCGACCTCGCCTTGGCGACCGCCGCGGACCGTGCCGGCAAGAATTCCGGCCGCGCATAAGCCTCATACAGCGCAAGCGACACGTCGTAGTGATGCTCTATGCCTGAGCGCTCGAGCGGCGCGATAAAGCCCCGCCGATAGCCAAGACCGAGCTTGAGGCAAAGATCGAGATCGGCAGCGCTCACTAACCCATCGTCGAGCGCCTGCAGGGCGAGGTTGAACTGCGGACGAATCAATCGATCGACGATTCGGCCGGGCCGGTCGGCGCAGACGCTGACCTGAAAGCCTGCGGTTTCAAAGACGGCCCGCGCCGCGGCAATAGCATCCGGCAGGGTCTTCGGCTGGGTGACGAGCTCGATGAGATTGCTCGGATCATCGGTGCCGAGGCGCCAGCGGCTAAACCCGATCAGGTTTGATCCTTCTCGGCCGCTATCCTCACCGGTGTGGACGCCGAGGCATTCATTGCCGAGTTCGAGCAATATCGTGAGATGGTCGTGGTCGCCGGGCCGCACGACAGAGTGGTCGCCGATTAGGACGAGCACCGTGCCCCGATCGACTGCATCGTTCAAAAACGGATGCGCATCGGGAAACGAATTGCTCTCTCCGGCGCAACGGATCGCATACGTCGGTTGGGTCAAGATTCGGCTCCCAAGTCTTCCAATTTCATCCCCGCCCCGCGCATCTGCGCGCGACGAGCCGTCACGCTCCGAACATCGCGTCCTGACCGTAGTCGTAGAAGCCGCGCTTGGTCTTACGGCCGAGCATCCCCGCCGCGACCATGCGCCGGAGCAGTGGCGGCGGTGCCGTGCGCGGATTGTTGGTGACCGAGAAGAACGCCTCAGACGCGCGTAACTGAGTGTCGAGCCCGATCAGGTCAATTAGCTCGCAGGGGCCCATGGCGAAGTCCATCGCCGCCTTCATCGCGCGATCGATCTCCGCGGGCTTGGCGACGTTAGCCTCGATCATGCGGATGACATCGTTGTGGTAAGGCACGCAGAAGAAATTCAGCACGAAGCCCGGGCGATCCTGGGTCTCGACCGGCTGCTGGTTGGTGGCGAGTTCGAACGCCCAGGCCCGCTGCCATGAATCTTCCGACGTGTGGATGCCCTTTGACATCTCGACCAGCTTCATGAGCTGGGCGGGCAGGCAATAGTGAGCACCCACTACACGGTCCTGCCGCTTGCACCCTGCGGCAAGTTCCGTAATTGACAGTGTCGACGTATTGGTGAGGAAGAGTGTTTCCGGCGAGCAAATGGCGTCCAGCTTGGCCAGCAGCGCGTGCTTTGCCCGCAGGTCCTCGTAGATCGCTTCAACGACCACGTTGAGCAGCGCCATCGCGCCGATGTCGTTGCTGAACGTGAGTTTCTTCACGCTCGTGTCGGCCTGGGCAGCGTTCAGCTTACCACGCGCGACCGATTTCTCGAAGAACTCGCCAATCTGGCGCCGCGCCCGCTCGAGCGCCGCCTGCGAGCTATCGAAAACGGTGGTGGCGAGACCGGCGCGGGCCATGGTGATGGCGATCCCGCCGCCCATGGTTCCGGCGCCGGCGACACCGGCCGACGAAAATTTCGTTGCGGAAAGGGACATTGACATAACTGATTAATCAATCAATTAATGCAAGTTCATAACGGCCTGTCAAGGGCAGCGGTCTGAAAGCAGAAACTTTGTTGTCGATTGAGCGCAAATATATCGGTACTTAACCGCTATTTGTCGGCACGAAGTCGGAAAGTTACTGCACTGAAAGTGGAGACGCTGCGCGCGGCCCGGCGTTGACAATTCCACCACTGTCGTTCAAAAAATGAGCGAATCTTCAATTTTGGTGAGCAAAATGCTTCCCAGGGACAGCCTTCCCCCTCCGCCGCCGGGCGCGCCCGCCAAACTGCTCAGCGGTGTGCGTGTGCTTGATCTCACCACCTCGATCGCTGCCCCCTACGCCACCATGTTGCTCGGCGATCTCGGCGCAGAGATCGTCAAGATCGAGCGCCCTGGTAGCGGTGATGACTCCCGCGCATGGGGTCCCCCGTTTCTCGACGGAGAATCGCTCTGGTACCTGAGCGTGAACCGCAACAAGGCGAGCGTGACGCTGGACTACGCCAACAATGAAGGCCTTGCCGTACTGCATCGCCTGGTCGCCGCCGCTGATGTGCTCGTTCTCAACTTGGTGCCGCGGGTGCAAAAGAAACTTCGTGTCGACTACGCATCGCTCAAATCGGTGCGGCCCAACTTGATCTTCGTCTCGCTCACCGGCTTCGGCCTGTCCGGCCCGAATGCCGACAAGTCGTCATATGACCTCATCGCTGAAGGATATAGCGGGGTCATGGACATTACCGGCGAGCCGGACTCTCCGCCGCAGAAGATCGGCACACCGGCCGCCGATCTACTCGCCGGAATGGATGCCGTGATAGCGACCCAGGCCGCGCTGCTCGATCGTGCGCGCACTTGCCGCGGCCACCTGATCGACATCTCAATGGTTGAGAGCATGACGCGGTTCTTGACCCCGCGCATTGTTACCTACCTCGGCTCCGGCGAGGTGCCGCGTCGCAGCGGCGCACGCGACAGCGTTATCGCGATCTATCAGGCATTTGACACGGCGGATGAACCCATCACCCTTGGCCTCGGCAATGATGGCTTGTGGAAACGGTTCTGGGAGGCCGTCGGCGAGCCAGCCTACGCGCTCGAGCCGCGTCTCAGGTCGAACGTCGATCGCCTCAAGCACCGCAAGGAGATCATTGCCAAAATCCAAGCCTTGTTCCGGCAGAACACGCGCAGACATTGGCTAGAGCTGCTCGAGCGCGCCAAGATCCCGTGCGGGCCGATCAACCGTGTCGACCAGATCACCGCGGACCGAGCGCTGATCGACCGCGGTTTGTTTTATCAAATTGAGCGCGACAGCCTCTGCATTCCCCAGGTTGGCCTTGGCATCCAGTTCGACGGCGAGGCCAATGGACCGCGCCTGCCGCCGCCGCGACTTGGCCAGCACACTGAAGAGATCCTCGGTGCCTGGGCCCAGGTCACTAAGACGGAAATCGAAGCATTGCGCAGCCGGGGAGTCGTGTAACTATGACGGTGCTCGACAGGCTGGACAGCCAGATCAAGCTGAATGCAACAGAGACGATGCTTCTGGAGAGCGTCCGCGCGCTGGCCCGAGATCTCATTGCGCCGAACGCGGCCCGCTACGACGAGAGCGGTGAATTTCCATGGGACAACATCAAGGCCATTAACGCCCTCGGGCTCAATGCCATGTTTGTGCCGGAGGCCTTCGGCGGTGCTCAGATGTCCTACACCGCTTATCTCGCGTGCGTGCACGAGATCAGCCAGGCCTGCGCGTCGACTGGCATTATCTGGGCGACCAACTTCCACGCCATGAAGCCGCTGATCGATTTCGGCACCGACGAACAGAAGACACGGCTGCTGCCGCGGTTGGTTCAGGGCGGCCTCGCCTCGCTCGCGATCACCGAACCGACTGCCGGGTCGGACGCCACCGGCATGAAGACCCGGTTCAGGCCGGACGGCGAACATATCGTCGTGGATGGCGCGAAGACCTTCATCACCAATGGCGATGTCGCAGACCTCTACCTGCTGTTCGGGAAATGGAGCGAGATCAAAAGCTCGAAGGAGTCGATCTCGGTCCTGGTCTTCGAGAAGGGCACATCGGGCTTCTCGGTGCTCGGTACGGAAAGGAAAATGGGCCACCGCGCCTCCAGCACAGCGGCGATCTCATTCGACAGTTGCCGCGTGCCGCGGGCGAATCTGCTCGGCAAGCCCGGCGATGGGTTACGAATCTTATTCGCGTCGCTGAATAAGTCGCGGCCGAGTGTCGCCGCCCATGCCCTCGGCATCGCCCGCGCCGCCTTCCGGCGTGCCGTCAATTATGCCAACGAGCGCAAGCAAGGCGGGCGCCGCGTCATCGACAATCAGGGTATCCAGTTCATGGTCGCGGAGATGGCGACCGAGCTGGTGCTGTGCGAGAGCTGGCTCTGGCGCTTGGCCGAGATGGTGGATTCCGGCGCGACCGATTTCGGCATTGAATCTTCGATGCTGAAGATGAAGGCTTCCGACGTCGCCATGATGGTCACGGAGAATGCGGTGCAGATGCACGGAGGATACGGATATTGCCGCGACTACGAGGTCGAGCGGATGATGCGGGATGCCAAGATCACGCAGATCTGGGAGGGGACGAACCAGATCCACCGCCAGTTGATCGGTCGCTCGTTCGTGAGTCGCTCGGGATTGCGTTGATGTTCAATCTCCATGAAGACGGCCGGCGAGTGATCCTCACCCTCGATCACGCCCCTGTGAATGCCATCAACGACGAGTGGCTGTCGCGCTTTCATGATCTGCTTGATGTTCTCTCGAAGCGGAACCTGGTCGTTCTGCACATTCGCTCGAGCCAGAAGGTGTTTTGTGCTGGCATGGATCTGGAGCATGTGCGACATCTGTTCGCGCTGCCCGACGGGGCCAACGCTATGGTCGAGGACGTCGGCAAATTCCAGCAATTGTTCGCCTGCATTGAAGCGATGCCCTTCGTCGTGATGGCCGAAATCGGCGGTGCCGCGCTCGGCGGCGGCCTCGAACTGGCGCTCGCCTGTGACCTGCGCGTCGCCTCACGCCGCGCGAAGCTCGGCCTACCAGAAGCCAAGCTTGGATTGATCCCAGGTGCCGGCGGGACCCAGCGCCTGACCAAGCTCTGCGGCCGCGGTATTGCCTCCCGCATCATTCTTTCGGGCGATGTGATCGACGGCGCTACAGCCGAGCGTCTCGGCATCGTGCAATGGGCGGTCGAGCCCGACCGCCTCGAGGCCGAAGCCGAAGCCATTGCGACCCGCGTCGCCGGGCTGTCGCCCGATGCCATCCGCGAGGCGAAGTCGTTGATTGCAGCCGCCGGCGACGTCACCCGCGACGGCTACACCGAGGAGCGCGAGGCGGACCGAATTCTGTTTGACACCGCCGAAGCCCGCCAACGCATCGGTCAATTTCTGGAAGGCGCACGCTAATTAAGAGGACGCAAATGAAATACACAGATATCCGCTACGACGTCGCCGACCAGATCGCCACGATCACCATCGATCGCCCTTCGCGCATGAATGCCTTCCGCGGGCGTACCATCGAAGAGCTCCTGGATGCCTTCAAGGCCGCCTGGGCCGACAAGGACGTCCTCGTCGTCATCTTCACCGGCGCGGGCAACAAGGCCTTCTGCGTCGGCGGCGACCAGAAAGAGTTCAACGAGACCGGCAGCTACGGCGTCAGCGAAAATGGGCGGTGGGAAATCGAGGATCTACATGTCCTGATCAGACAGATCCCGAAGCCGGTGATCGCCGCGGTCAACGGTTATGCTATCGGCGGCGGCAACGTGTTGGCGGCCGTCTGTGATATCGCGATCGCGGCAGAGCACGCGAAGTTCGGCCAGGTCGGTCCGCGCGTCGGCTCGTTCGATGCGGGGTGGGGCACCCATCTCGCTAACCTGATCGGAGAGCGGCGTGCCCGCGAAATGTGGTTCTTCTGCCGCCAGTACGAAGCCAAGGAGGTCGAGCGCTGGGGCCTCGTCAACAAGGTCGTTCCATCCGACCAACTGATGGCCGAGGCGGTCGCCTGGGCCAAGGAAGCGGTAGCGCTTAGCCCGACGGCGCTGAACTTCCTGAAATGCGCCTTCAATCTTGAGAACGGCGGACTGGGTGCGCAATCTCTGTTCGCCGACGCCGGTCTGCAGCTCTACCTCCAATCAGACGAGTGCAAGGAAGGCCGCAAGGCCTTCGCCGAGAAGCGTCTGCCCAACTTTCGTGGCCGACGTTGAAGTCGCGGATCCACGTTGTCTTTCCAAGGCCGACATCGCACTGGGTATGAACAGCCAGTCAACATGCCCGTCGGCCCAACCCGAGCGGGTGAGAAGCTAGACGTCGACAGAAGAAATTGAAAAACGCATGAAATGTTAGATATGTAGCTATATTCTTCTGTCACAAGCTGATAAAGTCCACATGTAATCAAGTCGACCTGTTCGGTCGGACCAGGAACAGAAAATGAACTGTCCCTCATTTGCTGTCCCTGCCGGCGGCCCTGGGTCGGTGGTTTGAAATTCGAGTTACGGCAGTCGCGTGCGCGGCCTGCTCATGGCAGGCAGCCTCACGTTAATCGCGGAAATTCATCGAGGCGGAGACGGCATTCATGGCGCGAACATCGACGGCGCGGACGGAACCACGTCGTCGGGTGCGCGGCGGCAAGCCGCACAAAAGCCAGCGCAAATTCGAACAACGTCGCCAGCAGATCTTTTCGGGTGCCCTCGCCTGCTTCGAGCGCAAGGGCTATCACGAAACATCGATCAACGACATCGCCGAGGCCGCCGGGATCAGTTCCGGACTGATCTATCAATATTTCAACGACAAACGCGACTTGCTCTTCCAAGTTATCCTTGAAATTCTCGAAGCCTATAATCGCGACGTGCCGAAAGCGCTTGTCGGCATCAAGGACCCCATCACACGCTTCCAGGCCGCCTCAATCGCTTACTATAGGGTGATCGATCACCGCATTTCGGCGACGCTGTTCGCGTACCGCGAAAGCAAGTCGCTCGATCCTGACCAGATCAAGATTCTGAAGACCAAGGAGCTGCAGACCAACCAGATGCTGGTCGATTGCATTCAGGACTGCGTCAATGCCGGCTACTTTGCGACCCCGAACGCGGAACTGGCCAGCTACTGGATCGTGACCACCGCGCATGCCTGGGGCCTGAAGAACTGGCGGCTGCGCAAGATCGTCAGTTTCGAGGATTACACGCGTCAGACCTTGAACCTGCTGATGAACGGCATGCTGACCAATCTTGGTCGCAGCCATCTGATGGGCCACGATCTGCTCGACGGGCGCCCACTCTAAAGCCGCAATTGCCTGCCGCGGGCATCGCGCCCTCAAACACCGGCCCCTTGGCAAAGCGCGGCGAGCGCGCTGATTTGCCCGATTTGCTCGGGCCGGGCCAGCAGGGCCTCGATCTCCGCCACGCGTGCATTTGGAAGAACTCTGGTGGCGTTGGCGCGGAACTTGGCGCAGACTTGGGCACGCGTCATCGGCCGCTCGCGGCTGCCCAGATTATAGGGCTCGATGCGCTCCAGCACCCGGCCGTCGGTGGTCTCAATCACTACCCAGCCTTTGAACTGGCGTCGGTCGGTGGCCGCAGGGTCGATTTCATAATGAACCTTGCGCGACAGCGCGAGCAGTTCGGGATCGGCCAGCCGTTCGGGCGCGTACGAATCGGCGTCGATCGTTCCATGCTTCAGCACCTCGGCAAGCGTAAAATGCAGGCTGGTGCGCGCGCCCTGGCTTGAGATCGGTGCAAATTTTTCGGCTTCCGGCTCGGCGACAACCGGGACCATGAAACTGGCGATGCGGCAAATGACTTTGGCAATATCGCCCGGTCGCAGTTTCGCTTCCGACCGCAGCTGCGCCGCCGCATCAATAATAGCGTGGACGACGTGGGCTGTGGGATAGGGCTTGAACGAAATGCCTCGACTTTCCCATGTCTCTCCCAGCCGCTCGGTCAGTCGACCGAAATCGAGCTTCCCCTCGCCCTGCAAATGGGTGCGGAACAGGCCGGCATCGCCCTCAAATACCTTGCGCGGGCCGGTAAACCCTGCAGCGGCAAGATGGCAGGCGGCCACAGCGCTATGCGCAGCCCAGCCCGGATGAAGCAGTTTGGCCCAGGTCTCATCCGACCAGCTCTCGAGAATGCCGGCGGCTTGGCTGCCGGCGATGCCGAGCGCGTGACGGGTCTGATCGCGGCTGAGGCCGCGCAGCTTGGCGACGGCGCACACCGCGCCGAAGGTGCCGATCAGGCTGGTGGGATGAAAGCCGCGCGGATGGAAACCGCCGGGCGCGATCAGCCCGAGTCGGCAGGTGAGCTCGCTGGCCGCAGCAATCGCCGTCACGAGGGCCAGGCCATTGACGCCGCACGCTTCGGCCGTGGCCAGCGCGGCCGCAACCACCGGGCTCGAAACATGAATGATGGTCTCGTTGTGGGTGTCATCCCATTCCAGCGCGCCGGCCAACGCGCCGTTGACCAACGCCGCGGTGGCGGACCCTGTCGGTTCGGCCTCGCCGAGGATATGCGCCTCCGGCCGGCCGCCGAGCGCGCCGCCGCCTTTGATCACGGCCTGTCCCTGCGGAAAACTCCGCCCGCACAAGCTCAGGCCCACGACGTCGAGAACCCTGAGACGCGTCGCCTCAACGACGTCCTCCGGCACGTGGGCTGGGTCGAGATCCAAAAGCCAGCCGGCAATCTGCTCGCTCAAAGTGGCGCTCAACTGGCCCTCCAAATTGGTCGGTGCGTCTCGCTCAGGGACGCCAAAGGCAAGGCGCCCAGCACCAAAGGCGGCTGGATGCACAATTGCCTCCAATACCTGATTGAGCATTCAACGTCAAAGCCATTTGGTAGCTTGTTTGATCGATATTAATCCCATGTCTTATGAACACGGGTTCAAAATATTTTGGGCGCCGGAGACGTCTACTTTTCCAGGATCGCAGCCGCGCCACCGATCGTATAATTCGACGGTATCACACGGATGACGATCTTGCCGAAGTGCGCACCTGAGGACATGTGCTTGTAAGCTGCCTGAACCTCGTCGAAGCCGAACACCTTGTCGATCACCGGCTTGATCCCGTTTGCCGCAATGGCCCGATTCATCGCCTCGAACATCTGCGTCGACCCGACCGAAATGCCTTGCACGTTGGCGCGGCGGGCCAGGATAAGCCCTGGATTGAGTTCGGTCGCAGGCCCGCTCAAGCCACCGATCAAGCTGATCTTCCCGCCGACTCGGATGGCACCGAATGAGCGCGTCAGCGTGCCGGCACCGCCGACCTCGACCACCTGATCGACGCCGCGGCCACCGGTGAAGTCCATCGCCGCCTTCTCCCAGTCCGGTGTGCTCTTGTAATTGATGCCATGGTTGGCACCGAGTTTCTTCGCGCGCGCGAGCTTTTCATCGCTGGACGACGTAATGATGACCTGCACGCCCATCGCGTGCGCCAATTGCAACCCGAAGATCGAGACGCCGCCCGTGCCCTGCAGCAGGACGGTCTGGCCAGCGATGACTTTGCCGTGCTCGACCAAAGCGTGCCAAGCTGTCACCCCGGCGCAAGGCAGCGTCGCGCCCTCCTCGACCGTCAGATGCGCCGGGATTTTTACGACCCCCTCCTCCTCCAGCACCACGTATTCGGCCAGCATGCCGTCGATGCCGCCGCCGAGCGCGCTCGCATGCACGTCGGGGCTCGCCTCGCCGGCGGGCCAACGCTGGAAGAAACAACCGGCCACCTTGTCACCGACCTTGACGCGCTCGACGCCGGAGCCGACCTCGATCACCTCGCCGGCGCCGTCGGACAACGGGATAATGTTGTCGGGGACCGGCATTCGGTAGGTGCCGCGCACGATCCCGAGATCGCGGAAGTTGAGCGAGCAAGCCGCGACCTTGACCAGCACTTGGCGATAGGCCGGCTTGGGATTAGGCCGCTCGACCTTGACCAGGGCGTCGATGCCAGCGCCACCTTTCGGCAATTGATAGGCACGCATGCTTTATTCTCCCGGCCTCGAAAATAAGTTTCACGATCGTGCCCGCATGAGTGCCATGCAACGACGCTCAGGAGCAAGCTCTACGGTCCTTTGGATATTTCGGGTATTTTGAAAGACATCGAACGCAACCAAATGGCGCGCCAAGCAGAATAAAACTGCGAACCCGTATGTAATTGCAATCTATATCTAACTCCAAGACGTGATTTGCTCCGGAGCGCCATTTCAGCCCCTGCTATCCTGATTTAATGCGATTGGAGATTTGACGCTGACGGTTAGCTTACCGAAGCGCCTTGCCCGCGGTGTGTCTGAGTATTCTTGAACAGCGGAATACTTGTTCAACTGGTGGCATTTCGCGTTCGGGACAGACTCAGAAGTGGCGAATGCTCCGCATCGTGCCGGTTTAACCCCGATCAGCAGACATTAGCGCGCATCCGGCACGCTGGAATTCTGTTCGGGCGCCATCGCGGCCGTCGGCAACCGCTCGTCACTATGATCGAGCGTCTTGGATTTCTCACTCATGGTAACTCTCCTTGATTGGGTTGCTCAGCGCACTAGACGGGATCGGTCGTATGAGAGAGCGTTGTTGATTCTGACCCTGAATCGATTGGCGCGTTCGTGAGGTCGAAAGCGCCGGATGCCATTCGGTTTGGCCTTGAGGCGCCGTGCCAAGGCGGTGCTTAAAATGCAGATCAACTAGAGCGGCCGCAATGATGCGGCTGGCATCGCCCGTATGATGCAGACCGGCTGGTTCAAGGAGGTGGTGCGGGTCAAGGCGCTGCAGGTAAGCCCGGCGTTGCTGGTCAAGATCAAGCGCGATCTTGAGAACCAGGTCCGCGGCCTGCTCAAGTACCTCGGTCTCGTCATCAGCCGTGCGAAGTTCAATGCCGTCGCCGTGCGATCCGAGGAGTTGATCGCGGACCGTCCCAAGTTGGTTGCTGCGGTCACGCCGCTGCTTGAGGCGTGCAAAGCTATCGAGCAGCAGCTCAACGACCTTGACCGCAAGGTTCACAAGCTGGTGCGTCATGATGCGCAGGTTCATGACCGCGCCTAGCATCGGCCCGATCACCGCACTCTGCTTCAAGGCGACAATCCGCGATCCGACCCGGTTCAAGCAATCGAGAAGTGTCGGCGCCTATATCGAATTGACCACCCGGCGCCATGCCTCTGGAGAGGTCGATTGGTCTGGCAGGATATCGAAGTGTGCTGATTCCATGCTCCGCATTATCTGTTCAAAGCGGCCGGCGTGCTGTTGACCCGCGTGCCGAAATGGTTGGCGCTGAAGTCTTGGGGCATGGGCTCCGCAAGACCAAGGTTGCCGTCGCGCGCAAGTTCCCTGTGATACTGCATCGCATATGGATCGACGAGACCGAGTTCAATTGGTCGCCGAAGAGGGCCGCCGCGCGAATAAAGAGATCGCAGGGTTCCCACAACAATGCGGGAAAAGTCGTCCCTGCCGGAACGGCAGCGGTGGTGGGGTCGTCCGATGTCTTGCGTGCTCTCAAACAGAGAGACCGCGCTTTCAACATTGATCCGCTAACGTCATCTTACGCCGTCATGTGAGGGCACGCCCCTACCGCGGAGAGAACAGTGCACTCCGCAAGGATGATCGTGGAGAGCTTGACCCCCGACCCGGAATTAGAGAACGACATCAGAACGCACCGGTCATTGGATAAAGATGCGCCGGTCTCTGGCCCAGTTCAGCGGATCGGAATCATTGGTTCACACGCGATCCTCGGCGGCCTTCACCACCATTACATCCGGGTTTTTCGGTACAAACACCTGTTTACCGCTGATGCACCAACACGATGAGGCCGTGTGCTGTGCCGTCGCGCAAGGCGCGCAAGGGCGTCCGCGCAACGTCCAATCGGCAAAGTCGTGATCGGAGACGGCTTGATCTTGGCCACCTCCTGCAGCGAGAATAATTTCGCGAAACAAGACGCCGTCAGTGCAAGCTATTTCACGCGGTGGTCACTGATTAGTAGGCCGCTTGGCTTGAGCCGTCGTAATTCGGCGTGCGGCGAAACCGATCACAACGAGACGACTGCGCCAGGCCAATGCACGGATAGCCGCGTAAGAAAAAGTCACCAACGAGCATGTGATGTCGGCGCCGCGTCCATCATTCACGGCACTGACTGCTCGCGCTTCCATGGAACGCCGCCGTCTGCTATCGTCCACGCGGTTGCAGAGTTCACCTGAGGAATGTCGGATTGGATGAGGAGAAATTATGAGATTGGCGGGCAAGAACGCAGTTGTCGTCGGGGCGGCATCACCTATCGGATTAGCTTGCTCCCGGCTTTTCATGCGCGAAGGGGCCAGCATCCTGGCGGTCGACCGAAACCATGACGGGCTCATCGAGCTTTGCGATCGGATTGGTGTAGAGCAGGCAATACCGCTGGTCGCCGACCAGTCTACGGAGGAAGGTATCGGTGAGATCGCGAAGATGTGTCGACAAAGATGGACTGCCGTCAATATACTGCTTAATTGTTCCGGCATTGTCGATTTTTGGGATGTTGGAGCTGAGACGCTTGAACTCTGGGCCGAAGTGTTCCGGATGAATCTTTTCGGACCGGCATTCTTGGCAAGGGCTTTACTGCCGCTGATGACCGGCTCTTCGATGAGCTCGGTCATATTCCTCGGCGCCGTCGACGGCACCAGGGGCAATCCGACCCTGCCGGCCTATTCTGCTTCCAAAGGCGGCCTCGTTCCGCTCACGCATGTCCTAGCCGACGAATGGGCGCCCATGGGGGTGCGAGTGAATTGCCTTGCAACCGCATTGATTTATCATCATGGTCCGTCGGACCCCTCTCCCTCGCACTCGACGGTCGATTTCGAAAAGCTAAGACAAGTGACACCCCTCAAGCGCAAGCCAGCGCCTGAAGAAATCGCTTCGGCCGCGCTATTCCTTGCATCGGACGATTCATCTTACATGACAGGTGATGTAATTACGCTTGACGGCGGGCGCACGGCGATCACTCCGGGAACCTCGCTATACTGAACGAAGCCGATTAAGGGGCCTTCCCATATTATTCGACTCGCTATCGAAAGGCCAAAAGACAGCAAGGGTTTGACGGGGAATTTTGGGGAAGGGAATTGCTCGAGAAAGACGATTATTTGATCTGACTTGCGGCGCCAAAGATTTTGCGGAGCGCGTGAAGACCGAGAGCAAACAGCGACGACGCGCGGCGCGCCATTTTTTGAAAGAAATAAGATGCAAGTGGGCCATGGCTACTCCAATTTTGGCCGTAAGTGTGACAGCAAACACAAGCGGCGCGAGCAAAGTGCACAGTTTGTCCGGATAGGTCAGGTGCGTGGCTTCCAGAGCGAAGCCCTTGGCCTTGAGATTCGCGATAGCGGAAATCGGCAGGGCGACCTGATGGTGACGTTGGCGGAGATGCTGCGATCTCCGGGCCATGTATTTTACGACCGGCTTCAGAAGCTACTGTCGAGGCCCGCTTTGATGTTTTCGTTGAGACGACTTGCAGCCCTACTATGCGGTGAAGATGGGGGCGCGCTCCTTGCCGGCGGGCCGCTATTTCCGAATGCACATAATTGAGTATATCGAGGGGATCGACAGCAAGCGCGGGATCGAGTGGCGGTGCGCGAACTCGCTGTCGTTGCGCGAGTTTTAGGGCTGGAGAACCGGGAGCGGGTTCGCAACCACTCGTGGCTGTCGAAGGCGCGCAGCCGGTTTCCGCATGAAGTTCACGAGATGGTGTTCGGTTGGGTGTCGAAGCTCGTGGTCGCGGTAGGGACGAGGATTGCTCCCCGCCTCCCGCACAGATCGCGGCGTGCGCTGCTAACGCACCGGGCTCATCGCTTGGGTCGAACGTCGGAACGCTAGCGGTTTGGATTCGCCGCGATCCGGCGTACAGCCGCCAATCGGATCGACGTGGCTACTCGGCTCTGCGTCCGAACCACGGCCGCCTGTCGGTTGGTTCCCTTGCGTGAGGCCATCCCCTCCACGACTTCCGCTAGAAGTTACCTTCCTTCGTTCGGTCGCTTCCTCGGTACTGCTTACGCCGCAAAGGACTTGCACCTTCTACTCTTTGCCAGCTTGTCCGCGCCTACTCTGAGCATGGCCCGGTGAAGGGCAAGCGCATTGGCGTGGGCGCCTTGACGATGGAGGCGCGAATGGTGTGCTGGCGCTCGCCGTCGATTAGTTGATGCGGCTGTTGATATAAGGTCGCGCCGACGCCAGCACGCCTGAAGGCAGATATCTCATTGCCCCGCGGCGGAGCTATGTCAAAAATTGCCGGTTATTCCCAGCAAACACGTCAGGTGAGGCCGAAAGCCCCTCGTGCTTCCAATGATAGCGGGGTCAACACGCTAAAGCCTCAACCCACCCCGCAATAAATAATTGAATATTCAATATTAAAGTGGCCCATTATAAACAGCTCTTTTTCATTTTTTGTTATTTGACATTGAACGTTCAATCATTCACAATTCTTAACTTGGCTGGGAGTGGCGATATGAGCCGCTTCTAGTGTCTGCAAAAGGTAAGCAGCGAGAGGGGGCCAGCCTTCGGCTAGCCGGCTTCCCAAAATTCATTGAGCTCAAAGGAACGCGCGCGCTCCCATTAACTTATGCGGCGGCTTGCATGGTGCTCACAGCGGATCAATCCAATTGGTGGTCGCACGCGACAAACGAACTTCGTATTGGGGCGCTCACGGATCATTCGGTTGTCTATTGCGACATATCGAGAAAGGGCGCCATCACTGCAGTTCAGATGGCCGTTGATGATATCGGTGGGTCTGTAAACGGGAGACCAATCCGCGTCATCTCAGCAGATCACCAACTCATGCCAGACATTGGGACGGCAATTGCGACGAAATGGCTCGATGCTGACTGTGTTTCCGCAATCTTTAATGTCGTCCGATCATTTGTTTCACTTGCGGTTCAGTTTGCTGTGAAGCAACGGTCAGAGCGTGCGCTGTTTGCCACCGCCGTGAATCCAAAGAGCAGCGGGACTACTTCGATGTGATTGGAACTGTCCCAGCCGCAGAAGGGTCCTCACCGCTTTCCCGGAGTGAGTGCTCGTTGGTCAAAAAATACGGGTCGATTTATCGAACTGTCGAAAATCGCTAGGGCGTAAAATTAAGTGGTCAGGGAGGCTTCGATGTCCGCATTCATAGATAAGGTCGGATCAGTTAGTGAACGCAGTGAAAGTGCAAGCACGTCGGACTTGCCCCCGGGGATGATGAGGCGCGTCGCGTGGAGAGTGCTTCCCATAGTGTCGTTAGCCTTTTTCCTTGCCTTTTTGGACAGGACGAATATCAGCATGGCCGCTTTGACCATGTCGGGAGATCTTGGCTTCACCGCAACAATATTCGGCCTGGGTGCCAGCTTATTCTTTGTCGGCTATTGCCTATTTGAAGTACCCAGCAACATTGCTCTTCAAAAATTCGGCCCATGCGCGTGGTTCGCGCGCATCATGTTCACATGGGGACTGTTTGCGGTTGCCATGGCCTTCGTGTGGAACGACTATAGCTTTTACATTTGCCGTTTCCTGCTCGGAGTCGCTGAGGCGGGGTTTTATCCCGGCTTGATGTTCTACTTTACCTATTGGTTTCCGGCGACATACCGGACGAGTATGATCGGCATCCTTGCCGCCGGTCTTCCCCTTGCATCCACGATCGGCGCCCCCTTAGGGGGCCTCTTGTTACAGCTAAATGGCGTTTGGGGCCTGATGGGTTGGCAGTGGCTGTTCATCATTGAGGGCATTCCGACATTAATCCTCGCAGTGGCAATATTCTTCATAATGCCGGATCGACCGGCGAATGCGAGCTGGTTGAGCAAACAAGAGCGGGATTTGCTTGAGAGTATTCTGGAACATGAAAGGACGTACCTGGCGACTATTCGTAACAATAGCCTGGGCAGCGTCCTACTGAGTGGCAAAACTTGGCTTCTCGGCATATGCTATCTGTTAATCCAAGTCGGTCTGTATGGTGTCGGGTTCTTTCTCCCTCAGATCATCAAGGCCTTTGGCGGGCTTAGCAACCTGTCGGTCGGGTATTTAGCCGCCATTCCCTCGTTCTGCGCGGTAGTCTCAGTAATCTACTGGCCCCGCCATTCCGATAGGACGGGCGAGCGGGTATGGCACGTTGCGAGCGCCAGTGTGCTCGGCTTCGTTGGATTGGTGGTTGCCGCATATGCGGGGTCACCCACTGTGTCTTTGATAGCTCTATGCGTGGCATCCGCGGGGATCATGGCGGCAATTGGCACCTTTTGGTCCTTTCCGACCACCTTGCTGGGCGGTTCGTCGGCCGCCGCCGCGCTTGCGTTGGTTAACGCGATCGGAGGCGCTGGCGGGTTTTTCGGGCCAAATATTATGGGATGGCTTAAGGATGCGACCGGGGACTATCGAATTGGCCTACTTGTTCTTTCTTCCAGCTTGGTTGTAGCGGCCGTCATCGCCCTCTCCTTTAAGGGAGCCCTCTCTCGACAAAGAGCTAGCACGGTAGCGCCGGCCCCGATGCTGCCGTAGCAAAATTCGAGTAGATCGTCGTGCAGAACTACGTACCCCGCACCACGGCGCGCTCGAGATTTTCGGCGAGTTCACGCCGCTGGTCGAGACCCGGCTTCGCGCCGGCTGTTCCAGCACTATGTCGCATGCGCGAAGGAACTCGGCGTCGAGGTCAAGGGCGAGTTTACTGGTGGACCGCCAATGCAGGCATCGCAGCCGGTGTCGGCGTGCCGACCCTGTGGGCTGCCGGCGCAATCGGCGCGCGCGCCTCACAGCCCGGACGAATATCTCGAAATCTACACCAGTTCGACCCAACCCACCGGAGTCCCCATGTCTAACGCCCTATTCTCGCCCATCCGCCTCACCAACCTCGAGCTTGCGAACCGTATCGTGGTTTCCCCCATGTGCCAGTATTCCGGCAACGACGGCTGTGCCAACGATTGGCATCTAACTCACTACGGCGCGCTCGCCAATTCCGGCGCCGCGCTGCTCGTCGTTGAGGCGACGCATGTCGAGCGCCTCGGCCGCATCAGCCACGGCTGCCTCGGCATCTACTCGGATGCCTGCGAGGACGCGCTTGCTCGCGTGGTAGATCACTGTCGCCGCCACGGCAGCGCGAAGCTCGGCATCCAGCTCGCCCATGCCGGCCGCAAGGCCTCCTCGCGCCGGCCGTGGGAGGGGATTAGCGGCCTGCAACCGGGCGAGGACCCGTGGGAGACGATCGGCCCGTCCGCCATCCCGTACGGCGAGACATGGACGACGCCGCGCACAATGAATAAGGCCGACATGGCGCGGGTGCGCGACGCCTTCGTCGACGCCGCGCGGCGCGTGGTGCGCATTGGCTTCGATGCCATCGAGTTGCACCTCGCGCACGGATATCTGATGCACTCGTTCATGTCGCCGATCAGCAACAAGCGCAACGATTCCTACGGCGGCTCGCTCGATGGGCGCATGCGGTTTCCGCTCGAGGTTGCGAATGCGGTGCGCCAGGTGGTGCCGAAGGGGACATCGCTGGGGGCCCGCATCTCTGGACACGACTGGAAAGAGGGCGGGCTCACCGGAGACGATGCGGTCGCTTGTTCCAAGATGCTGAAGGACGTGGGTCTCGAATTCATTTGCGTCTCCTCGGGCGGGATCACCGCGGACACACGCAACCCGGTTTCGCCCGGATTCAACGTGCCGCTCGCCGAGAAGGTGCGCGGCGAAGCGGGCATCGCCACCCGTGTCGTCGGCCTCATCACGACGCCCAAGCAGGCCGAGGCGATCGTGGCCGAAGGCAAGGCCGACATGGTGGCACTCGCGCGCTCCTTCATCGACAATCCGCATTGGGGTTGGCAGGCGGCGCAGGCGCTCGGGGCCGAGGTCGCGCGGCCGCGGCAGTATGCGCGGTCGGCGCCAAGGATGTGGCCGGGCGCGGTCCATCCGACTGAGCCTCGCAAGGCTCCATCCCGCAACCTGGACACCTCCAAAAACCTGGTCAAATCAGCGCGCGCTTGATTCAATGCGCCATGTCGTGATCGGCCCCCATTGAGTGGTCTGCTCTGGGCGCTGGTTTGAAAATGAACTTGCCGATCCTCGGCAACGATGACACCGTCTACGTCGAAGGTACCTATACGAACGGCGCGACTGGTTAGGCGCAAGCTCGGACAGGCTCGGTGCGCGCAGTGTGTATCAGCGCGCGAGGCGGTACCGTTCCGATCGACCGATAGCGGGTATCCGCATTGAAGAATCCCAACTGCCCCATCGTCTCCGAGAATCATGCCGTCAGGCAGCAGACTTGCATGGGTTTGCGGTACAAACTATTTCTCGCGGTGGTCCAATAGAGATTTGGTTCCAGGATGAGGCGCGCATTGGCCAAAAGAACGAGATCACCCGCCGGTAGGCGAAGCGCGGCACCCGCCCCAGCGCTCTCCGTGATCAGCGCACCGCCTCGACCTATATCTTCGGTGCCGTCTGCCCGAAAGAGGGCAACGGCACGGCCCTGATCCTGCCCGCCTGGAATACCGAGGTGATAAACCTGCATCTCGGCGAGATCGCCAAGGCCGTCGCGCCTGGCGCACACGCCGTGCTCTTGGTCGGTCAGCCCGGATGGCACCTGTCCTCGTCGTGCCGCAGCACATCACCATCGTCGCCCTGCCGCCGAAATCCCCCGAGCTCAGCCCGGCGGAAAATGTCTGGCAAAGTTCATGCGCGACAACCGGCCCTCCAAACGCGTCTTCAAATCCTACGACGATCTCGTCGACCATTGCTGCGATGCCTGGAACAAGCTCACCGGTCAGCCCTGGAGGATCATGACCATCAGACTGCGCTATTGGGCGCATAGGTTCTAATCACTGAGACTTGGTATAAGTGGGGTCTATCAATGTTCGGCCAACAGGGGTTTACCGGCCTTCTTTAGTTCATCTACCAGGACCGGAACACCCATCGCGCAGGTGTGTATGCCGAGGATGGAAGTCAGCTGATAGACCTCCATTATCTCATCTTTTGTAGCTCCGTACTTCATTGCGTTCTGTATATGGATGCGCACGCCAGTTTCAAAAAGATGCGTGGTTGCGGCAGCTATGGCGATATAGATGAATTCTTTGATTTTTGGCGGCAGTACGCCCGGGGTCCAAGGGATCGATGAAAGCCTCAGGAAAGCGTCGAAAAAGTCGGCATTAAGAATGAGAAGCCCTTCCCAGAAATCACTCCAGTAACCTCGGTTCTTGATGAACGTTTCTTTGAGCTTCACTTGGCGTTCGGTCATTGCCGCCTCAAATTCATTGCCGCGCCCCGCCTTCCGAAACTCATCGATCAAGACCGGAATCCCCATCACGCAGGTGTGCACACCGAGGCCGGAGGTCAGTTGGAACACCTCCATGATTTCCTCTTTCGTGGCCCCATACTTCAAAGCGTTCCGAATATGAATCCTGAGCCCTGGCTCATACAGATGGGTGGTGGAGGCGTCGTTGGCTATGTAGATAAACTCCTTAACCTTTGGTTCTAGGACGCCTGGTGTCCAGGGAATTGAGGAAAAGTTTAGGTAAGCGTCGAAGAAGTCAGGACTCAAGATGAGGAGCTCATCCCAAAAATCGTTCCAGTACCCCCTGTTCTTGATGAATGTATCTTTCAGCTTCTGCTGCTCTGCATTCAAAGTGACCATATCTTTATTTTTCCCCCAGTCGTAAGGATCAGAAAACCCTGTCTGGCCGTAGCCCGACGCTGCCGAAGGCCGCTTTCTTAAGAAAATGATGATCTTGAGAACGCTGAATGTCAACGCATCGGTCGTTCGGCAAATCCATTCTGCCAAGGGGAGCCTGGTGCGATGGACTTGTCACGGATACCCATAGCGCACAGCCGCCGTGTCACGGTATCGCCGTAGATGTGATCTCTATTGCGGATCAGGCAGCCCGGCGCATTATCCCAAGGAAATGCCTCAGTGAGCTGGCGTGCAATCCATTCTGCCGTCGGATCGATTGTAACGTTGTTCCAGGCGAGGTCTCTACGATCCAGCCTGACGATGACGAAGGCATAGAGCAGGTCAATGCCAACGGTCGGGACAACAAACAAGTCAATGGCAGCAATGTCCGGCGCGTGGTTCCGCTGGAAAGTGTGCCATCCTTGGTTTGGCGGCCGGCGTCGCTTGATCATGTACTTGGCGACGCTCGACTGGGTGACCTCAAACCCGAGCTTCAGCAGGTCGCCATGGATGCGCGACGCCCCCCACCACGGATTTTCGACGCTCATGCGCCGGATCAACGCGCGGAGGCCCGTATCAATCTGCGGTCGCCCTCCCAGTGGAAGCGATTTCCAGCGCCAATAGCAGCGAAAGCCTGCCCGATGCCAACGCACGAGCGTCTCTGGCTGGATGATTGTGAGAACCGGCAGGATCGATGAAAACCAGCTCGCTCTCGTACTCTTTCGGAATCGATACCTGGGCGACGTAAAGATAGCTCATGCAATCCCTCCAATCTCGGAATCACGCCGCCTGTGCGCGGCGGCGCGATAGTCGGCCACGGAGCGGCGGCATAGTGCGGTCGCGCGTGGCGGAGTAAAACCCGGCCACTATTGAGGCTGATCCTTTTTGAATGCTGATTCGAAGAGGAGCGACCGGGGATGTTCGCGGTGGAGATTTACGCTGCGGTTCGGAAGTTTGTTTTCATTGAGGGGAATAGCCGAAGGGAAGCGGCTCGGGTATTCGGGCTGAGCCGGGATACGATCGCCAAGATGTGTCGATATTCGGCGCCGCCCGGCTACGTTCGGTCCAAGCCCCCGGTGCGGCCGAAGCTGGGGCCGCTGGTTCCGGTGATTGACGCGATCCTGGAGAGCGACAAATCAGCTCCACCAAAGCAGCGCCATACGGCGAAGCGGATCTTTGAACGGCTTCGGATCGAGCACGGCTATATTGGCGGCTATACGGTTGTGAAGGATTACGTCCGGCTGGCGCGCGTCAGGTCGCGGGAGGTTTTTGTTCCGCTCGCCCATCCGCCGGGTCACGCTCAGGTCGACTTCGGCGAATGCATCGGCATCACGGCGGCACGCGGATGAAGCTGCACGTGTTCTGCTTCGACCTACCGCATTCGGACGCCTGTTTCATTAAGGCGTATCCGGCGGAGACGACGGAAGCCTTCCTCGACGGCCATGTCTCGGCCTTCGACTTTTTCGGCGGCGTTCCAATCTCGATTCTGTATGACAACACCAAGATCGCGGTGGCGCGGATTCTCGGCGACGGCAAACGACTGCGCACTCGTGCCTTCACCGAACTCGTCAGCCATTACCTGTTCGAGGATCGGTTCGGACGACCGGGGAAGGGCAACGACAAGGGCAAGGTTGAGGGACTGGTAAAGTATTCGCGCACCAATTTCCTGACGCCAGTTCCCCGCGTTCCTTCCTTCGCGGCGTTGAACGCCATGCTCGAGGAGCGCTGCCGCGCCCGCCAGAGCGAACACGCCGGCCGTCATGAACAAACGATCGGCGAACGACTGGTCGCGGACCAAGCCGCCTTGCGCAATCCACCCGCCGTGCCTTTTGAATCTTGCCACAAGTGCGCGACGAAGGTCTCCTCCCTAGCGCTCGTGCGTTACCGCTTGAACGATTATTCCGTTCCAACCGCTTATGGCTTTCGCGACGTCCTTGTGAAGGGATTCGTCGATCAGGTCGTTATTTTCCACGGCGCTGTCGAGATCGCTCGTCATCCGCGCAGCTATGATCGGGGCCAGTTCGTTTTTGAACCCAGGCACTACCTGGCGCTGCTCGAACAAAAGCCCGGCGCCCTGGATCAAGCCGCGCCTTTGCAGGGCTGGACGCTTCCGGAGTCACTTCAGCATCTGCGCCGGCTCCTGGAAGCTCGCATGGGCAATCGCGGTAAGCGCGAGTTCATTCAAGTCCTGCGGTTGATGGAGGTCTTTTCCGAAACGATCGTCGCCAATGCAGCGCTCGACGCCATCCGGCTCAACGCCATCGGCTTCGACGCAGTCAAGCAACTCGTCATCGCTAGGGTGGAGCGAAGGCCCGCCCGCCTCGATCTCACCGCTTATCCCTATCTGCCTGCGCCGGCCGTCAAGACGACCTCGGCCGCCGATTACGCGGTTCTCGTTTCCGGGAGGGCTGCATGACCGCGTCAAACCCCACGGACGGCGCTCCGCCGCCCCGTGTGTTGCTGGCCCATCATCTGCGACAGCTGAAGTTGCCGACGTTCCTGCGCGAATATGAAAAGGTCACCGCCGAGGCCGCGCGCGAGGGCCTCGATCACGTTCGTTTCCTTCTGCGGCTCGTCGAACTCGAACTGATTGACCGCGAACGACGCATGGTCGAGCGCCGTATCCGGGCCGCACGCTTTCCGGCAGTGAAGAGCTTCGACACGTTCGACTTCACAGCCATTCCGACCCTAAACAAGTCGCTTACGTTGGAACTGGCGCGCTGCGAATATGTCGTCGCCCGTGATAATGTCATCACTCTTGGCAATAGTGGCACCGGAAAGACCCATGTCTGTCTGGCTCTTGGCCTAGCCGCCTGCCAACGCGGCTTTTCCGTCGCCTTCGTGACAGCGGCCGGTCTCGTGCATCAGTTGATGGAGGCGCGCGACGAAAAGCGTCTGCTCCGGCTCCAGGCCCAACTCGCCGCCGTCAAATTGCTCATCGTCGACGAACTGGGCTACGTGCCGCTCTCTCAGATCGGCGCGGAGCTGCTCTTCGAGATATTCAGCCAACGTCACGAACATGGATCGACAATCGTCTCATCGAACCTCCCATTCGAGGAATGGACAAGCGTCTTTGGCAATCAAAGGCTGACCGGCGCCTTGCTCGATCGCTTGACCCATCACGTCCATATTCTGGAATTGAACGGCGAGAGCTATCGCCTCAAACAGTCGAGGGCGCGACGCCAACAAGCCGCTCAGCCTGCCAGGGTGATCGCCGATCTCGAAGCCGGCGAAACATCGGATCGCTAACTTCCCCTACATCGCCAACCCAAAACGACGACCGCCCGGCCGAGCAACCCTGACCAGCTCGCCCGGGCGGTCGTCTCACATTGTGCCTGACTAAATTGCCAAATGGCCGGGTTTTACTCCGCCACGCTGGCCTGGACTCTTTGCGCCGTTGACAGCCGCCGTCGGCAGCCGTTCGATGAACGATAGGACGGCGGCGGAGAAGTGATCGTTACGGTCGCCAGCCACCATATGCCGCGCGCCGCTGACATCGACGTAATCGGCATGCGGCACGAGCTCGAGAAATTCCTTAGCATGCGCCTCCTTCACAAG